>WNGE01003934.1_pt1 | contig 30909 bp, 26 predicted proteins | sample 5400651 | NCBI WGS metagenome assembly WNGE01 (sample SAMN13153370, study PRJNA577476) | soil metagenome | isolation source: 60 cm soil or saprolite under grassland replicate 2 | place: USA:California | collected 2016-06-15
AAGGTGTCAGTCACATCATTGGGTGTCGTTGCACCCTCATAGGCGTCTTTTACTAATCCCGCAACCATCAGGCCAGCTCAGCGCGCCGTCTCGTGATCGAGGCCGCGTACCCGCTCTGACGAATAGGTCGGCGCTACGGTGCCGACGGCTACCTCATCTGCCTCACAGCCACCACCCGGGACAGTCCGCCGTGCCCGGAACGGGCCGCGTGGCCGAGAACTCGTTACCATCGGATCGTGCCTGTTACCGGTCCGCTACAGATGATCCAGGCGTTCGCCAATACGCCGGGCGCCTCGCCCGGCGCGGACCAGCTCGGTACCCAGGAAGAGGCAGCCGCCTGGCTCCGCACGGCGGGATTGCTGCCCGCCGAGGCCAGGCTGAGCAATTCCGAGCACGCCGCCCTGCTGCGCCTGCGCGAGTCGATGAGGGACGTCCTGGCCGCCCATACCGCCGGCCGCGAGGACGTCTCCGCCGCCGCCCGCCTGACCCGGGCGCTGGCCGACGGGCGCCTCGTCCTCACCGTCGATCCCGCGAGCGCGGTCCAGCTGGCCAGCGCGGCCCGGGCCAGCTACCCCAACCTGGTGGCCGTCGTCGCCATCGCCGTCGCCGGATCCGCCGCCTCCGGCGCGTGGCTCCGCTTCAAGTCGTGCTCCGCGGCGCACTGCGGCCAGGCCTTCTACGATGACTCAGGGTCCGCGGCGGCCAGGCACTGTTCCGCGCACGCAGGCGATTAGCTCCCAGTCCTGGATGTGGTCTCATCCGTCTGGGGTGATGCAGTTGCAGTGCGGCAAGGCGATTCTGGGGTGGGGATTGAGGCGCTGCAGGTGGGCCAGAATCCCGGCGCTCGCAGCTACCCCGGTGCCCAGGAAAGCCGGAAAGGGGCTATATGACCAGCCAGCCGCCCGGGCTCGCCCCGTCATCGGGGCCTGACCAGGAGCAAGCAGCCCATCATGCCGCGGTTGCCCTGCGGTCCATGGGGCAGCCGAACTCGGTCGCCAGTCAGTTCGACTTCTGGGACGACAGTTACGAGGGGCGGCGCCTGTTCTCTGAGCTGCTCGGGACCTTCTTCCTGGTCCTTGTCGCCGTGGGCGGCGGCATGGTCAACGCCCGTTTCGGCGGGAATGCGGTTCCTTATGGCGCGCGGGTGGTGGCCCCGGCGCTGATGGTGGCCGCCGTCATCTTGTTCATGGGGACGGTCTCCGGCGCACACCTGAACCCGGCGGTGAGCATCGCCTTCGCGCTGCGCGGCGACTTCCCGTGGAAGCGTGTCCCCGCTTACGTCGTTGCCCAGTTCATCGGTGCCGCCCTGGCCACGTTGCTGCTGTGGGCGCTGATCGGCAAGCAGGGCAGCGCGGGCCTGACCCTGCCCGGCAGCGGTATCTCGACGACCACCGCGATGTTGTGGGAACTGGTCCTGACCGCCGCCCTGGTGAGCGTGATCTTGGGCACCGCGTCGGGTGCCCAGCAGATCGGGCCGCTGGCCGCTATCGGGGTGGGCAGCTATATAGCGCTGGCTGGGCTGTGGGGCTCTCCGGTCAGCGGCGCGTCGATGAACCCGGCCCGGTCGCTCGGGCCCGCCCTGGTGCTCGGCGACTGGACCTCGTGGTGGGCGTATCTCGTCGGCCCGGCGGCAGGCGGGGTCATCGCGGTGGGCATCGCCTATATCCTGCGGGGCCCTGGCGGTGGCCGAAGCGGGGTATCGGCAGCAGTAGGCACGCTCGGCGTTGACTGGCGCCCCGGTTCTCGGCCGCGGTCTTCCGGGAAGTGATTCCCCGTATTTTCCTGGCGCCCGGCCTGACCGATGTCCAGCGGTGGCGGCAGGACGCAGCGCTTTCCGCCCGGCTGAAGTTCGCGGGGGGAGTCGGCAGGAAGCCTTGACATCGAACTAGAACACGTTACATTTTTGCCGTGACCGACGCGATCAGCTGGGAAGCTCCTGACGGCGATCATCCGGCGCGCCGCGTTTCGCGCCGCTCCATGGCCGCCGTCGCCGCCGGGCGCAAGGACGACTGGCTCGCCCTGTTCGCCGCGGACGCGATCGTGCAGGATCCCGTCGGTCCGTCGCGGCTGGATCCCGGCGGCCACGGGCACCACGGGCACGACGGGATCGGGAGGTTCTGGGACCGGAACTTCGGCTCGGTGAGCCGGTTCCGCTTCCGCATCACCGATTCCTTCGCCAACGGACCGTGCTGCGCCAACATCGCCAGCATCACGATGTGGCTCGGCGACAGCGGCGCCACCATCACGGTCGACTGCGTGGTCATCTACACCGTCGACGAGGACGGGCTGATCACCTCGATCCGGGCGCACTGGGAGCCCGAACGGGCGATGGCCACGCTCACCCGCCCCTGACTCGCCCTCCCTGGCTGACAGGCCCCGGCGGCTCCCCCGGCAATTTCCAGATGCCTGGAAGCTGCCGCTGATTCGTTGACTCGCGGGCGCGCGGGACCGCATCCTCTGTGACGAGGGCTGGCGATCACTAACGGATTCTTCGGGTCAGGACAGGTCAAGGACGGTATCGATGGCTGGAGGCGAGGAAGCGGCACCCCGGCGGGGGCGTGCTCCGCTGCGGCAGCGAAGCCGCAGGCGCTGGGCGATCGCGGGGGGCGTCGCGGCGGGCTGGCTGGTGCTGGAGGTCATGACGGGTTCGGCCGTCTCCGCCACGCTGGTGCTGGTGGCGATCGCGGGACTCGCCGGTGCGAGCCTGGCCGGCCTGCGCGCCCTGGGCATCACCAGGGATCATCCCTGGATACAGCGAATGGCCTCGCGGCCGTGGCGCGACGGGCAGGACGTGCTCAGGATCGCCATGCGGCACTTGCCGGACGTGTTCGTGATCACGCCCAGCGGGTCGCTGCTCGCGCCGTGTGTGGTGGAGCTCCAGCTGAACCCGGCCGACCTTGAGTCCCTGCGCGAGCGGATGGACCTGGACGTGATCAGCTCGAGCCTGACCGAGGTCTACGACGAGCAGGTGGCCGCGTACCAGGCCCGCCCGGCCGCACCGGGCCGGGCGCAGGTGTACGTCATCGCCAGCGGTTCGGTCCCGCCGGGCCGCTACCGCCTGCGGCAGGGGGATCCGGTGCGGGCCGGCACCCGGCCTGACCTGCTCGACGTCCCGTTGGCGCACGCCGCGCCCGAGCTTGCTGACGCCGGCCCGCGGCGTGCCTACGCCGGGCCCGTCAGCCACGTCTGGCACGACCCGGGCCGGACGGTGGCAGCCGACGGGACCATGGCCGGCGGCGGGACCACGGTGATGGAACGGAGCGTGCCCTCGGTCCCGGCGCTGCGGCTGGTCACCGGCTCCTCGGTGGCGGAAACCCGGATGTCGGGCGCCCGGGCCGGGCGCGGGCCGGTGGAGCTGATGCTGCCCGACGTGCCCACGGTGTCCAGGGAGCACGCGCGATTCACGTTCGCCGACGGCCGCTGGTGGATCACCAACCAGGGCAGGAACGGGCTCACCCTCAACGGTGCGCAGGTCACGGGTAAGAAGCCGGTCGGCGACGGCGATACGATCCGCTGGGGGAGCAATCCCGACGCTCCGCTGTCCCGCGTTGAGATCCGCTGACGCCCAGGAGCGAGACCGGCTGCGCGTGCAGGCCTTGGGTAACGCGACTTTGCCGGGGACAGCGAGGTGCGAGAATTGTCATTCCAGATAGAGCGAGACGGGATGGCCGCGCCGGAGGCGCGCGTCGTTCGGGAGTGGCGACTGAGTGGCGACGGGCCGACTTTTTCTCTGGTCAGCGGCGCGCGGTGAGTGGGTGAACTGTCCGCCCGACGAGATCACCTGGCTGGACCGGCGCATGCTCAGTGGTGACGAGGACCTCACCTTGCACCGGGCGCCGCGGTGCGCGGGCCTTCGCTACGTCCACCACCGCTGGGAACTGTTCAGCCGCGACACGACCTACCGGATCTACCTGGCCCCGTACACGGCCGGGATACCGCTGACCGCGGAGGCCGTGGAGCGGACGGCGCGGCATGTCCTGCCGGTCGCCCCGACCCGCTACGAGGCGCTGCCGGTCCCGCTCGCGGAGGGCTCGTGGCTGGTCAGCGTGGGTCCCTGGGTGCTGCGGCTGCGGCTCGATGAGGCCAGCCGCCGGCCCGCCGAGCCAGCGGTCCCGGCCGACGGCAAGCAACTGACCACCCGGGCCGGGACCATCGTGCGGCGGGGCAGCGAGCCCGGCGAAGACGCGGTGGCCCGGGTGCGCGGTTACTTCGAGCGGAACGTGACCGCGCGGCTCGCGATGGCCTACTACTACCAGGAGTTCATCCTCGGCCTGGCCGCCCCGCAGACGGTGCCGATGATCACTGTGGTGATCGCCCTGGACCTGAGCGGAGAGGGTGCGGTATCCGACTACAAGAAGCTGCTGCAGGGCCTGATCTGGAAGGAGCGCGGTCATGCCCGCGATCTCGCCGACTTCCTGCTCGCCAATGGCCTGCTGACGCCGGCTGATCTTGACGAGGCGCGCCAGGTGGCGGCGGAGAACGAGCGCACGGGCGTCTGCGAGATAGCACGGCAGCGGCTCCAGTACCGCCCGAAGGAGAAATGAGCCGCCAGCGATAAGGACGATCGCCAGGTACCGTGCCGGGCAGCGATAAGACGCGGGCAGCGAAGATAACGGGAAATCTACTTATGGCGGCAACTGCTGGTGCATTGGTAGATCTTATAGTAAACCGGAGAACTTAGGAATCTGCCGGATGTTCCCGTGCAGTGAACTAGCGAACGGATCTGGGACCTAAGCCTGCGATGGCCAAAAATGGCTGTCATGATAACGAAAGCGGAGGAACTCCAGGCTCCGGAGCTTCCTCCGCTTCCGTTACGGCCGAAGGTTATCGCGCCTTGCTTTCACGGTCCCTACATGCAGAAACGGTCGAATTCCCCGTTGTGTACGCCCCCGAGGAATGCGCGCCATTCATCCGACGTGAATCGGAGAACCGCCCCTTCGGATTCCCTGCTGTTACGGACCCCGATCTCGCCGCCGGGTAGGCTAGCTACCTCGACACAGTTGCCGTTGGCGAAGCTCAGAGAGCTTTTGACCCAGTTGAAACCAGAATTTCCTGGCTGATTTCCGAGCGTAGCGCTTTCCACCGTACTACCTCACTAATTGATGTATGTGTCCGGAGTGCCTATATGGCTACGAATCGCAGTGGATTTGCTACATATAGTAGCCATTCAACTCTAAGACTAACAGACATCAACGGTAGCGGGGGCATCTCTCATCCCAATAGCCATTACGTCCAGTAAAGATACGTTGTGTCCTTGTGGCACCGTACGGCTCACGCATACACATGCGCCTGCGCCGGTCCAGGTGCATGGCTGGCCGCTGTCGGCGCGCGGGCCGCGCTTCAGCTCCGGCGACCCGTTCCGGCCGGTCAGCATCCGGGGCCATCTACGACGACGAGGACAACAGCGCCGTCATCGTGGCGTGGGATGTCCGGGGCACCGGCACCAGGAAACCCCGACCGGGCGGACGCAGCCCCGGTCACGGCACTAGGCGCCCGACCAGTACCCCTCCGCTGTTTCGAGGATGAGCTTCCTGGAGGTCACCGGGTCGAGCGCCGCATCGACGAGCATCTGGAACGCGATCCGGTGCAGGTACGTGTCGCGCTCCCCCTCCAGGGTGAAGCCGCTCCTCAGGTGCTCGGTGCTCACCACGTCCTGCAGCATCGCATCGGCGTCCTGGCCGAAACCGAAGATGACAAAGGATTCCCCGAATACCGAGTGCTGTGCGTCAAGCGGGAGAACCTGGAGCGTCAGATTCGGCCGGTCAGCCTCCTTCACGAGCCTCTGGAGCTGGTCGTACATCACCGCCTCGTCGCCGATCCGGCGCTTGAGGACCGATTCATCCAGCACGACCGACAACTGCAGCCCGTCGCGGTCCAGAACCTGCTGGCGGCGCATCCGGACCCGGACCAGCCGCCCGATCATGCCGGGGGCGACCGGCTCGACCCGGCTATAGCTGCCGATGATGTGCCGCGCGTACTCCTCCGTCTGCAACAGCCCCGTAACCACGTCGACGTGCCAGATGGCCATCGCCGTCGCCTCGTGCTCCAGACCGATGAACTGCTTATAGTCCTCGGACAGGCTGTCGGTGAACTCTTCCCACCAGCCCTTCTGGGCCGCGTCCTCAGCCAGCCCGAGCAAGAGCGCGCGCCGGGGCCCGGTAATCTGGTAATAATCGAGCAGCCGCTCGACTTCCCGGGGCCGCAGCCCGGTCCTGGCCCGCTCGTACCTGCTGATCTTCGACGGCGACCACTTCAACGCGGCGGCGACGGTATCTCCGCTCTTGCCCTTGCTCTCCCTGATCCCGCGCAGTTCAGCGGCCAGCCGGCGCCGCCGCACCGTGGGACTACCTGGCGCGATCATCGGGCGTTCCTCCTCCTCGGCGCCGCGCGGGCGGACGAGCGACGGTCACGCTGGTTTCACCGCAACAATTGGCGAAACCATTAGTACGCCGTCCACATGCCATCGTAACGAAGGCGCCGGCAATAAGCAGTCTGCAAGAACCGGCAAGTTCGGCAACAGGTACCCGGCGGAGGCACACTTTCCGCGGCCCGGCGGGTTGATCGTGGGGGCCGGCACACCCGGAGCGTGATGCTGATGGTGCCGATGTGGCCTGAGTCCGGTTTCCGGGAAGGTGCCGCCCGGCTGCGGCCGTTAGCGGCATTGCGCTGGAGCAGCATGAACTACGCGGCATCCACGCCGTTTGGTCTAGTACGGGAGGTGCCAGAGTGACGGGAACTCACTCTGGCGTCCGCGGTAGGGCCACACCGGGGTGCTAACCGAACGGGGCGTGAAGGGGGCCGGGGTTCCGGATCTCACGCGGGCCTTGGCTGTGCCGCGCTTGCGTGAATGATCAGCATGCGACGGCAGTACAGCTATATGGCGAGGGGGACGGCGACAATGAAGAGCGCCTGGAGTTACGCGCGATCGGCGGCCGCGATCGGGCCAGGCACGGTGTTCCGGGTCGGTCGCGGCTATTTGCTGGCCTGACTGGGTAATCACGCGAACGGCCTGCTGTGGATTCGGCGAATCTGCAGCAGGCCGTCAGTCGCACACCGGTCTAGTTCACGCGTGATAGAAACTGTTGGGGCTCGCGTAAGCTCCCGTCGCCAGCACGTGGGCGCTAGGTGCTTGCGCAACGGCAGCGGGTACCGTGGCGCTAGCCAGGATTGACCCGCCCGCGCCGAGTGCTAGGATGGCTGAGATAATGATGTTTCGCCCTATGCGCATGGTTCCTCCATGGTTCTACCGAGGTCAGCAGCCCGCTGCATGGCTCCGGCGGCACGCACGGCACATCTGAACAATGTGGGCTTATTGCCGATCTTCGGCAATTCCATACACCTAGGGTAATTTGCCGCATACGCATTTTGCAAATATTAATTGTTTTATTAGTAATTGATTTGAAATAGTCATTACACCGGGACGAGAAAATGTCAGCAACCGGTGCGCTGAAAGGTTCCGTGAAATTTTCAGCGCAAGAACACCGATGGCGCGGAGGGCAATAGTGGTAAATGATATCATCGGATACCGAATTAGTGTCCGAATGATACCGCTTGTTCCGTAAATAGTCTGGTAGTAAAGTTCGCTGCATGCAGCGGGTGACGTTGGCTGGTGCGCTGGTCGGCCGCGATAACGAGATGACGCTGCTGACCGGGCTGATAAAGGAACTGGCCCGGGGGCACGGCGGTTCGGTCCTCATCGAGGGCGAACCGGGCATCGGCAAGTCGGCGCTGGTGCGGGCGGCCGTGGCGGAGGCGCCGGAGGCCGGCTGCGAGGTGTTCTGGGGCGCTGGCGACGAACTGGGCCAGGCGCTGCCCTTGCTGCCGTTCCTGGACGGGCTGGGCGTCCGTGAACCCTCCGTGAACCCGCGGCGGACCACGATCATCCGGCTCTTGCGCGGTGAGGACACCGCCGATCGCGGCGCGGACGTGCCGGCGGTGCTGGCGGAGCAGCTGCTGGCGCTTGTCGCCGAGCAGTGCGCGGTGCGGCCGACCATCGTGGTCGTCGACGACCTGCAGTGGGCCGACCAGGCCAGCATCGCCTTGTGGGCACGGCTGGCGAGGTCGGCGCGGCAGGTGCCGCTGCTGCTGGTCGGGACGATGCGCCCGGTACCCCAGCGGGATGACCTGATGGCGCTGCGGCGAGCGGTCGGCGACGCCTTCCGGCTCCAGCTCACCGGGCTGACCGACACGGCGGTGGCCGACCTCGTGGCGGCCCTGGCCGGCGGCAAGCCCGGCGGCAACCTGCTGCGGCTGGCCGACGGGGCGGCGGGCAATCCGCTCTACGTCACCGAGCTAGTCGCCGCGCTGACGCGGAGTTCCAGTCTGACGATCACCGAGACCGGATCCGCCGAGCTGGCGGGCGGTTCCGCGCCAGGCTCCCTGTCGGCGGCCATCGCGGACCGCCTCGGCTTCGTGGACGGGGCGGTGCGCGAGGTGCTGCGGGCGGCGGCCCTGCTCGGCACGGATTTCGCGGTCCGTGATCTGGGCATCGTGCTGGGCCGCGGCGTGGCGGACCTGATCCCGGCGGTGGACCAGGCATGCGCCGCCGGCGTGCTGGCCGAGTCCGGCAGCGGGCTCGGGTTCCGGCATCCGCTGATCCGGGCGGCGCTGTACGACGAGATGCCGGCGGCGGTGCGTGCCGCCTGGCACCGCGATGCCGGGCGCGCCCTGGCGGAGGCGGGCGCGCCGACGGACCGGGTGGCCCGCCAGATGCGGCAGGCGGTGGGCGGACCAGGCGCGACCGAGCCGATGGATGAGTGGATGCTGACCTGGCTGGTCCGTAGCGCGGACCCGCTGATCGGCCAGGCGCCGGGGGTCGCGGCGGAGCTTCTCAGCCGGGCGGTGGCCCGTTCCCCGGCCGGCTCGGCCCAGCACGATTGGCTGGCCAGCCGGCTCGCCGACGCTCTCTACCGCATCGGTGATACGGCAGCGGCCGAGCAGGTGGCGAACCGCGCCATTGAGCACGCCACCGAGCCGGACGTCCTCGTGGACCTGCACTGGACGCTGGCGCAGTGCCGCATGCTCGTAGGCTTGTCCGCGGAATCCTTGGCAGCGCTGGACCGGGCGCTGGCCTCTCCGGGGATCTCCGCCCGGCACCGCGCCCGGCTGCTCGTGCTCGCGGCGCGGACGCGCAGCTACCTCGGCGAGGTCGAGAAAGCCGGCCAGGTCGCCACCACTGCGCTCGCGGCCGCGTCGGAGGCGGGCGACAACTGGGCGATGGGCTGGGCGCTGCACGTGCTGGCGCTGGTTACCGGGGTGCAGGGGCATATGACCGACGCGCTGCCGCTGTTCGACCGGGCGCTGACCGTGACCGAGTCCGATCCGGCGCTGACCGATCTGCGGCTGCTGCTGCAGATCAACAAGGCCGTCGCGCTGGGCAATCTCGACCGGTACCAGGAGGCACTGACCGCGGCCGGTCAGGCGCGGCAGCTGGCCGAGCAGGTCGGCACGGCGATCCGGCTGGTGCAGGCGCACGGCGCCCTGGGCCAGCTGCTCTTCGAAACGGGGCGATGGGACGATGCGCTGGCCGAGGTGGAGAGCCTGCCCGATAACCTGAAGGAGCCCGCCGCGGCCTGCATCGATCTCGGCATCGCCGCCGTGATCAGCTTCCATCGCGGCGAGACCGGCGCGGCGCGGCGCCACCTGGCCGCGGCCGTGCCGAACGCCACGCGGATCGGGCACCGGCTTATCGGCGGGCTGGCTGTCGCCCGCAGCCTGGACCGCGAGCATGAGGGAGCCCTGCCCGAGGCGCTTGCCGCACTGACAGAGGCGTTCGACGACAGTACCGAACAACTCGAGGAGACCGAGGACCTGCTGGCCGACGCCGTCCGCCTGGCCGCCAGGACCGGCGACCTGAGCACCGCTCAGACCCTCACGGGCCATGCCGAGACACTCGCCGGCGAATCGGAGATCCCCCATCGGCAGGCGAACGCCATGTATTGCCGCGGCCTGCTCGACCACGATGGCCCCAGGCTGCTCCTGGCGGCGGAGCGCTATGAGGCGGCCGGCCGGCCGCTGCCGCGGGCGAAGGCGCTGGAGGCGGCAGCCGGGTACTTCGTCGACGCCGACGATCGTGTCCAGGCGCGGGCCGCCTTCACCACCGCCGTCGAGGTTTACACCGCACTGGACGCGGCCGCGGACGCGGCCCGGCTGCAGGCGGCGTTCCGGGCCCACGGCATCCGGCGCGGGCCGCACGCGAAGCACCGGCGGGCGCAGAGCGGCTGGGACAGCCTCACGGCGACCGAGATCAAGATCGCCGCGTTCGTGGAGGAGGGGCTGTCCAACCCGGAGATCGCCGCCCGGCTGCTGCTATCCCGCCGGACCGTCGCCACGCACGTCTCGCACATCCTCAAGAAGCTCAACGTCAACTCGCGGATCGACATAGCCAGGGAATCTGCCCTGCGCACCATCCCGCCGAGGTGACGCAGCCGGGAAGCGAGGTGGCCCGGCCCGGAAAGTGGCCCGGCCCGGAAACCGGAAAGAGGTGGCCCGCCCGGAAAACTGATATCCCCTGGAACCCCGCGGCCGGGGCGCGGGGTTCCAGGGGAACTCGGTGGGAACTGTGAGGCGCCGGGGTAATGACTCACAGTCCCCACGTCTGAGCGCGTCCGTCGCCCCCGGGAGGACCGGGCTCGAACGCGAGCGTGAAGTACACGGCTTTGCCCGCCGGGGTGCGGTAGACGCCCCAGGTGGCTGACAAGGTGGCGACCAGTATCAGGCCCCGTCCGGCCTCCGCGTCGGCTGGGGCGTCCACCAGCACCGGCAAGGTACGCGACGTGTCATGGACATCGACGCGCAGCTGGCCGAACGAGCAGGTGACGGCCAGCGTGATGGTCTCGCCCGCCTCGTGACCGATGGCGTTGGTCACCAGCTCGCTGGTGAGCAGGACCGCGATGTCCGGGTCGACCGGGATGTCCCAGGCGCGGATGGCCGCCCGGACCTGGCTGCGGGCTTCGCCCGCCGCGGCCGCGCTGGCGGTCAGCCGGACGCGGCAGACCTGCAGCTCGGTGGGGCGGGTCGGCGCCATCGCGTTCATCGGGATCCTTATCGGTCGCGGGCCGGGCGTTGTGCTGAAATGCTCGGTACCAGTTGCAAGAAAATAGTGCTGCAACTTGCACTGCAAGACATCGGTCAGCTGACGGATTTAGCACGGGGTTGCGCACCTCCGCCACCACAGTTCCCGCGCCCGCGGACCGCCGGTCAGGGCAGGCCGGCCAGGGCGGGCTAGTCAGCGCGGGCGGTCAGGGCGGGCAGGTCAGGGCGGGCCGGCCAGGGCGGGCCGGTCAGTCGCGATGATGGTGATCACGGTCCACGCGCCCAGGTGGATACGGTCGCCGTGACGCAGCGGCACGGTCTGACCCGGCGGGACGTCCTTCCCGTTGACCACGATGCCGTTCCCCGAGTCGGCGTCAACGACCGACCAGCTCTGGTCCGGGCCGGCGATCAGCACGGCGTGCAGCCGCGAGACCCCGGTATCGGTGGGCGGGCCGGTCTGTCGCTGACCGCCTGCACGCTGTCGTAGTAGGCGCGGTCCGCGGCCACCACCGCGGTCCAGGTTCTGGCCGCGGCCGGCCGGGACGGTGAGCCTGGCCCTGCCATCGAACCGGGCGACGGCAGGCTCGCCATCGACGAGGGCGAGGGCGAGGCGGGCAGCAGCTTGGTCGGGGGTGAGTCCGGCGGGATGGTCAGCGGCGCCGTCGCCGCATTCCGGGAGGGAGGCGTGGCGGGCGCCCCGGCGGGCCGGGAGGGATCGTAGGGCTCCAGGCCGAGCGCCTCCCGCAACGCGTCGGCGAAGGTGCCGCAGGTGTCGTACCGGTCGTCCGGCTCCTTCGCCAGGGCCCGGGCCAGGACCTGGTTCACGGCATCCGGCAGTTCCGGCCGGGCCGCGGTCAGCCGCGGCGGCGGCACGGACAGGTGGGCGTAGAGCACCGCCATCGGCACCTCGCGGCGGAACAGCACCGTACCGCTCAGCAGCGTGTACGCCACGCACGCCAGGGCGTACTGATCGGCGCGGCCGTCCACGTCCCGGCCGCTGATCTGCTCGGGCGCCGCGTAGTCGGGCGTGCCGAGGAACTGCCCGGCCCTGGTCAGCCCGCTCGATGACATGACGCCCCTGGCCACCCCGAAGTCCGACAGGTATACGTGCTCTGGCCGGCCGGGCCCCACGTCCACCAGCATGTTCGCGGGCTTGACGTCGCGGTGCACCAGCCCGGCGTCGTGCGCGGCATCCAGCGCCGATGCCACCGGGGAGATGAACGCCGCCGCCCGCCGCGGCCGCAGGGCGCCCTCCCGGCTCACCACCACCCGCAGGTCGTCCCCGGCCACGAAGCGCATCGCGATGAACAGCACGCCCTCGGCCTCGCCGGCCTCATAGACGGGGATGATGTGCGGATGATCCACCGCCGCGACCGCCCGCGCCTCCCGCACGAACCGCTTGCGGACCACCTCGTCGCCGGCCAGCAGCTTCAGCGCCACGACCCGGCCCAGCCGCTCGTCACGCGCGCGGAACACCGCCGCCATCCCGCCCACGCCGACCAGCTTCTCCAGCAGGTATCCGGCCACCCGGGAACCAGCCGCAAGCCCGGCCAGCGGACCACCCGGCTGCGCGGGGGATTCTCCGGCCACCACCCCTCCTCCCGAGCAGCCATCACGCTGATCCCAGTTTGACAGCAAACCTACTCCGGGCCGGCGGCGCAGACCCGGGCGGCAGGCGGCCGCGGTACCGAACGGTCGCGCCTGGCGGCCATCTTCAGGTTCGTGCGGACGCAGGGGCCAGGGCTAGCATCTGGTAGAACACGTTTCAGTTCTCGCCAGTGAGTGACGTCAGCATGGGGAGCCGGATGGCCGTGAGCGTTCCCGCCTCGCTTCCGACCGTGACCGGGCTGCTGCTGGCCCGGGCGGGCAGCCCGGAGCCGGGCCTGCGGTTCGAGGACCGGCGGTGGAGCTGGCAGGAGCACGTCAGCGAGAGCGCGACGGCCGGTCCCGCGGGTACGTCACGCTAGACCGGGACGAGGCGACCGCGCTCGACGCCGGGATCCGGGCTGGCCGGTGACGGGTGCGATGTCGCCGGACCGTTCGGCAGAAATCAGCCGGCCAGCACCTTCCACGGCAAGATGGGCAGGTCGCGCACCCGGATCCCGACGGCGTCGTGCACCGCGGCGGCGACGGCCGCGTCCACCCCGGTAGCGCCGAGCTCGCCGATACCCCGCGCCCCGATCAGGCTCGCCGTCTCGTCGTATTCGTCGGTGAACGAGACGTCGATGTCGGCCGGGATGTCGGCGTTGACCGGTACCGCCAGGTTGGACAGGTTCTTGGCCAGCCACCGTCCGTGCACCGGCTCCTGGTCGCTCTCCTCCATGGTGGCCTTGCCCCAGCCCCAGATGATGCCGCCGGTCATCTGCGCGCGCGCGGTGACCGGGTTGACGATCCGGCCGGCTGAGTAGACGCCGACCGCGCGGCGCAGCCGCAGCAGCCCGAAGTCGGGGTCGACGCCGACCTCGGTGAAGATCACGCCCCAGGTCCTGATCGCGTACGGCGTGCCCGCGCCGTCCGCGTTGAACCCGGCGCCCCCGGGCAGCTCGAAGGTCCCCTCGCCGACCAGCTCGTCGATCCCGGCGCGGTCGAGCGCGTCCAGGGGGTCGCGGCCGCCCTGGCCGAGCTCGGCGAGCTGCTTGGACACGTCGCGGGCGGCGGCCGCGACCGCGCTGCCGGTGCCCATCGTCGTCGAGGAGCCGTAGGTGGGCCCGGTCGCGGGCAGGTCGGTGTCCCCCCAGCGCGTCTCCACCCGGTCCGGGGAGATGCCGAGTTCCTCGGCGGCGATCTGGCTCAGCACGGTCTGCACGCCGGTCCCGATGTCGTGCACGTTGGCCTCGACCACGGCGCCGCCGCGGCGCAGCCGGACCCGGGCGGCGCCGGGGAACCGGAAGCTGCCCATCGTGCAGGTGGCCATGCCGTGGCCGATCACCCACGGGCCGTCCCGGCGCGGCCGCTGGTGCCGGGTGCGCCACCCGTAGCGGCGGGCCCCCTCCTCGTACGCCTCGCGCAGGCCGTTGGCCGACCAGGGCCGGCCGTCGGCGGGCGAGACCTCGGCGAAGTTGGCCAGCCGGACGTCGAGCGGGTCCAGGCCGGCCGCGTCGGCGAGCTCGTTCATGGCGCTCTCCAGGGCCCACAACCCGGGCCCCTCGACCGGCGCCCGCATCGCCGTGGGCATGTTCAGGCTGACCCGCTCGACCAGCTGCCGCAGCCGCAGGGCCGGCACGGCGTACAGTGACTTGCTGGCCTCGGTGGCCGGCTCGACGTGGGTGTCGGCCAGGGCCGTGTTGTTGACGACCTCGTGCTCGAGGCCGAGCAGCACGCCGTCGGCGGTCGCGCCGAGCCGGATCGTCTGCTCCATCCACGGCTGGTAGCCCACGTTGCTGAACTGGTCCGGGCGCCGCAGGTGCAGCTTGACCGGGCGGCCTGCCACCCGGGCCGCGGCGGCCGCGAGGATTTCGTGCGGCCAGATGTAGCCCTTGGCGCCGAACCCGCCGCCGGTGTGCGGCGCCACCACGTGCACGTCCGCGGCGTCGAGGCCGAACGCGGTGCTCACCACGCCGATGACGGTCGAGCTCGCCTGCACCGCGTCCCATAGGGTGAGCCGGCCGCCGTCCCAGCGCGCGACCGTCCCGGACGTCTCCATCGCGTGGTGATGCCGCGGGGCCTGCAGGTAGGTCTGCTCGATGGTGATCGCCGCGGCGGCCAGCGCCGCGCCGACGTCGCCCCGGACCTCATCCTCGCCCATCGCGGGCTCGCGGCGGCCATGCCCGATCAGCACCGGCGTCTCGCGCTCGCAGTCGACGATCACGGCGGCCCGGCCTGCCTCGGCTGCCTCGACCGACTCGGCCAGGACGATGGCGACCGGCTGGCCCTCGTACCGGATCCGGTCGTCGGAGAACGGCATCACGCGGACCGCGGATGGCGGCGGCAGCTCGGGGAAGGAGGGCAGGTCGGCGGCTGTCAGCACGGCCGTGACGCCGGGCAGGACCAGCGCCGCCGCCGCGTCCACGCCGCGCAGCCGCCCGGCCGCCACGGGCGCGCCGACAAGGATCGCGTGCAGCACCCCGTCGGGCCGGTGGTCGGCGGCGTAGCGGGCCGCCCCGGTCAGCTTCAGCGGCGCCTCGACCCGTGTCTGGCCCGGGTCGGCGGACCGGGTGGCGGTCACGACGCGCCGCCCGCCGTCAGAAGGGCCCGAACGGCCGCGTTTCTCGCCATCGTCACCTTGAACCCGTTCTGCGGCAGGGGCGCGGCGTCGGCCATCGCCCGCTCGATAACCGGTATCAGCGCCTCGCGGGTGAGCGGGGTGCCGGGTAGTTCGGCCTCCGCGGAGGTCAGCCGCCACGGCCGCTGGGCGACCGAGCCGAGCGCGACGCGTGCCGTGGTGATCAGGCCCCGGTCGAGCCGGACGGCCGCCGCGGCGGACACGATCGCGTACTCGTAGGACGCCCGCTCGCGGACCTTGACGTAGGCCTGGCCGTCGGCGCTGGCCGGCAGCCGGTAGCCGGTGATCAGCTCGCCGGGTTCGAGCCGGGTCTCGCGCGTCGGCTGGCCGGCCTCGGCCGCTTCGCGCTGGGTCAGGTGGAACTCCCGCATCGGGATCGTCCGCGGCCCGGCCGGGCCCAATACGTCGGCCTGCGCGTCGAGCATGGCCAGGGCGACCGCCGGATCGGAGGGCTGCACGGCCACGCAGTCCTGGGTCCAGCCGAAGATGGCCTGGCGCTCGTGCCGGCCGGCCAGCGAGGCGCAGCCGCTGCCTGGATCGCGCTTGTGGCACGGCCAGGGCAGCGGTTCCTCGGCTCGGAAATACGGGCAGCGGGTGCGCTGCAGCACGTTCCCGCCGATCGTGGCCCGGTTCCGTATCTGGGCCGAGGCCGCCTGCAGGCACGCCGAGGCGAGCGCGCCGGCCGCCTGAATGACGAGCGGGTGCTCGCCGACCTCGTTCAGCGTGGCGAGCGCGCCAATGCGCAGGTCGTCTCCGTCGCTGGCGATGCCGCGCAGCTCGTCGAGGCCGCCGATGTCGACCACGCGGTCCGCGGCGGCGATGCCCAGCCGGAACCAGTTGAGCAGCTCGGTGCCGCCCGCGATCACCGACGTGCCGGGGTCGGCCAGGGTGCCCACCGCCGATTCGGCCGTGCCCGCCCGGGCGTAGGCGAAGTCCCTCACCGGCCCGGCTCCTCCCGCGCGGCGGCCAGCACGGCCGCGGTGATCTGCGGGTAGGCCGAGCACCGGCAGATGTTGCCGCTCATCCACTCGCGGACGCTGGCGTCGTCCGCGGCGTGCCCCTCGGCGATGCAGGCCACCGCCGACAGCAGCTGGCCCGGGGTGCAGTAGCCGCACTGGAACGCGTCGAACTCGGCGAAGGCCTGCTGCACCGGGTGCAGCTCCCCACCCGCGCCGGCCAGGCCCTCCACGGTCGTGACGGACCGGCCGTCGCACTGCACGACCAGGGTCAGGCACCCGTTCATCGGGCGCCCGTCCACGAGCACGGTGCAGGTGCCGCACGCGCCCTCGTTGCATCCCTTCTTGGCACCGGTCAGGCCGGTATCCTCGCGCAGCCAGTCGAGCAGGGTGGTCCGGGGCGAGACGATGGTGGTCAGGTCATGGCCGTTGAGCCGCAGCGTGACCTCTACGCGGCGGGTGAACTCGATCGTCATGGATCCGTTTCTCTCGTTAGCCTGGCGGTACCGCCTTCTTCCGGCAGCTTGTCACGCCGGTACCGCGGAAAAGAGGGTCCAAACTTGCGGTATACGGGAAGCTCGACGATCCGGTGGCCGGGCATGGTGTCCGTGTACGCCGTGCTCGGGCCGCAGACCAGGGTGACCACGACGGGCGCGCACCAGGTCGGCATCGACTTCAGCGGCCACCTCGGTCTTGTCCGTGAGATCGACGGCCGGGCCGGGCGGCACGACGCGCCGCCGGGAGCGGTCTACGTGACCGGCCGCAGCCCGATCACCTGGCTCGAGGTCAGCGATCCGACCGAGGCGCTGGAGATCTACCCGGACCGCGACCTGGTGCGGCGGCTGGCCGGGGGTCTTCGGGACACGCGGCCCATTCCCGGCGAGGTGCGGCCGTCGTTCGCGGAACCCGACGGGGTTGTCTTCGCCGTCGCCTCCCGGCTGCGCCGGGCGCACCTAGACTCCGGAGCCGGGGCGCTCACCGACATCGAGGCCAGCACGCTCGCCCACCTGCTGACCGGGCACCTGCTGCGCCGGTACGGCACCGGCCCGGCGCCATACCGCGGGCCGGCCGGGGAACTGCGCCCGGGCGCCGTCGACGTCGTCGCCGAGTACATCCGCGCGCACCTGGCCGACGTGATCACCCTGGATAACCTGGCCGGCGCGGTCAGCCTGAGCCCGTATCACTTCGCCCGGTCGTTCCGCGCGACGACCGGCATGACGCCGCACGCCTTCGTCACCGAGCACCGGCTGATGGTCGCGCGGGACCGGCTGTTGCGCGGCGACGCCAGCGTGACCGCGATCGCCCTGTCCGTCGGGTTCTCGAACATCAGCCACTTCCGCAGGCTGTTCCGGCGGCGCTACGGCCTCGCTCCCGCCGGCCTGCGCGCCGTGGCACGATAGGGGCGTGCCGCGCGGGCGTCAGAGCGCTGAGCCACTGTGGCGGGCGATCGCGGTGTTCCGGTTCGCCGGCCTCGGCTATGCCGTGCTGCTCACCGTCATCAACCGCGCCGACTACGCCCGGCTGGGCTGGGCGTGGGTGGTCATCGCCGTGATGGCGGCGTGGACGGTCGCCACCACCATGGCCTACGCCCGCCCGGAACGGCGCACCAGGCTCCTGCTGAGCACCGACCTCGTGGTCACGGCCGGCCTGCTGCTGTCCACCGCGGCCCTGCAGTACCCGTCGGCCATGGCGCGCGGGGTGATGCCGGTAACCGGGATCTGGGTGGCGGGGCCGGTGCTGGCCTGGGCGGTGCGGTACGGCAGGCGAGCGGGCGCGATCACCGCGCTGATCCTGTCCGGCTGCGATTTCCTGCTGCGCAGCGAGGCGATCACCGTGGTACTCAACGGCGTGGTGCTCCTGCTGCTGGCCGGCGTGGTCGTCGGCCACCTGGCCAGGCTCGCCGCCGAGGTGGAGACCGAGCGCCAGCACGCGGTCGAGGTCGGGGCGGCCAGCCGGGAGCGGGAACGCCTGGCCCGCGACATCCACGACTCGGTGCTGCAGGTGCTGGCGATGGTGCAGCGGCGGGGCGCGGAGGCGGGCGGGGCGGCGGCCGAGCTCGGCCGGCTGGCGGGCCAGCAGGAAGCCGCGCTGCGTTCCCTGGTCGGGGGCGGCGGCGCCGCGGTCAGCCCGTCGGGAGACGTGGATCTGCGGACGCTGGTCCTGCCCATCCAGTCGGATCAGGTGACGGTGTCGGCACCGGCCCAGTCCGTTCGGCTGGAAAAAGAGGCGGCCATGGAGCTGACCGCGGCGATCCGTGCGGCGCTGGACAACGTACGGCGGCACTGCGGCGACCGGGCCCGGGCCTGGGTGCTGGTCGAGGACGAGCCGGGGCTGGTCACGGTGACGGTCAGGGACGACGGCCCGGGCATCGCCGAGGGCCGGCTGGCCGAGGCGGCGGCCGCCGGGCGGCTCGGGGTCAGCCAGTCCATCTGCGGCCGGCTGCGCGACCTGGGCGGCGGCGCCACCATCAGGTCCGTGCCCGGTGTGGGCACCGAAGTGGAGCTGTACCTGCCGCGCGGGCCAGCCGTGCCGGTGGCGCGGGCACCGGGGGCGGGCTAGGGTGCGGACGTGGGGCAGGACGCGCCGATCAGGGTCATGGTGGTGGATGACCACCCGATCTGGCGCGATGCGGTGGCACGGGACCTGACCGAAGCCGGATACGACGTGGTCGCGACGGCCGCCGACGGCGCGCAGGCGCTGCGCGTGGCCGGGCCGGCCCGGCCGGACGTCGTCGTGCTCGACCTGCAACTGCCGGACATGTCCGGGGTCGAGGTGACGCGCGGCCTGCGCGCGGCCCATCCCGCGGCGCGTGTGCTGGTCCTGTCCGCGAGCGGCGAGCAGCAGGACGTGCTGGATGCGGTGAAGGCCGGCGCGGTCGGCTACCTGCTGAAGTCCGCGGCCCGGCCGGCTTTCCTCGACGCGGTGCGGCGCACGGCAGGCGGCGACGCGGTGTTCACCCCAGGGCTGGCCGCGCTCGTGCTCGGCGAGTTCCGGCGGCTGGCTCAGGGGGCCGGCCGGGATGACGCGGAAACGCCGCGGCTGACCGAGCGGGAGACCGAGATCCTGCGCATGGTGGCCACCGGCCTGTCCTACAAGCAGATCGCCGCCCGGCTCGTGCTCTCCCACCGCACAGTGCAGAACCATGTCCAGAACACGCTGGGCAAGCTGCAGCTGCACAACCGGGTCGAGCTGGTCAGGTACGCCATCGAGCACGGCCTCACGGGTGAGCCTGGGCCTTAGCCCCGCTGGCTTGCGGGGGACCATCCCCGCACCCCCGATACAAAGCTACTCATGAGTAGCAATAGCGTCTTAGATGAGTACGAGCGCCGATGCCGCGCGCGCCGCCGGCCCCGAGGCTGATGACCATCGGACTCTAGCTCGGGGAGATGCCATGACTGGACTTTCATCTGGCGCGGAATTGCGCAAGCACCTTGATCGCTGGGTAGCCGAAGGGCTGATCGACACCGCCCAGGCGGCCCGGATCGAATCGGCCGAGGCGCCGGCCACAGCGCCGCCGGCCACAGCGCCGCCGGCCGCCGGGGCGCGGGCGCCGCTGGTGGCCGAGGCGCTCGGCTACGCGGGCGGCGTCCTGGCCATCGCGGCCGGGCTCTACACGGTCAGGGATTTCTGGCCGAACCTGTCGACCGGGGTCGTCCTCGCCTTCGCGGCCGCCGCCTGCGCGGCCCTCGGCGCGGGCGGCGCGGCGGTGCGCACCACCAGTGACCCCGCCCTCAGGCGGCTGCGCAGCGTCGTGTGGCTGATGTCCACGGTGAGCCTGGCGGTGTTCGCGGGCACGCTCGCGGACCAGGTCTGGGGGTTCGGCCCGGCCAGCACCACCCTGGTCGCGGCGACGGTATCCGCCGCGTACGGCGCCGCGCTGTGGCGGCGAACGCGGGCCGCGCTCCAGCACCTGGCGGTGTTCGTGAGCCTGGCGGTCCTGGCCGGCACCGCCGTGGCCCGGCTGGATCCTGGCCTCGGAGCGTGGGAGCCGGGCCTGGCGATCTGGGCCTTGTCGGTGCTGTGGGGCGTGGCGGTGATGCGCGGTCACCTCCCGCCCGGCGCTACCGGGTACGTCGCCGCCGGGATCGGCGTGCTGGCCGGCGTTCAGCTCGCCATGCAGGTGGCGGCCGGTTGCGCGCTCGCCCTGGCCACGGTCGCGGGCCTGCTCGCCGCCGGGGTGCTGCTACGCCAGGCCTGGCTGGTCGTGCTGGGCGCCCTAGGCGTCTTGCTGGTGACACCGCAGATCACGACCCGGTACCTGCCCATGTCGGCCGCGACGCCGGTGGCGATCTTCGTGGTGGGCGTGGTCCTGCTCGGTTCCGCGGTCTGGCTGACGAGGCGCCGGGCAGGCTCCCGCTAAGCGCCGGGCCCGCCGGGATCATTTCCGTCACCGTGTTCTGCCGGGTCGCCGAGGAGTGCCGAACGGGCCGCGCTGGCTCACCGACACGCTTCCTGCGTACCCTGGCCGAACTGCACGCCGACGGCTGGGCGCACAGCATCGAGGTATGGCTGGGCGATACCCTGGCCGGCGGCGCGATCGGGATCGGCATCGGCGGCGTCATCAGCGGAGACTCCTTGTTCGGCAGGCATCAGGGCGCGGCGAGGGTCGCGGTGGCGGACATGGCCGCCCGGCGGCTCCTCGGGCCCGCCCCGGCCCGGGCGGGTGAGCCGGCTTGAGCTCGGACGGATCCGGCGGCTCGGACGGCGAGGAGCAGGCGGCGCTGCGGGCCCGGCTCCGCGACGTCTACTGGATCGGCGGCGGGAGCGGGGCGGGCAAGTCGACCATCGCCCGGCGGCTGGCGGCCCGGCACGGCCTGCGCCTGTACGCGACCGACGAGGTGATGGCGGATCACGGCCGCCGCAGCTCTCCCGCTGACAGCCCGCTCATGGCCGGGTTCGCGGCCATGGACATGGACGAGCGATGGGTCAGCCGGTCACCGGAGACCATGCTCGAGACATTCGGCTGATTCCGCGGGGAAGGCTTCGGGCTGATCGTGGAGGACCTGCTCAGGCTGCGGGCCGGACCCGGCGTGATCGCCGAGGGCTTCCGGCTGCTGCCGCGCCTGGTGCGGCCGCTCCTGGCCGGGCCCGGCCGTGCGGTCTGGCTCTGCCCGACCCACGGCTTCCGCCGCGCCGCGTTCGCCAGCCGGGGCTCGCTGCTCCGGATCGCCGGGAAGACCAGCGATCCGGGCAAGGCCCTAGCCAACCTGCTCGAACGTGACCGGATGTTCACCGACCGGCTCAGCGAGGAGGCCACGGGTCTCGGCCTGCCCGTCATCGACGTCGACACCACGATGACCGAGGACGACCTGACCGGGCGGGTGACGCGGGCGTTCGGCCTGGGTTAGAGCGCGCCGACGATCTCGGCCAGCGCGGGGAGCGCGCTCTCGGCGGCGACCAGGTACGACAGGCCGAAGCGCGCGCGGCGGGCCAGCAGGTCGTCCCTGATCTGGGCCGGGCTGCCGATGAAGGTCGTCGGCATCTCCCACACGGTCTCCGCGTCGATGCCGCTCCAGCCGCGCTGCCGGATCAGCTCCTCGGTGCTGGCGCGCCGGGTGTCCGTGATGATGAACGTGCCGAACGCATTGATCTCCAGGCTTCCGAAGCGGTCGCCGGCCGCCTCGCGGAGCACGGCGAGCTTGGCGTCCCACGCCGGCGGCAGCCGGTCGGCGGGGTCGTCGTCATCGTCCTGCGAGTTCCTGATCGGCGCGGGAAGCACCCCCACGATGTCCGCATGGCGGGCGGCCAGGCGCAGCATGCGCGGGCCGCCCGCGCCGACCAGCAGGCGCGGGGAACTGCGCGGCGCCGGGAGCACGTCGAGGTCCAGGCCCTCCACCCGGTACCAGGTGCCGGCGTGGCGCACCTCGGTGCCGGCGAGCAGGGCCCTGATGATGCCGAGCGACTCCTCGAGCCGGCCGATGCGCTGCCCCGCGGGGTCGAACCCGATCCCGGCGGCGTCGTATTCGGGCTGGTACCAGCCTGCGCCGAGGCCGAGCTCGAACCGTCCCCCGGACACCAGGTGCAGGCTGGCGGCCTCGTGCGCGACGATCGCCGGGTGGCGGAAGTCGTTGGAGAGCACGATCGTGCCCACCCGGAGGCGGGTGGTCACCGCGGCCGCGGAGGCCAGGGCGGTGAACGGCGCCAACTGCTGACCGAACGCGCCCGCCGAGAAGTGATCCCGGATCAGCAGCACGTCGATCCCGGCGTCCTCGATCCGGCGCGCGTGGTCCAGCCACGCCCGCCCTTGGGGTACCGACTCGCTGACCACGCCAAATCGCAGCTCTGCCATGGCATCCTCCCGTGGTCAACCACGGTATTGGAACCGGGGCCCCGGACGGCCGGCCAGCGGTCGTCAAGTCCGGAACGCGCGCATGGCGCCCGCGCGGGCCGCGACGGCCAGCCCCTACGACCAGCCTGTCACCGTCCCGGCGGGCCGCGCCGACCAGGACCGGGCCCGGGTCCCCCCGCATGACCAGCGGCTCGGCTTCCAGGTCCGGCGGGAGCCCGCCGAACGCCGTGTCCAGGGCGTGCCACATCCGCTGCCAGGCATCGTCCTGCCACTGCAGAACCAGCGGATCGGAGGGGAACGGCCAGGCCGCGAACCCGGGGCCGGAGGGCAGCCAGACGTGGACGAACGTCACGGCGGCGCTGTGTTGACCGGCGCTGTGTTGACCGGCGCTGTGTTGGCCGGCGCTGGGCTGATCGGCACTGCCGCCAAGCCAACCCGCGTGCTGTGGACGGCGGATGCCGCCGGTGTGGTGGCCAGATGAAGATCGGCGGCCGAGGCCCTTATTACCGGAATAGGAAAATTCGCCGTATTCGACGGCGGGGAGCGCGCCCGGCCGGTATAACCAGCGGAGGCGAGGACGCGGACGCATCCTGCCGGACTAGGCCTGAAGCGGAAGGAGGAACTGGGCGTGAGACCTGGTCACCCTCGGTTCTCGGGAAACGTGTTCGCCATGGCCGCCGCGACCGTGCTCGGATTGAGTGCCCTGGCCGCGTGCACGAGCTCGAGCACCTCGAGCGGCACTCCCGCCCCGACGAGCCAGCCTACGGGCCCGGTCACCATCGGCGCGTCGCTGTCGCTGAGCGGAGACTTCTCCGCTGACGGCCAGGCGTTCAAGCGGGGGTACCTGCTGTGGGTCAAGGACGTGAACGCCCGTGGCGGTATTCTCGGCCGCCAGGTCAAGCTGACCATCCTCAACGACGGAAGCTCGCCGAACCAGGTGGTCACGAACTACCAGACGCTGTTCGGCCAGGACCACGTGCAGCTGGCCTTCGGGCCGTTCTCTTCGCTGCTCACCAGCCCGGCTTCGTCGGTGGCGGCGCGGTTCCGCATGGCGATGGTGGAAGGGGCGGGCGGCGCGCCGTCGGTCTTCGACACCCCGTCCAACCAGGCTGACCACAACGTGTTCGACGTGAGCTTGCCGATCGCGGACGAGATGCTCCCGTTCGTGAAGTGGATCGCCTCGCTGCCAGCCGACCAGCGGCCGAAGACCGCGGCCTACCCGATGGCCCAGGATCCCTTCGCCGACCCGCCGGTCCAGCTCGCCCAGACCGAGCTGCAGAAGCTCGGCGTCCAGACGGTGTACACGAAGGTCTTCCCCTCGGAGGTCGCGGCCTACAAGGGCCCGGCCGACCAGGTGGCCGCGAAAGGCGCTGATCTCGTGGTGCTCGGGTCCACCGACGTGCCGACCGTCCAGTCCTTCATGCAGGCGTTCGAGCAGCAGCACTACACGCCCAGGATGTTTATCGCGGCGGCCGGGCCGGACCAGGGCGACGCGTTCACCTCCGCGGTCGGCACCGGCAACGCCAACGGGATGATGGTGCCGAACGGCTGGTACCCGGGGTACGCCAACCCGGCGAGCCGGCAGATGGTCAGGGAGTACGTGGCCCAGTACGGCGGCACCGCGTCCGGCGTCAACGCCGACGTGGCCGAGGCCTACTCGGTGGGTCAGGTGATGGCCCAGGCGATCGCCGCGACCAAGGGCACCGACAACGCCAAGATCATTGCCTACCTGCACAGCGGCGTGGCACTGACCAGCGTGCAGGGTCCGGTGAAGTTCGACGCGCTCGGCGAGAACGGGGCCGCGGCGGCCTTCGTCTTCCAGTGGCAGAAGGGCGACTACAAGCAGGTCCTGCCGCCCGCCACCACGGGCTCGGTGCCGATCGCCGCCGCGAAGCCGCCCTGGAACGGCTGAGTCCGCGGTCGCGCGTCAACGGGCAGGAACCACGCCAGAAATGGCATGATCTCCGCGGAGGCCACCGCGGCCAGCCGCTTATCTGCCTTTTAATAGGCTTCGCACATCGAATGACCCGGGTGCATTACGGCACGGCGCTATATTCAGCGTCTTGCCGATCGAGCCGACCCGAGCATTAATGAATACGAATTCCAATCCGGATGCACCGCGAATTATTTCCACCCGAACATGGGAGAAACGGCCCGGCGCCGGCCGACAGGAATTCGCCCTTACGGCAGGTCCTGGCAGCGCCCCCGGGGGTGACGCCGGGCTATTGGCCTGTTCCGCCCCGGCGAACTCGAATGTCCTGGCGAGGTTCCTGGCTGGCGAAGTACGGGGCGGCGGCCCGCCCCCGGCACATCGTCGCGAGAATCTCAAGGTTGTATCGTTTGCAGCGAACTCGCGGGCGACCATGGCAATCTGGACCGCCGGATTCGGCGCACTGTCCCGGCCACCTCTCGCCGGACCGACCGGAAAGTCATTCACGATTATCCTCGCCATTCCGGAATTCCTGCCGTTAGCGTCTTCCCGCAGGCGGCCGACCGGCTCGCGGGCAGGTGCGGCCAGCCGCCGTGATACTGGCCGGCGCCGGGGTCCAGGAGCGCGGGCTCGGGCCGCGCCGCGGCATGATCGACAGGGCCCGAATCCGCGACCGCCCGCCCAGATCAGATCCAATGTGCCACGCGGGGCGACGAGGTGATCAACTGCCAGATATTTCGTCCTCTATCGCATTAAAGTGACGTAGCTCTATATTTGTGCCGCCGGAGGCCATTGGTCCGGAGGATCAGTCGCGCTGGCCGGGCACCCGTTCGAACAGCAGTTTCAGACAGAGCGCATCGCCAGCGAGGACGTTGCAATGGGAAGCCATGGAGTAGCGAGCGCCAGACTGAGCGCCGGTAAGACCAGCCAGCACGCCAGGGAGCCGGCGGCATCCCAGCTGAGGAACCCGCGCAGGCGCACGCTGCGGGACTGGCCGGTCCTCTGGCGGCTGGTCGCGGTGATCGTGCTGGCGCTCATCATGGGCCTGGTCTTCGGCGGCCTGCGGGTGGCCTCGGCGGCGGACAGCGCGGCCGAGTTCGGCCGCGTGTCACAGCTCGCCAGCCTGGGGCAGCAGGTCACCCGCCTGGTGCAGGCGCTGCAGGACGAGCGCGACGAGACGACCGGGGTCAGCTCGGGCGGCAACCCCGGCGCACTCCAGCCCTGGTACCACACGACCGACGCGGCGGCCGCCAGGGTCCGGGTACTGGCCGCCGGCGTCGGCGGTTCGTTCCCGGCGAACATCCAGGCCAGCGTGACTACCGTGCTGTCGGTGATCAACGACCTCGGGGACCTGCGCAAGACGGCCCAGGCTAGCCAGGACGCGCTGGCGGTGATCGCCAACTACGCGGCACCCATCGGCGACATGACCACCCTGAACGACCTGATCGCCCAGGGAATCTCCGACCCGAGCCTGGTCAACGACGTCCGGACGCTCAACTCGCTGTCCCTAGCCAAGGACGAGGCCGCCCAGCAGCGCGCGCTCTTCTTCCACACGTTCACGGACCAGTTCTTCGGTGACGGCGAGCAGCAGGCGCTGACCACCGCGCAGTCCGAGGAACTCAGCGACACGGCGTCGTTCGAGACGACAGCCACGCCCGCGGAACAGAAGTCGTTCATCACCGTCGTCGCCGGTCCAGGGGTGGACCTGGCCGAGGGCATCGAGGATCTGATCCTCATCGACGGGAACCCGCTCGACATCACGCAAGTAGACGGCATCAGCCTGAACAAGGCGCCCGCGCGCTGGTATTCGGCGATGTCCGACAAGATCGACAAGATGCAGACCGTCGAGCTGCAACTAGCTAGGAACATCGTCGCGCGCAGCCAGGTGCTGCGGCGGGGCGCGGAAGAGTCCGCGCTGTTCAACAGCATCCTCACCGCGGTCATCTTGTTCCTGGTGCTGATCGCGACGCTGGCCGTGGCCAGGTCGCTGGTCCGGCCGCTGCGCAGGCTGCGGGAAGGCGCGCTCGACATCGCGACGGTGCAGCTTCCGGAGCGGGTCCGGCAACTGGGCGAGGATATGGATCCGGCCGTGAGCCTGGACGTGGCTCCGATCGATGTGCTGTCCGCCGACGAGATCGGCCAGGTCGCCCGCGCGTTCGACCAGGTGCACGCGGAGGCGGTGCGACTGGCCGGCAACGAGGCGATGCTGCGCAGCAGCTTCAACGCGATGTTCGTGAACCTGTCCCGGCGCAGCCAGTCGCTGATCGAGCGGCTGGCGCGGGTGATCGACTCCCTGGAGCAGGACGAGGCCGATCCCGACCGGCTGTCCAACCTGTTCTCGATGGACCACCTGGTCACCAGAATGCGCCGCAACTCCGAGAACCTGCTCCTGCTGGCCGGGCACGAGACCACGCGCAAGTGGAGCGCTCCGGTTCCGCTCGCCGACGTGGTCCGGGCCGCGACGTCCGAGATCGAGCAGTACGGCAGGGTGGCGATGAAGATCCAGCCGGGAATCTCCCTCACCGGCCCGGCGGTATCCGACGTCGTGCATCTGCTGGCCGAGATCGTCGAGAACGCCACGATCTTCTCCTCCAAGGACACCCCGGTGCACATCTCGGGCCAGGAAATACCCAGCGGGGGCGTGCTGATCGAGGTCAGGGACAGCGGGGTCGGTATCCCCGAGGCCCGGCTGGCGGAGATGAACCTGCGGCTAGACAACCCGCCCGTCATCGACGTATCGGTCTCCCGGCACATGGGCCTGTTCGCGGTGGCCCGGCTGGCCGAGCGGCACGGGGTCCGGGTCCGGCTCCGGGCCAGATCCCCGCGCGGGCTGACCGCCCTGGTATGGCTGCCGGACGACGTAGCCGAGCGCGGAGCCGCCCGGTCGGGATGGCCGGGAAGCCGGCCGGGCCGGTCACCGGGCGGCCAGGCGGCTAACGGCTGGCAGGCCGCTGCCGTACCCACGCCGGCCACGATGCCGATGTCGGGTGTGCCAACCATGCCGGCGGGAGCCGCGGGGGCGGCTCAGGCTGCGGCCGCACCGCGCGAGCCCGCTCAGGCCGCCGACTCGGCGGTGTCGGACTGGTTCCGCAGCTCGCGGTCCGCCGTGCCGGGCAGCGACGGATCGCCGGCGGCGGCCTCGCCCGCGGGCGGCGGCTGGCGGGCCGGGGCCGCCGACGGGTGGGCCGAGGGCAAGCACGCCGCACAGATCGTCGCCGACCCGGTCCGCGGCGACCACACGGCCGCCGGGCTGCCGGTGCGGGTCCCGCGGGCGAACCTCATCCCCGGTTCCGCCGGAGGCCACCGGGCCGGGAGCGGCGCGACCAGCCGCCCGCCGGACGGCCGGCCAGCCGATAGCCGCCCAGCCGATGGCCGTGGAGCGCAGGCGGCTTCCGCCGCACGGGCACCGCGATCACCTGAGCTGGCCCGCAGCCGGCTCAGTGGCTTCCAGCGCGGAACCCGCCGCGCCAAGGGCCAGACACCCCATGCAGGAGAGGGAGCCGATCGTTGAGCTACGCATACCGCCAGGACCTGAACTGGCTCGTCACCGACTTCACCACCCGGGTGGCCGATGTCGCGCACGCGGTCGTGGTGTCCGCGGACGGCGTGCCGCTGGCGTTGTCGGAGCACATCCCTCACCAGTTCGCGGAGCAGCTCGCGGCCATCACCTCGGGGCTGACCAGCCTGATGGCGGGCGCCGCGCGGATCTTCGAGGCGGGCCAGCCGACGCAGGCCCTGGTGGAGATGGAGCGCGGACTGATGTTCGTGATGGCGATCAGCGACGGGTCGAGCCTGGCCGTCCTCGCCGCCCTGGACTGCGACACGGATCTGGTCGCCTACGAGATGTCCCTGCTGGTCGAGGCCGTCGGGGACGTGCTGACACCGGCCGCCCGCGCCCAGGGGTTAAGCCGTGTTAGCTAGCCGCTTGAGGTTTCATGATCTCCAAAAGTTTGGTTTCGCGAGGGGCTATGCCGCGGCTGGTCCGGGCTGGATGCCCAGGTGGCGGAACAGGGTGGCCATGTCGGTTCGGAGGTGTTCGTAGTCCTGGTCGATGGGGTGTTCGTAGTCCTGGTCGATGGGGGTCAGCCTGGTCGGGACGTGATCGTGCCGGCGGATCTTGGTGCCGGCCAGGATCGGGGCGATGATGTGGTCCCGGAGGGTGAGCAGGGCCGATATGGTCCGGGCGGCCTGGCCGGGCAGGTAGTAGCGGCGGGTGCGCGCGGGTTTGACCACGAGCTGCTTGCCGCGGAGTTTGCGCAGGTCGTAGGCGGCCTGGCGGGGGTTGTAGCTGGCGTGGGTCTGCCCGGTCATGGCGTGGACCTTGGCGGTCATGTCGGCCACGGTGAACCCGTCGGGGGATGCTGCGAGGGCGAGCACGGCGGCCAGCGCGGCGCGGATCCGCGGCTTGTTCACGTCGATGCCGCCGACCCGGCTGGCGCCCAGTTGCGCGGGCAGCGGCAGCTGATCCAGCGTGCCGTCGGGGATGAAGCCGATGTCGACGCAGTCCAGCGCGGTGCAGAACCGCTGGCACATGCCGGCCAGCCGGGCGACGATCTCGGGGAAGCGCTCCAGGGCCCGGCCACAGCCCAGCTGCCTGGTGTTGTGCGTGATCGCCTCGAACCGCAGGACGCGCGCGCCTTTGGTGTAGCCCTTGAGTGTCAACAGCCCGAAGTGGACTTTGAACACCGTCAGGTCCCACGCAGGTGTCTCGAGCACGACCCCGACCCGGGGCGAGGGGGCTGTGCCGTACTTGCCGGGGCGGCGGCGGGCCCCGAACAAGGTCCGCAAGGCCGGGATGTCCAGCCGGGACCGGGTCCGGTCCAGCATGGCGTTGAACACCCGGTCCATGTGACCGCCGTAGGCGAACAGCAGGTTACGGGAGTACTCGGCCTGGTAGACCGAGTAGGCGTAGGTGAAGCAGGTCCGCTGCTGGTCGGCCAGGTCCAGGCCGAAGCACAAGCACGCGGTGTAGATCCACCGGTCGATGACCTGGCCCAGCCGCCCTGCAGCCGCATCCTGCGACAAGGTGTCTGCGATCTGGGCCAGGCCAGCCGGATCCGTGGTTCCAGTAAAGCAGTTCCCCTCCTTGGTGAAACCGATCCCGGCCGCCTGGGCCGCGACCGCCACATACTCGTGCCCGTTGAGCAGGACCTGCGCGCCGAACGGCGCATGCCCGGCCATCTTGATCACCAGGTGCCCCCAGGCCCGGTCCATGATGTGGAAGCTGTAGTGATTCACGTACGTGCGCTTGCGGGCCAGGGCGCCGATCACCGCGCCGTCCGCGGACCGGCGCACCTCCCACACCATCGCCGGGGCCCTGGCGACCAGGATCAGGAACACGCCCGGGCCGACCGAATGGGTGCGCAGATACTCCTCCGCGATCAGGTGTTTGCGTTCCCCGGCCGTGCAGTCGATCACCGGGACGGCGTTGTCGGCGGCCCAGGCCCGGACCCGCCGCGCGAACCGGCCCGCCAGCCGCATCAGGTGAGCGTTGTCCAGCACCGCATCCGCCTCGGCGTCACTACCCCCGATCAGGCGCCGCCACCAGGTCCGGAACCCGCCCGCGGTGTTCCCCATCGGGTAGTAGGCATTCAGCACGATCCGGTCTGCGCAGTCATACCAGCCGGTCAGCAGATCCCGGTACCGCTCGGTGAAGTCATCAGCCATCTGCCGACCGTAGAGGCAACCCGCACCTCACATCGGGACATCAGCCACACTGCCCGCAGGGCCATTCCTTCCGGGCGAAGTCCCGGACGGAACGTAGCCGCTTGAGGGAACCCGATCGACAAGATGTTGTCGTTGCCGGTGCTTCATCCGCAGGCGATGCCGGTGTCGGCGAACAGGGCCATCATCTCCAGGCGGAGCGCTTGGTAGTGCCGGTCGATGTCGGTCCAGTGGCGGGGAGTGCGGCGGATCCGCGGGTCGGCGACGCCGGCCAGGAGCGGCGCGATGACTTGTTCCCGGAGGGTGAGCAGGGCGCTGATGATACGGGCGGCACCGGCTGAGATGAAGTACCGGCGGGTGCGGCCGGGCTTGTCGGCGAGGTGCTTGCCGCGGAGCTTGCGCAGGTCGTAGGCGGCGTTGCGGATGGTGTAGCCGGCCTGCCCGGTCATGTCGCGGACCTTGGCGGTGAACTCGGCGACGGTAAAGCCGCCGGGGGCGATGGCCAGCGCGAGGGCGGCGGCGAGCGCGGCCCGGCTGCGGGGCTTGTTCACATCGATGCCGCCGGTGCGGGTGGCGCCGATCTGGGAGGGCAGCGGCAGCTCATCAAGCGTGCCGCCGGGGATGAACCCGGTGTCGACGCAGTCGAGCATGGTGCAGAACCGCCCGGCCATGCCGGCCAGCCGGGCGACGATGGCCGGGAACTTCTCCAGGGCCCGGCCGGTCTTGAGGGTCTTGGTGTTGTGCACGATCGCCTCGAACCGCAGCACGCGCTCGCCTTTGGTATAGCCCTTCAGCGTCAGCAGCCCGAAGTGGA
>WNGE01001365.1_pt1 | contig 30890 bp, 22 predicted proteins | sample 5400651 | NCBI WGS metagenome assembly WNGE01 (sample SAMN13153370, study PRJNA577476) | soil metagenome | isolation source: 60 cm soil or saprolite under grassland replicate 2 | place: USA:California | collected 2016-06-15
CAAACTGGCTCTGAATGGCAGTCGCGGCATCGGCCAGGAAATCGTAGCCCGTGACGAGTGCTGATTTTGGCGTCGGCACGACACCACCGGGGGTGGACTGATATGCCGCCAGCAGAGCAGTCGCATCGGCGGCCGTCTCGATCACACGACCGATCGCGAGATCTGGGAGCGGGAACGTATGGTCGCTGCGCGAAATATCGATCCGCGCGCCGTAGCGGTCCTGGCCAAGCATGTAGCCCAGCTTGAGACTCGCCTGTGAGGCGCTCGTATCGAGGACTGGCGGGACATATCCCTTCTCATTAGCCAGTCCGGCCCCGTCTGGGTGGCGGAAGAAGGGGATGACGTCATCGTTGCCGACCAGGACCAGATAGCCACCCTGATTCAGAGGTGCGTTGACCGTTCGGTAGGTGTCGACCAGACGCTTGATCTCCGCCGCCAGCAGGTTCTTGGCGTACGGGCAATCGCGGTGCGCGTCGGCCTGCGCCTTTGCGTTGACAACCCGCCCATCGGCGCTGACATCGACGACGACGCCCTGGACCTCGGAACGCGCGACAAAGGAAGAAAGCTGCGCTTTGAGCGCGGTGATCTCCGCGGCGGTCCCTGGCAGGCGCGTGAAGTCGGTGAGAACGAGAGTGCGGAAATTGCCGGCGGCCGGGGCAAGTGTCGACCCGCTTGTAACCGGGTCCACGGGTGCACATGAACCCGTGAGCTGTGTGATTTCGAGGTGGAAGGGCGCGGCGAGGCTGAACGCGCCGTTTCGACCGCGCACACGGACGTAGAAGTCGGTGTCGTTGTCCCAAGTGTTGCGCAGCACACCCTCGCCGGCCGTGCCATTGAAGGCAGAGACGGCGATGAGACTCCGCGTCTGAGCGTTTGCGAAGGCGCTGGGGGAGACTGTTTCGCCCCCAGAGAATGCGTCCGGACTGAATGCGTCTGGGCTGAAGGCGTCCGGCGAGAACGCGTCGGGGCTGAACGCGTCGGGGCTGAAGGCGTCTGGCGAGAACGCATCCGGGCTGAATGCATCCGGGCTGAATGCGTCCGGTGAGAAAGCGTCGGGGCTGAAGGCGTCCGGTGAGAAGGCGTCCGGTGAGAAGGCGTCCGGGCTGAAGGCGTCCGGTGAGAAGGCGTCCGGTGAGAAGGCGTCCGGGCTAAAGGCGTCAGGAGAGAACGCGTCCGGGGCGAACTCGGCTCCGAGGCGGGCAAGGTCGGTCGGTGACGTGAGCGTCTTGTATGCCGCGGCGACGTCCTTATAGAGGGTCAAGTCGTAGTTCTCGGGGAGCCCGGTGAGCGTGACGATGACCTTTCCGCCAGGTCGAACCGTGAATTTGAACCAGGCGGACTGGTCCTGCCTGAAGATGTGCTCGTCGACCACAGCTGGAACACCGGCTGGCGCGAGCGTGTTCACCCGGTACGCCGCGGGCCAGGAGTGGTTGTGCAGATCGATAGGCGGCGTCACCTGGGTGGCGCCGTCGGTAGACGCGGGTCCGCCACACACGATTGCGCCTTTGGTGATGCGGACCGTGTAGTCGCCAGGCGCGACAAAGAACGCGTAGGCTGCCGTCACCGGATCGGCAGTAGTGGACGCGACCAGGCTGGTCCCACTGAACAGGTCGACGCGTGCGCCGACCAGCAGACCTGAGTCGCCGCACTGCGCGATGCCCGACACGGTCGCCGAGCTGGCGCCGCACGCCGGCAGCTGCAGCGCGTTCTCGAACAAGTCCCGGCCGGCTTGGGTCATGGTTGCAGGCGAGTTGCTGAAGCCCCACAACAGGTAGCAGCCACCTTGCGAGATGAGCGGATAATGGCTGGCATCATCCGTCTGACGCGCGATACGCGTCACGCCCGCGACCGGCGTCGGATTGAAGATCGCGACGAACGGGCTACCCGTGGTGTAGAGACCGACAGTCCCGCCAGTCGTTGCTGGCACCGCGTTCGGAGTGGACCAGATGGAGCTGGCTGCGTCGACAACGATTGCGCCTGTCTGCGGGCCGGCGTGCCAACCGTTGCCCCAGCCGATGGCCAGCGCTAGCCGCCCGAAGAAGGCGTATCCGCCCTCGCCTACGCCAAGCACGGGCTTGTTGGTGCGCTTGATCTGGTCGACAGCGGCCTGTGTGCCCCAACTGCTAAGGCTGCCGGTGTCGTCGCCAACAATGATGGCCTGATCTGGCGTGAAATCGTACGTGGCGACGTTGCCCAGCACTACGAGATCGGCCTGGTAGCCGCGCCCCTGCAGGTATGCGGCGAACGCGTCACGGCTCCCCGTGTCCGTCGCGTAGATGTACGCGACGCGTGCGAGCGGCGCGAGTTGAACATTGTAAACGGCTGGATTGGTGAATTCGCTGCCCAAGGTATTGCGGAAACTCACGGTAAGCGAACCTTCACCTTGGCTTACCAAACTGGCCGGGACTACCGCTGTATGAGCGCGGACGACCACTGTTTGCTGCAGTTCGTTGTCGCTGGTGTTGTCCGCGTACGTCAGTAGCGATGAGCCGTTGGCAAGGATCGAGAAGCTATCGTTGCCGAAGCCATCTTCGACTTCGGCTGTCAGGCGATACCCGTGGTTGGCGAGATTGCTAAACGAGAGCGTTGCGTCGCCGGTCGGCGTCGAGTGGTTACGTTTGCTGCGGTCGCCGCTTGGAGCGGTGTACGGGTTCGCGGGCGAACTCTCGTGCCATTGCGCCGAACCCCAACCCAGCAGATTGAAGCTTGATTCGAAGGAAGCGGCACCGAGGTCAGCCAGGAACACATCTGGTTGGTGCTGGAGCGTGAGCTCGTACCCGCCCTGAGGAGCACCGCCGATACCCGCGATTTGGATGTAGACGTCGCCCGCGGGAACGGTCACCCGCAACTTTGATGACCATGTCGGCACAGTACCGCCGGGCGGGAATAAAGCATCGCCATTGTTGTCGCAGCCGAGCAGGGTCAGATTGCCGTACACAGCACCGGCGGTCGGGCTGGTCAGTCGATACACCGCCAGCGCCGAGTCGATCGTCGTACCGGCGTTAGCGGTGCTCACAGTGAGCACTCCGCTCGACGGTATCGTTGCGCGCACCCAGACAGTGCTCGTGTACACCTGCCCTGGAATGATGTAGCACTGGTTGTACGGACCCATCGAGTTGTCCCCTGGGTACAGGGGTTCGCCCACCTCCACGGTCGCGCCAACATTCGATCCAACCAGCGAGCCAGGCACGCTGACGCTGGTTGCGCTGGCCAGGTTGTTGTTCGCCGGCGGAGCGGCCTGGGCCGCGGCCGGACCCACTCGCATCCACGATGGAGCTGGAGCCATGGCACCAGCTAGCACGACCACTAGCGCGAGCAGCGCGGACAACAGGTTGTCTCGGTTCGATTCCCGGCGCATCTCGCCTCCGCCCTTGGCCCCCAGTTCTGCCCGCCCATGCTAGTGCCTCGACCGGCCGGCCGCTAGAGGCTGGGCGGTTGAGAACAGGTTGAGCGTTCGCAAGAAGCGACTCGGCTATACCAAGAATGCGCTACGCAGCGTTTAATCCACGACCGGTGCGTGTCCCCAATGGCGCACTCGATTCGCGTCAAGTAGTCTTCGAGTCACCGGCACGAGGGAGCGACCACACGCATGAACAGCCCGACATCCCCGAGTGACTCCACCCAGACTAGCCCGAGCCGACGTGGACAAGCGTCAGCGGCGCGCGCTGAACCCGAGCTCCTGGCTCAGGTCAGGTTGTTCGCGGATCTTTCTCCAGCGGAGCTTGCAGGGCTCGCGGCACTCATGCGGCCGCGGCCCTATGCGAAGGGCGAGGTCATCTATCTACGCGGCGATCCCGGCACGGCGTTCTACGTCATCGCAACGGGGAAGGTGAAGATCGCCCTTACCTCGCCCGAGGGCAAAGAGCTCATCCTGCGGCGACTGGGCCCAGGGGGCTTCCACGGCGAGATCGCGCTGCTCGACGATGAGCCGCGATCGGCCGACGCGATCGCCACCGAAGCCAGCGTGCAGCTGGTGCTGCAGCGGGATGCGTTTCGACAATTCCTGGCCGATCACCCCGACGTCGCGACCAAGCTGCTCGGAACGGTCAGTCGCTATCTGCGCAGCAACGCCGAGCTGATTCAGGACGCCACGTTCCTGGATGTACCCGCGCGGCTGGCGCGCGTGTTGCTGGACCTCGCTTCGGCGCCCGGTTCGCCCGATCTCCCTCCGCCAGGCGCGGTGCTGCCCGATCGCATGAAGCAGGGCGAGCTCGCGTCGCTGGTTGGAGCAACGCGCGAGAGCATCAACAAATGGTTGGGCTCGTTCGAACGCCAGGGCCTGATTCGCTACGAGAAGGGCCAGATCACGCTGCTCCGGCCAGCCGGCCTCAAACAGCGTATCTACTGAGAGTGGGCCCTGGGGGACTCGAACCTCCGACCTCTTGCGTGTCGAGCAAGCGCTCTAACCAACTGAGCTAAGAGCCCTAAGTAGCGTCGAGTTTATCCTAGACGGGGGTCACGCTTCCACTGGCGGGTGACAATGCAACGCCCCGATCAGCTCTTCGTCTTCGATCTAGTCAGCCTCGGGCTCATCGCTCTGCGCACAGTCGTCGTGTACATCGTAGTGTTGGCGGCGCTGCGCCTCGCGGGAAAACGCGAGATTGGTCAGATGACACCGTTCGACCTGGTCACGCTGCTGATCATCTCCAACGCCGTTCAGAACGCAATGATCGGGCCCGATGTATCGCTCAGCGGTGGACTGCTCGCGGCGATCACCCTTGTGGTACTCAGCCGAGTGCTCAGTTGGCTCGGACTTCGCATACCGTTGCTGCAACGCGGCCTGACGGGCCAGCCGAGCCTCCTCATCCATGACGGCCATGTCATCGAAGAGCACCTGCGAGCGGAAGGCGTCAACTACGACGAGGTGCTGCAAGCACTGCGCGAGCACGGCGTCGACGATGTCGGGGCAGTCAAAGACGCGGTTCTCGAAATCGACGGCACCATCAGCGTGGTCCCGATGACCGCCGCAAGCAGCCGCACGCGACGTCGCATTCGCGGCCGAAAGCCGGCTGGCTAGCCTTATTATCTCGATTGTGCGTCGGCTGGGGCCGCTGCTTGGGTTGGTTCTGCTGGCCACAGCCTGCCAGCCGATCGCGCCGGCCGCTCAGCCAACGCCGACGCGCTTCATTCCCGCGCAACTGCTGACGCCGCGGCCAACCGCGGAACCAGCAACGCCCACGCCCGTGCCGCGGGCGACGCCTGTGCCGCAGACGACGCCAGGAACGAAGGCCACCCTGGCGCCGACCGCCACGTCAACGCCGAGCGTGAAAGGCACGCCCGTGGCGGCGGCCGAGCCGCTTGCTGGCATGCTCCGCGATGACAAGCTGACCAGTCCGATCATCGGCGAGGATTTCGCGTACCGCGTGTACTTGCCGCCTGACTACCAGGCGCGGCCGCAGCGCCGCTACCCGGTGCTGTACATGCTGCACGGCAACGGCGGCAACTACACCGAGTGGAGCGACTCGTTCCTGCCCGAGCAGGCCGATCGCCTGATCGTTGCGGGCGAGATTCCGCCACTCATCATCGTCATGCCTGACGATGGTGAAACCACCTACTGGGCCAACTGGTCAGAAGGGCCGCGCTGGGGTGACTACGTCACCGAAGACGTCGTCTCGACGATCGACCAGCGCTATCGAACCCTCGCCAATCCACGCAGCCGTGCCATCGGCGGTCTGTCGATGGGTGGGCTGGGTGCGCTCAACCTGGCCTTCCAGCATCCCGATGTGTTCGGCGTGGTCGGCGGACACAGCCCGTCGGTTCGACTCGAACCCGAGCCGATGTTGTGGTTTCTGGTCGGCGACAACTTCTGGGAACACAACCCGGTGTGGCTGGCGCAGAACGCTCCCGGCATCGAATCCGTCTCAATCTGGCTGGATGCCGGAACCGACGACGTGTGGCTGCCGAATATAGAAGCAGTACGCGATGCACTGGTTGAGCGTGGGTTGCACTTCGAATGGCACAACTTCCCAGGCCCGCACGAAGCGGAGTACTGGATCGAGCACGTGCCCGACTACTTGCGCTTCTACGGCCACGCGCTCCGCACCTGACGCAGCCCTCACCCCCAACCCCTCTCCCAGAGGTAGAGGGGAGAGAATTGTAGGAGCGCGGAAGGCGGGTCACTATACTGCGTTCCGCTCGATGGCCCGCACCTCCGCCAGCCTGCTCGGCGCAGTTGTCTTGATCGTGAGCCTGCTGTGGCCGACAGCCGCCCTCGCGGGTGCTAACCCCATCGGCTCCGCGGCGCTGTCAGGCACATCCATCAAGTCGGTCTACGTTCGCGCGGCGCGCGGCGCCAGTCCCAAGGCACCCCAGCAGGTTCTGGTAGCTCTGCACGGCATGGGCGGCAACGGCGAGGCGTTTGGTCGCGATCTCGTCGAGCAAGCCGACCAATACGGCTGGCTGCTGGTGGCGCCAACCATCGAGTACGGCAACTGGACCGATCCCGGGCAGGTCGCCGCAGAGGACCCGAAGCTCATCCGCGCGCTGACCGACTACATCGATCAACTGCCGCAGATCACCGGTTTCCCGATTCGTCGCCAGGTGTTGCTGCTGGGCCACTCGCGTGGTGCGCAGCTCGCCCACCGCTTCGCCGAGTTCCGACCTGACAAAGTGCTCGCCGTTGCCGCGCTGTCCGCGGGGACGTACACGTTGCCGCAGGCGGCTGGCGCCCCCGGCGCGAGCCTGAGCTTCCCCTTCGGCATCAAGGACCTCGATAAGTACGGCGGCAAGGCCTTCGACGTTGGCAGCTTCGACGACGTGCAGTTCTGGCTCGGCGTCGGCGGCGACGACACCAACCCCAACGATGTCCCGCGCCAGTGGGACTCGCTCGAAGGCACCACCCGCGTCGCGCGCGCGCAGGCGTTCGAGAAGGCTGCCCGGCAGCTTGGCGCGAGCGCCATCCTGAAGGTCTTCGGTGGCACCAAGCACGAGTTCACGTCTGAGATGCGCACCGCCGCGTGTAGCTTCCTCGGACGGGCGATGATCCCCGCGGGCATGCACGGCGGACCGCTGGTCGCGACGCCCGTCGCGTACTGACCCCGTAACAGCCCTGCTCAACAAGGGTGACCGCGCCAGCAGTGGTGAGGCCCCGTACTCGGTCAGTCTCGGGTTCAAGGCGATCCAGGTCGCCACGCGCACGGGCTTTGTCGACTCCGCGGTTCGCTACGACCTGTTCGCGGGCGGCGTCGATCCCAAACAGTGGCACCACCTGGCGGCATCGCTGCAGGCCAGCACGCGGCTGCTGACGCTGTACCTCGACGGTGCGCAAGTAGCGCAGGGCGTCGTGCCGTTGTCGCAGGGCAACGCGCTACCGCTCGAGATCGGGCGCAACGGGTCCGGGGCTGGCAAGTACTTCCAGGGCAAGCTCGACGACGTTCGCATTTGGAACGTCGTGCGCTCGGCGACGGAGATTGCCGCGAATTACCGTCAGGATCTGGCGAGCTCACCGACGGGGCTCGTCGCGGAGTGGACATTCAACGAGGGCAACGGCAACACCGCCGCGGACCGCGCTGGTAACCACGCCGCGGCACTCGGTGGCGGCGCCGGCTTCTCGACCGATGTCCACCCTTAAGGGATAGGGCGCGGCGGGTAGAGCACGCGCCCAGGGATGACCTGGCGCGGGCCGCCCGGCGGCGTCCAGTACAGGTAGAGCCGCGGCCCGCCGTCGCCGCGGTCCTGGAACCGCACCCGAATGCGGTGTTCGCCGGCGTCGAGCTCAGTCGTGCCGGTGGTCGTCTCAGCCGCGCCCTCTGCCGTGTCGTCGAAGATGACGCGCTCGTCGAGCCACATCCCGGCCCGGCTCTGGCGGTCGGCTTCGAAGCGGTACGTGCCGGTCGTCGGCACATTGAGAAACCCCTGCCACTCGGCCGACCAGGAGTTGTGCGGATCGAAGTTCAAGCGGCTGAACGGATTGCTGTGGAAGTAGTGGGCCACGAACGGGTCGATCAAATCGTCCCGCGGAGAACCCTGCCAGACCTGGGTCGGGTAGAGCGTCGCGGCCAGGCCGTTGCCGCCTTCGGGCGGCAAGAACAGCGCCCGCGGATCAATCACGCGCAGGGTGGTCGCGCCAGGCGGCTGCCACAGCAGCTCGAGCTGCTGGCCTGGTGGCAGCGCACCGCGTGCGTCGAGCAGGTGGTTGCCGCGCGTCAGCTCGAACTGGGCTGTGCTGAAGGGCGCCGAGCCGTCCAGGCTCAGTTGGGCGCCAGCCGGCGCGCCGAAGCGGTAGATGCCAGGCACGTCGACCGCCAGAAGCGCCCGCCACGCGCCGTCGCCCACCGCGTCGATGCCTCGCCACCTGGCCAGCATGTCGCGGTCGAGGATGACCTCCTCGACCAACGGGCGCGGCGCGTCAGGGGCCAGAATCGGTACGCGCCGAGCGTCGGGGTAGAAGCGCATGACCTCGTCAACTAGCGCCGAGTCGTGCTCGGTCTCGAGGACGATCAACGCCGGGCCCGCGCCACGATACGGCAGGTCGGTCGATGGATTGAAGGCGCGGATCGTCTCGCGTAGCGGTAGTGGCAGCAGGCCGGACTCCACCGAGGGCGCGATCGTCGCGCTCCCCAGGATCGCCTCGTAGCCGGCCCCCTCGAGGGCAGTGCGCACCGGGATGGTCTCGCGGGTCGAGAAGGACTCCCACACAGCAGGGTCCTGCATCTGCCGAGCGAAGAAAATGTGCACGTTGAGCACACCAAGGGCCAGGGCGACAACGACACTCAGCCCCGTCACGACGGTGCGCAGCCGACCCCGCGACAGACGGTCAGCCAGCAGGATGAGTCCGATCGCCGCCAGCAATGCCAGCAACGGTGTGACGGCGAACGTGCGAATCGCCTGCGGCGCCTCGAACGGCAGGGTAAAGATGCCGCCGCTCATCGCCACAATGCCCCAGCCGAATACGAGCCAGCCGCGCCAATCGAAGATATGGACGACGAGCCATGCTAACCCGAGCAAGGCCAGCACACCGCTGAACGGGTCGAGCATTGGCCAACCTGGCAGGTTGTGCCGACCGTTCATGTCGCCGTGAACGTGGAACATCAACGCGTGCTTCTGGACGGTGCTCCATAGCTCGTCCAGCTTCTGTGCCTGGCTGACGTTCTCGTTGAAGATCAGCGTTTGGTTGAGTCGGCCGTTGAACGACGTGGGGTCCTGCACCGCGAAGACGAGTACCGGCAGCGCCACCAGCACGAATCCGCCCACGAACGCGCTCGAGCGCACTGCCGCGTCGGCGGGACGCCAGCGGTAGAGCAGTGCCGCGTACAGACCTAACACGATCGCGATGACGGGCATCGCGCGAAATCCGATGTAGCCGTGCAATCCCAGTCCGAAAGCGATCCCCGCCCACGCGGCATCCACCCACCGCTCGCGGCGTACCGCGCGGGCGAGCAGCCAGAACGCGAGCGTCGCGAACACTGGCGCCAGAATCGTCGTCATCCCCAGCCGTGAGACGTCGAGGTGCCAGCGGCTCAGTGCCAGGAGCACCCCCGCCAGCACTCCGACTCGCCAGCCCCACAGCTCGCGACCGAGCAGGTACACGAGCGGTGCGTTCAGGGCACCCAGAACGGCGGCGGTCCCGCGCACCGCGACCACGGGGTCGCGTACCACCTGAAGCACGGCGGCGACGAGGTAATAGAACAGCGAAGCGTCGCGGCCAAACGTGTCGGCGATGGGGGTGTAGCGGCCGTCCTGCAGAAATCGGCGCGCCTGCAGTGCCGATTCGGCTTCGTCGAACCAGATGCCATACGGCAGGTCGGCCTGGTTCCAGATGCGCGGCGCCAGGGCCAGCGCAAAGAGTAGCCACGGGACGGTTGCGCGCCAGGTGATCTCGGGGCGTCGCCACTCGCACCAGCGCGCGACAACCCCGCCCACAATAGCCACGCCCAGCAGCCAGAGCGCAGCCGCGCGTGTGGCCTCCGGAGTCTGAAAGCGCTGTTGCCACCACAGCACACCCGCGACAAGCGCCAGGACAGCCGGGCCTGCCAGCATGGCGAGCGCTTGCAGCTTTGCGCGGCTGCTCGCAACCGGGCTCGCGACGGCGCAGGCCGGCCATGCTGTCACGAGCGTCAGCGGCCACACTGGCGTGGTCAGCGCGATGCCGACCGCGCACGCGAGGCAGGACAGCACCAACAGCGTCATGCGCGGCCACGGATCGGACTGCGCCTGCGGATCCAGCATGCTCAGCGCGCCCACCACTGCGCCGGCCGCGCCCAACACCGCCAGCGTCCCCCCGATGAGGACGGCCTGCCGCTCCGCCAGGTGCAGCCACGGCGGGCTGGGCAGGAGCCTGCGCGCTGCGCGTGTGCCCAGTTCCACAACGGGTGACGCCGTGGCTGCCACTTGTGGGATCGTCACGGCCGGCCGCGGGCGCCTCGAAGAAAACCGCGGTGCGAAGCTCACTGCGCCCGCGACGCCCAGCAACACCACACCCGCGACCGCGAGCGGCCAACGCACGGGCGCCGCGACCTCGCTCGGCCGCACCTCGGCAAACGGCCGCAGGTCGACTGTGCTCAGGCCGTCGGTGCCCAGCACCCACAGTGTGGCGCCGTCCGGCGAGACAGCGACCTGTACCGGAGACTCGACCGGGAGGCGCGTGGCTGCGTCGCTGCCGCCGAGCTGAAACAGGAATTGGCCATCGCCGCTATAGGCGCGCACCAGCCGCTGATCGCCATCGGGCACGTACACGCGGCCAGCCGGATCAACTGCCACTCCCAGTGCCGGGCTCGGCAACGGCCAGGCGCTGGCCGGCTCCATTTGCGCGTTCCACCGTTCGACGCGTCCGTTCTCCCAGTCGGCCACGAGCAGCGACCCATCGGGTGCGATTGCCACCCCCATGGGCTGCCTGAGCTTGCCCAGGTCACGGCCGCTGTCGCCGATGGTGTTCACCAATCGTCCGCTGGTGTCGAAGACCAGCACGCGGTCACGGCCCGTGTCCGCGACGTAGAGGTTGCCGCGTTGGTCGACGCCGAGGCCGTTCGGCCCGTACGGCGCCAGCGGCTTGAGGTCGATCGTTCGCTCCGGCTCGACCCTGCCGTTGGTGTCCAGCCGCAACACGCGCAGGGCACTGCGATCCAGGACATACCAGCCGTCGGCGTCGGCGGCCAGGCCAAGGAGATCCTGCGCATCGAGGCCGCTGCCAAAGCGCGGGCCCCACTCGGCGGTTGCTCGGCCGGCGGAGTCGAGGTGCATCACTACGCCGCGGCCGCGGTCGACCAGGCCGAGTGTGCCGTCGGGCGCCATGGCGAAGCCGACCGGCTGACCAGGCAGTGCGATGCCGTCCATGCGTCTGACAAGCTGCGGCGGAAGCACGACCACGTGCGCTCGCGGCGGTGGATTCAGCGCGCTGAGCAGCGCCGGCAGGAACGCCACTCCCAGCAGTACCACGCCGAAGAGGGCGTCGAGCGCGAGCAACACGCGGCGTGAATTTTGGGCGCGCACTGCGTTATATTCTTGCGAACTTCACATTACGGCTCTGATCCGGACGAGTAGCTTGGCAAACCCGGCCGTCAGCGAGTGGGAGAGAGTGCGAGTCCCACGGTGCGGCGCAAGCGAAAACCACCGGTGAGCCTGGCGGCGAAACAGCCTCATCGTTCGAGTCTGGAGTAGCCACCCACGGTAGGCGCCCCGTTAGCAGCGCAAAAGCGCGCAAGCGCAGCGCCTCACGCGCCGCGTCTTGCGAACTTGGGTGGAACCGCGAGCTGGCGCCCTCGTCCCAAGCAGGGGGCGTCGCATTTTGTCGTCGGCGAGAGGGGTTCCGCCATGAGTCACAACGGGAGCGCCGTCGCGCATGAGGCGCTGGACATGATGCGCCATTCCGCGGCGCACGTGCTGGCCAAGGCTGTGCAGCAGCTGTATCCGGGCAGCAAGCTGGCCATCGGGCCAGTCATCGAAAACGGCTTCTACTACGACATCGACCTGCCCGCCAAGATTTCCGAAGACGACCTGCCGCGGATCGAACAGCAGATGCGTCAGATCGTCGCCGCACACGAGCCGTTCGTGCGCGAAGAGTGGAGCAAGCACCAGGCGCTCGAGCACTACACGGGCGTGGACGACAACCCGTACAAGCGCGAGATCATCGAAGCGCTGCCCGAAGACGAGCAGATCAGCATGTACCGCACGGGCAAGGACTGGGTCGATCTGTGCCGCGGCCCGCATGTCGATGAGTCAGGCAACGTCGGCGTGTTCAAGCTCCTCAGCGTTTCCGGCGCGTACTGGCGCGGAGATGAGAAGCGGCCAATGCTGCAGCGCATTTATGGCACGGCCTGGCAGAACGCCGAGCAGCTCGCGCACTACCTGTGGCAGCTCGAGGAGGCAAGGCGACGCGATCACCGCAAGCTCGGCCGCGATCTGGAGCTGTATTTCTTCGACGAGGTCGCACCCGGCCAGCCGTTCTGGCTGCCCAAGGGCCTGCGCATCATCAAAGAGCTAGAGGCGCTGCTCAACCAGGAGCTCGATCGACGCGGCTACCTCGATATCAGTACGCCCGCCCTGGTCAAGTCCGAAATGTGGAAGACGTCCGGGCACTGGGACTTCTACGAACAGGGCATGTTCAAGCTGCAGATCGAGGAGGAGGACTACGCCTTCAAGCCGATGAACTGCCCGGAGTCCACGGTCGTGTTCCGCTTCAAGACGCGCAGCTACCGTGATCTGCCGCTGCGCTTCTCCCAAACGGACCGACTGCTACGGAACGAGCGCTCCGGCACGCTCAACGGCTTGCTCCGCGTCCGGCAACTGACGATGGATGATGCGCACATCTACTGTCGTCCGGATCAGGTGCAGGACGAGATCACGGGTGTCCTCGAGTTCCAGCGGGCGATCTACGACGTCTTCGGGCTGCAGCCGCGCTTCTACCTGAGCACGCGGCCCGAGAAGGCGATCGGCGATCCTGCCGTGTGGGAGCAGGCCGAAGCCGACCTGCGGGCTGCGCTCGAGGCCAATGGCCTGCCGTACGAGGTCAAAGAGGGCGAAGGTGCCTTCTACGGTCCGAAGATCGACGTCGACATCCAGGACGCCCTGGGCCGGCCGTGGCAGCTCAACACGACGCAGCTCGATTTTCAGATGCCCGAGCGGTTCGGCCTCGAATACGTGGGCGAAGATGGCCACCCGCATCGGCCGGTCATGGTGCATCGCGCGATCTACGGCACATACGAGCGGTTCATGGCCGTGCTCGTCGAGCACTACGCTGGCGCCTTCCCGTTCTGGTTGTCACCCGTGCAGGTGGTCGTGGTGCCGATCGCCGACCGCCACAACGACTACGCGAACGCGGTGGCTGCACCGCTGCTTGCGGCCGGGTTCCGCGTGGAAGTCGACCAGCGGCGCGAAAAGATGAACGCCAAGATCCGCGATGCGCAGGCGCAGCAGGTGCCTTACATGCTGGTGGTCGGCGATCGCGATCAGGAGGCGGGCAAGGCCTCGGTGCGCGAGCGGCGCGAAGGCGCCCTTGGCGCACAGGCGCCCGATGAGCTGTGTCGCATGCTCGAGGAGCGCCGCGCGGCGCGAACCTAGCCGGTCCAGGTCACGACGCCGACCCGCACGGGCTCCCAGCTCAGCGCTATGCGACCGTCGCGCTCTTCGGCGCGCTCGGTCACCAGGCGCTGCAGCTGGCGGTCCTTGTCGCCGTCGGACGCGGTCCACAGCTGGCCGCGTAGCCAGGCCAGCAAGACGTCGCGTTGGGGATACGACTGCGCGGCGCGCTCGACGAGCTGCACCTCGAAGAGCTTGCCTCTGGCCAGCAGCAGCGCCAGGAACTCACGTAGCGACGGGAGCGCGGCGCGTTCGACTCCGTGAACGTCGGGCCACAGCCGATCGGCCTCGGTCGGTGGCGGCTGCTCCAGCAGCACGGCAACGCACAGCCGCTCGGCGGCTGCCTCCATGGCATCCAGGAACGGGCCAATGTCTTCGACGTCGTAGCCGAGGTGAGAGATCAAGGCCACATCGCCCCGCGGCCCGCTAGCCGGCCATCGTCCGTCCACCACGCGGACGTTGGCGATGCCGTGCTCGGCCATACCCGCGCGCATGACATCGAGCATCCCTGGCGAGGGGTCGATGGCAACGACCTCGCGGCACACCAGCGCCAGGGGCAGCGCGAGTCGCCCGCCGCCCGCGCCGATATCGAGCAAGACATCGTCAGGTCGAACCAGCGAGCGCAGCAGCTCGAGCGCTGGCTCGTCGGTGCGCCGCGGGTCCGCGCGGAACATGCCAGCGATCGGCGCGTAGAAGTCGGCCTGCGTCGTCTCGCGGTACTGCTCCACCTGATCGCGGTTCGCCCGAACCCGCGCTGCCCAGGCTTCGAGCGCGGCGCTAGCCGAGGGTTGTAACGCATCACTCATGCAGGGCATCCAGCAGGTCGCGGGCGAATGCCTGAGCGCAGAAGCGCTCGAAGCCGGGCGAGTTCAGGAACGCCTGACCAGCGTCCAGGTAGCGCCGCGCCTCGGGTTCGGACATGGCTCGCAGGTACGCTTCCAAGGAGCGAAAGTCGGCGAATTGGCGGAGGTCGACAAACGTCGAGGGCGGCACAAGCTCCGCGACGTCGGGCGCGCCGTCATACACGGGAATGGTTCCCGCGAACAGGCAGTCGAACAGCTTCTCGCTAATGTAGCCAGCGAAGCGCGTGTTTTCGATGGCCAGGGCGAAGCGGTAGCCGGCCATGGCCTGCAGCTTGTCCTGGAGCGGTCCGCGATACGCCCGCAAGACGCGGGAGTGGAGGCGGGCGCTGATGCCCGGGTGGCGGTGCTGCCACCCTTCCCCGTACAGGTCGAAGTCGGACCGGTCGGCGAATGCGTCGATTGCCTGCAGACGAGCCTGATACCGATCGCGCGCCACAGCCGGGAAGCGTAGCGCAGCCAGCTCCCGCTTGACCGACACTTCGCGCGGCCGCTCGAACCAGCGCCGCGCATGCCAGGCGCGCGGCAGAACCTTGCTGCTGTTGACCATGACCAGGAACCGCCGCTTCTCCCAGGGTGTGCGCGATACCTGCAACGCGGGACACGGCTGCGGAAAGAGTAGGCCGTGAAAGCGCCCGCGCGCTCTGCCGCGCGCGCCCGAGAACCAGAAGGTGTGGTCGAACCGGGCACTGATGCGAGGCAGACTCACATACAGCTGCCAGGCGATGACCGGCGGCTCGAACGACACCAGCGCCGCCGGCTGCGCACCCTGGCGGAGGAGCCGATCGGCGTCGGGTGTCCAGTCGTAGGCGATCAACTGGACGCCCCGCGAGTCGCTTACCTGGTCCGCGGTCCTCAGGTGTACGCCGCGCTCACGCGCAATATCGTGCGCGGCCAACCACGGCCAGGCCATCGGTTGCAGCGACGGCCGCATCGCGCCGATCGCGTGCGCATCGAAGACCCGGCCGCCGTAGAACTCGGTGTTCCGCGTGGCCAGTGCTACCAGGGCAGGCACTACCTGAGGAGGTACGGGTACAACTGCGCCGCGGGCCAGGCCACGGCCGGCTGTGCGGGCTTCAGGCGCAGTGTTTGCCCAGCGACCTCGACGCTGCCGGTTAGTCGCTGGAGCCCAGCGGGGCCCTGCCGCAGCACGATCACGTTGTCTTGCGGCAACTCCTCCCAGTGCTCGTCCCAACTCGCGCCCGGCACCCACCACTGCAACTGCTGGCCATCACTCACGATGCGACTTTGCCATTCGGTCAGGCTGAACAGGCGTGGTGGATTCTGCCAGGACTCCGGGAAGCGGAACGTCTCGCGCAGCACGAGTGCGTCTGCCCACGAGTTCGTGAAGATGAACGTGGTGGGGATGTTGGGGTCGAGCTCGAACAGGAGCACCGTCCCGTCCTGTAGATCCGAGCAACACGCCGCCACCTGCTGCCAGAACGCGCGCTGCAATTGCCAGCTGCGCACGAAGTCACGCTCGATCGTCACGTAGTAGCCCACGGCCAGCGCCAGGTAGACACCCAGTATCGCGGCGCCGACCCGCGGCCGAACCGAGAGGAGTCCCCACGCGACGGCGGCGGCGAGCACCGCCATTCCCAGCGTCGCGCCCAGGTGCACCGACGTGCCGCGGCCGACGATTGCGTTGGGTGGGAAATGCGTGAACGCCAACGCGTAACCGAGCACGAGCATCACCAGCCCGGCCGCACCCACTTCGAGTACTTCGCGCCAGCGCACGACCGTATATCGCACCCGCCAGCACAGCGCCCCGAACACGATCAGCGCGAACAACGCCAGCGCGAGCGCTTCGAGGTCCCACACGGCCACCATTCGCAGCGGCTGGTAAACCGTTGCCGCGAGGCTGCGGGCCGGCCCGAGGACCAGCGAGCCAACGAGTCGCGGCAGGATGTCCGCGACGCTGCCGACCGATTGCGTCGCGCGCACTTCGCCGACCACGAATCTGGCCAGCACCGCCAGCACCACGATCGAACTGAGCAGCAGCACATGCCGCGCGAGCTCACGCACGAGCGACCGGTCCCAACGGCGCAGCAGAAGCGGTAGGGCGAACAGCGCAAGGAAGCCCGACTCATAGGCCAGCAGGGCGCCCGCCGCGACGATGTACGCCAGGATCTTTCGATCGTAGGCGTAGGCGACCGCGGCCAGGAGGGCGAAGGTGAGCGCCGGCTGCAGCTGGAAATCGTGGGTGAGCAGGATCTTCGTCGTATCGGCAGGAAACAGGCAGAACATCGCCGCGCCGAACAAAGCGGCGGCGGCAGGCACACGCACGCGCAGCAGGCGGTAGCACAGGAACGTGTTGAGGGTGACGATGACAAACCCCAGCAGGTAGATCGCGATGAGGCCGCCGAGCTTGTCGCCGACAAACGACAACAAGTCCGGCAGAAAGAAGCCGAACGGTCTGCCCTGCGGCAGCGTCACGAACACCCTTAGCCGTTGCAGCAAGTAGCTCGGGTCCTGGCCCATGGCGTTGGAGATGAAGAAGTAGTCGTCTTCGTAGAAGCCAAAGTCGGCCAGATGGTGGAACTGAGCCGTCCACGCCAGCAGCGCGCTCCCCAGTAGGGCCAGCGCGCCTTCGTGTCGCGAGAGCGCTACGCCCCAACGCAACGCGCGCGTGCGTGGCGCGGCAATCGCCTCAGATTGCACGAGCGACGATGCCAGCGTTCCACGAGCCCACGCCAGGCTCGGCGTCGAGGTCTGGAAAGCCGCCCAGCCTGATGAGCTCGAGCCTCGCGGCCGCGAGGAAGAGCTCCAGCTCGAGTGGGAAGAAGAAGCGCATGCGGTGCTGCTCGCGCACCTCGGCCGCGACCCGCTGCGCTTCAAGACGCCACAGGTGGTAGCGCACCGTACACACGTGCCGCCGCGCATCGAGCTCGCTGGCGGCGACGCGGATCACCTGCTCGCCCGCACTGGCGTCGATCACCTTGATGCGCTCGCTCGGGCGCTCGGCAAGCACCGCCGGTCCATACCAGACGTCGCAGATGAACAGGCCGCCGGGCCGCAGATGCCTGCGCACCGCGGCCAGCGCAGCCGCCACGTCAGCGTTACCGACGTGGTAGCCGAGCACCGCGAACATCATCAGCACCGCGTCGAACGTCTCGCCCAGCTCCACTGAAGCGATCTCGCCCACCTCGAAACGCGCCGCGGTAGACCGCTCACGGGCGCGCCGCAGCATCTCCGGCGAACGATCGACGCCCACCACCTGGTACCCGCGGTCCGCGAGCAGCGCCGCGTGGCCACCCGTGCCACAGCCGAGATCGAGCACACGCCGCGCAGGCCCCATGCCGTACAGGCTGAACACGAGCTCGATCAGATCGCATTCGGCGATGTAATCCTTGTCCTGGTACAGCAGGTCGTACGCCGCCGCGTACTCGGCACCGAAGACACCGATGCTCACGCCAGGAGCTCGTGCATCGTCTGGCACACGTAGTCGAGCTGCGCTTCTTGCAGCGCCAGCCCGGACGGCAGATACAACCCCTGCCGCGCGAGCCGATCCGCCACCGGATAGGCCTCATCGGCGAAGAGGCCGCGGTCACGGAGGACCGGCTGCGCGTGCATGCCGGTGAAGAACGGCCGCGTTTCAATGCCGCGTTCCGACAGCCGCCCCGCCAGCGTGTGCGCGTCGAGTCCAGTTTCCTCACGCACGACCAGGCCATACATCCAGAAGACGCTGCGCGCCCACGGCTGCTCGACTTGCAGCTCGATCGCCGCGATATCCCGTAGTCGCTCGGTATAGGACTCGCCGAGCCAGCGCTTGCGAGCCACGATGTCGTCCATCCGCTCCAGCTGCCCCAGGCCGAGCGCTGCTTGCAGGTTGGTGAGGCGGTAGTTGTAGCCGAGCTCGGTGTGCACGAACCGCCGCGGCGGCTCGAAGCCCAGATTGCGCAGTTTCTGGCCGCGCGCAGCGAGCGCGTCGTCGTCGACCAGCACCATGCCACCTTCGCCGGTGGTCACGAGTTTGTTGGCGTAGAAGCTGAAGCACGAGGCAGTGCCAAAGCTGCCGCAGCGGCGCCCTTTGTACAGCGCGCCGTGAGCTTCCGCCGCGTCTTCGATCACTGCCAGGCGGTGCCGCTCGGCAAGCTCGAGCAGCGGGTCCATGTCCGTCGGATGGCCGTAGATGTGCACCGGCATGATTGCCCGCGTCCGCGGTGTGAGGCGGCTTTCCACCTGCTCGACATCCATCGTCCAGGTCCGCGGGTCGCTATCCACGAGCACCGGTACCGCGCCCGCCAGCACCACGGGTAGCGCACACGAGATGATCGTGAAGCTGGGCATGATGACTTCATCGCCCGGCTGCAGGTCGAGCAGGGCTACGGCAAGCTGCAGCGCCACCGTCCCGTTGGCGACAGCGATGCCGTGCTTGCGTCGGCAGTACGCGGACCAGCGCTCTTCGAATTCCTGGATGTGCGGCCCGGCGCCGGAGATCCAGCCCGCGCGCAGCGCTTCGGTCACCAGCTCGATCTCGCGCTCGCCGATGTGCGGTTCGTTGACGGGAATGATCTCGGTCGCGGCCCTGACTTTCAGAATCGCTCCTTTTCCGCGCCAGCTGGATACGGTCCTTGTTTGATCTCCAGCAGCACCAGATCCTCGAGCACCCGAAAGCCGTGGCCACCGCCGACCGCGATCACGATGTCACCGACGCCCAGCTCGCGCGTGGTGACCAGCTCGCGTCCGCTGGTGTACACATCGACCGCGGCCCGTCCACGCTGCACCATCAGCACTTCGCTCGTTCCGACGATGTGCCGTTCGATGGGCAGGTGGACGTGGCGCGGAATCTCACTGTGTGCCGGGTAAACGACGTGCCCCACTTGCAGGTTGCAGTCGGGCGGCGTCAGGAACTCAGTCCGCTCGGGCAGCGAGTTGGCGCGGACGATATACGCCAGGACGTCGCCGTCTGGTCCGCACAGCGTCTCGATCACGCGCGCACCGCCAGCGCTTCTACGCGCTCAAGCACGCCCTCGAACGCACGTCTGAAGTCGAGACGCTCGTCGAAGAACGCGAGTGCCGCGCCGCTGAACGCTTGATAGCGTTCGCCGATGTGAGCTAGAGCAGGGCCAACCTGCGCCGCGTCCTCGACGGCAACCCCGCAGCCCGCCCCCTCCAGAGCTGAACCGATCGATGCCGCGCTATTGACCACCACGGGCAATCCGCCGCGGAGGTAATACGCGAGCTTGCCGGACGACAGCCCGATGGTCTGTACGTTGCGCTGGGTATAGGCCGAGTCAGCGGTCGACACGTAGAACGCAAGCCCGATGTCGGCGCTGTCGATCAGCTCGTCGTACGCCTGCCGCTCGACGGGTTTGAGCGAAAACAGCACCCTCCGCGCATCGGCGTTCGCACGTAGCCGCTCGACGTAGGGTGAGCTTTCGCCGTCGTAGCGCGTGTGCACGACCAGCACCCATGGCTCGGGCCAGGTCGGCACGTGTGCGACCAGGTCGTCGATGCCTGTCCAATCGCCCAGGCTGCCGGCGTGCAATACGACGCGCTGCTCTGGTGCCAGGCCGAACCGCTCGTGCCAGTTTCGAGCCTGCCTCCGCCGCGCTGGCCCCATAGGCGCATTTGGCACGAGCACGACACGGCCCGGGTCGAGGTCGTTGTCCTCTACGAGCAGCCGCGCTCGCGCCTCGTCTTGCACGATGACGAAGGCCGCGCGCTGCGCCAGCTCGCGCTCGCGCCGCTTCAACTGCCGTTCGGCTGGCGTCGTGAGCTCATCTGACAGCAGCAGCTCCAGCGAGTAGTAGCCCAGCGGCGCACCCGCCGCCATCGATGCCGCGAGCTCGAGCCCATCAGGATCCACACCGATCACGCAGTCGTATGCCGTTGGCCGTGAGCGCACCCTTGCTACCAGTCGCGAGCCGTGGGCCAGCCCGGCGCCCAACGCCGCGTACCCGCGCGCGAGAGGTGCTCGGGCTGCGCGGGGGAGCCAGCCCGCTTGTCGCACTGCGCTGCGCAAGCTGGCGGTGGAGTGATCCGCGAGCCCTTCGACGCCCAGCGAACGCAGCTGGATTCTCTCTGAAGCGAAATGGGCCGGTGGCTGGCCAGCTGACGTATACGTGAGGACATCGACGTCGTGACCGTGCTCCGCCAGCACCTCCGCCGCCCCGACCAGGGACGGCACAGTATCGAGAATGGCCCGCGGGTAGACGATTGCGACGTGCGTCACTCACTCACCGTCGGCCAAGCCTGCCAGAGCGAGCGGGCAGCGTGCAATTCCTTCGACGTGCCGATGCTGACGGCTCCCCTGCAGAGGAAACAAGACCGGTCGCCTTCCCTTCGGGAGAACTGACCGGTCTTCTTCCCTTCGGGCGGCAAGACCGGTCTCGTTCGAGGTGAGAGGCGCGGCCGGGGCGGCTACTGCGAAGCGATCGTGCCGACGCGGTAGAACCTTGCGACGCACTGGTTAAACCAGTCATCACGCCTGGGCCCAACGAATTCGAGATTGCGCACCATGCCTATCGAAGGCAGCGGCTCGACCGTCACATCGCGCACGCCTCGATCGCGCTGCCCGCGCACGTCGAGGTCGCGAGCGTCCCATGTCGCGGCGTACGCACGCGCGGTCGGCAGTTGCAGGAGCAGCTGAGCGGTCGTGAGCAGCGGGCCCAGCACCAGTAGCATCGCGAGCGCCGCGGCGGCTGCCAGGCCGCCGAGCCGGCCCGACGCAAGAAGGCCCAGCTGCCAGCCGACCACGGCAACAAGAACAACCACGACGTACTGCGGGATCACTTGCGCCCGACCTGGCGGGTTCGAGCTCAACGCGTAGAAGGCCGGCACCATGCTGGCCAGGATCACCAGCAGGCCGAGTGGGAGTGCTGCCAACGCGCGGCGATACGTGGTGCGACTGGCGCGCTGCGCCAGAAGGACCGGAACGAGAAGCAGCAATCCGAGCACCACCGCGTGCGGTCGCGCGAATGTCAGCCGCAGCCAGCCCGCCGTGAAGTCGACGGCGTCGGCGATTGCGCGCGGAAATTCGCTGCGACCCAGCCCCTCCTGCCGCACCTGGTTGCCCGGCGCCAGCGCGACGATCGCCAGGGCCACGAGCGCGCCGCCCAGACCCGCGAGCAGCATCAAGAACAACTTGCGATGGCCAGCCCCGGCCACACCTACGGAGACGCCGCTCAGGCCAAGCGCAGCGACCTGCGCCGCGGCGAAGGTCTCGGACGTCCCACCAGCGATCAAACACAGCACGAAACTCACGCCCAGTGCGATCGGCCAACTGAAGCGCTGCCCTCGCGCGAGCCAACCGACGTACACCGTCGCCAACAGCAGGGGCGCCAGGTAGGTCAGCAAGCCAGTCTGCCAGTACAGCACTTGCGGCATGTCGGCCGTCGTGTCCAGGGTGCTGAACACGATCAGCGCCGCCAGCACCACCGCCGACAGCGTACGCACGCCCCACGCAATGCTCGCCCACGTGAGCGCCGCGAGCCACGCCGCGAGCGCCAGGGCGGGCAGCACGGCCACGATCGGCGGACCGGCCAATTCGACAAGCGTGATCAGCAGCGTTGCGCTGAAGCGGCCGGACCACGCCGTGTACAACTCCGACTGCGCGCTGATGAACCCCGCCATACGCACCTGCCCGGCGGTGCAGTAGTCGTCGGCGGCATAGCGGGTGAATACGCCCACAACGGCAAGGGCAGCGAGCGGCGCGAGCAGACCGCCGAGCGCGAGCCAGCGGAGCAGTTGACCGCCGCCCATGACTAGCCGCACGTGGTCAGGGCGCGTAAGCCAACGCCGGCGTCCGTTCGGCGCGCCACAGCATCGCCAGCGCAGCGAGCGCGACCAACGCGTAAATGGGCACGTAGAAGACGCCGTACGGCTGGAACTCGCGCAGGTAGAAGGCCACCAGGAATGTCAGCCCGAAAAGGACCGCGGCTTTGCTCCACGGCTCACGCCAACCCAGCAGGCACGCCATCGGCAAAGGCCACAGGAAGTACCACGCGTAGACCTGCGATACGAACAGCAGAATGGCCAGCAAGAGGCAACGCAGCGAGGCAAGGGCGATGCGTCGCACCTGGGCGATGCCAGCGCTGTCCGGGCTACGCAAGAGCGACCACGCCTCGAACGCGAGGTATATGACGAACACGGCGCGGGTAACCGCCCACACCATGCTGCGCGCCACATCCATGCGCAGCGTTGGCGGATCGTCCGGTACGCCGAGGAGCGGCACCACCCGCACGGTTAGCCAGGCGGCAGGCGCATCCTGCCACACGTCCTTGAAGCGCTGCCCACCAGCGGCCACGCTGACCAACGGCTCGGCGACCGCTGGAGAATCGAGCCACGGCCAGGCAGCCGCCAGACTCATGAGCACCAGGACCGCCGCCGCGACCAGCCCAGTCCGGACGCGGCGCATCCGCGTCGGGATGCCACGCAACCAGAGCAGGCCAGTCATCGCGGCTACGGCCGCCGGCACGAACTTGATGAGTGCTCCCAGTCCAAGACAGGCAAGCGCTGCCAGCCAGACAAGTGGTTGCATCCCCGCGGCGCGACGAGTGCTGAGCAGCACCAGCGCGAGCAGCACGAAAACCGTCATCACGCCCTCGTTGTGCGCGCTGCCTACCATTTCGAGATTCGCGAGGGGGTTCCAGGCCCACATTGCCACCGCTACACCAGGCGACGTCTGCCATGTCTTGGCGATCCACCAGATCAGATACAGGATCGCCACGTTGCTCAGCAGGCCAACCGCCTTATACGCGAACGCCAGTTGGACGCGGTCGGCCGCGGCGAAGACACGCGTGATGGCAGCATCGATATCGGTCCACAGCGGCCCGTAGACGGTGACAGCGCCTGGCCATGCGCCCTGGTGGGCAAATGGGTCATTGGGAAACGCGAGCGGCGCGACCAGGTACGGATTCGAGGCATGAATCGCGGCGACTCGCCCGTGTGATGCGTAGTCGAGAATGTCGCTGCTCAACAAGCCAGGCATGAAAAACAGCAGCGCCTGCATAACCGCCGCGGCGAGGAGCACCATGACCCACTGCGTGCGGGCACGCACAAAGCCACGGTCGAGCACCACGATACCGACCACGTAGGCGGCTCCGGCGATCGCCATGAAGCGCGCTGGGGCGCTCGGATCACAGCCGCCGTCGACTCCGGATTGCCCGAGCAGTCGCAACACGCCCTGTGCAGCCTGCGCGGCGACTGGCACCGCCAGCCGCAACTCCGCGGACAGGTCGGGCGTTTCGTTGAGACAGAGGCTCAGTGCCGCGATGGCCGCATGCGTAACGACCAGCACGCTCGCCACCCCAAGCAGCACCAGCGTCCCAAGCACTGCGCGGGTCTCGAAGCCCGACCGTTCCGCCGCCCCCGCGACCCCTGAGCGCATGCGGCGCTTACTGTATCCGTCCTCACAACCAATCGCGACGGGTCACCAGGGCCCGCAATTCGCGGCTGGCCATCAGTCGCCCGGTGTAGCCCAGACGCGACCACGCTCGGGCGGCGCGCATCTGCACGCGGAGGGCACGCTGGTCGGTCCGCCCGCGAAAGAGCGGGGCAGCAGCCCAATCCCGAGCACTCTCGCGGATGATCGCGACCGCCGAGCGCGCCAGACCGAGAGTTGAAGGCATGGATTCGTGAAATCGAGCATACATATCGCACGCGCCTTCGTTCGCCTGCCGCCTGCACAGATACTCAACCGTTTGGCGCTCGGCTGGAATCGAATGGTAAGCGATTGCTTCGGGCACATACCCCACGAGGAGACCCCGCGCCCAGAGCTTGCGGTTGAGTCCCGTTTCGCCGTCACCCAGCCAACGCGTGCCGAAGATTTCGGGATTAAAGCCGCCGAGCTCGAACAGCGGAGTGCGGCGGATCGCCATGTTGACACCGAAGAACAGGCCATCGGGGCGCAGCGTGAAGTCGCGCGAGAGATCCAGCAGACTGAGCACCGGGAACATGCTCGGATCCACCGCGATGAGGTTGGTGAGCCAACCAGGCGGCGGCGCCTCCCAAACTGGCCACACTGGACCACCCGCCGCGGCCATCTCCGGATGTTCCGCGAAGCACCGTGCATATGCCGCCAGCCAGTTCGGATCGAAGGATGCGTCGTCGTCGGTAAAGACGAGTACGTCGCCGCTGGCTGCGCGCGCGCCCGCATGGCGGGCGTTGTGCAAGCCCAGGTTGGGCTCGGGCACGTAGCGCGCCCTGATGCGCGCCCCAGCGTTGAACGACTCGACCAGCGGCAGGAGCTCACCGTCGGGGCTGTTGTCGACCACGAGCAGCTCGAACTCTGGCAACGCCTGCTGTTGCACACTTTCGAGGCAGCGTACGAGTGGGCCGGAGCGGTGATACGTCGGGACGATCAGGCTCAGCGTGACCAGGGGGCGCTCCACGGGTAGCCCACCTCAGCCATGAGCGAGTGCGCCACGCGCCAGATGGCGACGCGGTCCAGCAGCGTCAGGTCGTCCTGCCAGCCGCCCACGCGTGCACGGCGAACGAAACCGGCCGGCTCCTTCACCACGGGCCCGCTCGCCTGGCCAAAGGCGCCACCCAGCGGGATGGGTGTGCCCTTGCCCGCGCGGGCAGCGTCCGGTGCGTTTCGCGCGAGCGCCGCCCCGATCTCCTCGTCACTCCAGCTCAGGCCGAGCCAGTCGACCAGGCTTCGCAAACTCCCCGCACCATCAGCGTGCAGCGTCTCGTATCGCACTTCGACGAGCTGCGTGGGCGGCAGCGTGTGCTGTGCCGCGCGTGCGGCGCGCACGTGCTGGACCCATGTCGTCGCGGCGCTCTTGGCCCGTCGAGGAGCCCAGGCGCGACCCCAGCCGCGCGCAGCACTCAGCAGCGACGCGACCGTGTCGCGGGCATCGCGCAGCACGTGTATGAAGCGCGCATCAGGCAGCAGGGCGTGGATTTCGGGCACGTAGAGGACGTGGCTGGGCGTCTTCTCCAGGAACACCTCATCCGGTCGAAGCTGGCCCACCATCGGTTCCAGCAATCGGAACAGGTACTCGCGCAGCGCATCGCGGAACTCGGTGTCCGTGAAATAACAGCCCAGCCCCACCCCGCCGCGGCCGCTCGACTCGGGATCGAGCTCGGTCTGCCAGGCTCGGAGCTGCGGTCCAATGTACAGGTCGAACAGGTCGGATTCCTGCCCGGTCTTGATACACGGGTGGGTCGCCAGTAGCTGCTGAATCCAGGTTGTGCCGCTGCGGGGACAGCCGACCACGAAGAGGAGGTTGGCCCCGCGATAGTCGCTGCTGAGCCCGCTCGTGCTCACGGATCAGCCAGCGGTTCGGCGCGCCGTGACGAATGTGCTCTTGCCCAATTGCTGCCGCTCGAGCCGCTCGAACCCCGCCGCCGAAAGCAGCCGATCGATCACCTGCGCGGCGTGGTATGTGTACACATCCGGCAAGCCAGCACCTTCACGCTCGAGGTGCGCCCAGCCCTCAGGTGTCGTCGGATCGATGTAGTCGAAGATCAGCACTCCAGCAGGCTTCAGCACGCGTGCGAAGTCCAGGGCGTACAGACGAATCGTGCCCAGCTTGAGCGCGATCATCGTCCCCGCCACGAACACCATGTCGAGCCACCCGTTGCGCTCGAACGGGAGCGAGTGGCCGTCCCCGAGGTGGACCCGCACCTGCTGCGCGTTGCGAAAGTACGCCTGAAGGAAGCGCACCATCCACGGTGAGTGGTCGACCAGGTGCAGCTCACCCCGCGGCAGGCGCTCGGCGATCAACCGCGAGAACCGGCCAGTGCCCGGTCCGACCTCGCACACGTTTGCGTCTGGCCGAAGATGCGCAAATGTCGTGGCTTCGAGTTGTGGCAGTGCGGGCGCCCAGCCCAACTTCGTGTCCTCGTAGTCGTTGACGTCTACTCCTAGACGCTGAGCCGCCTCGAGATAGCCAGGGAACCCTTCTGGCCGCTCGCTCAGAACACGATCTCGCACTTCGAAGCCGAACGGTCGGAGCGCGACTCCGGCGCTCGCGGCCACCAGGTCACGCACCATTGCTTCGGGCCATCACCGGTTGTTGCACGGGCGCCGCGTCGACGAGATCCCACTGCGCGTTGACCAGCAGCGGCCCGTTGAGGGTGGGCGGCAGATAACCACTGTTGAAGTAGTCGCGCGGCTCAACGGTGAAGCTGGCGACATGCTCGAGCAGGTCGAGCTGGCGGTCCCCAGTCATGCAGCCAATCGTCAGCAAGTAGTCGCCGGGGATCAGCGGCACCTGGTCCACGCGGCAGACGACTCGCCCACGCGCTGGCGCCCGCTCCCACAGCCCAAGCTGGGTGCGCGTCTGCAGAAAGAACAGCGGCATGCCCATGCTGTTGGAGATGATGATCCCGAAGCTGGGATTCGCAATCTCGGACGCGGCCGCATAGGTGAGGTGAAACTCGAGTGGCTCGCCGCACCCGACCGCTGACACAGGATTGCCTTCGCCGTCCTGCAGATCGAGGTTCGTGTACACCGCCACCAGGCGCGGGTCCAGCCGCGGCACTGCTGCCAGATCGAGCGCCGACCTGGGCTCGGTGCGCGCGCTGAGATAGGCGGCGATACACGTGACGGGGTCGCCCTGAATAGCCAGCCGTCCGCCTTCGATGACGATGACGCGCTGACACAACTTCTCGATGCTGGGCAGGTTGTGACTCACGAACAGGACCGTGCGCCCTTCGCGGGCCACGTCGCTCATCCGACCCAGGCACTTCTTTTGAAAGGCGGCGTCGCCCACCGCCAGGACCTCGTCGACGAGCAGAATCTCCGGTTCGAGGTGCGCCGCGACCGCGAACGCAAGGCGCAAGTACATGCCGCTCGAGTAGCGCTTGACTGGTGTGTCGATGAAGCGCTCGACCTCAGCGAACGCGACCATCTCGTCGAAGCGCCGCACGATCTCGGCGCGCCGCATACCCAGGATCGCGCCATTCAGAAAGATGTTCTCGCGCCCGGTGAGCTCCGGGTGAAAGCCAGTGCCAATCTCGAGCAGGCTGCCAACGCGCCCATGAAGCTCGGCGCGGCCCTCCGTCGGCTCGGTAATGCGCGACAGGATCTTCAGCAGCGTGCTCTTACCCGCGCCGTTGTGGCCGATGACGCCGAGAATCTCGCCGGGCGCGACTTCGAGCGATACGTCGCGCAATGCCCAGATGGTGTTGTTCTCGGCTGGCAGCCGACCCCGTCTGAGTCGGCGGACCGGGCTGAGGACGGTGTCGGTCAGCGCATCACGCAGCGAGCGGTAGTGCTCGCGTTGGCCAATGCGATAGCGCTTGCCAAGTCCGTCCGCTCGGATCGCGTACTGACTCACCAGCGAATGGGCGCCTCGCGCACCCATTGATAACGATTGTTCTCGAGCCTCGGCAACACCAGGCCACGTGCGCGTCGGACGTGGCGCGCGATGCGCCATGGCAACGTGCTCTCGACGATGGCGAACCAGCGGAAAAGTGCCACGGTATCGCGGGTCACCGACGTGTTCTTCGAAAATGCGCCGTAGTGGATGAAGTCACGCCGAAACTTGCCGTGCAGATAGTCGAATCGCAAGCCCTGATCGCGTAGCGATTTCTGGAAGTATGCGGCGCTGTCCCAGCACGTACGCTCGACAGGACCTTCGCTGAGCAGCTCGCGATGGAACGCATGGCTGACCTGTGAGCGCTCGAATGCCATGCGCTTGTACATGCAGAAATGGGTATGGTTTCGCTCGTTCAGAATGATCGTATTGCCGGTGTACGGCTCGAGCACCACATCGGTTGGCGAGTAGTCCGTCGAAAACCCCATCAGGTCGGGGTCGCCCCGCAGCCGCTCCATGATGTACGTGAGAAAGCGCGGCCGAAACACCTCGAAGTCGGCGTCGACCGTGGCAATGAATGGCGTCTGTAGCTTGCGCAGCTCGCGGTCCCAGATGGGATCGCAATACTCGAACGGGCCTTCCAGCTTGTCTGGCGTGACACGCGTGCGAATCGCGCCAATGTCCTCGTCGTGATGGGAGTTGCTCGCCAGGTCGACGAACGGAAGGCTTTGCCAACGCTGAAAGTAGTGCGCCTTCTGCTCGGGCAACAGGTAGTTCGAATACACGAGCAAGGTGAAATCGAGGTCGTCGACGCGCGCGTAACTCCGTATGGCGTAATCGGCAATCACCACGTCACGTGGCGTGACGATCATGAAGAACGTGACTTCAGGCATGTACGCGCGACTGGGACCTGTCCGTGGTTGTCGAGCGATCCAGGACGAAACCGGCTGATGTCAAACGATCGAGGATCTGCTGCGCGTTCTCTTCCGCGGAGTGCCGAAGCGTGTCCAGCACGAGCTCCGCGTGCTCGGGCGATTCGTACGGATCGTCGATGCCGGTCCAGCCGCTGATCTCGCCGCGGCGGGCGCGGGCATACATGCCTTTGGCGTCCCGCCGCTCGCACTCTTCGAGCGGGGTGTCGACGAAGACCTCCACGAAGCGATCGACGCCGACCATCTGACGCACCTCGTTGCGAGTCGCGCGGTACGGGCTGATGGCCGCGCACACCGCGATGCCGCCGTGGCGCACGATCTCCGCGGCTACGAAGCCGATGCGTCGAATATTGGTGTCGCGATCCTCTTTGCTGAAGCCCAGGCCGTGCGACAGGTGGGTACGCACCACGTCGCCATCCAGCAAAGTCACCTGCCGGCCATGTTCGAGGAGCCGCACCACCAGCACTTCGGCGGTGGTGGACTTGCCCGCTCCGCTCAGGCCGGTGAACCAGACGCACGCACCCTGGCGATGGCGCGGCGGGTACGTGTCGGCCAGGATCTCGGCGGTCTCGGGTCGCGTGAACCACTCGGGCAGCATGCGGCCCAGATTCAGGTACTCGTCGCGTACCTGGGTGCCGGAGATTGCCGCTGTCCGCACTCCGTTCGGGATGCGGTCGACTTCCTCGTAACGGTCCTCGTCGGGCAGGTACTGCAGCTCCTGGAAAGGCAGCATGCGCACGCCCAGCTCGTCCTGATGCCGCGCCACCAGCTCCTGCGCGTCGTACGGGCCGTAGAACGGCCGACCGTTCGAGTCGGCGCCTGGGCTGGCGTGATCGCGGCCCACGATGAAGTGGTTGGCGCCGTGATTGCGCCGAATCAGAGCGTGCCACAACGCCTCGCGCGGACCGCCCATGCGCATGGCCAGCGGCAGCAGCGCCAGCAACACGCGGTCGGGGGTGTAGTACCGCTCCGCCAACGCGCGATAGGTGCGCACACGCGTGTAGTGGTCCACGTCACCCGGCCTGGTCATACCCACGCTGGGGTGCAGCAGCAGCGTGCCGTCGACCACCTCGGTCGCGCGTTTGGTCAGCTCCTCGTGGACGCGGTGCAGCGGGTTGCGTGTCTGGAACGCGACGACGTTGCCGTGCCCGGCTTGGGCCAGCTGCGCCCGCACTTGCGCGGGCGTGAGCCGCAGCGGGCGGAAATCGTAGTGCGCGGGTACCTTCAGCACACGCAGGCGACCAGAGACGTTAAGTCGCCCCCAGCGGCGCATTTCCAGCACCAGCGGATGCCGTAAATCGCGGGTGCCGAAGACGTTGTCGGCGAGCGTGTCCAGGTCCCACGCGTAAATCTCCTCGACCGTCAGGATCGCCAGTACGTCGTTCTTGGGTGAACGCAGCACGACGTCCTGGTCGAGATGCAGGTCGGCGGTGGGTTCGACCGGCAGCGTGACCGGGATCGGAAAGAGGTGGCCGTCGGCCAGGCGCATCTCCCCGAGCACGCGCTGGTAGTCCAGGCGCCCCAGGAACCGATCCAACGGTGAGAAGGCGCCGGTTGCCAGTAGCTCGAGGTCGCACATGGTGCGATCGGTGAGCTGTACGCTCGGCAGCTGGCTTGCGTACGCGGTGAGTTCGGGGGCCGCCTCGTCAGCGACGAGCAGGTTCACCAGCTGCCCGCCGTATGGCGCGACCAGCTGCGCGGGAGCCAGATTCGTCATGTTGGGCGGCGCGCTGATGCTAACACGGTCATCCGGCCGCGCCGTACTGGCACGAGCAACGCCAACCGCGCTCCGGCGAACACGCCGATCAGTGGCAGCGCTGGTGTTGTGAACCGCTCGTCGACAGCGATCACCACGTGCACCACGGTGAGAAACAGCACCACACCGAGAAAACTGAGGCTGACCGCACGTGCTGCTCGATCGCGCAGCGAGACAACTGCCTGCCACAGCGCCAGGAGCAGCAGCGCCATCTCGGCGGCCCAGATCGCATACCGGGCGGGGCTCGGCAGGCTCGCCGTATCCGCCTGTCGGACTGGCGTATGACCCGCCCAGATCAGGACCGGCGCAAGCAGCAGGTGATTCGTCAGGTACTGGCGCAGGTTGAGTTGGATGTTCTCACTCGCCAGCTGCAGCGTCTCGCCCAGCGGGCGGTCGTACGGTCCGCGGACTTGCTCCATGTATCGCCGTGACAGGTCGGGTCGGGGCCCGACCTGGCTGGCCTGCTCGATGGCCTCTTCGCGTGCCCCCGGCTGTGTTTCGATGCGCTGCAACGACGAGAAGGTCTGCTCGTCGAAGACGCGGAACCACGTGCCCATCAGCACCAGGTTCGAGAACGGGCTCTCGTTGTACAGACCTGGGCGTCCGGTCGTCA
>WNGE01001370.1_pt1 | contig 30876 bp, 41 predicted proteins | sample 5400651 | NCBI WGS metagenome assembly WNGE01 (sample SAMN13153370, study PRJNA577476) | soil metagenome | isolation source: 60 cm soil or saprolite under grassland replicate 2 | place: USA:California | collected 2016-06-15
CACCGGCAGCGACAAAGCGCTGGGGCTCGTTGATTTCTCGGTGTTTCCACACCTTGATCGCGAGGATGGCATTCCGGCTAGCCCTCCGGAAGAGATCGAAGCATGGGCCGCCGGGCTATCCGTGCCGGCCTACGTGATTAACGATCAGACCGCCATCAAGGTGGTCGACGGCACCGTCGAGGTCGTCTCCGAGGGGCACTGGAAACTGTTCACCGCGAACGAGAGCCGCTAAGACCTCGGTTGGGCCAGCGTTCCGGAATGACGCCATAGGATTGCGCCGTGCCGTTCACGCTCAGCAACATCAAGGAGGATCTGGAGGACATCGGCCCTAGGTTCGACGGCGCGCCGGACCTGGAGTTCCGCTCGGCGACCAAGGCGCTCGAGCTCGAGAAATCCGCCCTGAGCTACCAGCGCGTCCCGCCCGGCTATCGTTTTCCGTACGGTCACACGCACGAGACGCAAGAGGAGGTGTACGTGGTCGTGCGCGGGAGCGGTCGGATAAAGGTCGACGACGAGATCGTCGAGCTCAAGGAATGGGACGCGGTGCGCGTCCCGCCCGGTACGTGGCGAGGCTACGAGGCCGGGCCAGAGGGCCTCGAGATCCTCGTCATCGGCGCCCCCAACCTCGGCGAGGATCCGCGCGAAGACGTCGATGGTCAGCGCGACTGGTGGGCTGACTAGCGGAGCTGTCCGGACGTTTGATCGTCTCGGTCGCAGCGCAACCCAGGCGCTCGACATCGAAGCCGCGACCCCGCCTGGCCAGTGTTCGGGAATGTCCCCGACGTAATCGGCCTGGGCCATAATTCCTAGGAGATGTACTCCGGAGCTGCGAAATGAGTGTTTTGGGGCCTGCGCCGCCGGGAGCCACAGGCGACCGTCCAGATACAAAGTTCCGGAGAGACATCGACTCCACCGATCCGCCTCGTGGGTACTACGAACCAGGAAGTGCGCCCCTACGCAATCAGGTGAGGCGAGCACTCGCGTCCATGCTCGGCAGGGTCACGAGGCCGATGCGGCGCCGGACCTAACGGTAAGCGCGGCCCCTTCTGATTCTCGTCAGAGGCGCCGCGTCGACAAGGTAGGCAGCGACTCGGGACATACCGACTGCATGGGCGAGCGTCCTTTCGCCAGAAGGGGTCCGGCATCGCCACAAGACGGCCAGACCGGCCGTCCTCGTTGTGGACACTTGATACTCCCTACTCAGGTGGTCTGGCCTTGATCTGAGCCCGAAGCAGGCTGCCCGCTCCCATCGTCCAAGCGGCGCTTGATCGCAACGGAAGCGATCCGCTCGTAGCGGATGTACTTGGCGCCCTCGACCTTGACCCAACCCAGTTCGTAGGCGTGCGTCCTCCGCAGGAAGTGCACGAGCTCTTCATCGATCGAGACGCCCTCGCGCGCGCGGATGTACTCGTAGCCCTTTTGGTCGATCACCTGGAGCTCAAGCGCGTCGTAAGACGCCATCAACCGGCGAGCCTATCGCGGGTCCCGCTCGACCGACAATTCCGCCGAATAGAGGTCGTAGGGCAGGCGCTCGAGCACGGCCTGGCGCGGGTCGGGGACGCTGAAGAAGCGCGGCAGCGTCCGCCCGGCCACCCAGCCGAGCTCCGGGCTCGCGGCCAGCACGCGGTCAACCGCGGCTCGGTCGCCGCCGAGGGCGGCGAACTCGACGCGGTCGCGCCAGGGCTCGAGCACGCCGGCTGCGACCTCGGCCGCTTCCTCGATCAGCACGCGTGCCTGCTCTTCTCGCCGCCGGCGGAAGCGGCCGGAGGACGAGCCGCCCTTCTTGTGCCGGCCCTTGACAAAGCGGGAGCCGACCTTCGAGGCGACTAGGCGCTCGCCTTCGAAGACGCCGACCGCGTAGCCGCCGAGCCGGACGAGCAGCGCCGCGACGACGTGGTCGGCGGCCAGCGCCTCCAACAGCGGCTCGACCCGCACGACCTCGTACTCGCCGTCGTGGGCGAGGCCGAACGGCGGCCGCACCGTGATGACCTCGCCGGCGGTCTCGATCCGCACGGCGCCGTCGGCATAGGTCGTCCGTCCCGGCTCCCCTGACAGTGGTGCCAGGCGCTTGCGGACGTTCTCGCGGCCGACGAAGCGCGGCACTAGTGGCCTGACCGGCAACGTAGCCATGCTCCCTGGCCCGCGATCACGCTGCGCCAGAGTCCACGCTCGCCCTTGTCAAGGCTGCGAGCCTTGCCTGCGGGCGATCGCGGCCTCTGGCTTGGTGCTCGCGACCCACGAAGCGGGCAACGTCACCGGCCAGACCACATGTCTTCGCGGGCCGCGGAGACCGCGCGCGCCCACTTGGCGTGGTGCTTCAGCGCCCAGTCCTCGCGCACCCAGCCGCGCGTGATCCCGTTCAGCGAATGGCGCGTCGACGGATTTACAAGCGACAGGTAGAGGTGGCCGAGCACGAGGAAGAACGAGATGTACATCAGCCAGTCGTGGACGACCAGCGCATTCTGGAGCCGGAAGGCGTGGTTCCGCTCCCCGTACCAGAGGAAGAAGCCGGTGAGCGTGAACAGGAAAGCGAGCGCCGCCGTGACAATCACGTTGAGCTTCTGACCGGCGTTGAAGCGGCCCTGCGGGTTGCCGCGCCGGCGCAGCCAGCCGAGGTCGTCGTCGTCGAAGACGTCGATCTCGCGCGCGTCTGCGAGCAACCGGCGGCGGTCGCCCGCGAGGATGACGAGAGCCAGGGCGGCGAGCCAAGCGAGCGCCGTGTAGACGTGGATGTCCTTCAGCAGCGGCCGCCGGCCGACGAGCTGCGCCAGGCTCGGCAGGTAGAGGCAGAGCCCCGAGCCGAAGAGGACGAAGAAGGCGCTCGCGTGGACCCAGTGCAGCGCGCGCTCGGTGCGGCTGAAGCGCGGTAGCCGGCGGACGCTAGGCGCTATAGCCATTCGACCGCCCCACCCACGCGTTCTGGTCGTAGCCGTGCTGCTCCCAGTAGCCGCGGGGCTGTTTGGCGACGAACTCCATCTTCGTCAGCCACTTGACGCCCTTGTAGCCGTACATCTCCGGCAGGATCACGCGGGCCGGCGATCCGTGCGGGCGTGAGAGCGGCTGTCCGCCGAGCTCGAGTGCGAGCATCGCGTCGGGCAGCCGGAGCTGGTCGAGCGTCAGCGAGTCCTCGTAGGGGCGCTCGAGCGAGACGAAGCGAACCGCCGTCGCGGTTGGGAGCGGCTGGACGAGGTCGAAGAGCTGCTGGAAGTGGACGCCGCCCCAATGGACGTTCTTGACCGTCCAGCCGGTGACGCAGTGGAAGGTCGAGACCTGCTCAGCCTTCGGCAACGCGTTCAGCTGGTCATAGGTCAGCGTCCGCGGCCGCTTGACGAGCCCGCCGATCTCGAGGCGCCAGCTCGAGGGCTCGAAGACCGGCATCGAGCCGGAGATCGTGTAGATCCGCCAGCCGCCGACCGGGAAGAGGTTGCCGACGAGCTGGCTCCCGGCCGAGGTCAGCGGCGACAAGAAGCTGGACACCGGCCCGGCCCAGAGCAGGGACGAGGCGCCGCCCGCCACGAGCAACAGGAACCCGCCGCGCCCGTAGCGATGTTCTGAAGGAGGCAGCGAGTCCGCCATCTGCGACCATCTTGCCTTCGGCGCACGCCTTGGCGGACGGTGAAGCGGACTTCAAGAGATGCCAGACTCGACGGTCGCGTGTCTTCGATCGTGCGCCGTTTCCGGGTGGATCTCGAGCGACCCGACCCCTATTGGCCGGCGCAGCTGGCCGCACTCGCCGCGATTCTCCTCTACGTCACGCTCCCCAACAAGTTGACGATTGGGCCGGACTGGCTGGTTCCGGTTCTCGAGGTCTTGGTCTTCGTCGCCCTCGTGCTCACCACCCCGGGAGAAGAAGTACCGGGCACGCGGGTCCGCCAACGGCTCGCAATCGCGCTGATTGGGGTGCTGGCCGTCGTCAACCTCGTTGCCCTCGGGCTGCTCGCCCACTACGTGGTCGAGGGAGGCGCGGGCGGCCGCGGGTTGGTGGAAGCAGCGGTCGCACTCTGGGGCACGATCGTTCTCGTCTTCGCTCTCGTCTACTGGGAGCTCGATCGCGGGGGCCCCCTCGCGCGGGCACACCCTGAGCTCACCGAGCCGTTCGACTTCTTCTTCACTCAGAGCACCGACGAGGGACGCAGGCTGGAACCGGGCTGGCAGCCCTCGTTCGCCGACTATCTCTACCTCTCGCTGACCAATTCGACCGCTTACAGCCCGACCGACACGATGCCGCTCAGCAAGCGTGCAAAGCTGACCATGGGCGTCCAGTCCGTGGCCTCGCTGATCACGATCGGCCTTCTCATCGCGCGGGCGATCGCAAGTCTGAGCGCCTGAAGGAAAAAGAAGGGGCGGCCGTAGCGGCCGCCCCTTTCACATTTGCGCGTCCCGTCCGTCTCTGCGGCCCAGGCGTCCGGTTCGCGCTTTCTGATCTTGGAGGGTCAAGCCGAAGTGGGCGCCCCCCTGAAGGGGGTTTCCCCGAGACAACGTGGAAGCGGGGCCCGCCGCCAGGCCCCGCTTCGTTCTCCCGTAGAAGAGCCGCAGTTAAGTCCTTGAGGCCCCGCCGCAAAGGGGGCCCCTCGGTGTGACTACCGAGGTCGCCCCCGCCGCATCGGGGCGTCTCTCGGTTGCAAACCCACTATCGGGCAGACGGCCTCGCTTGATCCATCACCCTTTCTCGGTTGACTGCCGCGCTTCACTCCGAAAGCGCTTGGTTGAGCGGTATCTCCTGGGCGAACGACGCCGCCCGCCGTTGGGTGCCGGTCCCCGAGTGGCTGATGGAGGAGATCGAGGCCGCCCACGTCGGCCACATCCGCAAGTCGCTGACGCTCGACACCTATGCTCACGTCCTGGTCGACGACTGAGGGACGAGATGAGGACAATCAGGGCCATCCCTTTGATGGCGCTTGCGGTGGCAGCCGCTGGTTGCGGAGGCGGAGTCTCGAAGCACTACGACGCATCTGAGGTTCGCAGCTGTCTCGTGGACAAGAACCTCTCCATGAAGCCTGCGGATTTGCCCGGCGACGTGTCTCCAGACGGCACCGAAGGAGATCTCGCGGTTCAAGTCGGTGACAACGAAGTGGACCTCGCGTTTGGAAAAGACTCGAGCGAAGCCAAGGGCAACGCTCAAGAGGAGAAGGCTGCGGCCAGAGTCGCCCTCGGCGCGAATGCGGATGACTACGTTCGAACGAAGGGCAATGTCGCCTACTGGGTCACGGCCACGGATACGAGCGCGTTCGACTCAGTAGAAGCCTGCTTGAAGTAGGAACTCTGGTCGCAAACAAACGCCGCTAGCGGTGTGGCCTGGGTGTGGCCATAGATGACTGAACAGTTAGGAGAAAGGCAACGCCCGAGGCGGCGACCTCCTGACTGAGAAGCACCGTGGCTCCTGGGAGGGAGAGAGAAGATCGGCGGCGTCTTTAGCTGCGCGTCTGCGCCTTCGCCCCGGACGCCACCCCTCGACCGTAGCAACGAGTATCGATCGTTACGAACCTCTAATCCCAGGTCGTGCCGGTAACGCCGCAAAGTGCGGGTTCCGGGGCCGGCGGCCACAGAAGTCTGTCTCAAGAAATCGTCCAAAGGGGATGAGGCGGAGGGATCGTGGCAAGACGCACCCTGCTGCCATCGAGGAAGTCGGAGCCGGGGATTCCGGTTGGGGCTGACGGCAGTCTCTGGGCGAGCCGTACCCCCGGCTCCGTTTCTTCGATGTAGCGGTGTGGCCGGGGCGGGGCCTGATCGCAGGTTGCGGTGCCTCGGATCGGTCCCCGTACCAACCTGCACCCGTCCCACGGCGAGCGGGGGAAACATGTATTCGCAACGGGCGCACCTCGCCTCGCGTCGGGGAGCGGGTCGGTAGTTCGCCTGCGCTTGGACAGCTCCCAGACCCTCACGTCATTCGACCTCCTTGGAAGCCGCGCCGTGGTCGTGGCATCGCCTTGCCTGCCTCGCTGCTAGTCGGAAATGGTAGTCCGCGCTGCTTTCGGGCGCCGCCAACGAGGTAGCTCAGCGCAACCCTTACTGAGCGAGCGTGACCTTCGTCAGGCCGGTCGGCTGATCCGCGTTTAGGCCCTTCGCCCGCGAGAGCGCGGCAGCGAACAGCTGGCCCGGCACAACGGACAGCAGCGGCGACAGGACCGCCAGCGGAGCCTCCGGAACCGGGAGCCGGAAACTCGCGCCAGGGACCTCGTCCGCCGCGCTCCCCGTAGCGACCAGCATCGCCCCAGCCTTTCGAGCCAGCGCTGCAGCAGCAACCAGCGCGGGGAGGCACTCGTCCCGCGATGCGATCGTCCAGACCGGGAACATCGCGTCGAGCGCCGCGATCGGACCGTGGGCGAGATCGGTGGACGTCACCGGCTCGGCTGCGACGCGGCACGTCTCGGTCAGCTTGAGCGCCACCTCACGGGCCGTGCCGAACTCGATCCCGCGGCCGATCACGTACATGCGGCCGACGTAAGCGAAGGTAGTCGCGATCCGGCCGACCCCCTCCTCCAGACGCGGCAGCGCGTCCGCGATCAAGGACGCGCACGCTCGCATACCGTCGGCGACTTCTTCGCCGCGGCCTGCAGCCGCGCCTGCGAGCAACCCCAGCATGGCAAACGTGTTCAGCAGCGTCTTCGAGGCTGCGACCGCCCTCTCGTCGCCCGCGTGCAGCGGCAGCGTCCACTCGGCCGTGGCGGCGAGCTCGGACTCCGGCTCGTTGGTCACGGCGACGGTCAGTGCGCCCCGCTCGCGGGCGCGGCGTGCATACGCCACGACGTCGGGCGTCTGCCCCGACTGGGACAGGGCGATTGCCAATGAGCGCGAGAAGTCGAGCTCGGCGCGGTAGTGGGTCGAGAGCGAGATCGAATCGCGGAAGGCAGTCCATCCCGGCAACAGCCCGAACGCGTAGACGCCGTAAGAAGCTGCGGCGTCCGAAGAGCCGTGGCCGACGAGCCGCACCTCCTTCACGCCGCGCTCGGCCAGCGCCTCGGCAACCGCCTCCACCTCGGCGCGCGACTCGACGAGCCGCCGCAGCGCCTCGGGCTGTTCGCGGATCTCCGCCAGGAAGGTCTCAGACACCGAGCCGCTCACCGGTCTCGGCGTCGAACAGATGCGCCTCGTCCGGCCGCGCGCGCAGCGAGACCCTCTCACCGGGTGCCGGCGCGAATCGGGCCTCGCTGCGCGCGACGAGCCTCGTCTCCGCGCCGCCGATCTGCGCGCTGCAGAAGACGAATGCGTCGGCGCCGAATTCCTCGACGACCTCGACCCGCGCCGGGACACCCTCGGTGCCGAGCTCCAACGCCTCCGGGCGCAGGCCGAGCACGAGCGACGAGGCGCCGTTCGCGGCCTCGCTGCTGACCGCGACGCGCTCGGGGCCGAACGAGACGCCGCCGTTCTCGAACGCCACCTCGCAGAGGTTCATCGCCGGCGATCCGATGAAGCCGGCGACGAAGCGGTTGCCCGGCCGGTCGTAGAGGTCGCGCGGCGTCCCGCATTGCTGCAGGTGCCCGTGGTCGAGGACCGCGACGCGATGGCCGAGGGTCATTGCCTCGGCCTGGTCGTGCGTGACGTAGACGGTCGTGATCCCGAGGTCGCGTTGGAGCGCCGCGATGTCGGCGCGCATCTGCACACGCAGCTTCGCGTCGAGGTTCGATAGCGGCTCGTCCATCAGGAAAACGCTCGGTTGGCGGATGATCGCGCGGCCCATCGCGACCCGCTGACGCTCGCCGCCCGAGAGCTGTGCCGGCTTGCGGTCGAGGTAGTGCTCGAGCCCTAGCCGAGCGGCCACCTCCCGGGCCCGGCGCTCGCGCTCTTCCTTTTTCACCTTGGCCATCTTCAGCGGGAAGGCGATGTTCTGCGAGACGGTCAGGTACGGGTAGAGCGCGTAGTTCTGGAAGACCATTGCAATGTCGCGCTTCTTCGGGGGCAGGTAGGTGACGTCGCGGCCGCCGATCAGGATGGCGCCGTCGTCCACCTCCTCGAGCCCGGCCAGCATCCGCAGCGCCGTCGTTTTCCCCGAGCCCGACGGACCAACCAGGACCATGAACTCGCTGTCGTCGATGTGCAGGTCGAAGGCGTCGACGGCGGGGGTGTCCGATCCCGCATAGAGCTTTGTTGCCTGCGAGAAGCGCACGTCAGCCACCGCTCTCACCTCGCTCCCCCTCGACCGCGGCCTCGAGCTCCTGCCGCAGCCGCTGCTGAGCCTCGGGCGACGCGCCGATTGCGTCCAGGCCGAGCAGAGCCGCGCCGACGATCGGCGGCGAGCTCGGCGCCGTGACCGAGACCCTGGGCGCGATCCGCCGCAGCTCGGCCTCGACCGAGCTGCTCAGGCGGCCGTTGCCCGTCTGAAGGAGACCCCCGCCGAGCAGGACCTCCGCCGGCTCGCCGGCCAGCTCGAGCCGTTCAAGGGCGACGCGCGCCATCGCGACGATCTCGGCAGCGAGGCGGTCGACGATCTCCGCTGCGACCTGGTCGTGCTCGGCCTCGGCGAAAACAACCGGCGGCAGCTCAAGCACGCGACGAGCCCGAATCCGTCCCCGATGCATCGCCTCCGCCAGCTCGACCGGCGTCGCGAGGCCGAAGTGCGCGGGCACGGCCTGTTCGAGCGTCGTCTTCGGCCCGCGCCCGTCCTCGCTCCGTGCGGCCGCGTACAGAGCCGCATAGCCGACGTCGGTGCCTCCCCCCCAATCGCCGGTGATCTGGCCGAGCGCAGGAAAGCGGACGTGGCGCCCGTCTGCTGAGACGCCGACGCAATTGATCCCGGTGCCGCACACGACCGCAACGCCCCAGCCGCGCTCGGTGCCGGCGCGGAGCACCGCGAAGGTGTCGTTGCCGACCTCGGTCCGCTTGGCCCAGCCACGCGCCTCGATCGCATCGCGCAGCTCCGCTTCCTCGGTCGGGAAGTCGACACCCGCCATGTTCAGCTGGGCGACGTCCGCCGCGCCGTTTCCACCGGCCTCGGCGTACAGCCCGTCGAGCACCTCGAGCGCCCTGGCGAAGCCGACGTTGTGGGGCTGACTCTCGGGTCCCCGGACGAGCCTGAGCAGCTCGCCGTCGCGCGCCACGAGCGCGAGGTGCGTCTTCGAGGCTCCGCCGTCGACGGCGACCACGGCCGGCTTCATACCCTCACTCCTTCGAGCAAGCGCTCCAGGAGCTCGTTCGTGATGTCGTACTGGCCGATCAGCGGGTGCGTCAGCAACGCCTTGCGCGCCTTCTCGATCTCGCCGGTGACCGCGGCTTGCGCCGTCAGACGTTCGTAGGCAGCCACGTGCTGGACGAGCCCGAGCAGCTCGGGTGCGAGCGGCGCCTGCTCGAGTGGCTCGATCCGGTCGCCGGAAACACGGGCCGGCACCTCGACCACGTCGTCGTCGGCAAGTCCGGCAAGTGTCCCGTCGTTGCGCATGTCGACCTCGTGCACCGCTCCGTCGCCGTGCAAGAGCGACGAGACGAGCCCAACGGCGGCCTCGCTGTAGAATGCGCCGCCGCGCTGCTCCAACAAGGCGGGCTTCTCGGTCAGCGCCGGATCGCGATACAGCTCCAAAAGCTCGGCCTCGATCTCGGCCACGCGGGCCGCGCGCGGAGAGTCGCCTAGCTGCTCGGCAAGCTTGCGGTCGTGGGCGTAGAAGTAACGCAGGTAGTAGGAGGGCACTGCTCCGAGCTCCTCCACCAGCTGCCTCGGCACCGCAGCCTGTTCCCCCAGCTCGTCGCCGTGCTCAGCTACGAGGTCCAGCAGCACGTCTTCGCCGTCGAGCCGCACGGCGCGCACCCACGTCAGGTGGTTCAACCCGACCTGATCCACGATGACGCGGGCCGGCTCGACCTCGAGCCAGCGCGCAAACGTCCGCTGGAAGCCGATCGCGACGTTGCAGAGCCCGACCGCACGGTGGCCGGCATCGAGTAGCGCCCTGGTCACGATTCCGACCGGGTTCGTGAAATCGACGATCCAGGCGCCGGGCGCGGCGCGCGCGCGCACGCGGTCGGCGATCTCGAGCACGACCGGCACCGTCCGCATCGCCTTGGCGAAGCCTCCGGCGCCGGTCGTCTCCTGGCCTATACACCCGCACGCAAGCGGGACCGTCTCGTCGCGGAACCGAGCGGCCTGTCCGCCGACGCGGATCTGAATCAGGACGAAATCTGCTCCTTCGACGGCACGGTCGAGCTCGCCGGTCAGCTCCAGCGCGCCGCCGTAGCCAGCCCGACCGAGCATCCGCGCGGCGAGCCCGCCGACGACCTCGAGCCGCTCGGGGTCGATGTCGTGCAGCCAGAGCTCGTCGACCTCCACCCTCGACAGGCCGGAAACGAGCTCGGGCGTATACGTCGACCCCGCACCGACGACCGCGAGCTTCATCCCTTCACCCCCGTCAAAGTCACACCCTCGACGAAGACCTTCTGCGCCAGGAAGAAGATGACGATCACGGGTGCCATGACGAGGAGCGTGGCGGCCATGGTCAGGTTCCACTGCACCTGATGAAGCGAGCGGAACTCGGAGAGCCCGATCGACAGCACCCAGTTGTGGGGGTTCTCGCCGGTGTAGAGCAGCGGCAGGAAGAAGTCGTTGAAGGTGTATAGGAGCGAAAAGAGGGCCACCGCCGCGATCGCCGGCTTCGCAAGCCGAACGACCACGGTGGTCAGGATCCGCAGCTCGCCGCAACCGTCCAGGCGGGCCGCGTCGAGGTACTCCTCGGGAATCGTCATGAAGAACTGGCGCAGCAGGAAGATCGAAAAGGCGTCGCCGAGCCAGTTGGGGATGATCAGCGGCGCAAGCGTCCCGACCAGGTGCAGCTTCGCCCACATGACGTAGAGAGGGACGACCGAGACCTGCGGCGGCAGCATCAGCGCGATCAGCACAATCACGAAGGCGACGTTGCGGCCCCGCCAGCGAAGCCGGGCGAGCGCGTAGGCGACCGGGATGCTCGAGAGCAACAGGCCCAGCGTCGCGAGGCCCGAGTAGAGCATCGTGTTCAGCGTCCAGCGCCAAAGGGGCGCCTTGGTGAACACGTCGGTGAAGTTGCTCCAGACGAATGGGTGCGGCCAGAGCTTCGCCGAAAGCGCCTGGTTGTCGCTCATCAGCGCCGTCAGGGAGATGAAGACGAACGGAAGGAGAAACGCGATCGCCGCGGCGATCAGCAGGCTGTGGTTCGCGACTGCGATCAGGAAGCGACGGCGCCGGATTGCGGGCGGCGGCTTCTTCCGGACGATCGGCTCGGATTCGGCGCGGACGGCGGCAGTGCTCACCGGACCGACCCCGTGTAGTGCACCCAGCGCCTCGAGTTCAAGATGATCACAAGCGTCACAGCGAGCGAGACGACGAGCAGCACCATCGCCATCGCGGCCGCGTAGCCCATGCTGAAGTAGCGGAAGCCATTCTGGTAGAGCAGGATCGGGTAGAAGAGCGTCGATCCCTCGGGGTAGCCGAGTGTGTTCGTGATGTCGGCCGCCTGCGAAGCCTGGCCCGAGGCGATGTTCGCCGCGACGTACGCCTGTGTGAAGTACTGGAGGCCCTGGATCACCCCGAGCACGACCGCGAAGAGGATCACTGGGCTGATCGACGGCAGCGTGACATAGCGCAGGCGCTGCAACGGTCCGGCGCCGTCGATCTCGGCGGACTCGTGGAGATGCGTAGGCACGTCGAGGATCGCTGCTAGGAAGATGATCATCGTGTTGCCGATTCCCCAGATCGCGAGCAGGACGAGTGACGGCTTCGCCCACCCGGGCGACTGGAACCAGAGCGGCCCCTGGATGCCGAGATGCCCGAGCAGCACGTTCACGGGGCCCGTCGCCGGATTGAGGATGTAGACGAAGCCGAGCGTGGCGGCGACCGGCGGGGCGAGCGCAGGCAGGTAGAAGACCGTCCGGAAGAAGCCGACCCCGCGGCGCGCGCGCGAGACCATCAGCCCAATCCCGAACGCGAACAGCACCTGCAGCGGCACGGCGACGACGATCATCCAGAGCGTGTTCCTCACCGCCGGCCAAATCTGCTGGTCGGTGCCGAAGAGGTAGCGGTAGTTCGCGAGCCCGATCCAGCGGGGCGACGAGAGCAGGTCGTAATGCGTGAACGACAGGTAGATGCTCATCACGAGCGGGTAGCCGAAGAAGACCGAGAACCCGACGAGCCACGGGCTCATGAAGAGCAGGACGAGGCCGCGGCGGCGCCAGACGGCTTTCCGTCTGGCGCGCCGGCGGTCGATCGCCGGCATGACCGGGCCGAGCTGCCCGGCAACCGGCGCTGAGCTCACGGTGCTCCGCCCTGCTTGGCCTGCTTCAGCTGCGCGTCGATCTGCTTGTCGAGGTTGACCAGACCGGCGTGCAGGTCGCTGACGTGACCTGCCTGCCACTTGAGGGCGAAATCCTGGATCAATTGCTGGTAGGCCGCCCCGGCCTCGGTGATCGGCGCGGTGTTCGACTTCGGATTGGCGATGATCTTGAGGAACGGCGCAAAGTGCGGATCCGGCTGGATCTCAGACGACTTCGCTGAGGCGAGTGTCGTCGGAACGTTGCGGATCGCGTTCGAGAACTCGGCCAGGAAATGGGTGTTCGTGGTCAGGTACTTGACTAGATTCCACGCCTGATCGGGATGATTGACGCCCTTGGGGATGCCGATGATCGTGCCGTTCACGTGACCTGACCCGTAGAGCTCGGGGTGCGCGTCGTCGACCGGCATCGGTGCCGTCGCGTAGTTGAGCTCCGGGTGCTCGTTCTTGATAAAGGCGACACGCCACTCACCGTCCTCGTTCATGGCGAGCTTGCCCTTTTCGAAGGCGTTTGAGGCGGAGAACTCGTCGCCGAGACCGGCCTGGAACCGCACGAGCTTGCCGTAGCCGTACCAGTCGACCAGGTTCTTCTGCCAGGTGAGCTCCTTCGCCCAGGCCGGGTCGGTCGCGAGAATCGAGTTGCCCTGGTCGTCGGAGTACTTGCCACCGAACAGGGAGCCGAAGCGGAGGACCTTGTTCGGGGCGCCGTCGTAGAACCCCGACGCCGGGTCGAAGCCGACCACCTTCAGCGAGCCGTCCGCGTTCTTCTGGGTGAGCTTCTTTGCGTCGGCCGTCAGCTCGGACATTGTCCGTGGTGGGCGTGTGATCCCGGCCTTGGCGAACATGTCCCTGTTGTAGTAGAGGCCGAACGTGTCCGCGAGCAGCGGCAGCGCGCACCGCGTCCCTTTGTACTGGGTGTAGTAGAGCGGCGTCTTCGTGAAGCTGGCCATGTCGATGTGATCCTTCTTGAGGTAGGGAGCGAGATCGATCCAGGCTCCCGTCGGGCAGAAGGTGCCGACATTGGAAGACGTGAACGTGCTCACCACGTCGGGGACGTTGCCGCTTCGGATCGCGGCGGTGATCTTGTCGTCGACGATGTCGCCGACGACCTTCACCTTGACCTCCGGATGCTTCGCGTCGTACTCCGCGACGAGGCGCTTGAACTCCTTGAGCTCGTGGGTGGCGGCGCTCCAGCCGACCCACGCGGTGATCGTGACGGGCTTCGAAGCCGAGGCACTTGTCGAAGCCGAAGAGTTGTTCGATTTGTCGGAACCGCCGCCACCGAAGCACCCGGTCAGCGGGAGGGTCGCGGCGAGCAGAACGCACGCCGTGGCGAAGCGTTTCATGTACGGGCCTCCTACGAGTGAGTGGACGATAACGCCCTGCCTTCCAGGCAGCCGGGGCGTTGGGCGCTGCGCCCGGCCTCGTTAGCTTTCCTTACGAAGCGACTCTAAAGCCGCTCGACTCGGGAAGTCAAGTTAAGCGTGAGTGCGGCTTTTTGATGATCTTTGGGTTAATGTTGCTAACGAGATGGCACGCCAAGGCCCCGCCGCTCCCGCTCTTCTGAAGGATCTGAACGAGCGGACTGTCTTGGAGACGATTCGAGCGGGCGCCCCAATCTCACGAGCCGAGATCTCCCGGCGCGCGGGCATTTCGAAGCCGACAGTGTCGCTCGCACTCGAATCGCTACGCGAATCGGGACTCGTCCGCGAAGCCGAACGCCTACCCGCCGGCCCAAGCTACGGCGCCGTCTACTTCGAGCCGGTCTCGGAGGCCGCGCTCGCGCTCGGATTCGATGTCGGCACCCATTTTGTCCGCGGCGCGATCTGTGATCTCAGCGGAGCAGTCCGCGCTCGCCAGGATGTCGAGCTCGCGCAGGCGGAAGCCGGCGGCGTGGTCGAGGCGATCGTGCGGCTGCGCGACTCGCTCACGGAGGCGTCGGGACTCTCGCCCGAACTCGTCGACGGCGCCGTCGTCGGCGTCCCCGGAGTCGTCGAGGCCGGAACCGGTGTGCTCAGACTGGCGGGCAACGTCGAGGGCCTCGAGGGAAGGGCATTCGCCGGTGAGCTGGAGCGCGCGCTCGACGTGCCGGTGGAGCTCGAGAACGACATCAACCTCGCGGCGCTCGGAGAGCTCTGGCAGGGCGTGGCCGGCGGGGTCGGCAACTTTGCGTTCCTCTCCGTGGGTGCGGGCCTCGGCGCCGGACTCGTCTTGGGCGGCGAGCTCCACCGCGGGCGTAACGGAGCGGCCGGGGAGCTCGACTTCGCGCTCGGCGCGCGGAGCGACGACGACGATCCCTGCGCAGCCGCTGTCTCGGCGCTCGCCTCTCGGCTGGTAAGCAGCGGTCGCCAGACGGAACTTGCGCCGCCCTATGACACGCGGTCGATCTTCGGGGCCGCACGAAACAACGATCCCGTTGGGCGGGAGGTCGTCGGCGAGGTCGCGCGCCGGATCGCGCTGCACGTCGCTCCGATCGCCGCGGTGGCGGATGTCGAGCTCGTCGTGCTCGGCGGCGGCATCGCCGCCAACGGCGACCTCTTGCTCGATCCGGTCGGGCGCGTGCTTGCCGAATGGCTCCCGTTCCCGCCGCGGGTCGAGGTCTCGACGTTGGGAGAAGCCGCCATTCTGACCGGAGCGTTGGCCGTCGGTCTCCAGGCGGCGCGCGAGAACGTGTTCACGAGGCGCGAGGCGCTCTCGGCCTGACAAAAGCAGCCTGGCCGGGCATGAGCCCGGCCAGGCTCCGGCAAGAGCTCAGCTCATGCTCGCCATCGCCGCCTTCGCCCGTTCCGCCATCTCCTCAGGCGGAACTTCCTCGACGCGGGTGGCGATCTGCCAGATGTGCCCGAACGGGTCGGTCACGCTGCCGAACCGGTCGCCCCAGAACATGGTCTCGACGGGCATCCCGATCGTGCCTCCCGCGTCGACCACCTGCTGGACGACCTCGTCGACGTCCTCGACGTACACGTACAGGCCGCCGCTGATGCCGCCGATCTGCTTGGGCGACTTGAACGGGGACTGCGACATCGGGTCGGCGAGCATCAGGACCGAGTCTCCGATCTCGAGCTCGGCGTGCGCGATCTTTCCATCGGGCGTCGCCACACGCTCTCGTTCCTTGGCGCCAAACGCCCGTTTGTAGAACTCGATCGCCTGCGCCGCGTCGTCGACCGCTAGGTGCGGGTTGAGGGTGTGGTAGCCCTCGGGAATCGGCTTCGCCGGCATTGGTTTCCCTCCAATCCGGTCGTGGGCGAGATCGGTTCGATCGTAGCCAGGCACTCGCTTGCCGCCAGCAGAATTGACGCAAAGAGCGATCGATTTCCGCTTCGTCGTGCACGGCAGGCTCGCGCGACCGCACGTGCGCGCCGAACGCGGTAAAACAGTGCTTACGCGAGAGAGTCCAGAGGAGGCAAGCAGATGGACGCTCATAGAGGCGACAGCATCGTCTTCGAGTCAGAGCGGGTTGGTCAAGCGGCGCATCGTGGCGTGATCGCGGAGGTTCTCCGAAAGCAGCCGCCGCGCTTCCGCGTGCGCTGGGAGGACGGCCACGAGAGCATCGTCGCGCCGGCAGCGGGCGCCGCCCGGATCGAGCCGAAGCCACCGGCTCAGCACTAGCCGCGTGGCCACAGAGGACCTGACGCGGGCGCTCGACGAGGCCGGCGCGGCGTACGAGCTCCTCACTCACGCGCACACGGAGTCGGCGCTCGCCGAGGCGCAGGCCCTCGGCCTTTCAGCGGATGACGTCGCCAAGACCCTGATCGTCAAGACTGCCGAGGGGTATCTGCGGGCGGTCGTGCCGGCCTCGTGCCGGCTCGACGAGCGAAAGGTGCGCGACGTCACCGGCGGGAGCAAGAAGGACATTCACCTTGCGGCCGAAGACGACCTTCGGCGCGATTACTCCGACTTCGAGCTCGGGGCGGTGCCGCCAGTCGGAGGGTCGCGGCGCGACGCGGTTATCGTCGACAGCCGCGTCAACGCGAGGGAATCGGTGGTGCTCGAGGCCGGCTCGCACGACCAGTCGGTCCGGATCGCGACCGCCGACCTCGTGCGCGCGGCCGGCGCGGAGGTGGCTGACATCTGCCGAGAAGACTGAGGGCCTAGCCTCCGTGCCCTAGGACACGGTGCGGACGGTATGGCTCCTCGAGCCGTGCGATCTCGTCCGGAGACAGCTCGAGCTCGGTCGCGGCCAGCGCATCCGCGAGGTGCCCGAGCTTCGTCGCGCCGACGATCGGCGCCGTCACGCCCGGCTTGTGCAGGAGCCACGCCAGCGCGACCTGGGCGGGCGGGACGCCGCGCTCCCCGGCCACCTCGTTGAGCCGATCGACGACGTCGAAGTCCTCCGGGCGGCCGTACCACTCGTCCTGGAGCGGATCCGTCTCCGAGCGCCGCGTTCGCCGCTCGCCTTCCCTCGTGCGCGTGCCGGCGAGGAAGCCTCGCGCGAGCGGGCTCCAGGGAATGATCCCGACGCCCTGGTCGATGCACTGCGGGATCATCTCCCGCTCCTCCTCGCGATAGATCAGGTTGTAGTGGTTTTGCATCGAGACGAACGGCGTCCAGCCGTGGCGCTCGGCGACCCGCTGGGCCGTTGCGAACTGCCAGGCGTACATGCTGCTCGCCCCGATGTAGCGCGCCTTACCGGACCTGACGACGTCGTGCAGCGCCTCCATCGTCTCCTCGATCGGGGTCTCCGAGTCCCAGCGATGGATCTGGTAGAGGTCGACGTACTCCAACTCCAGCCGCTGCAGGGAGGCATCGATCGCCGAGAGGATGTGCTTGCGCGAGAGGCCGCGTCCGTTGGGGCCGGGCGTCATCGGGAAGTAGACCTTCGTCGCGATCACCAACTCGTCCCGGCTGAGCAGCTTCCGCAGCAACCGGCCGGTTGCGACCTCGCTCGCGCCCTGCGAGTACATGTCGGCCGTGTCGAAGAAGGTAAAGCCGCCTTCGACGGCGCGGCGGACGATCGGCTCGGCCGCCGCCTCGTCGAGCATCCAGGGCCGGCTGGCGTCGCTGCCGTAGCTCATCATTCCCAGCCCGAGGCGGGAGACGTGCAGGCCGGAGGCGCCGAGCCGGATCTGATCCATCAGGCCGCCTGGCGATGGAGGGCTACGCCGGCCATCACGAGGCCGATGCCGGCGAGGTCGACGGCGGTGGGCAGCTGTCGGAGGACGACGACGCCGATCACGGTTGCCGTTGCCGGCAGCAGCGCCACGAAGAGCGCGTAGGTGGCCCGAGCCAGCCGCGCCATCGCCAGTTGGTCGAAGACATACGGGATGACGGACGACGATACGCCCACGCCGATCCCCGCCGCGATCGCCACCGGATCGCCGAGCGCGTGCGCCGCCTCCGCGAAACCGATCGGCGACACGAAAACGAAGGCGAACATCATCGCGGCGGCGAGCCCGTCCACTCCGCCCATCGCCGAGCGACGCGAGACGCGGTGCGCGAGCACGATGTAGGCGGTGAAGAGCGCGGCGTTGGCAAATGCAAAGGCGACGCCGAGCTCCTGGCCGCCGAAGCGAACGTGGGTCAGCAGGTAGACACCGAGGGCCGCCGCGAGGACCGCGGCCAGGTTACGAGACGTGCGCGCGGCGATCAGCGCCAGCGCGATCGGGCCTATGAACTCGATCGCCGCCACCGTCGCGAGCGGCAGTCGGTCAATCGAGATGTAGAAGCAGGCGTTCATGAACGCAAAGACCGCGCCGAGCGCGACGATCAGCAGCTGCCCGTTGCGGTCGAGGGCCGCGAATTTCCGCCAGGGTCGACGCCAGAGGGCGAAGACGAGCGCCGCCGAGGCGATGCGCAGCCACGCGACGCCGAGCACGTCGACCCGGGCAAAGAGCAGGACCGCGAACGACGGGCCGAGGTAGTGGAAGACTGCGCTCCCGACGAAGTAGGCCTGCGGCGGGACTGGCTTCGTATAGCTGAGCTGGGCTGTGGTGGCTTCGGCGATGAGGAATTGTCGCCCGCTGGGCCCGAAATGGACATGGACGATCGAAGGCATTAAGCTCGTCTTCGATCAGAAAGGACGGGATTGTGAGTTCGAATGCCGACAATCTTCGGAAGATCTACCTAACCGACCGTAAGATCATCGGCGAGCTGACCACGGACGGCCGCGTCTCGCTCGCCGAGCTCGGCAGGCGCGTCAACCTGTCGTCGCCGGCGGTTGCCGAGCGTGTGCAGCGTCTCGAGCGTGCGGGCGTGATCATCGGCTACCGCGCCGAGATCGATCCACGCGCCCTCGGTTATCAACTGACGGCGATCGTTCGGATCAAGCCCGCCCCGGGCCAGCTGCCGCGGATCCCCGAGCTGGCGCTGGAAGTCCCGGAGGTCAGCGAGTGCCATCGAATCACGGGCGAGGACTGCTTCTTCCTCAAGGTTCACCTGCGCTCGATCGACGAGCTCGGCACGCTGCTCGACGCTTCCTCGCCTACGGCGAGACGACGACCTCCCTGATCAACGCCTCCCCCATCCCGCGGCGCGACCCGCCGCTCGAGGGCGAGGACTAGCTCAGGCTCACTAGTCTTGGTTGCGTGAAGCTCGCAGCCGAGATCCTCGTAGTGGTCCTGGTCTTCGCCGTGCCGCTGGTCGTTGTCTTCGCCGTCTTCATCTGGGGAGCGGTCAAGGACGGCGAGGATGACCGCGCGGTGCAGCGCCGGCTCGGCATCCGCCGGCGGACGAGGCTGGGCAGATGAGCGAGACCGACGAGGGCCTGTTCGAGGCGTACGAGCGGTTCGAGGCGTACGCGCGCGAGGGTCTCGACTCTCTGCCCCCGGATCTGCGGGCTGAGATGTCGAACGTGGAGATCGTCGTCGAGGACGAGCCGCCCGGAGGCCAGCCGCTGCTCGGCCTCTACCAGGGCATCCCGCTGACGAGACGCGGCAGCTTCTACTCCGGCGCGCTCCCGGACAAGATCACGATCTATCGCGGGCCGCTCGAGCGCCTCTACGGACGAGACCAGGACATCCTTCGCCGGGAGGTGAAGCGAGTGGTGCTCCACGAGATCGCGCACCACTTCGGAATCAGCGACGAGCGCCTGATCGAGATCGACCGCTATTAGCCCGGCGCGACCGGGTGGTGCGGAACGCTTTCAGGGACAGTCCCCGGTGGGACAGTCCCTACCTGGCCAGGGACCCGGTCGCTCCGAAAAGGGCATTGCTCCGCGGAGGGCCACTGCTACTGTGAGAGCACGGGCCGGCAATCCTGCTGCCCGGTGAGATGAGCTTCTCGTTCCTCCTTCGGGTGTTTCGAGGTAGGCAAATCTCGAACCCATAAGGAGTCGAACAACACATGTCACAGCAGTCTTTCCGCGAGCTCGGCGCGTCACGCCCTGTCGTCGATGTGCTCGCCGCTCGCTCGATCCACCAACCGTTCCGAATTCAGGAGCTCGTCCTGCCCGATGCGCTCGCCGGCCTTGACGTTCTCGCCAAGTCGCCGACCGGCTCGGGCAAGACGCTTGCGTTCGCCGTGCCGATCGTCGAGCGCACGACGACGAACGATCCGCGCCCTTGCGCGCTCGTGCTCGTCCCGACCCGAGAGCTCGCCTCGCAGGTGACCGAGGACATCGAGCCGCTCGCGAAGGCGAAGGGGCTCTCGGTGGCCTCCGTCTACGGCGGCAAGCCGATGGGCGCCCAGGCCAAGCGCGCCAAGAAGGCGCACGTGCTCGTCGCCACTCCGGGCCGCCTCCAGGATCTCGCCGATCGCCGCATGGTCGATCTCTCGGGCATTCGCATCCTCGTCCTCGACGAGGCGGACCGAATGCTCGACATGGGCTTCCAGCCCCAGGTCGACAAGATCGTCAAGCGCCTATCGCGTAATCGCCAGACGATGTTCTTCTCGGCCACGCTCGACGGCCGCGTCGGCGACCTCGCGAGCGCGTACACGAACAGCCCGTCGCGCATCGAGGGCGAGCTCTCGAGCGCCCAGCCCGCCGAGATCGAGCACCAGTTCGTCTCGGTCACCAACGACACGAAGGTCGAGACGCTCGTTGAGCACATCCGCGCCTCCGAGTCGACGCTCGTCTTCGTGAGGACGAAGCGCGGCGCCGACCGCCTCGTCCAGAAGCTCGCCCGCCACGGTGTCACCGCCGCGGCGATGCACGGCGACATGGCGCAGGGCGCGCGCGAGCGGGCACTTTCCCGCTTCGAGAGCGGCAAGGTCGCGACGCTCGTCGCCACCGACGTCGCCGCCCGCGGCCTCGACCTTGACGACGTCACGCATGTGATCAACTTCGACCCGCCGGACGAGGACAAGGGGTACGTCCACCGCACCGGCCGCACCGGCCGAGCGGGCCGCAGCGGCACAGCGATCACTTTCGTGCTCCCCGACCAGCAGGCCGAGACGAGCCGAGTCGCCCGCCGACTGGGTCACCACGAGCAGTTCGAGCAGGCAGGGATGCGCTCCGCTCCCGCCAAGCTCCTGTACACCAGCCGCCGCGGCAGGCGGTCGAAGTGGTAACCCCCACCTAACGGCATGACTTCAACGGCTACACGAAGCGACCTGCGCAACGTCGCGATCGTCGCCCATGTCGACCACGGGAAGACGACGCTCGTCGACGCTCTGCTCTGGCAGGCCGGCTCGTTCCGCGCCAACGAGGACGTGGCTGAGCGGGTCATGGACTCGCTCGACCTCGAGCGCGAGAAGGGGATCACGATCCTGGCCAAGAACACGGCCGTACAGGTCGGCGATGTGAAGGTCAACATCGTCGACACGCCGGGCCACGCCGACTTCGGCGGCGAGGTCGAGCGCGGGCTGACGATGGTCGACGGCGTCCTACTGCTCGTCGACGCGAGCGAGGGGCCGCTGCCGCAGACGCGATTCGTACTGCGCAAGGCGCTCGAGGCGAAGCTGCCGGTCGTGCTCGTCGTCAACAAGGTCGACCGCTCCGACGCGCGGACCGAAGCCGTCGTGAACGAGGTCTACGAGCTCTTCCTCGACCTCGACGCGGACGACTCGCAGATCCAGTTCCCGATCGTCTACGCGAACGCGCGCGAGGGCCGCGCGGGCTTCGCGCCGGACGAGCTCGCCCACAATCTCGGCCCACTCGTGCAGACGCTTTTGGCGACGGTGCCGCCGCCCTCGTACGACCCCGAGCACCCGCTGCAGGCGCTGGTCACCAACCTCGACGCCTCGCCGTACGTCGGCAGGCTCGCGCTGCTGCGGATTCAGCACGGAACGATCCGCCGAGGCCAGCAGGTCGCCTGGTGCCGCGCCGACGGCACGATCGAGAACGCGCGCGTGACCGAGCTCTACGTGACCGAGGCGCTCGACCGGGTCCCAGCCGAGGAGGCGGGCCCGGGCGAGATCGTCGCGCTCGCCGGCCTGCCGGAGGTGACGATCGGCGAGACGATCGCCGATCCCGACGATCCGCGCCCGCTGCCCGTGACCACGGTCGACGAGCCGGCGCTCGCGATGACGCTCGGGATCAACACCTCGCCGCTGGCGGGCACCGAAGGCGACAAGCTGACCGCGAGCGCGCTGATCGGCCGGCTCGAGCAAGAGCTCGTCGGCAACGTCTCGCTGCGCGTCCAGCCGACCGCGAGGCCGGATGTGTGGGAGGTACAGGGCCGCGGCGAGCTGCAGCTCGCGGTGCTGGTCGAGATCATGCGGCGCGAAGGCTTCGAGCTGACCGTCGGCAAGCCGGAAGTCCTGACCCGCGAGATCGACGGCAAGAAGCACGAGCCGGTCGAGCGAGTCGCGATCGACGTGCCCGAGGACTACATCGGCGTCGTCACGCAGCTGCTCTCGCTGCGCAAGGGCGCGTTGCAGCAGATGGTCAACCACGGCACCGGTTGGGCGCGGATGGAGTATCTGGTGCCCGCCCGCGGCCTGATCGGCTTCCGCACGGAATTCCTGACCGAGACGCGCGGGACGGGGATCATGCACCACGTCTTCGAGCGCTGGGAGCCGTGGCACGGCGCGTTGCGAACCCGGCCGACCGGGTCTCTCGTGGCGGATCGCCGCGGCCAGGCGACGGCGTTCGCGATCGCCGCGCTGCAGGAGCGCGGCTCGCTCTTCGTCGCCCCGCGCAACGAGCTCTACGAGGGCATGATCGTCGGCGAGAACTCGCGGGCCGAGGATCTCGACGTGAACGCCGCCAAGGAGAAGAAGCTGACGAACATGCGCTCGTCCACCGCGGACGAGCTGGTGCGGCTGATTCCGCCGCGACCGCTGTCGCTGGAGCAGGCGCTCGAGTTCATCCGCGACGACGAGTGCGTCGAGGTGACGCCGAAGAGCATTCGCCTGCGGAAGGTCGAGCTCTCCGCGCAGAAGCGGCAGTCGCAGGCGTCAAGGCAAAAGCGCGAGCGAGACGCGGCGCCCGCCTAAAGCCGCCCGGTCAGTGATCGAAGGCGCCGCCGGCCTTCTTCTTGGCCTTCTTCTCCTGACGCTTTTCCTTCAGCGTCTTCTGCGGGGCCTTCTTCGCTAGCTGCTTCGGCTTCTGCTGGCCCTTCACGGGGCTCCTCTCGTCGGCTTGCCGAGTTCAATTCAATCCGAATGGGCGCCTTTCCTCCAGTCGACCCGCTCGACGCTTGACGGTCCTGACGCTATGCTCGATCCATGACAGCGGCACTCGCGGAAGCGGCGAAGACCTTCGAGCAGACGCTCGGTGAGCTCGGCATCACCGGCAGGGAGCGCGAGGTTGATCCCTCGGCCCTCGGGCGCCGTGCCGCCCTGCTCGCGGCCTCGGACGTCGTCTGGCACAAGCACCTCGGCCCCATGTACTCCTCCAAGCAGGTCCGCGAGGTGATGGGTCGCGGCACGCGGCAGTCGGTCAGCGAGCTCGCCAAGCGCGGTCGCCTACTCGCGCTCACCGAGGAGGACGGCCGCCTGGCGTTCCCCGCCTTCCAGTTCGGACGAACGGGCAAGCGGCTGCCGGCGCTCGAGCGGATCCTCGAGATCTTCGGCGGCGCGGTCGAGACTCCGTACACGGTCGCGTCCTGGTTCGTGACCCCCGAGCCGCTGCTCCAGGGGAAGACGCCGGTTGCTTGGCTGCGTGCCGGCCGCCCGGCCGAGCCGGCGCTCGAAGCCGCGACCCGGTACGCGCAGCGCCTGCGGCGGTAACGCTTGAGCCCGCTCGGGCTGCCGCCAGACGATCTGACCCGGTTCCCGGCCTTCGGCGTCGACCGCCGCCGCTCCCTCTTCCGCATCCACCGAAGCGAGGTCGGGCCGTGGTGGTTCTCGGGCGACGGCTCGGGGCGATTCGACCTCCTGGACGGCCGCGGCTCGTGTTACCTCGCCGCGACGCCGGTCGGCGCCTTCATCGAGGTCTTCCGCGTCGGCACGGTAATTCCGGAGGCGGAGGTCGAGGCGCGGTCGCTGAGCAGCCTGGTCCCGCCGACGCGAACGAGGCTCGCCGACTGCACCGTCAGCGCCGCGCGCAAGTTCGGAATCACCGGCGCGATCCACACGCAGCCGGACTACACAGTGCCGCAGGCCTGGGCGGAGGCGTTCGGAGCGGCCGGCTTCGGCGGAATTCGCTACCGGGTGAGCCATGACCCCGCGCAGCGCGAGCTCGGCGTCGTCTTGTTCGGGGACGCCGGAGAGCAGTCGCTGCCCGTTCGCAGAACCGAACCTCTCCCGGCGAGCGTGATCGAAGCCGCGCGCCGGCGGTTCGGGCTCATCGTCGCGCCCACACCGGGCTAGTGACCGTCGCCTACGATCGCGCGATGCGTCCACGGCCGAACCGGCTCGATCGGCTCCCCGAGCAGTACTTCGGAGCGCTGCTCGCACGCGTCACCGCCGCGGCGGCGCTGGCAGGCGAGGCGATCATCGATCTCGGGCGCGGGAACCCGGAGACCGGACCGCCGCAACACGTGATCGACACGCTCGCCGAGGCCGCCAACCAGCCTACTGCGCACGGCTACGCGCCGTTTCGCGGGCTGCCGGAGCTGCGTGGCGCGATCGCGCACCGCTACGCAACCGTCTACGGCGTCGAGCTCGACCCGGACAGCGAGGTCGCAATCGTGCCGGGGACGAAGACCGCGATCGTCGAGCTCTCGCTCGTGCTCGCCGAGCGCGGCTCGACAGTGGTGTTGCCCGACCCGTGGTATCCGGACTACCCGTCGGGCCCGGCACTCGCGGGCGCGGCGCTCGAGACCGTGCCGCTCGATCGGCTCGTCGGCTGGCAGCCCGACTTCTCCCGCGCCCCACGCGAGAACGTAGCGGCCCTCTATCTCAACTATCCGTCCAACCCGTGCGCAGCGGTCGTTCGCGACGGCACCTTCGCCCGCGCGATCGAGTACGCGCGCGAGACCCATGCGGCCGTCGTCCACGACTTCGCCTACGCCGACCTGCTGTTCGATGGTCGCAAGCCGCACAGCTTTCTCGCGACGCCCGGGGCGAAGGAAGTCGGCGTGGAGATGTTCTCGATGTCGAAGTCGTACGGGATGGCCGGCTGGCGGCTCGGCTTCGTGCTCGGCAACGCGGAGATCGTCGAACGGATCAACCTGTTGAACGACCACTCCCGCGTCGGCATCTTCCGCCCGATCCAGGAGGCCGGCATCGCGGCGCTGATCGGCCCGCAGGACTCGGTCGCCGAACGCGCAGCGACGTACGAACGCCGCCGAGACCGAGTGCTCGAGGTCGTCGACGCCGTCTCGGAAGGGACGTTCTACATCTGGTTCAAGCTGCCGGAAGGCCTGACGAGCGAGCAACTGCTGACCAAGCACCGCCTCGCGCTCGCGCCCGGTGAAGGCTTCGGCCCCAGCGGCGCCGGCTGGGCGCGGATCTCGCTCGCGGTCACGGACGAGACGCTCGAGGTAGGTCTCGAGCGGCTGACAGCCGCGCTTTACACACGTCGTTGAACACCGGCGTAGCCTGGCCTGGAGCCCGAACGAGGGAGGTGCATTGTGTGCCATTCGTGGGAGGACCGCGAGCGCTGGGAGGAAATGCAGGCCCGCGAGGCCGATGACGAGCGGATCCGCCTGCTCGAGGCCGAGCAGGCGAAGCCGCAAGAGCCCGAGCCGGAGCGCGAGGAAGAGCGCGAAGGCGAGCTGATCCGGATCTAGCGCAGAAGCGGCTTACTCTTCGAGAAGGGCGGCCGCGGCCGCCCTTCTCTCTCAGACGACCGGCAGAAGCAGATCGATCTCGTCACGCCGGCGGTAGAACTCGATGCTAGGCCGGGTCTCGTCTTGCTCCGCCTGCTCGACGAGCATCTGGAACGTCGGCGCGATCTCGTCGTACACATCCGGCGGCTCGCCCCGAAGGCGCTCCCGGAGGTAACGGCCGCCCGGGAGCACTAACGGCTCCAGCCCCAACGCATCCGGATCGTCGCTTTCGTTTCGCTCTGCGCAGGCGAGATAGGCGGTTCCTCCCTCAACCGCACCAAAGAACTTCCGACCCTGTAGAGGAACGATGCTCTCGAGCCTCTCCCAGGCCGCCCGAATATCCGGGAGATCGTCGCTCACGCGAACGCACATGACTGGGACGTCGGAGCGCTCGACGACGGTCGCCACTCAGCCCCCCAGGCTGACCGATCCGTCCTCGCCGATCGTCCAGTGTGGGTTGTGAGCGACCTCCCAGGCATGGCCCTCGGGATCGATAAAGACGCCCGAGTAGCCGCCCCAGAACGTCTCCGCGCCCGCTCGCGGAATCGCCGCTCCCGCCGCCTCCGCTTCCGCCAAGACGGCGTCGACTTCGGACGGCGAGCGGGCGTTGTACGCAAGCGTGACCCCTCCCCACCCTCCGCTGTTCTCGACGACCGTGTCCTCGGCAAGTTGCTCGCGGCCCCAGAGCGCCACGATCATGCAGCCCGCCTGGAAGAAGACGACATCGTCCGCGGGGGCAGCGCCCGACGTCCAGCCGAGCGCCTCGTAGAAACGGCGAGCGCGCTCGAGGTCGCGGACGCCAAGTGTGACGAGGCTTAGCCGCTGCTCCACATGCGTATTTCTAACCGGCGACGAACCTTCGTGCCTCGCGCATGTACTCGGCGCACGCACTCTCGTCGGCCGGCGTCAGCCCGACCCACTCCCGCATCGGGCGGCCCTTGCCGGCGTCGAAGACTCGGCCCTCGCCGCTCGCGATCAGCTCGGTCACTCGCTCTGCAGGGAGCTTGACCACGAGCTGACCGCGCGTGGTGAAGGCGAAGAACTTCCCGGCCTTAGGGTCGCGAAGACCCGTAGCCGAGAGCATCTTGCCGCGCTCGACGCCACGGAGGCGCTTCGCAGCGCGGTCGAAGAACGCCTCCACGTCAGTACTCGTCATGGCGACGCACCCAGAAGGCGCCGCGACCGTCTTCGTCGCGGCCCTTCGGGACAAGGTCGAGGTAGTTGTAGGCGGTGTTGACGAGGTCGATGCCGCGCGCATAGGCCGAGTAGGTGTGGAACACGTTCCCGTTCTCGTCCTTCGCGAAGACGCTGGTTCCCTCACGGTTCGCGATTCTCGGCGCAAGCGTCCCGTAGTTGTAGACGGCGTCTTCTCGCTCCTCCGGAGCGAACCAGACCCCGTAGTCGTGATTGAAATCGTTCTCGAACGCCGAGACCCAGGTGAAGTTCCAGCCCATCCGCTGCTTGTACGCCTCGATCTTCGGGAGTGGCGCCCGGGAGATCGCGATCATGGTCACGTCTCGGTGCTTTAGATGTTCGACCACCGGGTCGAAGTTGTCGGCCCAGAACGAGCAGACCGGGCAGCCGGCTTCGTCCTCGGGATCGAACATGAAGTGATAGACGATCAGCTGGCTGCGGCCGTCGAAGAGCTCGGCCAGTGTCTGCTTGCCTTCGGGTCCGTCGAAGACATACTCCTTCTCGACCGCCTCCCGGGGCAGCGTCTGCCGCTGTCGGGTCAGCTCGTCACGCGCGCGAGTGAACTCCTTCTCCTTCGCGAGCAGCTCCTTGCGCGCCGCAAGCCAGTCGTCGTGGCCGACGACGCTCACATGCCCTCCGGCCCGCGGTCCTCGCCGGGGTCGTCGCCGCGGCCGGCGATGACCAGTCGCGAGAGGTAGTGATCCCAGCCATGCGCATGGCTCTGCGCCGCTTCGGCGCTCGGCAGTCCGTAGTGGCGGAACTTCAGGAGCGTCCCCTCGCCGCTCGGCTCGAGCTCGAACTCGATCGTGCTCGACCCCACCGGCACCGAGTTCTCCTCGCCGCCCTCGGCCTCCCAGCCGAACGTGTGGACGAGCCTCCGCGGCGGGTCGAGCTCGACGAACTCGCCGCCCGCGATGTGTCCCTGGATCACGTCTACGCGGTACTTCCCGCCGGGTCGCGGATCAAGCCACGCCTGGCTGCCGAACCAGCGCGCCAGCTTCTCCTGGTCGACGAGGAACTCCCAGACCGTCTCGGGGCTGGCGTCGATCGCGAGCTCCCGCTCAACCGTCGTCTCAGTCGTCGTTTCCACGCTTCTTCTCCTCCTTTTCTGCCTCGCGCTTGAGTGCGCTGAGGCGCTCGTCCCAGAACTCCTCCAGGAACTCCTTCAGCTCGGCGAGCCCTTCCGGGCGGGCCCGGTAGAGCCGCCTCGTACCGTTGCGTCGCTCGCTCACGAGCCCCGCCTCCTTGAGGACGTTCAGATGCTGGGAAACCGCCGGCCTGGTGATGTCGAAGTGTCCGGCGATCTCGCCTGCCGAGAGCTCGCCGTCTCGAACGAGTGTCAGGATCTGGCGGCGGCGAGGGCCGGCGATCGCTTTCAGTGCGGCTTCCACGAGTGATTAGTTAAGCAGAAGCTAACGTAAGTCGCAACTTAAATTTGTCCGATCGGGTCGCGCCTGAATACGGTTGCGTCGATGCGAGAAGGAAAGGCCCAGTTTCGCCTCAACGGTGACATCGCCGAGACCTGGTTTCGAATCGACGGTGATCTCCGCTCGGACGACCCGGATGCGCCCGCCCCACTCGTCGCCCTCCACGGCGGCCCAGGCGCGACGCACGACTATCTGCTCGCGCTCGCCGACCTCGCGCAGGACGGCCGCGCGGTCGTCTTCTACGACCAGATCGGCAACGGCCGGAGCTCGCACTACCCGGAGCGCGGCGCGGATTTCTGGACGGTCGACCTGTTCGTCCGCGAGCTCCACAACCTGGTCGACGGGCTCGGAATCGCCGACCGGCACCACGTCCTAGGGTCGTCCTGGGGCGGCTTCCTGGGACAGGAGTACGCGCTAACGCACCCGCCGGGACTCAAATCGCTCGTGCTGACGGACACCGCAGCCTCGTTCCCGGACTTCCTGGCCGAGGCCAACCGCTTGCGTTCCGAGCTGCCGCCCGAGGTCGAGGCGACGCTGAAACGACACGAGGAGGCCGGGACGACCGACGATCCCGAGTACGAGGAGGCCTCTATGGTGTTCTACCGGCGTCACGTCTGCCGCCTCGACCCCTGGCCGCCGGAGCTGATCGAGTCGTTCGGGTGGATCGAGAGGGACCCGACCGTCTACCACACGATGAACGGGCCGAGCGAGTTCCATGTGATCGGCTCGATCAAGGACTGGCAGGTCAAGGACCGGCTCGGCGAGATCGACGTCCCGACGCTGCTCACCTCGGGCCGCTACGACGAAGCGACACCCGCGCTCCAGGAGACCCTGCGCGACGGGATCCCGAACAGTGAGTGGGTGCTGTTCGAGGAGTCCTCGCACACACCCTTCTCGGAGGAGCGAGAGCGGTATATGGACGTCGTTGGCGCTTGGCTAGCTGGGCACGACTGAACTTGTGAGATCTAGATCACACGGACAATCGCGCGGCGGGCTCGGCGCGTTACGAACGCGATCGCCAGGGCGAGCAGCGGCAAGACGATCTCGAGCGCGTACAGCGCGAGCAGTCCGTACACAAGCAACATCGGTCCCCTCATCCCAGTCGGACAATCGCAGGTCGATATCGCCTTGGCTATAGGCCAAACGGCTGATTTGCAGCCATACCTTCGACTAACGCAGCTCGCGGGCGACCTCGGCGGCGATTCGCCGGGCCAGCTTGTCGGCCCCGCCGCCGCGGCCGTGGGGGTGGCGGTGGCGGCGCGGCGGTAGCGGCGGGAGGTCCTCGAGCCGCGGCGCCGGATGGCCGTTCTCGATCCGCAGCCGCTCGATTACCTCGGAAGCGTCCTCGCGCGTCTCCGGGAACTCCTCGCCGGCCTTCTCGCAGAGCGCGGCCGCCAGCGCATAGATCTGCCGCACGGTCGGTCGCACGGCATCAAATCCAAGCAGACGCCGTGCGACTGAACTGTGCCGAATGTGTGCCTAATCCTCGCGGCGATGCGAGGCGGCGAGCTCCGGGAGCGCCGACTCGTCGATCGCGTCCGGCGGCACGACGGCGACCCGAATCGGCGTCGTCGCCCAGACGGTTGCCGTGCGCTTGCCGCCCTCGAGCAGCGCGCGCTCGCCGAGCAGGGCACCGGGGCCGATCTCGGCCACCCGGTCGCCGTTGACCTCGACGTCGACAACGCCGTCGAGCAGCAGGAACAGCTCCCCACCCTGCTCGCCCTCGGTCATCAGCGCCTGGCCTTGCTCGAGGTTGCGCCGCTCGAGCTTCTTGCCCTCACGCATGATCGAAGCCGAAAGCTCACGCTCGAGGTCGGACTCGACCGCCGTCGTCAGCGCCGGCGAATCCTCCTCGCCCCACGGCGTGTGCTTGCCGTGCGAGGTCTTGTACCACTCCTCGAAGTCGATCGTCCCCGACTTCTCCACCAGCTTGCCGCCGTCGTCGTAGAGCCAGTGGCGCGGGAACGGGCTCGCTCCCTCGAGCGCGTGCTCGGCGGTGCCCTCAGCCTTGATCGTCAGGGCCAGCGTCGTCCACGCGGAGGCGGACTTGATCCGGAAGAACGGCTTGCCGCTGACCCGCCTCGGCGCGGGCAGGCCCATGTGGCCGCCGGCGGACTGCTTGAACTTGACCCAGCCGTCGCCGACCTCGGGCTCCGCCTGGAGTAGCGGATACTGCACAGCCGGAAACGTCAGCTCGCGTCGCCCGAGCTTGATCCGGGTGACGCCGATGTGGCCGCCGCCCGAGTAGCCGTAGAGCGACGGCTTGCCGTCCTCGAACTCGACCCAGGCGCGCAACTCGTTCGCCTCGCGGAAGGCATCCGACTCGCGAAGCGCCTCGAGGTCGTCGAGCTTGTCCGGCGGCGGGTCGTCGTAGTGGGCGACGCCCATCTCGAACGGCAGCTTCGGCATGCCCGAGATCGCCTCGGACGGAATCCAGGTGATCGACGTTACGGACTTCTCAATTCGCATCGGTGAACCCCTCTCTACCTGCGGATGTTGTTGCAGGCAAAGCTAAACCGGCAGGCCCTCCGGGTCTAGTCCGAGTCGTCCCGGTCAGTCGGTCGACGAACGGCGCCCGCGCAGGAACGCGAACGCGCCGGCCGCGGCAGCGAGGAAAACCGCGATCAGCGACGGGTTCGGCTTGCCGCCCTCGACCGACGGCGTCACGTCGCGCGCCTTCTTCTTGCCCGCGCGTTTTGCGACGTTCCAGACCGCCCAGCCCATGACTGCGTTGCGTCTATTGATCACGCTCACGACAATCGCCTACCCATAACCGCCCATCCTAATCAGGTAAGAGTCCGGGGCCGGCGGGCGGGCACGGCCCCGGATTGGGACGAGGGCACATCCCGCCTCGTTAGAAGCCGGTCGGTCGAAAAACTTGCAACGAAATCGGGACGGCGATCAGCCGCAGGCTCCGAAGCGCCGCGCGCTGTTCCCGCTGAAAGCGGGCGAAGCTTGCGCACCCCTCACAGCTGCGCAGGTGCGCACGCAGCCGCC
>WNGE01001372.1_pt1 | contig 30851 bp, 27 predicted proteins | sample 5400651 | NCBI WGS metagenome assembly WNGE01 (sample SAMN13153370, study PRJNA577476) | soil metagenome | isolation source: 60 cm soil or saprolite under grassland replicate 2 | place: USA:California | collected 2016-06-15
GCGCGCCGCTAGCGGCGCATGCGGGGGGATCCGGGGGGTCGCCCCCCCGGGCAAACACAGCTGAACGGCTGCCGCGGGCTGCGCGCCGCTAGCGGCGCATGCGGGGGGATCCGGGCTGGGTTCCCGGGGGGTTAGCCGTACCTCAAATTCGGGTGGCTGCACGCTGGGTCGCGCGTCACTGCACCGACAGCATCGAGATAACTAAACCAGCCACGGGAGGAGTTGCTGTGATTGAAGCGAGTCACCTCAGCAAACGTTACGGCACCACGATGGCCGTCGATGATCTGTCGTTCCGTGTCCCGCCAGGCCGGGTGACGGGCTTTCTCGGGCCGAACGGTGCAGGGAAGACCACAACCATGCGCCTGCTGCTCGGCCTCGCCCGCCCGGACCGCGGGGAGGCCACCATCGACGGCAAGCGGTATCGCGATCTCGCCACGCCGCTGCGCGCGGTCGGCGCGCTGCTCGAGGGCAAGGCTTTTCATTCTGGCCGGAGCGCCGGCGCACACCTGCGCTGGCTCGCTCAGACACAGGGTCTGCCACGTCGGCGGGTCGACGAGGTCATCGGCTTGGTCGGTCTGAACGAGGTAGCTGGCAAGCGAGTCGGCGGGTTTTCGCTCGGCATGAGCCAGCGCCTCGGCTTAGCGTCCGCGCTGCTTGGCGACCCGAAGGTGCTCATGCTTGACGAGCCGCTGAACGGGCTCGACCCGGAGGGCATCGTCTGGGTCAGGAACCTCATGAAGCACCTCGCGGCAGAGGGCCGGACGGTGTTCGTCTCCAGCCATCTGATGAACGAGATGGCGGTCACCGCCGATCATCTAATTGTTATCGGCCGCGGCAGGCTGCTCGCGGACTGCGGGATGACCGAATTCATCGAGCACCATTCGCAGAGCAAGGTCCTCGTCCGGACTCCGGACACGGCCCAGCTTTGCGAGCTCGTCGCTGGTGAGGGCGGACAGGTACGGGCGGGCGACGGCGACACGTTCACGGTCACCGGCATGCCACCTCAGCGAATCGCGGAACTCGCCGCCTGGGCCAGGATCGTTGTCTACGAACTGACGCCGCAGCGAGGCTCACTCGAACAGGCCTTCATGGAGCTGACCGCCGACAGCCTGGAATACGGCGGCCACGCGCCAACCGGCCAAGCCAGCCCACGTGACCAGGCCCGCGCGACCGCACCGGCCCCCGAATTCGACAGGAGCATGTCATGACCACGGCGACTCTCGGCCCATCGCAGAACCTCGCTCCGCAGGAGCGCTCGACGGGCTTCGGCCGTTTGCTGCGCGCTGAATGGACCAAGATCCGCTCTGTCCGCTCCACCGCCTGGTCGCTGGCCATTCTTGTCGTCGCGGCGATCGGCTTCGACATCGTGATCACCGCAGTGACGATGGCGAGCTGGCGGACCGCGACCGCCGCCGACAAGGCGATCTACCTGGCGGATCCGACCGGCTTCCTTGGCCCGGCGCTCCTGCTCGCGCAGATCCCGCTCTGCGTGCTCGGCGTGATGGTGACCGCCGGCGAGTACTCGACCGGGATGATCCGGTCCAGCGTCCTCGCCGTGCCTCGCCGGACCCCAGTGCTCGCGGCGAAGGCCGCCGTGTTCGCGGCTATCACGTTCGTCGTCGGCGAGGTGGTGGCGTTCGCATCGTTCCTGATTGGCCAGCAGATCATCCACCACATTCCCGTGTCGCTCAGCGACCCTGCGGTGCTGCGCGCGGTCTTCGGCATGGGCCTTTATGTCACTGTGCTAGGCCTGTTTGGCCTCGCGATCGGGGGAGTGATACGGCACACGGGCGCGGCCATAACTGTCGCGGTCGGCTTCGTGGTCGTGCTGTCGAACCTCGCCCAGGCACTACCGGGCAGCATCGGCAGGCACATTGCCGCCTACCTGCCGACCAATGCGGGCGTACTGATCACGCACGCGCATCAAGAGGGCAGTGACCTGCTCTCGCCATGGCAGGGCTTCGGCGTCCTGTGCCTGTGGACCGCGCTGTTCCTCGGTGCCGCCGCCTACCTGCTCCGGCGCCGTGACGTCTGAGTGACGAAGAATGTTACCGTGCGCGGTGCCGCTCCTGTGACCAACGCTCCGGCCGACCCGTCAGGGCGACCAGGTTCCTCGCGGGCCAACCGGAGCGTGCGCGGGCTCTTGCGGGAGCCTTTTACCCGGCGAGCCTGGGCCGAGCTGCTCTATGCGGTCACCGCCCTGCCGGTTGCCATCGCCGGGTTCGCGTTCATCGTCGCCAGCCTGTACGCCGGGGTGCTGCTGGCGATCACCTTTCTCGGGCTGCCGCTAATCGCCGCCTCATCACTCGGCGCACGTTACCTCGGCAGCGTCAACCGCCGCATGGCCGACCGGCTGCTTGGTCTGCGGGTCACGGCACCCGCGCGCTTCTCGCCGCGGCCCGGCTTCCTGGGCTGGGTCCAATCCGGGCTCCGCGACCCAGTCGCCTGGCGGGCGCGGGCGTACCTGCTGCTGAAGTTTCCTGTCGCGGTGCTGACCTTCACCGTCGCGGTCGGCCTGCGGATGTACGCGCTCTTTTACGTCGCCTCGCCGCTGCTGTGGAACCTTGAGTCTTCCACGTGCACGGGACCTTACGGCGAGACCTCTCACTGCGTGATCCAGTACGGCAGCTTCTACTTTGACACCTGGCCCAAGGTGCTGCTGCTCGTCGCTCAAGGCATAGTGATGTGGTGGCTCGCGCCATGGGCACTTCGCGCGGGGCTGGCACCGGAGCGGCTCCTCGTCCGGGCCCTGCTCGGCCCGACCTCGATGTCCCAACGCATCCAGAGCCTGGAGCGAACGCGCGCCGAAGCGGTCGACGACGCAGCCTCCCGGCTCCGCCGTATCGAACGCGATCTGCACGACGGCACGCAGGCTCAGCTCGTGGCGCTCGCCATGAAGCTCGGCCTGGCCAAGGAAAAGTTGGCCCGTGAGGGCACCCCAGATATCGACCGGGCCCGTGAGCTTATCGACACCGCTCACCGGACCGCGCGAGAGGCGATCAACGAGCTGCGCGATCTCGCCCGCGGCATTCACCCACCGGTCCTTGACACGGGCCTGGAGCCTGCCTTGTCCACACTTGCCGCACGCAGCCTTATACCGGTCGAGCTTATAGTCGATGTTCCGCACAGGCCGACGGCCGCGATCGAGACGATCGCGTACTTCTGCGCCGCCGAACTGCTGACCAACGTCGCCAAGCACAGTGAGGCCAGACATGCGATCTTGGAAGTAGTTCACGTTGAGAGGCTGTTGAGGGTCCGGGTCACCGACAACGGCGTCGGTGGCGCCCGGATCGACGGCGGCGGCGGCCTTGCTGGCCTGGCCAGCCGGGTGCGGACCGTGGACGGGCAACTGTACATCAGCAGCCCTCGCGGGGGCCCTACCGTGGTAACTGCCGAACTACCGTCTCACGCCTGAAAGCAACCTGAAGGCAATCAGCATGCGCGTTGTGATCGCCGAAGACTCCGCCGTGCTGCGCGCCGGGCTGATCGAGCTGCTCATGGATCGCAGGCACGACGTTGTGGCAGCCGTCAGCGACGGCGAGGCACTGCAGGCCGCGGTCGCCGAGCATCTCCCGGACATCGTCGTCGTCGATGTGCGCATGCCGCCAACCCACACCGACGAGGGCCTGCGGGCCGCGGTGGAAATCCGCCGCCGCCATCCCGATATTGCCGTGCTTGTTTTCTCGCAGTACATCGAGACGAGCTACGCGGCGCAGCTATTTGGTCCGCGCACGCCCGCCGTGGGTGGAGTGGGTTACCTGCTCAAGGACCGCGTTGCCGACGTCGGCGAATTCATGGAGGCGCTCGAACGGGTTGGCGGCGGCGGCACCGCGCTAGACCCAGAGGTCGTCAGCCAGCTGCTCAGCGCCAGCTCGCGCGCGAGCGCGCTCGCTAGCCTCACTCCGCGCGAGCGCGAGGTGCTCGCGCTCATGGCGGAAGGCCGCTCCAACGGTGCCATAGCTGACCGGCTCGTCATCACCGAGCGTGCCGTCGAGAAGCACGTCGGCAACCTATTCATGAAGTTTGACCTGCCGCCGTCCGATGCCGATCACCGGCGGGTGCTGGCCGTGTTGCGCTACCTCAGATCGTGACGCACCACTCGCTAGGGATGCGCCGGACGGTCTTGTTCGAACGATGGATGTCGCGGATCCCGCTGCCGCTGACCGCCGCTGACCGCGCGGCCGGCTACTGGTGGGAACTGTCGATGCGCCAGGTCGAGGTGTCACGCACCCTGGTGTTCGGCGCGCCCCGCCACGCGCGGGCGTTCTTCGAGGCACTGGTGGCCGACAACCTCGACCTCGGCCGCCCCGAGCACGCCGAACTGCTGTTCAGGCGCTCACCCCGGGGCCGCAAACCCAAAGACCCGGCCGACGGGGCGTTCAAGACCGCCATGGACCGCAGCAACCAGGGCGTCACCATCAACGCCTTCTGGCGGCACTCCCGCGTCAAGCAGTACCTCAAAGACGGCCGGGCGCTGCGGATCGAAACCGTCGTGAACTCACCCGATGACCTCGGCTGCGCCCGCCGCCTGCACCACCTCCCCGAATTACAGGCCCGGGCACGTGCGATCAACACCCGGCTGCTGGACACTGAAAAAGCCGGCCAGGGATGTGTCTTCGATAGTCCAGCCTTTGCGCGGATATCGCAGCCCACCCTCACCGAGGATGGCCGGAGGGCCCCAGGACTACGGTTCGGCGACCCTCGAGTCATGGCCCTGGCCGGCGCCCTCGCCAACACGCTATGCGCCGTCACCGGCATCACCAACAAGAGCCTGCGCGCCTTGATGACCGGCCTGCTCGGCACCGCCTACACCACCAACCAGGCCAGCTACGAGCTCGCCCGCCTGGCCCGCAACGGGCTGATCACCCGCATCCCGCACCGCAACCTCTACACCCTCACCTGCGACGGCGTCCGGTTCGCGATTTTCTACACCAAGGTCCACGATCGCGTCCTGCGCCCGCTCATGGCCAGCGACCAGCCCCAAGCCCCGCCTCCACTCCGCGCCGCCCTCCGCACCATCGATCACGAAGTCGCCCGCCGCCTCGCCGCCGCCCGGCTACCAGCCGCCGCCTGGCCAGCCAGCACGCGCCCCCAAACGCCAAAAGCCAGCCCGAAAACTCAAGACCACCGTCCAAGTCCGCGCAACCAAGCGCGGCTAGGAGAGCCCAGCCAGGTGCGCGCCGTCATTCAGCGAGCGCACCACGGCGGGACCATCCGCGTACCAGTCGATTTCGCACAGGGTCGCCACATCCAAATGCATCCGGAACAGCGCCGTAGACGGGGCAAGCAAGGCGTGCCGGACCAGCGTCTTGATCGGTGTGACATGACTGACCACCAGCAGTGTCTTCTTCGCGTATTTCGCAAGCATTCGGTTCAGCGCGGCGCTTACCCGCCGGTCGACGTCGGCGAAGCATTCCCCACCCGGCGGCGCCACCTCCGCATCGGCTAGCCACGCCGCCATCTCGGCAGGCCACTTCTCCTGTGCCTCCGCGAAAGTAAGGCCCTCCCAGGCACCGAAATCAGCCTCCCTGAGGTCCGGCTCAACCCGCACGGGCGAGCCCGTGACGCGCGCCACCTCCTCGGCGGTCTTGCGCGCCCGGCGCAGCGGCGACGTGAGGATCAACCCGATTTCACGGTGGGCGAGCCGTCGTGCGGCCGCCCGCGCCTGCGCCTCGCCAAGCTCTGTCAGCTCAATGTCCCGGCTGCCCACGAACCGCCGGTCCGCCGACATGGGCGTCTGCCCGTGCCGCAGCAGGATCGTGGTGGTGGGCTGATCATGATGACGGGCGGCCCACCCGGTCGTGGCAGGAGCGGCGATCGGGCCGGCGTTGCCCGAAGGTTCCCGCTCTGCAGCCAGCGCAGCGGAGCGAGGCCGGTGCCCATCCGGAGCCCTCCGCCCTGTTGTGTCAGATCCTGGATTCGCGACATCCCGCGGCAGCCGTTCGGAACCATCCATCGCGTCATTTGCCAGCTTGTCCGCACGGCGATTTTGCTCGCGCGGCACCCAGACGTACGAGACGGTACCGAGAGCACTCGCGGCCTCGTGCGCGAGCCGGGCGAGCGGTTCCAGGTCGGGGTGCTTGACCTTCCAGCGACCCGACATCTGCTCGACCACGAGTTTGGAATCCATCCGTACTTCGGCCGCCGCGCCGGGCGAGACGAGCGCAGCCGCCTGCAGCCCGGCGATCAGCCCGCGATACTCGGCCACGTTGTTGGTCGCGTAGCCGATTCTCTCCGCGACCTCGGCAAGCACCTCGCCGGATTCGGCATCCATTACGACGGCCCCGTATCCGGCGTTGCCTGGATTGCCGCGCGAACCGCCGTCCGCCTCTACGAGCAGCCGTCGGACCCCATGACCCGACGGCAGCTGCTTCCCCGGCCGTCTCACAGCCCGGACTCGGGGGTGCGGACGAGAATGCGGCGACACTCTTCGCAGCGGATAACCTCGTCCGGGTCCGCAGCGCGGATGTGGTTCAGGTCCACGGTGTTGAGGGCCAGATGGCATCCCTCGCAGCGACCGCGGCGCAGCGCTGCCGCACCAACCCCGCCATGCTGCTGGCGCAGTTTCCGGTAGAGCGCGAGCACATCGTCAGGCACCTCCGCGGCAAGACCGGACCGGCGCTCGGCGATCTTTTCGGTCTGTTCGTTCATTTCGGCGAGTGCCGTGTCGCGGCGAACTACCGCAGCCTCGTGCTCGCTGGCCAGTCGCGCCCGCTCGGCGCTGCGCGACGTCAGGCGGCCCTCCGTGGCTTCCCGGCGCTCCATGATGTCGAGCACGATCTCCTCGAGATCAGCCTGCCGGCGCTTCAGCGACTCGATCTCGGACTGCAGGTTCTCCAGATCCCGCGGCGACGATACCTGGCCAGCGTCCAGGCGCTTGCGGTCCCTGTCGGCCCGCGCGCGGACCTGGTCAACGTCCGACTCGGCCTTGGCCTGCTCTCTCGCCAGGTCGCTCACGTCGGTCTGAGCTGCGACGATCCCGTCCCGCACGGCTGCCTCTCGCGCCTCGAGCCCCTGCACCTCGGCGTGTTCGGGAAGCGTACGGCGGCGATTGTCGAGCCGGTCGAGCTCGGCATCGAGGTCGGCCAGTTCGAGCAGGCGCAGCTGCTCCTGGGGAGATGCTTTCACGGGTCTCAACGTTAGTGCCTGTCGCGCCTTGCGTCGCCGGGCGGGGCACCACGCCGCCTGCCACCCCTTCATCGCGGATAACTTTCAGGTACGGACGTCAGATCTGCGGTAAACCTGATCACCATGGAGATACCGCGGGTGAGCCGCCCGTTCATGCCGGGCTACGGCATCATCGGCCCGGACGAGGGCAGCGGGCTTCTCCCCTGGTCATGGGCCGCGCAGCGGCTTAGCAGCGCACGTAATTACTGGGTGGCGAGCGTCTGGGAAGATGGCAGGCCACATGTGATGCCCGTCTGGGGCGTGTGGGATGACAGTACGCTCTGGTTCAGCAGCAGTGTCCGGTCACGGAAAACCCGGAACCTCACGCGCGATCCACGTTGCGTGGTAACGACCGAGGATGCCAGCGATCCTGTCGTGGTCGAAGGGACCGCGCGAATTGTTACGGAACCTGCGGCACTGCAGCGCGTGATCGACTTGATGAACGCGAAATATGCCACCGACATGAGCCTCAGTTTCCTGGACCCGGCGGTCAACGCGACGATCGGGGTACGCCCCCGCCGCGTGTTCGGCATGCGCAGCGCGGACTTCACCGGGTCCCCTACCCGATGGGCGTTTGAGGAGTAGGCGCGGTGAAATGGTAGCGGGAGCATCAGGACCGGTCGCGTGGTGGGGCGCAGCGATCCGCCACCACGCTCCACGGTCAAAACGACCCTGTCACCAGAGGCCAGGCCGGACACGACCATGGGCGGGGTCATGCCGTGGCTCGGCCGTGGCAGCGTGCCCGCCCGCCGAACACCGGCCGGACCCATGAGCCAGAGCTCGTAGCTGCGTGCGCCAGACAGAGCCCGAAGGTTCTTCGCCGAAAAGACAATCATCCGCTTCGATGGCGACATCACCACGGTGGCGCGGCCCCCTGTGGTGACCGGAGCCGTCATCATCTCCGCGTCACGTGCCGTCAGCACCGCGGCCACGTCGCGGTTCCGCTGGTCAGCACGATCGAGCCGACCCTGGACGGTGATCGCAAAGATACCGAACGCGACGGCGGCCGCCAGCGACACCACGGCTGTGGTGACCGGAACTCGCGGTAGCGATATCCGCAGCCGATGCCAGGCGAGCGCGGATCGATTCCCGGGAACCGCTGGGGGAGCGTATTGGCGGGTCCGGGCGACTGCGGTGAGCACCCGCTCGCGCAGCCGCCACGGAGGCGAAACAGCGGCCGCGGATCCAAGCACCGATGTCGTCTCGTGGAGGCCGCGAACCTCCTGTGCGCATGCATCACATCGCGCTAGGTGGCGCTCGAACCTCACCCGATCGGCGGGCTCGAGCGCGTCCAGGGCGTAGGCTCCGGCCAGTGTGTGCAGGGCCGTGTCCCGGACTCGGCGGATGCTCACCACTCCACCCCCATGCAGTCGCGAAGTCTGATCAGCCCGTCGCGCATGCGGGTCTTCACGGTACCGACGGCGACGCCAAGCAACCCCGCGACCTGCGTGTAGGTGTATCCGCCGTAGTAGGCGAGGGTAACCGCCTCACGCTGAAGCTGCGTGAGGGAACCGAGGCAGCGCCGTACCCGCTCGCGCTCCAGCCGCTCCAACGCCGCGTCAGCCACATCACCAGGGTCGAACTCCGGTATCGCCGCACGCGTGTCCCGCCGGGCCGCGGCCTGCGCCGACCGGACCCAGTCGACCGCACGCCGGTGAGCGACGGTCATCACCCAGGTCATCACGCTGCCCCTAGAAGGCTCGAACCGTGACGCGGCCCGCCATACCTCGAGCAGAACCTCCTGTGTGACCTCCTCGGACTGAGCGGAGTCACGGACAACCCGCCGCACAAGCCCGAACACGGCAGGGGCGACTGCGTCGTAAACCGCCTCGAACGCGGCATCATCCCCGCGGGCCACCCGGGCGAGCAGCCCCGCGAGATCAGCACGCCCGGGCGTGCCACGCTCGCCGGTCGGCTCGCGCTGGCCGGTAGGCTCGCCCTCCGCACCGTGCACGTCGCCCATTGGCACATTCTGTATTCGGAGCCGCCCGCAGACATGGATTGGCGGCAAGCCGGGAGGACGCGCGGGGGCAAAATGGGAGAAGCAGAGCGCCGATGGCGGCAATCCGTCACGGTAACGACCACGAATAAGAGATGTGACGACTCAGCCCGAGCGATCGGATAACCGCCGATCGGATACACAGCGGCCGCGCAGCGAGCAATCAGGCACCGAGCGGCCGGGTTCCGGCTGGTCGCGCCGCGAAGGCAGGGGGTCAGTCGGCAGGGTCCACGGAATCGTAGCCGGCCTGCTTACTGCCGCCGTCGCACTCGGTGTCGCTCAACTAGTGGCCGGGGTTACCCGCCCGGAGGGCTCGCCGATCGTAGCCGTCGGCAGGGCAGTTATCGACATCACACCGCGCCCGGTGACCGATCTGGCGATCAAGGTCTTCGGCACACACGACAAGCTGGCCCTGCTAACCATCATCGTCGTCGTGCTCGCGGTATGCGCCGCAGGATTCGGGATCGCCGCGATGAACCGGCTCGAGGCCGGACTGACCGGCCTCGCGGTCTTCGCCGCGATTGGCTTGCTCGCTGTCGCCACCCGGCCGGATTTCACGCCTGGCGAGGTGGCTCCGACCCTCCTCGGCGCCGCGGTAGGCGCATACACCTTGGTCCGCCTCGCCCGCGTGGCGAGGTATCAGGTCGGCGCCCAGGCCAGCCCGCAGGTAGGCGCCCCGGCCAGCCCCGAGGTCGGCGCCCCGGCCAGCTCCGAGGGCGGCGGTCCGGCCGCCCGCCCGGCGGCCCAGGTTGTCCGCCATGACCGGCGGAGCTTCCTTCTCACTGGCACGGTCGCCGCCGTTGGCGCCGCCGCCAGCGGCGTGATCGGCGACCTCCTATCGCAGCGTTCGACCGTCAGCAATGCCCGCACCCACGTGCGCATTCCGCGGCCCGCCCGCCCAGCCCCACCGCTCGCGGTAACGGATGAACTGCATATCCCCGGCTTGAGCCCGTTCGTGACCCGGAACAGCACCTTCTACCGCGTCGACACGGCACTGCTTGTACCGCAGGTAGCGCCAGGCTCCTGGAAGCTCCGCGTGCACGGAATGGTCGACAGGGAACTCGTCATCACCTTCGACGGCCTGCTCCGCCGGCCCCTCACCGAGGCCGACATCACGTTGTGCTGTGTCTCCAACCCGGTGGGCGGACCGTACATCGGCAACGCCCGCTGGCTCGGCGTTCCGCTGGCGGGCCTGCTGCGGGAGGCGGGCATCCGGGCGGGCGCCGACCAGTTGCTCAGCACCTCAACCGACGGATACACGAGCGGAGCGCCGGTAGCGGCGGTGATGGACGGCAGGAACGCACTGCTGGCGGTGGCCATGAACGGGGTGGCGCTGCCGGTCCAGCACGGCTTTCCCGCCCGCATGATCGTGCCCGGCCTCTACGGCTACGTGTCGGCGACCAAGTGGGTCACCGACATAAAGGTCACTACCTTCGGCGCCGAGCAGGGCTACTGGGTTCAGCAAGGCTGGGCGGCGCGCGCACCGGTCAAGACCCAGGCCCGCATCGACGTGCCGAACGGCAACAAGACGCTCAAGCCGGGCAAAGTCGCAGTCGCCGGGGTGGCGTGGGCACAGCACCGCGGCGTCGCGGTGGTGCATGTCCGCGTGGACGGCGGGCCATGGCACCAGGCGAAGCTCGCGACGGTTCCAGGGATCGACACCTGGCGCCAATGGGTATGGGACTGGGCGGCTACTCCAGGCACCCACCGGCTGCAGGTCCGGGCTACCGATGAAACCGGCTACACGCAAACGTCGGCCCAGGCTGCCCCGTACCCCAACGGCGCGACGGGCTGGCCCACCGTGAAGGTCACCGTCTCGTCTTGAAGTCCCGCTCGCTGCCGGTCCCCGGCTCCTTACTGCGTTGCCGCGCCGAGCTGCTGCAGCTTGTGCGCCTTCATGAAAGCGGGCAGCGAGTCGTATTCGAACGCGTGCCAGAAGCCACGGCTCACGGACTTGTTCAACCAGACCACGCTCTGGTCGCCGACGGACCCGGTGCCGGTATTCGGTGCGGTGGCGAATACGACCCTGCCCATGTTGAGCTTGCGAAGGTTCAGCGCGAGGCTGATCATCTTCCCGTTGCTGAGCGTGCTGTCGACGCTGACCGCGTGCGACATCGCACGCAACACCGAGGCGGTCTGAGGCGTGTTGGTCAGCTTGCCCTCGCGGCGCAACTGCTCGAACACGGCGCGCAGGAAGTACTGCTGCCTACGTTCGCGCGCGAAGTCCCCGGACGTCAACCCGTACCTGTCGCGGACGTACAGGAGCGCCTGCTGGCCGTTCAGATGGTGGGTACCGGCGGTCCAGGTCACGTGGTTCGCCGGGTCATATGAGGTGGCAGGGACGGTGACCGTCACCCCGCCGAGGGCGTTGGTCACCTCACGGAACCCGGCCCAGTCGATGACCGCTACGTGGTCGATCCGCACGTGGGTCAGCTTCTCCACCGTACGCACCGCGAGGCTGGGCCCCCCGAAGGCGTACGCCCAGTTGATCTTGCCATTGCCGTTGCCTGGGATGGGCACCCAGGAGTCGCGCGGGATGGAGACCACGTAGGCACCGCGGCCACCCGCGATCAGGTGCACGAGCATGAGGGTGTCAGTCCGGCCACGGGCGCCGCCGACCGCCCGGCTTCCCGTCGTCGGCACCGGAGAGCGGGTATCCAAGCCACCGACGAGGAAGGTGACATCCTTCGCCGCCGCTCCGGTGGCTTGTGGCGGCCTGGCGGCCGCGGGAATCGACGAGAACGGATTGTGAATCCGCTTCATGCTGCTGAGGTAATGGTTGGCGGTGAGGTAGAGGGCCAAGGCGCCGCCCGCCACCAGCAACACGAGCACACCCGCGCCAATAATGATCACGTTTCTTGCACGCCACCGCCGGGTGCGTGGGCGCGCTGGCCGTGATTCACCCGTCTCTGGTTCGTCCGCGTCGCGATCAGGCGCCAGCGGCATCCACGCGCTGGAATCCGCGGCTGGTGGTATCGCCGTGCCGGAGCGCTCAGCGTGAAAGGCGGCGTCCTCTCGGTCTCCTACCGGCGGAATCCCCGCTCCCCGATTCTCCACCGGCAGCACCTCCGGGAATAGCCGTCACAGGCAGTAAGGATTGCTAGTGGCTGAAGTGAGCCCAAAATTGACTTTCTCGTCGCCCATAAATTGAGACGGGCGGCGCAGGCGATTAGCTTACAGTTGCGGGCACGCAAAATGTTAGCGCTTGTCCGCGAACCCTGGTTCCGTCCGCTCTGGGGCGACAGCGGCGTCGGCATCGGCACGCGTTGCGTCGATACGGCTGGGCGGTACGTCACCGAAGGCTCGCAGGAGGCACACCACGACGAGCACCCCGAGCAGTAGCGCCAGCCCCACATGGCTGAATCGGGCGATCGCCATGCTCAGCGTGCCTCCGTTCGGCCGCACGCCGGGCAGCAGCATCTGGCTGAGCAGCAAGCATCGAATTATCACGAGGTAATCGAGCCGACTCCACGGCATCAGCGCCAGCAGGGGAAAGATCAGCGCGTCGTACCAGGGCGCCTGCACGGGGAAAACGGCGAGCCAGGCGAGGGTCAGGATGGCTGCGGGCCGCACAGCTGGCAAGCCCGGGTAACCAGCGGGCAGCCGCCATGCCAGCAGCAGGGCCAGCACGAGCGTGGCCGCCGCGACTACCGCTCCGAAGAGGGCAGGCCGCGCGGCGATCTCTGTCGGAACCGGATAGATAAAGCCTGCGCTGACGGTGAGCCGACGGCTCAGGGGGCCCGCATTCAGCACCCCAGCCACCAGGTAGCTGGGGATGAGCACGGCCGCGGCCCCAGCCACTATCGCCGCCATGGTGCGTGGCGACCGGCCTGCCGCCCACGCAAGGCCAGCGGCAGCAAGTGCGAACGGCGTCTTGATCGCCGTCGCGGCGCCGACCATCAGCCCAGTCAGCGCGCCGGACGCCACGCCGAAGCTACCGATCGTGATCAACGAAGCCACCACAAGCAGCGCGAGCAGCACATCGACATGGCCGCTGCCGACCAGCCAGAAAAGCATCAGCGGGTTGACCGTCCACAGCAGGCACGTGCGGGCCTGCCGGGCCCGGTTTGGCGCCGCAAGCCGGAGCAGCCCGGCCGCCGTGGCGATAAAGGCGATCGCATTGCCGAGGCGGATCCAGAACACGATCCGGGCCATCGAGCTGCCGCCAAGGCTCGCCGCTGCCCACTGCAACCCGGTCGCGACAGGACCGTAGATCGTCGGCAAAGTGCGCCAGATCGACGGTGCGAACAGCCCGACCGGGTCGCCGCTGCGATACAACTCGCTTGGCCTCATCAGGTACGGGTTGTGGCCGAGGCTTACGATGCGGCCGTAGATGGCGTAATTGAGCACATCGATGGACCCGGCGGGTGGCAGGAAGACGTACACCGCCGCCGCGGCGGTGCCGAGTCCGAGCAACAGGCCAGGAGCGGGCCGCCAGCCGCGCCGCACGGCGACGAGCCCCGCGGCAACGCCGAGCGCACCGGTGAGAAGTCCCACCCGCTCAAGCGTGATGACGGTCGCCGCCGTGGGCCAAGCGGCCACCCACCACAGTGGCCCGCCGCGGCCGACCACGGGCACGGCCGCCGACGGGCCGAGCGCCATCACCACCGCAAGCAGGGTGATGCTCGCCACCGTCAGGACAAGCGCCGCAAAGCCAGCCGGGGGCGCAAACCGGTGGGCACCGGCCCCGAGTGCTGGCTCGGCCGCCGTAGCGTTCGTGCGCACCCCTCGCATTCAACCAGCCGCGTTATCACGGTCGGCGCCGGGCGCTCAAACTCACGGCCGCCGGGACCTTCCCTCAAGGCGCCGCAGCGTCGCAGCCTTTTCGGCGAGCGCCTCGCGCAGCCGTTCGGCCTCATTGTTAATCGCGCCGAACGCTGCCCGCATCACATCCTCGGTCGGCCGGCGCGCATGCAGTTCGATCACGGCCACCGTGTGGAGCAGCATCGTCAAAATCACCGGTGCCTGATCGGCCAGGATGAACAACCGCGGCCGAGTCACGCCATCCAGGTAGTGAGCGTCGATGACGGCGAGCAGTGCCCCGAAAGCCGAGACCGAGAGCAGGCCCTGCTGCGGCAGGAGCGCGACGAGGCCGCGCCATGACGCGGGGCGCCGTGTGGCGCCGAACGCGGCCAGCGCGGCTGCGGCAAAGAGCAGCGAGGTCATCAGGTACCTGGGCACGCCCGAATAGACGTGCAGCGCGGTCGCCCCACATGGGGTGGCATTGGCGAGCAGCAAGATGCCCCAGAGCACGTGAAGCAGCACGGCATACCAGACGATCCAGATCGGCCGCACACCGCACGGCTACACACCGCGCCGGGCGTCGTCGCCGATGTCACCAGTGATCCGCCTAACCGGTCCCGCCGCATTCGCGCTGAGGTTGATGAGGCTGCTGATGCGTTCCGCCAGCTCGCGGTCTCGCTTCTCCCAGTCCTCGCCGAGCTCGCTGATCTGGCGCCGCAGCTCATCCAGCCTCGCGTGCGTTGCCGCTACGGCACGAATGAGCTCGGCGTCGGCGGTGAGAGGTTCGCGAGGGGGCCCGTCCGGCTGGGCGCAGCCGAACGCGCCATAGCCACATGCCGAACAAGGTGGCTAGTGGAACTGCGAGCCCAGCCGCGACGTAACCGATTTCCAACGTGTGCGCCGTCCCCCGAAGATCGGCTCTCCCCCCTCGAACTCGTTGTGACCGAACAGAGTATGGCCGACGTGAACACAACCGTACAGATATGCGGTAACCACGCAATACGAATCTTTCCAGCCGCGCCGCCCTCGGTGGGCCGCCGGTCACCGCTGGGCAGAGGCGTGGAGTACCGCGGCCAGCCGGTCAATTCGCCGCAAGATGATGCCCTCGCGCAGTGCCCAAGGGCAGATCTCCAACTGAGGCACCCCAAACAGATCCATCGCCGCATCCGCGATAATCGCGCCTGCCGGCAGCTGGCCAGCACGGCCCGGAGATACGCCCGGAAGCTGCCCCCGCTCGGCCACGGTCATGGTGGCGAGGCGTTCAACGCACGGCGTGAGCTTGGCGTGGCTAAGCACCCGCCGGACGTAGAGCCCTTCGCTTGACGAAGCCGCACCGGTGATCCGTGCCAGCTGCCGGAACGTCTTCGAGGTGGCCACGGCCTGATCGGCGGGGCCGTACCGCATCACGTCGCCGACGGTGCGGGCGATTTCCGTCCGGACGTGGCGACGCAGCGCGCGTACCTCAGCCGCCGACGGCGGGTCGGTGGTGAGCCAGTCGCGTGTCAGCCTGCTGACGCCGAGCGGCAGCGAGACCGCGACGTCCGGCTCCTCGTCCGCTCCGGCGGCGATCTCTAGCGAGCCGCCGCCGATGTCGAGGACAAGCAGCCTGCCCGACGACCAGCCGAACCAGCGGCGGCCGGCGAGGAACGTCAGCCGCGACTCGTCCTCGCCGGTCAGGACCCGGATATCCACGTCGGTCTCCGCCCTGATCGTGGCCAGCACATCGTCGCCATTGACGGCGTCCCGAATCGCTGAGGTAGCGAACGACAGCAGTTCCTCAACGCCCTTGTCCTCGGCGATCTGCAACGACTCGCTGACAACTGCCCGTAGCTGCTCCGCGCCGTGGGTGCTGAGCCTGTTGCCGTCCGCGATGTGGTCTGCCAGCCGGAGCTCGGCCTTATGCGAATACGCGGCGAGTGGCCGGGCTCCTTGGTACGCGTCCATCACCAGCAGGTGCACAGTATTGGATCCGACATCCAGGACACCGAGTCGCATGAGTTGACGCTACCGGTAAGTGACTGTCCTGTTCACCGACGTGCCGCCAGGACGCACGCGAACGGACGCGCCGAAGCGGCACACTGGCGCACGGGATTGGCATACTGACGCATGGGAGCGGCATCGCCTGGTGAACAAACCCGGACAAAATCGCCCGGTTCGCCCTAGGCTGCGGAACCACGCGGACCATGGAGACTGCGACAGCTGCGCCATGACACCGATCAGAAACGGATCGTATTCCTGGTCTTGATGGCAAGCCGATCGCGCCTCACCATGAAGCTGGTCCCTTTGTCCGTTTCCTGTAATGTGCCGGGAAGATCAGCTTGCGCATGACCAGCATTTACCACACGAAGGACGTCATGACCACTGTCGCTCGTCTCCTGCCGCCCGATAGCCGGTTTGCTGGGAATGAAGATCGGTCCGTTCGCTGGCCTGATCATGACCAGCGCCTTGTGCCAGCACCAGTGCCCGCGCCCGGCCCGGCATCGCGGCGGCCGCGCGCCTAGCGGAAGGAGATGAACATGGCGAGCAGCCCGGTAGAGGCGGCAGCCGAAGCCGTTCAGCAGCATATCGGCGGATTCATCCCGGAGTCGGCAACCGACCTCGACCGATTTCTGCATGATCTGCCGCGGCTCTTCGAACGCACCGCTGAAGCCCTCGCCCATCTGGCCGACCGCTTCGGCAGCGATCTGCCAGTGCATCCAAGCGTGCATGAGCACCTGCGGGAGCTCGCGGCGGTCTCGGCCGGAAACGCGGAGTTCGCCCAGGAAGCGTGGAGCATTCACCGGACCGTGCACGACCGGGAGCTCGAGCGCATAGAAAACCCCCGGCCAGGTGAGGACCTCTGGGATGTCAGCAGCCAGTAACGGTTTGCCGGAGTCCCGGCGGCAAACGGCGGCCATTGTCTCGCTCGTGACCGCCGCCATTTACGGAGCGGGCTGGCTGGTCTACGCCACCGCGGCGCCCGAATGGCTGATTGGCGCGGTTTCCGCGGGCGCCACCGCCGCTGTGGTGTCTCCTGTCCTCGTGCGCTGCGGTGCTGGCCTCGCAGCCGGCTACACGCTCGCATGTGCGGCGGCCGCCGGTTGCTGGCTCGCCCTCGCCGCCAGGACGTCGCCCGCCATGTTGCTGGTGATCGGCGTGCTTGCCGTCGCGGCGGTGGTATTGGGGGCGCTGTACCCGCTCGTCTGCCGCCACCAGCAGTACCTGGCAGAACAAGCCCGCAGGCGCGCGGAGGAAGAACGCAGGAAAGCGGCGGAGCGCAAGTGGCCGGACCTGCTGGCCCGGCTCGGTCATCCAGGAATATCGTTCCGCGGCCAGACGGAGACCAGGTCCGGCCATACCATCAGGCTCGGCCTTCCCGCCAATGGCAAGGTCATCTACGGCACACTTGCCGAGGCGACCGAACGGATCGAGATAGCATCCCGGCTGCGTCACGGTGCCGTCCGTCTGGAACGCGGTGGAAGGGCGGATGAGGTGTTTCTGCATGTCTCGGAGCGCGATGTTCTCGCCGAGACCGTACCGCTCCCAGATACCACCCGTCCGCTCACGGTGAACGAGCCCCTTCCGATTGGCCTGCACGAGGACGGGACCGTGTGCTCCGTCACCTTGCGCGAGGTCGCCGCCCTGATCGTCGGCCTGAGGGGCGCCGGCAAGTCGAACCTGATCAATGTGCTGATCGCTCAGCTGTCCCAGTGCAGCGATGCCGTGATCTTCATGATCGACCTCAAGGGCGGGCGGACAGCGCTGCCGTGGCTGAAACCATGGCTGGAAAAGCGCGCCGATCACCCGGTCATCAACTGGCTGGCCACGACGAGGGACGAGGCCGAGCGGATGCTGCGCGCTGTGCTGCGCGGTATCGATGCCCGGGCCCATTCGGGTGCGGGCGGTGAGAAGATCACGCCCTCCCCCTCCCTGCCCGCTGTGATCTTGATTGTCGAGGAAGTTGCCGTGATCTTCGGCATGAACAGCGGGCCACGGACGTCCCTTGAGGGCACGACGAACACCACGCTTGCCGCGCTTGGCACGCAGGTCACCCAGCTCGGCCGGAGCGAGGCCATCGACCCGGTGCTTGTCACCCAGCGTGGCGCCGTCACCATGATCGGCAGCGCCGACCTCAAGTCGCAATGCGCCCTGCGGATCGGGCTCGGCGTCGCGACCGAGGCGGACGCCCGGCTGGTCATCCCCGACGACACCCACATTGCCGCGGACCTGGCGCGCCTGGTTCATCCGGGCTCCGGCATCGTGCAGGCACGCGACGGCCGCCCGATGCCGGTGAAGTTCTACCGGCTGACCCATGCCCGCATCGGCGGAATCGCCGAACGAGCGGGACCAGACCGCCCGCGTCCCGACGAGCTGCTGGCCGACGCTCTCGGTGACGACTACCGGCAACGCTGGTCAGCGGACAGGGCCGGGCATTTGCGCCGAGGGCCGGCGGGGCCGGCCGACTCGGGCAGCCGAGACCCGTCGCCGGATTTTACCGATGACGGCACAGAAACCGATCGTGAGTTCGCTGAGATCGTCGCTGGGCTCGGCACCCGGGACGGCCACCGTGACGGACCCGCACGCAAGCGGGTATTCCAGCTTCTCGACGCCGCGGGAGTCATGGGCGCCACCACTGCCCGGCTGCACTCGATGCTTGAGGTGGAAGGATTCGCAACAGCACGGCAGTCGCTGGACCGCTGGCTCGCTGAGGAGGAAAGCGCAGGACGAGTGAGGCGCGCGTCGTACGGTCGATGGAAGACTCGGTAGCGCGCCGTACGGCCGATGCCAGGCTCAGCAGCGCGCCGTACGAGCGATGGAGGACTCGGTAGCAATGTGAGAGGAGCCCTGTCATGGGCTACTACGCCGACGCCTTCCGCCGCAGTCTCGCCAACCCAGCCGGATTTTGGGGCGAGGCCGCGCGCGCGATCGATTGGTATGAACGCCCAGCGGCCGTCCTCGACTCCTCCGCCGCTCCGTTTTACCGGTGGTTCGCCGGTGGCGTGATCAACACCTGTTTCAACGCCGTGGACCGGCACGTGCGCGATGGCCGCGGTGATCAACCGGCACTGATTTATGACAGCCCCGTCACCGGAGTCGGCCGCGTACTCACCTACAGCGAGCTGCTCGATGAGGTCGCTCGCTTCGCGGGCGTGTTGCGCGGCCTTGGCGTCGCCGCCGGCGAGCGGGTGATCATTTACCTGCCGATGATCCCCGAGGCCGTGGTCGCCATGCTGGCGTGCGCGCGGATCGGCGCCGTGCACTCGGTCGTATTCGGCGGGTTCGCCGCGCATGAGCTAGCCCTGCGGATCGACGATGCCACCCCGAGGGTCGTGGTTTCGGCCTCGTGTGGCATCGAGGTCAACCGCATCGTGGAGTACCTGCCGATTCTCGACCGGGCACTTACGCTCGCCAGGCACAAGCCGCAGCGGTGCGTGATCGTGCAGCGCCCGCAGGGGCCGGGACACCTGACCGCAGGACGCGACGTGGCGTGGGAACAGGCTATCGCCGCCGCCGAGCCGGCCGACTGCGTGCCGGTCGCGGCAACGGACCCGCTGTACATCCTGTACACCTCCGGCACCACCGGGAGACCCAAGGGCGTCGTGCGCGACAACGGAGGTCATGCGGTCGCCCTGCGCTGGAGCATGCAGCACATCTACGACTGCGGCCCGGGTGATGTGTACTGGGCCGCATCCGACGTCGGCTGGGTGGTCGGCCATTCCTACATCGTCTATGCGCCACTGCTAGCCGGGTGCACGACGGTCTTGTACGAGGGCAAGCCGGTGGGCACGCCCGATGCGGGCGCGTTCTGGCGTATGGTCGCCGAGCATCGCATTAAGGCACTGTTCACCGCGCCGACCGCATTCCGCGCGATCAAGCGCGAAGACCCCGCGGGCGATCTTTCCCGCAAATACAACCTGTCCAGCCTGCGGTATCTCTTTCTTGCCGGGGAACGGCTCGACCCTGAGACCTACCGATGGGCCAACGACCTGCTTGGCATCCCGGTCATCGACCACTGGTGGCAGACCGAGACGGGCTGGCCGATCGTCGCGAACCTCATGGGGCTGGAGCCGATGGTGACCAAGGCTGGCTCGCCTACGCTGCCGGTTCCCGGTTACGACGTCCGGGTCGTCAACCCGTCCGGCGATGCGGTCCCAGCCGACACGGACGGCGAAATCGTTGTACGGATGCCTCTGCCACCTGGGTGCCTGACCACGTTGTGGCGCGATGACCAGCGGTTCGTCGATTCTTACCTGTCCCGGTACGCCGGCGCTTACGTTACTGGCGACGGCGGGCGCAGGGACGCGGACGGATACCTCTATGTCATGGGGCGGATCGACGACGTGATCAACGTGGCTGGTCACCGCTTGTCAACGGGTGAAATGGAGGAAGCGCTCGCGAGCCACCCGGATGTGGCGGAATGTGCGGTGATCGCGGTAAACGACGAGCTGAAGGGTAATGTGCCACGGGCCTTCGTCGTTCTCAAAGTCGGCAGTGGTGCCGACGCAGCCGCGCTGTCGGCTGAGCTTGTTCAGCTGATTCGCGACGAGATCGGGCCCTTCGCCTCGGTACGCAGGGTAGACGTGGTCGACGCGCTGCCGAAAACCCGGTCTGGCAAGATCCTCCGTAAGACCATGCGCGCCATCGCGGACGGCCATGACGAACCGCTGCCCGCCACGATCGACGACCCCGCAGCGCTAGAAGCTATGCGCCCCATACTGCGGGAGGGCGGCTGACCCCGCTGTCACCGCTCGACCAGCAGTTCGCTGACCGGCCGGCGCGCGGTTGCGCCCGTCACGTCGGCGCGGCCGAACTGCAGCACCATCTGCGGCGCTCCCGGCAGCCCGAGCCTGGCACGGACCTCGGCCCGCAGCGATGCGGACTCCAGCGGCTGCGTGTGCAGGCTGGCAAACACCCACTGGGAGGCGGCGTGCACGAGCAGCCGGTGCAGCGCCTGGCCGGCGCGGAGCCAAGCGGCTCTGTCGTCCCCGGCTGTGATCAGAACCGCCGTCATGGCGGGCGGCGAGCCAGTGCCGCCGAGTTGCCCCCAGCCGCGGCCAAGGTCGAAATCGCGAGGTGCCAGCCCTCCATCCAGGTGCGTGGGCCGCGCCTGGTAGGCAAGCGCTGGGATGCCGTCGCGGGCCTGGCTGCCGAACGGGCGTGTCCAGCGCCGCCGCTCCGCCCGCAAGATCGGATCCTCGCGCTGCCCCCGCTCGGCCGCCGCGACCAGCCGCGCGAGTCGCTGGTAAGGGCCGGGCGCGCCCAGCAGCACGAGGGTGGCGCCTTCCGCCACGGCATCGCCCTGCAGGCCAGCCAACATGCCACGGGGCAGCGGCCCGGGGCCAAACGGCCCGCGGTGCGTATGTCGGTGCGTGATCGCTGTCAGCAGCGCCGACTCACCGCGGGTGATCGGGGCCTTAGGACCGAGCAGCACCCGGGCCAGCAGGTGAGGTCTCGCCTGGGCCGGAAGCAGCTGCACCACCGGGAGGTACCCAAGCCGACGTACCGCGAGCCGTAGCCCGTAAAGGGCCGCGCCGCAGCTGATAAGCATCTCCCGGCGAGCCGGGTCCGATCTGGCCAGGGCCCGGCCTGGGTCGGCGTACAGCTCAACGGCACTCCCGTTGACGCGGAACCGCCACGGCTGGGTGTTATGCACTGATGGGGCCCTGGCTGCGGTCGCGACCAGATAGCCGGCCCATCCCGGCGGTATCGGAGCCGGCGTCCATGGCTGCTCAAGAACGGGCGCCGCGGCGTGCGACGCCGAAGGGCGAGGCTGCGCCGTCGCACCAGCACCGGTGCCGGTGCCGGTGCCGGCCACGATTGGGCGTTCCCGACCTACCGCGTCCAGGTAGCCGAGGTAGTCATCGACGAGTTCAGGGTCGTCGAGCAGGCCCGTCCACCATCGGCCCGCACTGTCAACTGCCGTGTACGGGCGCCTGCCATCGGGCCGATGCTGGCCCAGCTTCAGTCGGGCGATGCCGATCATTGCCCTCACCTCACGATCTTTGCTGGCTAGCTTCGCGGTGAGGCATGACGGCACACAGGGGCCTTCGCCCTGTGGCGCCGTGACCAATGTCCCTGCGGCCTGTGCGTCCGATGCACCGCGACCGATCTGGGCTGCGCTGTGTGATGCTGTGAACGATGCGCTTCGTATTCAGCCCCCCAGCCGACACCGCGTCAGGATTGCTCACGCTTCCATGGCGCGTGCCCTTGGCGGAGTGGCACGACGAACGCCTTGTGGAGATCCGCCAGCGCGGCCTTTCCCGGCACGTGGTGCGGTTCGCCGCCGAGAACGGGTGCGTCTACGCGCTGAAGGAACTCGACGAGCGGCTTGCCCGTAAGGAGTACCGGCTCCTGCGGCGGCTCCACGAGATCAGCGTGCCCGCCGTCGAAGCGACGGGGGTCGTTGTCGACCGCGCCGACGGCCTGGACGCGGTGCTTGTGACGAGGTTTCTCGACTACTCCAGTTCCTACCGCGCGCTGTTCGCCAACCCGCGCGGTGCCGACCTTACCGGCCGCCTCCTCGACGCGCTCGTCGAGCTGCTGGTGCGGCTTCACCTCGGCGGGTTCATGTGGGGGGACTGCTCGCTGTCGAACACGCTGTTCCGCTTGGACGCAGGCGCGTTCGCCGCCTACCTCGTGGATGCCGAGACCGCTGAGATGCACCCCTCGCTCACCGACGGGCAGCGGCGGTACGATCTCGAGCTATCCCGTGAGCGCGTCGCGGGCGAGCTGTTCGACCTGCAGGCGGGCGAACTGCTCCCGGCCGTTGTGGATCCGGTCGACGTCGCCGACGAGACCATCCGGCGATATGAGGCCCTGTGGGGCGAACTCAATCGTGAGGAGATCCTTCACCTGACCGACCAGCGCTACCGCATCGCTGAACGGCTGCGCCGGATCAACGAGCTCGGCTTCGACGTCGACGAGGTTGAGCTGGTTGAGGCGGGTGAGGGTAGCCGGCTGCGGCTGCGCACCAGGGTCGCCGAGCCTGGTCATCACCGCAGGCTCCTTTTCGCCCGCACGGGTCTGGACGTCCAGGAGAATCAGGCCCGCCGTCTGCTCAACGACATCGCAGGCTACCGCGGTTATCTCGAACAGTCCTCCGGGCGCCCGGTGCCCGATGTCGTCGCGGGCGCAAGGTGGCTGGCCGAGGTTTACGAGCCGGTGGTGCGCGCTATCCCGGCCGCGTTGCGTGACCGGCTGGACGAGGCTGAGATCTTCCATGAGGTGCTCGAACACCGCTGGCTTCTGTCGGAGGCGGCTGGCAGGGACATCGGGACCACGGCGGCGATGGACGATTATTTCGTCACGATTCTCCCGCGGGTCCCCCACGAACTCACCACCGGTCATCCCGCGCCGCCGCGATGGAGCCCCTGACCAGGTCTTTCCCCGTTGAGCCTGCCCTGCCACGTGACACACGGGACAGCGCCAACGGCCCGCGCGGGTCGTGAGGCTCACCTACCCGGTATCACTCCAGGAAGGTGGCGTTCGCCACATCCTGCTTGCCACGCTGCTCCGTGAAGCCACCCGCCGGCGGCGCCATTCATCCAGCCGGGGTGATGCCCGTCCCCCGTCGTTACCGGAAGCGTTGAAATGGCTAGATGTCGTACCTGCTAAACGGGGATTGGACTCACATGAGCGAAGTAACGCCACGCAGCCAGCAGACTCGGCGCGCTCCGCGCCGTACGTCGAGGAACCAGCGGACCAGCCGACCGGTTGGGTCGGATGGATCACCTTCGCGGGCGTGACGATGATCGTGCTGGGCTCGTTCCAGATCATCGAGGGCCTGGTCGCTGTGTTCGAGAAGGGCTACTACCTCGTAACCCCGAGCCACCTGGTCGTGCACGTGAATTACACCACCTGGGGGTGGGTGCACTTCGCGATCGGCGTCGTCGTCGCGCTCGTCGGGTTCGGTGTCATGGTCGGCCAGATCTGGGCGCGGATCCTCGGCATCGCCCTCGCCATGATCAGCGCCGTCATCAACCTGGCCTTCATCGCCGCCTATCCGATCTGGGGGATCGTTATCATTGCCCTCGACGTGATCGTGATCTACGCGCTGGCCGTCCATTGCCGGGAGATGAAATACGCCTGACGCGGGAGGGACATCAAGTGAGTCGCCGTCGACGCGAGCGGTACCTCGACCTACAGGCACAGGCCGCGCTGGTCCGCAGCTGGCGCCTCACCCGTCCTGGGTCCGGCATCTCACCCCTCCTGGGTGAGGCGCCGGACCGCGTCCGTGTGCGGAGGATCATTCGATGACGCAGGCAAGAGACGATGTTGGTGCGCGGCACGCGACGAGTACACGTCCGGGCGCCGCGGGCGCGCGGCTGACTCCCGCGGACCGGGCCGCTCGCGGCAAGGCGGCGCGGGCGCGGGTGCCCCGCGACAGCCATGCGGTATTCGACCCGCCGGCCGACCGGGCGGACCCGGTCGCGCTGCTCGAGCAGCAGGCGGTCTCGCGGGTACCCGACCTGGTGGCGGTGCGATACGGCCGGATGCTGGTCTCGGCGTTCACCTACTTCCGTGGCGCCGCCCTGCCGATGGCAAGCGACCTCGCCCGCACCCCAAGATCCGGGTTGACCGTGCAGGCCTGCGGGGACGCGCACCTGTCCAACTTTGGTGTTTTCGGCTCGCCGGAACGCCGGCTCGTCTTCGATGTCAACGACTTCGACGAGACGATGCCCGGCCCGTGGGAGTGGGATGTCAAGCGGCTGGCCGCAAGCCTGGAAGTGGCGGCCAGGGAGAACGGGTTCACCCGCAAGCAGCGCGGCGATATCGTCCTGGCGGCGGTCCGCCGTTACCGGCAGGCGATGCGCGGCTTCGCCAGCATGGGCAACCTCGCGGTCTGGTACACGCACGCTGACCTCGATCAGGTTCGCGCGCAGGTCGATGCCCAGCTCAGCGCGCAGCAGCGCAAGGCGTGGGACAAGGGGGCCGCCAAGGCGCGCACCGCCGACAGCATGCGCGAGCTCAAGAAGCTAACCCGGACGGTGGACGGCCGACCGCGCATCATCGCCGACCCGCCGCTGATCGTACCCGTTGAGGAACTGCTGCCCGAGCAGGTGGACGCGGCCGGAATCGAGTCACAGCTCACCGCCCTCATCGCCAAGTACCGGCGGACGCTGGAAACCGACCGGCGGTTCCTGCTCGAGCAGTTCGAGTTCGCCCACATGGCGCGCAAGGTGGTCGGGGTCGGCAGCGTCGGCACCCGCTGCTGGATCATTCTGATGCTCGGCCGCGACGACTCCGACCCGCTGTTCCTGCAGGTGAAAGAGGCCCCGGCGTCCGTGCTGAGCCCGTTCGCCGGCACGAGCAAGTACGCCAACGAGGGTCAGCGTGTGGTGGCAGGCCAGCGGCTCATGCAGGCGGCCAGCGACATATTCCTCGGCTGGCAGCGAGTCGAGGCTGGCCTTGACGGCAAGCCACGCGACTTCTATGTCCGCCAGCTCCGTGACTGGAAGTTCTCGCTCAACATCGACGCCATGGCACCCGAGGGCATGCGGATGTACGGCGAGCTGTGTGGATGGACCCTGGCGCGGGCACACGCCCGATCGGGTGACCGGGTCGCCATCGCCGCGTACCTCGGCAACGCGGACGCATTCGACCGCGCAGTCGCGCAGTTTGCCGGCGCCTATGCCGACCAGAACGAGCGCGATTACCGCGCGTTCGCCGACGCCGCCGCCTCGGGCCGGGTTACCGCGGAGCGCGGCATATGACCGCACTTTAGCCTCGTGGGAGCGAGCAGTTTCCTGGCGCGGCGCTCCGAGGCACTTATCTGTCGCGGCCGTATTGCTCGCGCTCGTCTTACTCGCGGCCGTATTGCTCGCGCCAGCCGCTGATGACGCGTTCGGCTTGCTCTTCGCTTATCTCAACGTGCTCGTCGTCGTTGTGACCGAGCCAGTACCGCCGCAGGTACTCGGTCGGCTCCCATCTCATGTTCCGGGTAAACGCCTCATCGGTAGGGACTGGTTCGGTGTGAATTCGGCGCACTATTCCCGTCGGCCGATCCGCCGGATGGCTCGCGTCAATCCGAGCGTAGTATGTAATTCTTGGCATTTACCCTCCAGGACCTGGCCGCACAATCTGCCCTGCACCGGGTGGAACGGGAACCTTGCGGAAGGTCTCGGCCTGCAGACTATGCAGCCGGGCAACCTCGTCGGGTGGGGTGCCAGGGAGCCGCTCCTGCTCGTAGAGGCCGTGTGTGGTCATCTTAGCGTCGAAGCTGCCCTGGGTGTGGAACTGGACTTCGAATACCTGGCCGGTTCCCGGATCCCGCCAGGTGGAGTTTATGCCCTTATAACCGTCGGTCAGCCACGTATTTTTCCAGGTGACATTTTCGTAGCCACGTTCCTGTAAAGCTGCCACCGCCCTGTCCACGCCATTACCGTAAGACTCTCGCGGCAGCATCATCGTGTAACGGACAGAGTCCTTGACGTTGGCGAGCGCTTCGTCCGCCGTCCGGCCAGGATTCTCAAAAAGATCCGTCGCCAGTTTTCGCTTAAAAGAGTCCTCGCCTTTTAGCCGAAAGTCGAGGCCCTCGAGGCGCGCGCTGGGGAGTTGGCCCGCGACGGCTGACACATCGCCGGTGAGCTTGGGCTCCGCGTCGCGCGCGTGCGCGAGCATCCTGTCGGCAGCGGCGTTCTGATCGGGCTCCAGCGCAAGCCCATCCTCGCCGTGCCACGCGCCCTTGGCGGCGTCGCGGCCAGCGTCCGAAGCGACGTCTTTCTCCGTGGTTTTGAGCGCATCGCGTACGACGTCCTTCTCGACATCCTTGAATAGCGCCTTCTCGAAGATCTCAGCGACCCACGAGATGATCCGCGCTCCCGCTGCCAACGCACCGCCCTTCCTCGCCGCCACGGATCCCACCACCGCCACCCGGGTCACCGCGCCACCCGGGTCACCGCGCCACCCGGTCAAGGCGGAACATATCACTGGCCAACGAGGCACACCGTTATTTCCTCCAGGGCGGGTACCTCGCGGACAAAACACCGGTGCTGAGGGTCGTCGACGTTGGTCTCTGTTGATCCTTCGTTGGCGGGCGTCAGTAGCGTTGATCCGTTGGCCGGAGACAACGGATCATGAGGAGACCACGGGTGGGGAACGGCGCGGTAGGGCGCCGCCATTTCCCTTATGCTCACGTTTGTGAGCAGCGCCAGCGGCTTCGAAGGTGGTTCAGGGCTCAATCCGGCCGTCCCCAACGTGGCTCGTATCTATGACTTCATGCTCGGTGGAAAGGATAACTTCGCCGCCGATCGGCAGCTTGCCGAGCAGATCATGGCAAACGTCCCGACAAGCGCGTGGAGTGCGCGCCAGCAGCGCGCGTTCGTGATACGGGCGGTGCGCTACTGCGTCGGGCGCGGCGTTGAACAGTTCCTTGACGTGGGCAGCGGCTTGCCGACCATGGAAAACGTGCACGAGGTCGCCCGCCACGTTATCCCCGACGCGGCCGTGGTCTATGTCGACAACGATCGGGTGGCGCTCAACCACGCCAGTGCGCTGCTGGCGACCAGCCCTGGTGTCACGGCTATCTGGGGTGACGCGCGCGAGCCACAAAAGATCCTGGCCCACGTCGAGACCCCGGGGCTCCTCGACCTGACCCGGCCCTTGGCGGTTCTGATGACCGGGATCTTGCACTTCATCGCCGACGCTGAGGATCCCGCGGGGATCGTCCAGGTGTTCCGGGATGCCATACCCGCAGGCAGCTACCTGGTGCTCTCACACGCCACCGATGATGTTCGGCCCGAGGATGCCGAATTCGCGAAGGATACGATGCGCCGTGCGACCGCGCCGCTCCTTCATACCAGGTCATACAGGGAATTTGCGGCGTTCTTCGATGGGCTGGAACTGGTTGACCCCGGGTTGGTGTTGACAGTGCAATGGCGGCCGGAAGAGCCGGTGCACAACCTCCAACAGGCCGGGATATATGTGGGCGTGGGGCGTAAGCCAACCCGCGACAGCCAAGCCTAAGAGCCTGCTTCAGAACCCCGATCCGGCTGGCGGGCCCCCGGTATCCGGCCTAACTCTCCGGATAGTAGAGGGTGACGCCGGACGGCACATGAGTAGTCTCGTGCGCGAACACTTGGTTGATGTACAGGGCCACGAGACGCGGGAGCACCTCGCCAGGTGAGTGTTTGGCGGTGAGCCGGATCGTCGTGGCTGGGTTGGTGTGCAGCCGCGTCGCGAGCGCCGCGAGCGGCACGTTGGAGTGTGCGTCGGTGGTAAACGTGCCGACCTCGGTGGAGCTCGGCACGTCATATTTCCACGCCAGCCCGGCACCCATGTTCAGCGAGGACGTTTCGAACACGCCGTTGACGTACTCGGCCAGATCATTGGGGAATGCAGCTTGCGGGGAGACTTCGGCGGTCAGCCGGAGAATGGTCGACGGCGCGGACTCGATGGCCCGGCCGATGTCGTGCAGGCTGCGCTGCCCCAACGACTTCCAGGTTTTGTAGCCGGGGGTGGGCAGAATCTCGGCGCCGAACCCAAGGCACAAATGCCACCGGCTGGTCCGGTCCTCAAGGCCGTTCAAGCCGCCGTTGACGGCGCGCGTTGCGCCTATGATGTCGGCGTCGTCGGCGTGGGCGTTCATGTTCCTGGCGACAGTCCAGTACCAAACCGGCCCGAGCCACACGTATTCGTCGGCGGCGAGCCGGCTTGGCTTATCGACGAAATAGGTCGCGCTCGGCACGAGTCCCTTTACATGCGCCCACTTGGACAGGGCGGTGTAGTTCCCGCGGCCGGTGATCTGGATGAACCCGCGGCCCTTGAACTTCACGCCATCACCCGGGTGAATGTTCCCCAGGTCGGCGCGGCCCTCGTACTCGGCGCCGGAGGCGAGCTCCTCCGCAAAGTGCATCGAACCCGACTCCTCGCCGATCTGGGCCAGGAACATGGCGACGCGATTGACCGTCGTGCAGTTGGCCTGGCGCAAAGCGGCGTTACAGCCGGTGACGTGTTTCGCGGCCAGGGCCGCGCTGGCGCCAGGCATCGCTTTCTGTAGCGTAGCGGTGTCCATGATGAAGGCTCTCCTATCTAGCCCGAGCAGCATGTGGGTGACCCCAGGCGAACCTGGTGAACCCCGGCCGGGCGCCGCTCGGGCCAGCCAGCCCGGCACACCGGCATGACGTGACGTATCTCTGACCGCCGTCGTGACTCATCCCTAACCGCTGGCGGTCCTTTGAATGGTGAGGCCCGAGAGCCAGGCCTGATACGACGAACCGCCAGCAATTAACCGGACCGCTGCTGTCACCTGGCCGGGAACAACATGAAGATTGACCGGCCTGACCGATGACTCCCGGGCTCCGGCGTCGTCATATTCATCATGAACATCGTGGATCTTGGGCCAGCGGCCCAGCGACTGGCGGACCTAATCGCGCTCGTCGAGGACGATGAGCTGGGCAGGCCGACGCCATGCCCGGCGTACTCGCTCGGTGATCTCATCGATCATGCCGGCGGCCTAGCGCTCGCGTTCACCGCCGCGGCGAACAAGGAAAGGGGCACGTACGGCGACCAGGGCCCGTCCGGGGACGCCTCCCGGCTGGGTGACGACTGGCGGAAACGGATCCCGCGTGACCTCACAACATTGGTGGAGGCATGGCGGGAGCCTGACGCGTGGACCGGGGTGACGAGAATCGCCGGCATGGACGCCCCCGCCGAGATGGTCGGTCTCACCGTGGCCGATGAGCTCGTCGTGCACGGCTGGGACGTCGCCCGCGCGACTGGGCAGCCGTACCGCTGCGAACCGGAGTTGCTGGACGCCGCGCGGAGCTTCCTCGTGCAGTTCGCCAGCCCGGACGCACCGGCCGGTCCGAATGTGCCGTTCGGGCCTTCGCGGCAGCTCCCCGACGACGCGCCGTTGCTCGATCGCGTGGTCGCGCTCGCCGGGCGGGACCCCGGCGGGTCACCCGGCTGACCCGATCGCGTCGATTCAGGAGTACGGATGTCCGGGGTCGGCCGGTACGGGCATGCGCGCGTCAGCCTGGCCGGTACACCGAGACGTGGCTGGTGCTGTCGGAGCCGTACGGTCGCCGGTCCCAGCCGGCATAACGCTCCGACAGCCGAAGGCCAGCCTGGGCGGCCATCAGGTCCAGCTCGCTCGGCCAGCAGTAACGGAGGGCTACTGGCAGCATGCGGATCCCCTGGCTGCTGAAAGTGATCTTCTGAGTCTTGAAGCGCTGGGCGGCCGCATCATGACGCCACACCTCGATTGTCGCGGAGTCCTCGGTCACAGCCCGCGCGTCGACTCGCTGGTCCCGGTCGAACTTGGCCGGGTCTGGGACGAAGCATTCGATGACGAACGCGCCGTCGGCGTCGAGGACGTGCGCGACATTGCGGAAGCAAGCTGCCTGCCGATCCGCGCTTGGCAGGTTGAACAGCGTGTTGAAAACCAGGTACACCAGCCGGAACGGACCCTTTACCGGCACGTCGGCCATGTCCCCGACGGTGACGGGGATCTGCTCGCCTCCCGGTTTGGCGCGCAGCCGTGCCACCATCTTCTCCGAGCCTTCGAGGCCCTCGACGGTGATACCCCGGGAGCCTAGGGGAAGCCCGACCCGGCCGGTCCCGATCGCGAGTTCCAGGACCCGCCCGCCGCCTGCCAGCCCGGCGAGGAACTCCACCTCCGCGACCGGCTCGGGGTCCGGACCCTCGTCATAGACATCCGCCCACCGTTCACCGAAGAACGCGGGATCATCGAACCCAGCCATGCCGGCCACTCAAGCAGGCCTCAGGCGGTGAACGCCACCGATTTTTTCGCCCTCCAGGACCGTGGGTGTCACCATGGCGGGATGTGTCCTACGACGAGTTCGGCGTATGCGTCGAGCTCGACGGCCATGCTGCCCACCCGGCCGAGGCCCGGTGGCGGGATATACGCCGGGACAACGCCAACGCCGCGGAGGGCATCATCACGCTGCGCTACGGGTGGTCCGACATTATGAACCGTCCGTGTCAAGGTCGCCGCCGAAAT
>WNGE01001373.1_pt1 | contig 30849 bp, 27 predicted proteins | sample 5400651 | NCBI WGS metagenome assembly WNGE01 (sample SAMN13153370, study PRJNA577476) | soil metagenome | isolation source: 60 cm soil or saprolite under grassland replicate 2 | place: USA:California | collected 2016-06-15
GATCACGACCACGCCGGCGACGACGGGAATGAGCGAGCGCTTCTTTGCCGGCGCCGCCTGCTTGGCCGATATCCGCTGCGTGGCACCGCCGGCGGTCGTGTCGAGCAGCTGCGTCTTTCCTTCGGTATCCGCCATCGAGCGCGTGTGGGGGACGGCACTGGCAGTCGGCCGCCCGGTCACGGCGGCCACGTCGGCGGCGAACTTGGCAACGCTTTGATACCGCTCCGTCGGCGTGCGGGCGAGCGCGGTGTCGAGCACCGGCTGCAACCCGGGGGGAAACGAAAGATCGGGACGCGCCTCGGCGAGCGTGGTCGGCTCGTCGGTCAGTCGCTTGATCATCGTCTCCTGCACCGACGTCGCCTCGAACGGCAGTTTGCCGCTCAGCATTCGGTACAACACCAGCGCGAGCGAATAGAGATCGCTGCGGCCGTCGAGTGTGTCGCCCGACAGCTGCTCGGGGCTCATGAATTCCGGCGTGCCGACGACCAGGCCGGTCTTCGTGACTTTCTGGCCGGCCTCGTCGCCGCCCACCGCTTTCGCGATTCCGAAGTCCACGACCTTCACGGTATCGCCGCCGCCCTTGCGTCGGCTCAACATGATGTTGTCCGGCTTCAAATCGCGGTGCACGATGCCGAGATCATGGGCCGCCTGCAGCGCGTCGGCGGTTTGCAGGAAGATCGCCGCGGCGCGCGGCACGGGCAGCGCCCCTTCGCGCTCGATCAACTCGGTCAGCGGCTCGCCCTCGATGAACTCCATCGCGAGATAGATCAACCCGTCCGGGGTCTCGCCGAAGTCGTAAATCGCGCAAACGTTGGGATGCGTGATGCGGCTGGCGTTCGAGGCCTCGCGATTGAAGCGCGCGACCGCGTCGGGATCGTGCACCATCGAGGGGTTCATGACCTTGATGGCGCTGCGCCGTCCCATCTTCACATGCTCGGCGAGATAGACCTGGCCCATGCCGCCTTCGCCGAGCTTTTTCACGACGTGATAGCGATCCGCCACGACCTGGCCGACGAGGTCACTGGCCGGCGCTGCCGAGCGGAGGGTCTGCCCGTCGTTGGGGCAGAACTTCACATCATCAGGATATTCGGTGGAACAGACGGGGCAGATCTTCATGACGCTGCCGGCCCTGCCGCCTCTGCCGCCCCTGGCAGTTCCACCCGTAGGAGCTTGTCGCCGACCATGATCCTCGACCCGTGTTGCAGCGTCATCGCGCCGCGAGCCGCAATCGCGACGCCGTTGCGGCTGTGGTCGTCCACCAGCACGAAGTCTGCGTCCTCCGAGCGCACCGTGGCGTGCTGCGCGCTCAACGACGGGTCGTAGGGGAAAATCCAGTCACCGCGCTCACGCCCGATGTGCACATCGCGGCCCGGCGACAGCTGGATGACGTCGCGCGAGCTGCCGTCGGTGCGCAGCTGTGTGAGACTGGCGATGTCGGCGCTTGGCGTCATGCTGCCCATCCGCTTCGTGGCGTCGGCCTCGGCGGTGTGCGGGCCGGGATAGCCGAGCCGGCGGAAGCGCAGAACCTGCGATCCGATCAGGATCAAGTCACCATCGGTCAGGCGATGGGGTGCTTCGAGGAAGACCCATGTGCCGTTGCGGCTGCCGAGGTCCCGCACCTCGAGCCGCCCGTCTTCCCACGACAGCTTGGAATGGAGCGGCGAGAGGAACTGATCGTCCGGGAAACGGATGTCGGCCTCGGACCGGCCGATCGTCGTGGTCGCGTGCTTGCGCTCGAACCGCGCCACCTCCGTGGCCATCTCGGAAACCAGAACCAATGTGAGGGAGTGATCGGAGCGTCTGTCGGGAATGAGGCGGCGGTCGCCGCTCCCTACCGAGCCGACCCCAGCGCCGTGCGCGCCGACCACGGATCCGCACAGGGGGCAGGGAGCATCCGCGGGGGCGCCCCGCGCCGACTCCGGCCCGCTCGTGCGCGAGACCAATCCTCCTCCGCCGCCGGCGGCGACTGCGGCTCGTGCGGCCGCCGCCTTGGTCAGCGGCTTGCCGCAATCAGAGCAGAATTGCGCACCGGGTTCGTTCTGCCGGCCGCAAAATTGGCAAGCGCTAAGGGCCATAAAGTTAGGTGGCCCAATCTATTGCTCAAGGCTAGCTTGCGCCACATGCGAGCCCTCCGCGCCACGCTTGTCGCGCTCCTCGTCGTGGCGACGGGGTGCGCGACCTCCCGAATTCCTTCATCCCAGCCCACCGCACGCGAGCCGCTCCACATCACCATCGTCTATCCCGACACCGCCGAGCCGATTCAGGCGCAGGACTCCTCCTTCATCTTCGGCAGTGTGGGCCAGGGAAGGGGCGACGTCGCGCTGGCGATCAACGGATTCCCGGTGCGGGTCTCGGCCACCGGCACCTGGCTCGCCTGGTTGCCGCTGCCGAGCGACTCAGTGGCGCGCTTCCAGATCGTCGCGCGCTCCGGGCTTGGCGGCGGGGGCGGGGGGGACGCCGAGCAGCGCGAAACCACGTTCGTCGCGCGGATTGCACAGCCGTACCGGCCTCCGCCAGGCGCGGCCGCGTGGATCGATACGACGAGCTTCACGCCCACCGACTCGCTCGCCTTTCCGTCAGGCGAGGGCATCCGACTTTCCGTGCGCGCGACGCCGGGCGCCCGCGTGCGACTGCGAATGGAAGGGAAACGAACCGAGGTGTGGTTCGTCCCGGACACGTTGCCCGAAGAGCCCGCGTGGGGTGTGCGCGCGTTCGGGACCGACACCACCGCCTATCGCCTCCCGCCCGCCGCTGATCGCTACGTCGCATGGCTTCCGGCCGACCCGCTGTGTGATGCCATCGTCGAGGCGATCGTCGGCACCGACACGGCGCGTGCCGTCTGGCCGCTGGTGCTGGACACTCTGGATCACACCCATCCCCTCGTCGTGGTCTTGAACGACGACACCGCGCACACCGGCACGAGCGACAGTCTCACCGTGGGGAAGGCGGTGCCGTATGGCACGTACAACTGGTTCTTCCCGCTCGGCACGACGGCCGTGGCCACGGCGCGGTGGGGCAGCCAAACGCGGTTGCAGCTCTCGCGCGAAGCGATCGCGTGGGTGAATACCGCGGACGTCGTGCCGCTCGCCCCCGCGACGCCGCCGCCAGGAGGGATCGTCGAGTCGGTGCGGCTCACGGCCGGCCCGCGGTCGCTGCTGTTGCGGGTTCCGGTGCCTGGGCACGTCCCCTATAAAGTGGAAGAAGACGACCGGAGCCTTACGCTACGGCTCTACGGCGTCGCCTCGGATGTAAACTGGATGCAGCACGGCGGCACTGATCCCTATGTGACACGCATGAGCTACGCGCAGCCGGCGGCCGATGAGGTGACGATCACGGTGTCTCTCGCAGGGCCGGTGTGGGGCTATCGCACGCGTTGGAGCGGGCGGGATCTGCTACTCGAGATTCGCCGGCCACCGGTGATCGACGCGCGACGGCCGCTCGCCGGCCGCACGATCGTCCTCGATCCCGGCCACCCGCCGGTCGGGGCGCACGGCCCGTCCGGTCTCTGGGAGCCGGTCGCCACGCTCGCCGTCGCCAAGCGGGCCAAGACCTTGCTCGAGCAAGCGGGTGCGACGGTGCTGCTCACGCGCACCGACTCGCTGCCCATCGATCTCTACCCGCGCACGCGCTTTGCCGAGGAGCACGACGCCGACGTGTTGGTCTCGATCCACGCCAACGCGCTTCCCGACGGCGTGAATCCATTTACCAACAACGGCACGAGTGTCTACTACTTTCATCCGCGCAGCGCGGCCCTGGCGCGCGCGCTCGATCGGGCGCTTGTTGGGGAGTTCGGGGTTAGGGATTTGGGAATGGGGCGCGGGGATTACGCGCTCGTGCGTGATCCGTGGTTCCCCTCGGCGCTCACCGAGGGTCTGTTCATGATGGTTCCGGAGCAGGAGGCGATGCTGGCGAGCCCGGAAGGACAACTGCGCTACGCGAGGGGTGTTGTGCGAGGGATCGAAGACTTCTTCCGAGGGTTTGCCCGGTGACGGAGACACGTCTGCACGTCGGCACGTCGGCACGATTACGTCGTGCAGTCGTGCAGTCGTGCCGACATGTAACTCTTCTGGCGATCCTCCTCTTGCCAAGCACAGCATCCGCCCAAGTGGATCCATCCGGCCAATGGCGCACCCTCCACACCGAGCACTTCCGCGTGCACTTCCGCCCGGCATTACGTGCGCGCGCGGCGGTCGCGGCCGCTGAAGCCGAGCGCGCGTACAGACTGCTCTCGAGCGAGCTGCATCCACCGCGTGGGATCATCGACCTGACGCTTTCGGACGACGTCGACACGCCCAACGGATTCACGACGATTTATCCCTCCAATCGCTTCACCATTCTCCTCGTCCCGCCGGTCACCGATCCCGCGCTGCAGACCTACGACAGCTGGGAGCGCCTCGTGATCGTGCACGAGCTGACGCACGTCTTTCATCTTGATCGCTCGCGCGGGCTGTGGAAGACGCTGCAGTCGGTGTTCGGCCGCGTGCCCGGACTCTTTCCGAATCAGTATCAGCCCACGTGGGTGATCGAAGGACTCGCGACGTATTACGAGTCTCGGTTTACCGCGGGTGGGCGCGCCGAGGGCAGCTATCACCGCGAAGCGGTGGCGGCCGACGCGACCTACGGCCGCGCGCGCTCACCATGGGATGCGCTGCTCTTCACGCGGTGGCCCGATGGCCTGGCGCCATACGCCTACGGCAGCCGCTACTGGGAGTATCTGTCCCGAACTGCCGGCGACTCCGTCGTGCCGCGCTTCGCGGAGGCGACGGCCGGCCAGCTCATACCGTTTCGGGTGGGGCGGCAGCTGCGGCGCAGCGGTGTCGACCTCCAGGCGAGCTGGACGCGCGCCATTGCCACTGCCGTGCCCCCCCCGGTGCCGGCCACGAGCCGCAGCGACCTGATCGCCGGGCGGCTGCGTACCGAACCCGTCCCACGCGTTGCTCCCGACGGCCGCAGCCTCGCCTACGTCTACGACGACTGGCGCGGCGCGCGCCGCCTGCGTGTGGTCGATCCGCGGAGTGGCGAGGTGCTGCGCTCTCATCGGGTCACCGGTCAGGTGAGCTACGACTGGGTTGGCGACACGCTGATCGTCGCGCAGCTCGACTACAGCGGCCGCTGGACCATACGGAGCGATCTGTGGCGCTGGGCTCCCGGCCCGAGTGGCGCGTGGACGCGCCTGACGACGGACGCGCGGCTCATGGAACCACGTGCGGGCGGCGGCGTGCTGTCGGCGCTGAAGCTCGCCGGCGGCACCGACGCCCCGACGATTCCCTATGCCGCATCGGACGCGACCTGGGGGCCGGCGGTACCCTCCGCGGACGGCCGCTGGATCGTCGCGACGCGAAATCAGAGTGGGCGCTGGGAGCTGGTGCGGTGGCGCGCGGGTTCGCCGGAATCGATTGCGGTGCTGGCGCGAGCCTCGGGCGGCAGTGCGCTCTCCGATCCCGTCTGGACGCCGGACGGTGTCTTGTTTGTCACTGACGCCGGAGGCTTTCCGCAGATCCATCGGTGGCGCGAAGCGGACGGCGTCACTCAGCTCACGGCGGAGCCGCGCGGCGCCCGCGCGCCCGCGTTACTGGCCGACGGCCGCATCGCATTCGCGACCCTCGGCGACGACGGCTGGGAGCTCCGCGCGGTCACGCCGTCGACGCCCGCGCCGCGGCCCCCCCCCGTGACACTGCCCGCGCTGCTGCCGTTCGACTCCGCGCCGAAGGTCGCGATGCGCGAGACGGGATACGCGTCCTGGGGATCGCTCCGTCCGCATTTCTGGATCCCCGTCGGTGTGAACGCAGGTGTCGCTGGCCGGTTCCTCGGTGCGGCCACCGCGGGGGCGGACGCGCTTGGCCGCTATACCTACTTCGCCGAGGGTATGATCTCGGCGTCGCCGGCGCGTGCGCAGGGCTCCTTCTTCCTTCTTAGTCAGGCGTTCGGCGACCCCACGCTCGACTTCTCGTTCTCCAATGACTGGTCCCCGGTCGGGACCGACAGCACCGGCCACGTCGTGTCCACTGAGCACCGCGAGGCGGCGATCGGTGCCACCGTGCTCGCCCACCGCTGGCGCAGCTTCGTCTCGCTGCGCCTGGCGGCCGAATATGATGGACGGCGATTCGTTTCCGTTCCCGACACGAATCTCGCGGCCATCTGCACGGGCTGCATCTCGCGCGATCGCGTCGGCGGATCGGCGAGTCTGACGTTCGGCTCCGCCGTCGCCGCGCCGCTCACGGTGTCGCTGCAGGACGGCGCGACCGCGGCACTGTTCTATCGTCGCAGGGAAGAGCAGGGCACCGCGCGGTGGCTCAACGAGGTGCGCGCGCGCGGCAACGTGTATGCGCGTCTGGGCCCGCGGCTCGGATTCGCCTACCCCGTGCTCGCGTTCCGCGGCGCGATCGGCGCGCTCGACGGGCCGATCGGTGACCGCTTTGGCGTCGGCGGTGTGTCGTCCGGTGCGTTGCTGTTCGGGTTCGGGCGGGAGGTCGGGACATTTCGCACGTTCCCGGTCCGGGGCTATGCCGGCGGCGTGCTGGCCGGCCGTCGCGCGGCGACGCTCACGGCCGAGTACCGCATGCCGCTGGCGCTGCTCGGGCACTCGCTCGGACATCTGCCCCTGGGCGCCGACAAACTCGCGTTCGCGATCTTCGGCGATGTGGGCGACGCGTGGGACGCCGGTGAACGCGCCCGGCTGCACCGCCTCCGTGCGTTCGGTGCGGAGCTGATCGGCGATCTGACGGTCAGTTACGATCTTCCATTGCGCGTCCGTTGCGGCGTCGCGCAGCCCGCCACCGGTCATCCCCAGGTGTACGCCGCGTTAGCTGCTGATTTCTGATTCCAGCGCGCAAAAACTTGGGCAGTCTGTTGACCCTACTCCGGGCGAACCCTAAGTTAGCCCCGTCCCCTCGGAGATCGGATTGTACTGCTCCCGCTGCGGCACCCAGAATAAGGACACCGCGAAGTTCTGCGATTCTTGCGGCCTCGACTTGACCGCGCTGACGCCCACGGGCGTCCGCGCCGAGGCGCCCGATATCTCGGAAATCGACATGGTGCGCCAGGAGCTCAACGAGGAGTACGAGATCCTCGACGAGCTGGGCCGCGGCGGCATGGCCATCGTGTTCAAAGCGAAAGAAAAGCAGCTCGACCGCGAAGTCGCGATCAAAGTACTGCCGTTCTCGCTCGCCTTCGATAAGGAATTCGTCGAGCGCTTCCAGCGCGAAGCCCGCACCTCCGCCAGGCTCGAGCACCCGAACATCATTCCGATTTATCGTGTCGGGAAATCGGGACGAATCATCTACTTCGTCATGAAGTTTCTGCGGGGCAAGCCGCTCTCCAGCATTCTGGCGGCACGCGGCAGCCTCCCGCCTGCCGAGATCAAGAAGATCCTCGCCGATGTCGCCCGCGCGCTCGCGTACGCGCATAAGAAGGAAATCGTCCATCGCGACATCAAGCCCGACAACATCATGTTCGACGAGCACGGGCACGCGGTCGTCACGGACTTCGGGATCGCCAAAGCGGCGTCGGGCGGGAAGCTCACCGGCACCGGGATGTCGATCGGCACGCCGCACTACATGAGTCCCGAGCAGGCCAAGGCGCAGCCGCTCGACGGCCGCAGCGACATCTATTCGCTCGGCGTGGTCGCGTATCAGTGTCTCACCGGGATCGTTCCCTACGACGGCGAGGATTCCTTCTCCATCGGCTACAAGCACATCATGGAGGAGATCCCGACACCACCGCTCGAGAATCCCGAGAAGCGGCAGTTGTTCGAAATCGTCAGAAAGATGATGGCCAAGACGCCGGCGGCGCGCTTCCAGAACGCCGAGGAGCTGGTCAGCGTGCTCGAGGGCGGCCGCTCCGTCTCGTTTACGACGGACGCGACGATGGCGATGCCCTCGATGTCCGGCGTGCGGATGTCCTCGGCACCGACGACGCCCTTGCCGCGCGCCACCGGCACGCGACCCCCGGTGGGGGAGGGCGTGCCGGCGACGCTCGTGGGAGAACGGCCGCACCGTTCCGCACTCTCGGGGCTGCTGCTGTGGCTGATCATCGTCGGGGCGGTCTTCGGCGGCGGCGGATTCTACGCCTACAAGCAGGGGCTGATCTTCGCGAAGTCGAGCGGTGGGGCCCGGAATCCCGACTCGACGCGCGCGCGCGACACGACCCGGCTCGCCGCGACCGACACCACCAAGCAGGGTACGGATTCGACTTCGAGGCCGGTCGAGCCACCGCCCCCGGCGCCAGGCTCGCCGGGAAAGCTCGTGCTGCAGAACCTGCCTCAGAACGCTCGCGTCACCATCGACGGTCAACCGGTGCGCGGCAATCAGCTCGACTTGCCGTCCGGAGTCCGCCACCTGACCGTGCGCGCGAGCGGGTATCAGACCTACGACCGCCAGGTCATCATCACGCCGGGTGAGACCTACAACGTGCGCGTGGACATGCAGACCAGCGATGACGACAGCGGTCCCTGCGACAAGTTCGGACCGGCGTACAACCAGGACAACATCTGCTTCGACACCCGTCCGGTGCCCCTGTCCCCCACGCTCATTCCGGTGGCCCAGGACGCACCGGTGTTCCCCCGCCAGGCCATCCTGCTCGTGCGCGTGTCGCGGAACGGCACCACGCAGGAGGCGCGCGTCTTCGTCCCCTCCAACGTCGAAACTTTCAACAACGAAGCGCTCGACATGGCCAGGAACCTGCGCTGGAATCCGGCGCAGAAGAACGGTGAGCCGACCGAGGCGTGGGTGCAGTGGCGGTTCCAACCGGTGCGCCAGTAATCCACAAACCCAAAATCGACCCGACCGCGTTCATCGCGCCGGGTGCCGCCGTCATGGGCGACGTGACCCTGGGGCCGCGGTCGAGCGTGTGGTATCAGGCCGTGCTGCGGGGCGACATGGCCCCGATTGTGATCGGTGAGGCGACCAACATCCAGGATGCCACGATCGTGCATGTGGATGAGGGGAAGCCGGCGCTCATCGGGGCCTATGTGGGGGTGGGCCACCGGGTCATTCTCCACGCCTGCGTCGTGGAGGACGAGTGCCTGATCGGGATGGGCAGCATCCTGCTCAATGACGTGCGGGTGGGCAGGGGGAGTGTGATCGCCGCGGGGGCCGTCTTGCCGGAGGGGATGCAGGTGCCGCCCGGCTCGCTGGTCATGGGTGTGCCGGCGCGGGTCACCCGCACGGTGGACGACACGCTGCGCGCGCGGATTCGGGGGACCTGGGAGCACTACGTCGCCGAAGCCGAGCGGCACCGTCGCGGGACGTTTCCGCTCGAGCGAGCAAGTTTGTGATGTTGATACTCGGAGAGCGAGACACGCCAACGCGAGTCTTCAGTCTTGCCGTGGTCTCCTCGCGTCCCTACCTTGGGCCTCCACATCCCTTTAACTTCCGTTTTTCACTCTATACGCCGTGAGATGTGCATGAAGAGTCTCGATTTGAGCGCCAACGCTCTCACCGTGCTCGAGCGCCGCTACCTCGTGAAGGACGACGAGGGGAAGCCGGTGGAGCGCCCGGAGGACCTGTTCTGGCGCGTCGCGCGCACGATCGCCGCTCCCGATCGGACCTATGGTGCCTCGAATCGGGCTGTGGAAAGCCTTGCCGAGACATTCTTCGAGCTGATGGCGACGCGCGTGTGGATGCCGAATTCCCCCACCCTGATGAATGCCGGCCGTCCCCTCGGCCAGCTGTCGGCGTGCTTCGTGCTCCCGGTCGAGGACGCGCTCTCGAACGGGCGCTCCGGCATCTACGACACGCTGCGGGCGATGGCCCTGGTGCATCAGTCGGGCGGCGGGACCGGCTTCTCCTTCTCACGGCTGCGCCCCAAGAACGACGTCGTGCGCTCGACCATGGGCGTTGCGTCCGGGCCCGTGTCGTTCATGAAGCTGTATGACGCCTCGACCGACGTCGTGAAGCAGGGCGGGACCCGGCGTGGCGCCAACATGGGCATCCTGCGCGTGGACCATCCCGACGTTATGGACTTCATCCACTGTAAGGATGATCTGACCCAGGTCACGAATTTCAACATCTCCGTCGCCGTCACCGACGCCTTCATGACGGCGCTGGAAGCGGGGCAGTCCTACGACCTGATCCACCCGCGCACCGGCAAGGTGGTCGGGCAGCTCGACGCCCGCGAGGTCTTCAAGCAGATCGTGCACGGCGCGTGGAAGACCGGCGAGCCCGGCGTGTTCTACATCGATCGCGCCAACCATTACAACCCGGTTCCACACCTCGGCAGTTACGAGGCGACCAATCCGTGCGGTGAGCAGCCGCTGCTTCCCTACGACGTGTGCAACCTCGGTTCGATCAACGTCGGTCTGTTCGTCAAGAACGGCGATGTGGATTGGGACAGCCTGCGCACCGCCGTCCACCTCTGCACGCATTTCCTCGATAACGTCATCGACGCGAACCGGTACCCGCTCGCCGAGATCGACGACCTCGCGAAGCGTATCCGCCGCATCGGCCTCGGCATCATGGGCTGGGCGGACCTGCTCGTGCGTCTGGGCATCGGGTACAACTCCGATGCAGGCGTCGCGTTGGGCCGCAAGCTGATGGAGTTCATCGACGAGGAGTCGAAGGTCGCGTCCGAGAAGCTGGCCGCAACGCGCGGCACGTTTGCGGAGTGGGAGCGCTCGATTTGGGGGCCGGACGCCACCTGCGCGCGGACCGCCACGGGCGAGCGCATTCGTCCGATGCGCCGCTTGCGCAACTGCAACCTCACCACGGTCGCGCCGACCGGCACCATTTCCATCATCGCCGGCTGCTCGTCAGGCATCGAGCCGCTCTTCGCGGTCGCGTTCATGCGCAATCAGGCGGGCGTGCTCATGCCCGACGTGAACGAAGACTTCGTGGCGATCGCCCGGCGCGAAGGCTGGTACTCCGAAGACTTGATGAAGCAGATCGCCGAGGCGGGGCACATCCACTTCGATGCGGTGCCGGAGAAGTGGCAGCGCGTCTTCGTGACCGCGCACGACGTCACGCCCGAGTGGCACATTCAGATGCAGGGTGCCTTCCAGGAGTTCACCGATTCGGCGATTTCCAAGACCTGCAACTTTGCGAACAACGCGACCGAGCAGTACGTCGAACAGATCTACCGCTACGCGTTTCAGCTCGGCTGCAAAGGCGTGACGGTGTATCGCGACGGGGCGCGCGAGAATCAGGTGCTGTCGACCGGCTCGACCGCCAAAAAGGTGCAGGAGGCGGCCGCCCCGGTCGAAGCCCTCAGCCGGATTGCCGAGCTCGAGACCGAGCTGCAACTGACCAAGGAACGGCTGCACGACGTCGAGGCGGAGAACTTGCAGCGCCGCGCCAAGCGGTCTCGTCCCGATCTGCTCAAGGGCTCGACGCGCCGCGTCGAATCACCGCTCGGCACGATGTACGTGACCATCACCGAGGACGACAAGGGCCAGCCGTTCGAAGTCTTCATGTCGCTCGGCAAGGCGGGCGGCGCTCTGATGGCCGACGTCGAGGCGGTCGGCCGGCTGATTTCACTCGCGCTGCGCTCCGGTGTGCCGCTGCCGGAGATCTACCGGCAGCTCCGCGGCATCTCGTCCGACCGTGCCGTCGGCCTCGGCCCGAACAAGGTCATGTCGGTGCCCGACGCGATCGGGATCGCCATCGAGAAGTGGATGCAGGACAAGCAGGGAGTCCAGCAGGACCTCCTCGCGCCCAATCTCTCCCCGGGCGTCCCGGCGCCGGCGGCGGGGGGGGCCGCCGGGGGGGGGGCCGAAGCGCTGCTGCAGGGGGGGCGCCGCCCGGAGCAAGACTTCATCGGGGCCTGTCCCGACTGTGGCTCCCAGCTGGCGTTTATCGAAGGATGTGCTAAATGTCACGTCTGCGGCTTTTCGGAGTGTGGTTGACCGGGAGCGACCGTGTCCCCTGTGACTCCAGTCACGACGGCCACTTGCGCAGGTAGGTAGTCTACAGACATGGAAAGCAGCCACCGGATGGTCACGCCCACTCGCCTTCAAGTGAAGGGTTGGGCGCGTGTCGGTCCCGCCGGTGCGCACACGCTGCGGCGCGGCGCTTGGTATCCCGTCGTTCGGATCTCCTCGAGCAACATCGTCGTCCTCGACGTCAATCGGCACAACGTGCCGGTCGACCGGCGATTCCTCGAGATTCGCTATCATCCGCCCGAGCGGTGGACGATCGTGCGGTGCGAGCCGCGCGTCATCGAGCGACTCGGGCGAATCTTTCCGCTGACCTACGCCGTCTGCCCCGCGTGCCGGCATCGGCAGGGCATCGAGGCCCGGACCAACGACATGACGTGCGATCGCTGCCATAAGTCGGCCGCAATGGCGTGGGATGAACTGAGCTAAATCAAAACGCGGACCTGCAACGACTACCGGCAAAAGTAAACGGGACAATCCTCGCGAGGGTTGTCCCGTTTCTCTGTTTCCGGTGGCCCGCTGCTGCGTCTGTAGCCTAGCCTTTGCATGTCCTAAAGAATTGCAACGGAATCTCCCAGGGAAACCGTACCAACCCCCTCACCGACGCAATAGAAGCCTCTCATGCCGTCGTCCAAAAACTGCAGGTGTTTTTTCAGCTCTTCCGGCTCGACGTGTTTGCCGAGTGCCCATCCCGTGAACGGCCGGCATGGGTGCGCTACCTGGAGCACCTTGAGTCGCACCCGCTCCGTGCCGTCAGGCGCGAGGATCGCGACGCCATTCGCCAGCTCCTCGTACGTGAATCGCCGCTCGGCCGTGGCGATGATGTTCTCGCCGGCGCACCCGACCTCCAGATGATCTCCGAAGCGCTCCTGCATCGCCATGTAGTGCGACGTGAAGCCGAGCGAGATGCCGTGCAGGCCGTCGTCGTTCTTGGTGGAGGGATGGGCGCGGTGGTGAACGTCCACGATCCACGTCTCCCCGCCATCGGGACTCGCGCCGAGGGCGCCGTCGGGCGTGACATTCAGCGTCCGAACCGAGAGCAGGGGCGTGGGATCGTAGATGCGTGTGGGTTTGTCGCCGCGCTTCAAGGAGCCGCGTTGGATTTGCAGATGTGTGACCGTTCCGATCGTGCGCATAACGGAACTTAACAGGATGTGCTACATTGGCCGCGGCCATGGCTCCCCCCTCCTCCTCCCAGTTACCCCGCGGCTGGGCGCGGTGTCTGGACAACGTCGCCGACGTCCTGCGCCGCGGCGCCTGGTATCCGATCGTAGACGAGACCGACGACGGCAAAGTGGTGATCGAGGTGCGCAAGCGGCCGGTGCGCGTGAGCCGCATCGACGTCGCGGTTCGCGAGAACCCCCCCGACCATTGGAGCATCGTGGTCCGCACCGGCCTGCTCCGCCCTACCCTGGGCGGCAGGGAAGGGGAGGAGGTCACCACGACGTACGCGGTGTGTCCCAACTGTCAGGAGCGGCAGGACTTCAGCGGGAAGCCCGATGCGCTCAAGTGTCTCCGCTGCAAACAGGAATCAAGGGTCGACTGGTCGGAAACCTGCTGAATCCCGTGCTCTTGCGGGGCTGAAATCTGTTTAGTATGTTAACTATCAACATGTTAATTATATGTCCGATCGCTCCGAACTGGCGCTGCAGCTGACCGACGCGGTTGCGGCTGCCTACCACGCGATCGAGCGTGCGGGGAATCGCGCCTACAAGACCTTCGGGTTGTCGCAGCGGGCCCACGCGGCCATGCAGGCGGTCGATCTCGGCGGGCCGGACGGCGCGCGTCCCAGCGACGTCGCCAGCGAGCTGGGCGTCTCGCGCGCCGCCGCGACGACGTTCATCCAACGCCTCGAGGCGAAGGGCCTCGTTGAAACCACGACCGACCCCGACGACGATCGGGGCGTGCGGGTCACGCTCACGCGGCACGGTCTCGAGGTCCTGCTGCGGGTGGGGCAGCTGGAGCGGCGCCTCGCGGCCCGCACGATCGAGGGGATGCCGGCGTCGGCCATGGCGCGCACGATCCACGTACTCCAGGAGCTCAAGGGGAGGCTCGAACAGAAGTCGCTCGAGGTCGTGCGCTGAACCCCTATACAAATGTGCGAATCTTTATGCAGTATTCCCCTGCAAACCGGCTAGTTTTCCACACCTCCAGAGGCGCGTGCATTTGTGGATAACCGAACGAACGGCGGCCCGCCGATTCGCCGCACCAAGATCGTCGCGACCCTGGGACCCGCGACCGGGAATCAGACGACCATTGGCGCGCTGCTCCAGGCCGGAGCCAACGTGCTTCGCATCAATGCCTCTCACGGCACCGCCGAGCTGCGCGCGGAGTGGATCGCGGCCGCCCGGCGCGTCGCGAAGCAGATGGACCTGCCGATCGCCATCCTGCTCGACCTCCAGGGACCGCGCATTCGCGTCGGCGATTTGCCCGCGCCGCGGGAGCTCACGGCGGGTCAGCAGGTGGTGTTTGCCCCCGAGGACGTCGCGCGGGGCGACGAGCTGCCCACGACGTACGAGGGCCTCGCGACTGACGCCCGCATCGGCTCCCGGATCCTGCTGAACGACGGCCTGCTGTCGGTGGAGGTCACCGGCGTCGACGCGCCGCGCGTGCGCGGCCGCGTCATCGACGGCGGTATTCTCACGGCGCACAAGGGCATGAACCTGCCCGGGGTCCAGGTGTCGGCGCCGGCGCTCACCGAGAAGGATCGGGAGGACGTGCAGGATGCCCTGAAGATCGGCGTCGACTACCTCGCGCTCAGTTTCGTCCGCCGGCCCGAGGACATCGAGGAGCTCCGCGCCCTGGCGCCCGGTACTACGAAACTCGTGGCGAAGATCGAGAAGGCGACTGCGCTCGACAATCTCGAAAAGATCGTAGCCGTGTCGGATGCCGTGATGGTGGCGCGTGGTGACCTCGGCGTCGAGCTGCCGTTCGAGCAGGTGCCGCTCGTCCAAAAGCGGCTGATCGGCGAAGCGAATCACCAGGGCAAGCCGGTGATCACCGCGACCCAGATGCTGGAATCGATGGTGCACAACCCGCGGCCCACGCGGGCCGAGGCCTCCGATGTCGCCAACGCGATCCTCGACGGCACGGACGCCGTGATGCTGTCGGCGGAGACCGCGGTCGGGCAGTACCCGGTCGAGGCCGTGCGCGCGATGGACCGGATCATCCGGGAAATGGAGCGGCACCCGCTGCGGCAACGGGAAGAGCGGCGCATGGCCCGGGACGGAGTGCATACGGAGGACGCGATCGCCTGGGGCACGCACGCCGTGGCGCGCATGCTCAAGACGCCGCTCATCGTGACGCTCACCAAGGGCGGGTTTACGGCGCGCAAGGTCGCCGCGCTCCGTCCCCCCGTTCCGATTCTCGCAGTGACCACAGAGCTGCCGACCTATCGGCAGCTGGCGCTGGTCTGGGGCATCATCCCGGTGCTGGTGGACCGCGTGCCGGGCTACGACGCGATGCTGACCGTCGTGCGTGACCTGATTCTCAAGCGCCAGTATGCAAAGTCCGGCGACAGCATCGTCATGACGGCGGGCGTGCCGTGGGACGTGTCCGGCAGCACGAATCTCATCAAGGTCGAGCAGGTGTGAAGTGCGGTTGACCCTGCTCGGCACCGGCACGTCGTTTGGCGTGCCGCAGATTGGCTGTCGCTGTCCCACCTGCACATCCGCTGACCCCCGCGACCGGCGCACCCGCACCGCCGCCCTGATCGAGACCCGCGGCAAGCGCTTTCTGATCGATACGCCACCGGAGCTGCGCCTGCAGCTCGTCTCGGCCGGGATCGATCACGTGGACGCCGTGCTGTTCACGCACGCCCATGCCGATCATGTGCACGGAATCGATGACCTGCGCGCGCTCTCGGTTCGGCAGGGAGCGATGCTCCCCGCCTATGGCTCGCGCGCCACGATGGCGGAGCTGGTCGCCAAATTCCCGTACATCTTCGATCCGTCGATCGTCGTGCCGGCGGGCACGAGCAAGCCGGAGCTCTCGGCCCACGTCCTCCAGCCCGGCGTGACGACGTCGATTGCGGGCGTCCCGGTCCTGGCGCTCTCGCTCCCCCATGGGGCGCAGGAGGTGTTTGGTTATCGCGTGGGTCCGATCGCGTATCTCACCGACGTGAAAGTGATTCCCGAGAGTGTGGTCGAGGTGCTGAAAGGTGTGGAGGTGCTGGTCCTGAACGCCCTGCTGTCGCATCCGCATCCCCTCCATCTTTCGATCCCCGAGGCCGTCGAGACCGCCCGGCGCGTCGGCGCCCCGCGGACGTTCTTCACGCATCTCACGCACGAGCACACGCATGCCGGGCTCGCGGCCAAACTCCCGGCGGGCATCGCGCCCGCGCACGACGGGCTGGTTATCGACCTACCCGGGGCATAAATTCCGCCGCCAGGAGGCGGGAACGCTCATGCTCAAGGAAAACGACAAGATTGACGCGCTGGTGCGCAAGGCCGTCTTCGGAAGTGAGGACGACAAAGCGCACGCGCGATGGATGATTTGGGAGATGGGGCAAAAGGAAGGTGTGCGGCCCGCTTCGATCCACGAGCTGTACATGGCGCGGGGCCGCGGCGACGTACCCCCGTTTACGACGCCGGCGATGAACGTCCGCATTCTTTCCTACGACACCGGGCGCGCGATCTTCCGCGCGGCCAAGCGACTCGACGCCGGCGCGATCATCTGCGAGATCGCGCGCAGCGAGATCGCCTATACCGACCAGCGGCCCGCCGAATACGTGGCGGTGATGACCGCGGCGGCGCTGCGGGAGGGGTTCACCGGCCCCCTGTTCATTCAGGGCGACCACGTCCAGGTCAACGCGAAGAAGTATGCGGCTGACCCGGACGCCGAGCTGAAAGCCCTGCGTGCGCTGATCGAGGAAGAGCTGCACGCCGGCTTCTACAACGTCGATGTCGATACGTCGACGCTGGTCGATCTCTCCAAGCCCAACCTCGACGAACAGCAGCGCACCAACTACGAGCGCGCCGCCGAGCTGACGCAATTCATCCGGGACCGCGAGCCGGACGGCGTCACCGTGTCGGTGGGCGCCGAGATCGGCGAGGTCGGCGGCAAGAACAGCGACGTGCACGAGCTCAAGGCGTTCATGGAGGGCTACAACCGTACGCTCAAGACGCTCGGCACCTCGCCCGGCATCTCGAAGATCTCGGTGCAGACCGGGACCAGCCATGGCGGTGTCGTCCTGCCGGACGGCTCGATCGCCAAGGTGAAGCTCGATCTGGAGGCGCTGCAGGCGCTCTCGGTGGACGCGCGCAAGAAGTACGGACTCGGCGGCGCGGTCCAGCACGGCGCGTCGACGCTGCCGCCGGAAGCGTTCTCGCAGTTCCCGCAGTGTGAGGCGGTCGAGATCCACCTCGCCACCAATTTCCAGACGATCGTCATGGATCATCCCGCGCTCCCGCAGGATCTGCGGCGCGAGGTCAACGAGTGGGTCAAGGTGGAAGCCAAAGAGGAATGGAAGAAAGGCGACACCGAGGAGCAGTTCATCTACAAGAGCCGCAAGAAGGCGATCGGACCGTTCAAGCGGCGGTTCTGGGATCTTCCCGCCGACGTGCGCGCCGCGATCGGGGCGGATCTCGAGAAGACGTTCACGTTCCTGTTCGAGCAGCTGCGCGTGAAGGGCACGCGGGCCGCGACGGACAAGTACGTCAAACCGAAGCTCGATTCCCACGCGGCGCCGCGGGCGGCGCTGGTGTCGGCGCCAGATGACGCAGAGGCGGGTGAATGAGCGAGCGGAGCGGGGGGTTTGGCGCGTTCCTGTTCGGGATCGTGCTCGGCGCCGTGGCGGGATTCGTCTTCGCGCCGACCGAAGGCGGGGAGAGCACCCGCCGCAAGATGACCAAGGGGCTGCGCAATCTGAAAGAGCTGGCCGAGGACAAGGTCGATGAGGTGCGCGGACTCCTGAAGGAAGCGGAGGACGAGGCGGAGGAGAACGAGGAAGCAGAGGAAGAGCCGGAGCTCGGCACGCGCGAGCAGTTGCGTCGCCGGCTCGACGCCGCCCGCCGCCGCCGTGCCCGGGCTCGCCCACCGGTGCCCCCTCAGTCCGAGGAGGAGGACGAGCCGCTCGCGTGAATGGTGCAGGCGGCTGGCACCGCACGGTCACCGGCGTCGTCCGGCGCACCCTCGAGGCAGCCTACGAAGACAACATTCCGTTTCTCGCCGGCGCTCTGTCGTTCGATATCCTCCTCACTGCCATTCCGTTTGTCGGGCTCGTCCTCGCCGTCGTCGGGTACCTCGCCCAGCACCAGCTGTCCGTCCACCAGCTGAACGTCCACGAGCTGCTGGAGCGCTTCCTCCCCGCGGCGAGCGGCGGGGAGACCGGGCAGTTCGGCTTCATCGAGCGCGCGCTCGGCGACCTCGTCGCGCGGCGCGGACACCTCACGCGCCTCGCGGCGCCCCTGTTCCTGTGGTTCTCGACTCGTATGTTCGGGGGACTGCGGGCGGCCCTGAACGAAGTGTTCGACACGGAGGAGAACCGATCCTGGCCGAGGGCCAAGCTGATCGATATCGGTATGGTCTTCGTCGCGGGTGCGCTGTTCCTCGCGGTTGCGCTCGCGTCCACGAACCGCGGCGTCTGGTCGCAGCTCGCCTCGCTGGTGTTCAGCACCGCGCTGTTCTATGTGATCTTCAAATATCTGCCGAGCCGCCGCATTTACTGGCGGACCGGCGTGGTGGCGTCGCTGTTTTGCGCGATCGCGTTCGAGCTCGCCAAGCGGTTGTATGCCCTGTATGTCGCGCACTTCGTGACGTTCGATCGCGTGACGTCCGATGCCAACCTGATCGGTTTCCTGTTGTTCATTCTGTGGATCTACTACACGTCCTACGTGTTCCTGCTGGGCGGCGAGGTGGCCGAGACCTACGACCTGATGCGCATGCGACGCCAGCAACGCGTGCGCCTCGGATGACGCCCACTCTGATCGATCTCCGTTCCGATACCGTCACCACGCCGTCGCCCGGCATGCGGCGCGCCATGGCCGACGCCGAGGTCGGCGACGACGTGCTGGACGGCGATCCCACCACCCGCCGCCTCGAGGAGCGTATCGCGGAGCTCCTGGGCACCGGGGACGCGCTCTTCTTTCCCTCGGGCACCCAGGCCAATCAGACCGGCATCGCCCTGGTTACCGAGCCGGGCACCGAGCTGCTGCTCGAAGGAAACGCGCACCTCGTGCACTCGGAGATGGCCGGCGTCGCCGCGCTGTCGGGCGTGCAAATTCGGCCGATCACCACGCCCGACGGCCTGCTCACCGCGGACTTGGTGCGCGGCGCTCTCCGGGTTCCGTCGCCACACGTCCCGCGCATCACGGCACTCGCGATCGAGAACACGAACAACACCGCCGGCGGGCGCGTGCTCGATGCCGCGGGGGTCGACGGGCTGACCCGCGCGGCGCGTGACGCCGGGCTCGCGGTCCACCTCGACGGCGCGCGGCTCTGGAATGCCGCCGTGGCGGCCGGCGTGACGCCGGCGCGGCTGGCCCAAGGCGCCGACACGGTGATGGTGAGCATCTCGAAGGGACTCGGCTGTCCCGTGGGGTCATGCCTCGGATTCAAGAAGGAGTGGCGCGCCCGCGCCTGGGAGATCCGCAGGCGCCTCGGCGGCGGGATGCGCCAGTCGGGGATTCTCGCCGCCGCGGGATTGTACGCGCTGGATCACAACCTGGCGCGCATCGGTGAGGATCACGCCAACGCTCGCCGTTTTGCGGAACTGCTTTCCGGCAGTCCGGCCGTCAGGCCGTCAGACCCACAGACGAACATCGTGATGGTCGACCTGCTGCGCAGCGGTGACTCACCAGAGTCGGTGTCGCAGCGGCTGGCGCAGGCAGGAGTCCGGCTCGCGCCGTGGGGACCGCGGCGGCTGCGCGCGGTCACGCATCTCGATGTGAGCCGGGCCGACGTCGAGCGCGCTGCCCGGATCATCCTGGAGACGTTGCGGTGAGCGCGCGGCCCGAGCCTCGCGCGCAAGCGATGCCCCTGGACCGGGCGATCCTGTGGAATCCGCCGGCGGCGCCGGGCACCACCTCGCCGGGGCGCCCGTCGAGCCGCTCGCCGTATCCGATCTTCTTTCAGCAGGAAGCCGTCATCGCGCTCCAGGATCACATCAAGAGCTCGCCCACCCAGGCGATCTTCGGTTTCCTGATTGGCGATGTGTACCGCGACCCCGAAACGGGAGTGCTGTACACCATCATCGATAAGACGCTGAAGCTCAGCCAGGCGATTTACGGCGACAAGACCGAGGTCGTCGTGTCGCGGCTGTGGGACCGCATGCAGGAGCAGCTCAAGAAAGCCGCCGGGACGCTGCTCGGCTGGTACCACAGCCATCCGGGGCAGGGGGGTTTCCTCACGACGCACGACGTCGAAACGCACGAGAAATTCTTCACCGATCCCTGGCAGGTCGCGATCCTCGTTGCGGCCGAAGCGGGCGGCGTGACGGGCCGATTCTTTCGCTCGACCCAGGGCAACGCCGACTGGCACAAGACGCCACTGCCGTTCTACGAGCTGCTGCAGCCCGACTCGATCAAGCCGGACGGAAAAAAGCGCTCGTTCATTGTGTGGCGAAACTACAAACCGTACGGCCCCACGCTCACCGGGCCGAAGCCCAAACCGGCGCCTGCGCCGGAACCGCCTCCGCCACCGCCTGAGGCGGAAGCTCCGGAAGAAGAGGAAGAAGTCGAAGCCAAAGCGCCCCCTCCGCCCGCCCCGGCGCCCGAGAAGCGCGGCTTCCGGATCATGCGCTCGAGCGCGGACGACATTCCGGTGATCAAATCGAGTGCGGATGACGAGCCGGCTCCGCCGCCGGTGCCGACTCCGCCTCCGCCGCCACTCAAAAGCGCCTCCAAGACCCGCCCTGCGGCACCAGTTTTCGTTCCGGATGAACCTCCGGCACCAAAGCCACCGCCGCCACCACCACCGCCGCCACCACCACCGCCGCCAAAAACCGACGAGATCCCGTGGACCGTGACGCCGGAATCGGTGCGTGCCGTGCCGCCGTCGCCCCCGCCGTCGCGCGCCGCGGCGCCTCCGCGGCGGATATCGTCGCCCACGTTCAGGCTGCTCGATGAGGATGAGAGGAAGAAGCCGGCACCGAAACCGCGCCGCTCCAAGCGGCGCGGCCCCTGGCTGCGGCGCGTCGCAATTCTCCTGTTGCTCGCCGGGGCAGGGGCCGGCGGGTATTGGTATTTCGCGCTGCGCAATCCGGGCGTGCCACCGCCGTGGGTAGGACTGCTCGATCGTGCGAAGCAGCTGGTCGCGCGCGTGACCACGCGGACGCCGGCACCGCCGGCGTCGCGGCGCCGGCCCACGACAACCGCCCCCGCCGTGCCACCCGCGCCCCAACCGGTGGCAGTGCCCCCACCGGCGGCCGCACCGGTGCCCGTTCCGCAGCCCGTGGCGCCGCCGTCACCATTCGCGCGCTTCGACCGGCTGACGGATTCGCTGTCGCGCGCCGTGCGCAATTTCCAGGACCGCGCCGCGTTGTTCGCGAGCGGCCGGATGGATTGCAACGGGCTCGCCACCGGGCTCGTCTCGGTCGAGAACTTGTGGGCGACGTACAACATCGAGCGTCGCGCGCGCATGGCGTCGTTCGATCAGCGCCGGGCGACACAGGATCAGGCGATGTACGCCTCCGTCGATTCGGTCGAGAGCGGCTTCGAGCGGTCGGGATGCCCGCGGCCCTGAGCGCAATGCTCGCTGCGCTGGTGCTGCAAGGCTCGGCACCGCTGCGCAAGAGCGACCTGGTGCGACTCCTGTCGGGCGCGGGGATGTCACCGGGGGAGCTGGCGCAGCTGGTGCGGCGCAACTGCCTCACGTTCCAGCCCACGGACCGCGATCGCAACGACTTCCGCCTGCTGGGCGCGGAGCCCTCGTTGCTCGCCGCGGTCGACGATTGTGCACGGCGCCGCGCGCCGCGGCGGACTTCCCCGAAGCCGGCGGCGGCGCCTCCACCAGCTCCGCCCCCGCAGGCCGTCATTCAGGTGCAACGCATCCTGATCAGAGTCTCGGCCGAGCGCAGCGGCTTTGTGTCGGGCGGAGGGCAGCGCGGCAGCGCCGGCAGCCGGCTGCCCCGCGCGCTGGTGTTCGAGGCGCGCGACTCGACGGGCGCGGTCCTCTCGGGTCAGGCGGTGACGTTCACGGGCATCAACGCCAACATCCAGCCCGCCGTCGCGGCCACGGACGCCGCGGGGCAAGTCCACGTGGGAGTGACGTTGGGCGAGCGCGTCGGCTCGGCGACGGTGATCGCGGCAATGGGCGTCGTCGAGAAACAGGTCGCGTTCAACGTCGTGGCGGGTCCCGCGGCGCAGCTCGTGGTGTTGTGCGGGTCATCGAGCCTGTCGGGCCATTTCGCGATCCGTCCCGATTCGAGCGTCGTGTTGCGCGTCTCCGCGCAGGATGCGTTCGCGAATCCCACGCCGCTCCTCAGCCTGCGCGCCGCGGTGGCGGACGCGCGCATCTTCCGGGTGGTGGGCGTGGCGCAGGACAGCGCGGTGGGCACCGTGACGCTGAAGCCTGACCAGGCGGGGACAACGAGTCTCGCCGTCATCGCCAATGGGATGCGCCAATACCTGACGGTTACGGTCCCACCTCGCGCTGCGCCTGGCACAGTTGATTGTCGATGAGGGTACGGCCCGCTGGCGAATGATCAATGTAGAATGATCAATGTTCATTGATCATTGATCATTGGACATTGATCATTTGGATGTGGAATGCCCCAGGCACCCCGCAACGAATCCCGGCATCGTTTAGCGCTGCTCCCTGCGGGGGCCTGACGCGGTTCACGAGCGGAAAGCCTGCGGACCTGGGGCGCCTGAAATATCAATGATTACTGATCAATGTTCAATGATCATTGAACATTCGCGCTCCGGTGTAGATTAGGACTCAATGATTGCACTAGCGCGCAAGTATCGCCCCAAGCAATTCGCCGATCTCGTCGCCCAGGACCACGTGGCCGCCGCACTGCGCGGCGCCGTGGCGCAGAGCCGCGTGGCTCACGGATATCTCTTTGCGGGACCCCGCGGCGTGGGGAAAACCACCGCCGCGCGCATTCTCGCGATGGCCCTGAACTGCGAGCGTCGGGCGGCGGCCGGGGAGCCGTGCGGCCAATGTGATTCGTGCCGCCGGATCTGGACCGGGGCGGCCAATCTCGACGTCGTCGAGCTCGACGCCGCGTCCAACCGCGGCGTGGATGACGCGCGCGACTTGCGCGAGCGGGCGATGTATGCGGCGAGCACCGAGGCGGGCTCCAAGGTCTACATCGTCGACGAAGCGCACATGTTGACGCGTGAAGCGTGGAACGCGCTGCTCAAGATTCTCGAGGAGCCCCCACCGCGTGTCGTGTTCGTGTTCGCCACGACCGAGCCGCAGAAGATCGCCAACACCGCGGCGCCGATTCTGTCGCGGCTGCAGCGCTTTGATTTCCGGCGCATCGGTCCGCACGCGATCGTCGCCCGGCTGCAGCAGGTCGCGCAGGCCGAGCAGCTCAAAGTCGAGGACGACGCGCTGCGCTTGATCGCCAAAAGCGCCAACGGTGGCATGCGCGACGCGCTGTCGCTGCTCGATCAAGTGGTGTCGTTCGGGGAAGGTCCCGTCACGGTCGCGCGCGTGCGCGAGGTGCTGGGCCTGATTCCCGACGAGCTCTACGCCGACATGCTCCGCGCCATCGCCGAACGGGATCCGTCGGGCGTCTTCCCGCTGGTCGAGCGACTGCTCGAAGCGGGCGCTGATCTCGGCGAGTTCGTGAACGGCGCGGCCGAGACCTTGCGCGCCCTGCTGCTCGTGGGCGTGGGCGGTCAGCCCGAGGGGCTGACCGAAGGGCTCACGGCGGTGGTGCGCGAGTACGCGCCGCAGCTGCCCCCCGCCGATGTGGTCCGGCTGCTCACGATTCTCAGCGATTCCGAGGAGCGACTCAGCCGCAGCGCGAATCAACGTCTGCTCGTTGAAGTGCTGCTGCTGAGATGGGCGATGCTGGATCGGACGGTCGAGCTCTCGGAGGTACTCGACGCATTGAAAGGTGTCGGACCGTCAACCGCGCAATCACCGGCCGCCGAACCGCCGCCATCGTCCAACCGTCCAACCGTCCAACCGTCCAACCGTCCGGCAAGTCAGAAGCTCGAGCCCACGCTCGACAACGTCCGTTCCGTGTGGTCGCAAGTCGTCCAGGATACGCGCGCCAAGTCTCCACTGCTCGGGAGTCTCCTCGCCGAAGCGCAGGTCGTCACGGTCGACGGCCGGACCGTGACGATTCGTCCCGGGAACGCCGTACATGCCGAGGGACTCGAGCGGCAACGCGAAGCGATCGCGCAGGCCCTCGGTGTGTACGTCAGCGAAGCCCCGCGCGTACAGATCGCGGTCGGTGGAACGGGGGGGGCTGGGGGCGGGGGCGGGGGCGGGGGCGGCGCGGGGCGGATGACTCCGCAGGGCGCTAATGCCGAGCGAATGAAGAGTCTGCGGGCCAAAGATCCGACTCTGAGCGCTGCGGTAGACGCATTAGATTTGGAGTTGCTCGAATAGCTTGCCAACGGTATCACGCGGGGTAACTTTCGACGTATGGCGGATTTATCTAGCCTGCTTCAGCTCTCCCAGCAGATGCAGGGGCGGCTGACCGAGATCCAGACTCAGCTGGCGCAGCAGACTTTGACGGTATCGGCCGGTGGCGGCATGGTCCAGGCCACGGTCGATGGTCGGGGGCACATTCGCGGCATCAAGATCGACCCCCAGGCAGTCACCCAGGGGGATGTCGAGATGCTCGAAGATCTCGTGCTGGCTGCTGTGGCGGAGGCGCAGAAGCGCGCGGCCGAGCTGTATCAGGCCGAGGTGCGGAAGCTGGCGTCGGGTCTGCCGTTCCCATTCCAGCTGCCGCTCTAGGCGTCGGTCCCGCCCCCGTGTCCGCCATCGAGGAGCTCGTGGCGGAGCTCGCCAAGCTCCCCGGCATCGGGCGTAAGACCGCCCAACGACTCACGTTCCATCTGCTGAAGCAGCCCGCGGAAACCGCGGAACGGTTGGCGGACGCCATCCGGCGGGTCCGGGGCAAGGTCATGGCGTGCGGGGCCTGCGGCAACCTCTCCGAGGAGGATCCGTGCCCGATTTGTTCGGACCCGCGGCGTGATGCGGCGCTGTTGTGCGTCGTCGAGGAGTCGGGCGACGTCAATGCGATCGAGCGGGCCGGCCGCTATCGCGGCCGCTATCACGTGCTGGGCGGCCGGATCTCGCCGCTGGATGGCGTCGGGCCGGATGAGCTGCATCTTGATCGGTTGCTCGCGCGGTTGCAGAACGGCTCTGAGGTGCGTGAGGTGATCGTCGCCACCAATCCCTCGATGGAGGGCGAGGCGACGGCCACGTATCTGCAGCAGCTGTTGAAGCCGATCGGCGTGCGCATCACGCGCATCGCCCGGGGCCTGCCGGTGGGTGGCGACCTCGAGTATGCCGATGCGGTGACGATTGCCCAGGCGCTGGCGGCACGGCGCGAGATGTCGGAGACCGACTGACCCACTAGGAGGCGCATGGCCGGGGCCGCGAGCTGGTCTTTCAACGAGAACGATTTCAAGCAAATCCAGACGCACCTCCTGGCGTTCCTGCGTGACTCGAACGCCCGCTGTGCGTTGCTCGTCGACCGCAACGGCCAGCTCGTCGCCACCGTCGGAGAAACGCCGCAATTCGATCCAACCGCGTTTGCGTCCCTCACGGCCGCGGACTTCAGCGCCAACGATCAGCTCGCAAAGATGATCGGCGAGGCGGAGTTCGCGTCCCTCGTGCATCAGGGCGAGCGCGAGTCGATGTATCTCGCGGACGTCGCGAAGCGCGTGATCCTGGTCGTGTTGTTCGATCAACGCGCCACGCTCGGACTCGTCAAACTCAAGGCCAAATCGGTGGTGGGAGAGCTCAACAAGGTGTTCGCGGAAATGTTCAATCGGGTCGGCACGGGCCAGGCGCAGCAAAAAGGCCTGCTCGAAGGGGCGGAAGACGAAATTGACAAACTCTTCGGTTAAAGGGACGCGCCCATGTCGATGATCAACTACGCGTCCCGCGAGATCAACTGTAAGCTCGTCTATTACGGACCTGGCCTCGGCGGCAAGACCACTAACCTGGAGCACATCTACGGGAAGGTCTCGCCCAACACGCGCGGCAAAATGATCTCCCTGGCGACCGAAACTGAGCGCACGCTGTTCTTCGACTTCCTGCCGGTCGATCTCGGCACGATTCGCGGTTTCAAAACGCGCTTCCACCTCTACACCGTCCCCGGGCAGGTGTACTACAACGCCAGCCGCAAGCTCATCCTGAAAGGCGTGGACGGGCTCGTCTTCGTTGCCGACAGCCAGATCGAGCGCATGGAAGCGAATGTCGAGTCGATGCAGAACCTGTACGACAACATGTCGGAGTACGGGTACGACCTGACGAGGATCCCGTTCGCGATTCAGTACAACAAGCGCGACCTTCCCAATGCCGCGCCGATCAAGGATCTCCAGGCGTCGCTGAACCCGGGCTGGCCGGTCGAGGACGCCGCACGCCAGAAGCAGACGCCCGATCCGGCCCATCCGGGCGAGAGCCTCGTCGAGAAAGTCGGCCCCGAGTGGGTCGGTCGCGCGCCGTATCACGAGGCCGTGGCGGTCCGCGGGGACGGCGTGTTCGACACCCTGAAGGCGGTCAGTAAGCTGGTCCTCAAGACCCTGAGCTAACGGTCGTTCCGATGCGCTGGACCCTGCCCAACATGATCACGCTGGCCCGTATTTCGCTCACGCCAGTGATCGCCCTGCTGCCGTTCATCTCCGGCTACTGGCCCAAGGTCATCGCCTTCGTCGTATTCCTGATCGCGGCGTTCTCCGATCTGGTCGACGGCTATCTCGCGCGGCGCTACGGCATGATCAGCGAGCTCGGCATGCTGCTCGATCCGATCGCCGACAAGCTGCTGCTGTTTGCGACGCTGATTCCCATCTTCTGGATGACGCGACACCCGACGATTCTTGCCGCCGACAAAGTCGATTACGCGATCAAATGGTGGGGGAGCTTCCCCGTCTGGGTCGCGCTGCTGCTGGTGGGCCGGGAAGTGCTCATCACCGCGTTCCGCTTCTTTGCGAAGCAACGCGGCATCGTGATTCCCGCGATGGGCGCCGGCAAGCTCAAGGCCGTCGTCCAGAACGTCTTCATCGGCGCAACGATCGCGTGGTTCGCCTGGAAGGACGCGATCGCGCAAATGCACCTCGCCGGCGCGTTTCGCAACTTCTGGGATCAGTTCCACGGCTGGTTCGTCGCCGTGACCCTCGCGGGCGCGATCGTGCTGACCGTGTATTCCCTCCTCGTGTACCTCTACCGCTACCGGACACTTCTCAAAGTCGGCAAGTGAAGCTCGAGGTCGTCACGATCGGCACCGAGCTGCTGCTGGGTCAGACCATCGACACGAACGCCGCCGAGCTGGGACGCGTGCTCGCCGCCGCGGGCGTCGAAGTCGTTCGTCACACCTCGGTCGCCGATCGCCCCGAGCTGATTCGCGCCGCCGTGACCGAGGCCCTCGATCGGACGGGCTTCGTGATCACCACGGGGGGCCTCGGTCCGACGCGCGACGACATGACGAAGCGCGAAGTCGCCGCCGTGTTCGGCAAGGCGCTGCAGCTGGACGAAACGGTGCTCCGCGCGCTCGAGGACCGGTTTCGTCGCCTCGGCCGAGCGATGCCCGCGGTGAACCGCACGCAGGCGGAGGTGCCGGAGGGTGCGACGGTGCTGCCCAACCCGCGTGGCACCGCGCCGGGGCTCTGGGTCGCGGACCGTGCCCGAGTCGTCGTCATGCTGCCGGGTGTGCCGTCGGAAATGCGGGGGTTGCTCGCCGAAGAAGTGCTCCCGCGTCTTGCGGCGCTCGGCACGGGACTCGTGGTGCGGTCGCGATCGGTGCGTACGACGGGCATCGCGGAATCGGCGCTCGCCGAGCGCGTGGGCGCCATCGAGGAGGAGATCGCGCCCCTCACGCTGGCGTACCTCCCGTCGACCGAGGGCGTGGATCTGCGTGTAACGGCGTGGGGACTGCGTGACGATGAGGCGGAGCGACGCCTCTCACAGGTGGCGGCGGTGCTGCGTGAACGCGCGGGCGAGCATGCCTACGGTGCCGATGGCGCCGACCTCGCCGCGGTCGTCCTCGATCAGCTGCGCGCGCGCAAGGGTCGGCTGGTAGTCGCCGAATCGTGTACGGGCGGGTTGCTGGGGGCCCGGATCACAGCGGTTCCGGGTGCCTCGCGCGTGTTCATCGGTGGCGTCGTGGCCTACGACGACGTCGTGAAGAGCGGGACGTTGGATGTCTCGCCCGAGCTGCTCGAGCAGTATGGCGCGGTGTCGGAGCAGGTCGTCCGCGCGATGGCTGAGGGCGTGCAACGGCAGTTCGCGGTGGATGCCGCGCTGGCGATCACCGGGATCGCCGGACCCACGGGTGGAACGGCGGTCAAACCGGTCGGCACCGTCTGGCTCGCCGCGCGATGGGGGGCTCACACGCGCGCGCTCAAACGCATCTTCCCCGGCGACCGTGGCGAGATCCGCGCGCGGTCCGCGCAGGCCGCCCTCGATTTGTTGCGCCGTGTGCTGGTGGACGTGCCATGAACCAGATCAACGCGCCCGACGGCACGCCGCTCGTCTACGACGCCTACGAGCCTGCCCGCCCCGCCGTCGCGGTGCTGTTCCTCCACGACTGGCATCCGCAACCGACCGGCGCCGCCGACCGATTCAGCGCGATGGGGACGCAGCTGCAGGCCGCGGGGTTTGCCGCCTACTGCCTGGATCAGCGTGGGCACGGTCGGTCAGGAGGTCGACGCGGGCATCTCTCCCGCTTCAGCCAACTGCTGGGCGACTTGCAGGCGCTCAGGCGCGCGGTCCGGCGCCGGCAAGACGTTCCGCAGGTTCTAGCCGGCCACGGCTTCGGCGCGCTCGTCGTACTTCGCTATCTCGAGACGCAACCGGGCGAGCCGCCGGCCGCGGCCGTCATCGAAAACCCCTGGCTGGCCTCGCGCGCGCGGCCGGCTGTCTGGAAACGTCTGGCGGCGAAGCTGGCGGACCTCTGGCCGACTCTGCCGACGGGACGCGGCGCCGAATTCATGACAGCCGGCGCACGGGCCGAGCTGCAATGGGCGCAGCGAGCCGTGCTCGCCGACTTTCAGCGCATCGAGCGCCCGCTGTTATTTATCCTCGGCGCGGCCGACACGGTGACCGACGCAGCTGTGGCCCGCGAGTTCGCGGACCACCTCACTCCACGCGCAGCAGTCCATTGGCATCCCGAGCTGTCTCACGATCTGGTCACGGCGCCGCAGGTTCTGGAAGAGATGACGCGGTTTGTCGGAGCGTACCGATCTGCGTAGCGCTTTCCAGACGCGGAGTGACGGGGTTATCTTGTTGTCAGACCGACGCTTCCATCTATGACCCATAAACGTCACCAGGGCCAGCCGCCGCCCGCCCTCGATCCTGACTCGCAGGAGCCGGTCGCCGCCGCCGCGCCACCGGAGGCTGAGGCTACCGGGCCGTCGGAAGTCGACGCCTGGAAGGACAGGCATCTGCGTCTCGCCGCGGAGTACGACAACTTCCGCAAACGCACGACGAAAGAGCGCGCCGAGGTGTGGTCGCGTGCACAGGCCGAGCTCGTGGCGCGGCTCGCGGACGCGTTGGACGACTTGTCCCGCTTCGCGCACATCGATCCTGCCGAAATCGATTCAAAGACGCTGCACGATGGCGTCGATCTCGTCGAGCGTAAGGTGTGGAAGGAGCTCGAGGCGGCCGGTGTCACGCGCATCGATCAAGCGGGCGTGCCGTTCGATCCCAACGTGCATGAAGCCGTCACGACTGGGCCCGCGACGAAACCGGAGGAAGACCACACCGTAGGCCAGGTGGTGCAACCGGGCTATAAGATGCGCGATACGTTGTTGCGGCCGGCCCGCGTCGTGGTGCTGACCTGGCAGGGCCAGTAATGGCAGCACAGCGCGACTACTATCAGGTGTTGGGAGTCGCCGAGACCGCCACGACGGACGAAATCAAGAAGGCCTTCCGGCGGTTGGCCAAGCAGTACCATCCCGACCGCAGTCCCAACAATCCGCAGGCCGCCGAGCGCTTCAAGGAGATCAACGAAGCGCACGACGTGCTCAGCGACGCTGACAAGCGGAAGAAATACGATCAGATGCGCCGCTACGGCGCGTTCAGCCCCGAGGGCGGCCGCCGTGGGCGTTCCGCGCCCCAAGACAGCGGCAACTTCGATATCTCCGATCTCGGCGGCCTCGGCGACATCTTCTCGTCCATCTTTGGTCGCCGGGGAGGCGCCGGACGCGAAGCCGAGCCCGAAGACACCGAGACGGAGGTCACCATTCCGTTTCGAGTCGCGGCGCTCGGCGGCGCCGTGCCGATCACGTTGGCGATGTCGGAGGTCTGTCCGACGTGTGGTGGCAACGGCGCGGCAAAGGGTGCGACGATCAGCACCTGCCCGGAGTGCAAAGGGCGTGGGACGGTGTCATTCGGGCAAGGCGGGTTCGCGGTGAATCGTCCCTGTCCCGTATGCCGGGGCAAGGGTACCGTGCCGTCGCAGCGCTGTCCCACCTGTCAGGGCGGTGGCGAAGTGCGCGTTGAAAAGCGGATCAACGTCGACATTCCGGCCGGAGTCGAGGAAGGCGCGCGCATCCGCCTGAGGAACCAGGGACCCAAAGGCCGCGGCGATCTCATGGTCCAGATCCACGTTGCGCCGGACCGCTTCTTCCGGCGCGAGGGACTCGACCTCGTCGGCGTCGTCCCGATCAACCTGGCGCAGGCGCTCCTCGGCTCGCGGATCAAGGTCAAGACGCTCGACGACAAGCGCGTGGTGCTCCGCATTCCGGCCGGTACCCAGCACGGGCAGAAGTTCCGGATTTCCGGCCATGGCATCGAGAAGAACGGGCGACGCGGGGACATGTATGTGGAAGCCCATGTGACGCTGCCGGAAAAGCTGAGCGCCGAGGAGCAGGAAGCGGTAAAGAGTTTTGCGGAGAAGGCGG
>WNGE01001437.1_pt1 | contig 30829 bp, 30 predicted proteins | sample 5400651 | NCBI WGS metagenome assembly WNGE01 (sample SAMN13153370, study PRJNA577476) | soil metagenome | isolation source: 60 cm soil or saprolite under grassland replicate 2 | place: USA:California | collected 2016-06-15
GGCATAAACCAAATAATTGGTTTGTTGCACATAATCTCTTATGCATTTACGTGCCAGCGGTTCATCATCTACTATAAAACAATTAAGCTTCATTGTAATTCAAGCGTTAAAGTTACTTTGTATGAAGAATGATCCTGGGCTATAGATAACTCATGCCTATCCGGATAAAGTAATTCCAGCCTTCTTTTTACATTTTTTAAACCGATTCCATTTTGATTATTTTTTGAAGATGAACAACACGTATTAAAGACAGTACATTTCAGCTCCCAATTCTGTTTTCTCATTTCTACATGCACAATATTTGTTTTGTCAGTAAAATTACTTAAATGTTTAAACGCGTTTTCAATAAAAGGAATAAACAGTAAAGGAGTCACCCTGAATACCTTTATTCCTTCATCATAATGATAAGTTATATCAACATTTTTTTCCTTTCTAAGTTTTTGCAAGTCTATATAGCTGCTAATATATTCAAGCTCCTTTTCCATACTTATAGTATCATTATTACATTCATATAACTGGTAACGCAACATTTCAGAAATTTTTTCCAGAGTTTTTCTTGCCTCACTATTCTTTTGATCTATCTGCACATACAAAGTGTTTAATGAATTAAACAGGAAATGAGGATTTATCTGTGCTTTCAGATAATTAATCTCAGTATTTAAATTTTCAATCTTTATTTTTTGTAAATGCTCACGCTGAATAAACCAATCTTTACTTAGCTCAAGTGCCATTGTAAAACCAACATAAAATACTGCTATCGAAAAATTATAATAGCTGTATTTGCTATAATAAGTGTATTTAAAAAAATTGGGCGTTGTGGAAAAAGCAAACCGGGCATTCAAATATGCATCATGGAGATTTTTGATGACTGTGTAAAAAATTAAAAGCAAAAGTATCAGTGAAAGAAAACTGCCATATTTTTTTCTTATCAATATTTCCAGTATGAATTGATCCCATCCCGCTTTTGAAATAAGGTAATTGCGGTTATAAACATGAAATATGATAGTAATTGTCCAGAAGAGAATATGATCAAGCTTATACTTCCAAAATATTTTACTGGCAGCATTCATACAACAAATGTAATTACACTATTTGCTATTGCTACACATTTACATGTTGTGTATAAAATGACTGACAAAACGCATATTGTCAGCAAAACAATACATCTTCTGTAAATACTTACGTATCCGGGTTGGGCAATAGTAATTTCAATAAAAATTATCAGTATGAAAACGATTTTCTTTAACTCAGTTGCATTGATGCTATTACTTATTTCCTGCAGCAACCAGCCAAACAACAAGCAACAACTTGCAGCGTTACTGGATACTATTCAACCAACTCATTCAAGCGGTATTGTTGGTGGTGGCTGCGATGGATGTGAAATAATGTATGCAGGCATGCCTGACAATATTCCATCTGTTGATACAAGTGTTGCATGGAATGAACCGGGGCAAAAATTACTGGTACATGGAACAGTGTATAAGCTTGATGGCAAAACGCCGGCACAAAATATTATTCTTTATTATCATCATACCGATAATAACGGGTATTACTCACCCTTACCCAGCCAGGATGCAAGATCAAAAAGGGATGGACATATTCGTGGGTGGATCAAAACTGATAGTAAAGGTCATTATGCTCTTTATACGATCAGACCAGCACCTTATCCCAACAGAGGTATTCCTGCGCATATCCATATAACAGTAAAAGAGCCGGGCATGAATGAATACTTTATTGATGAAGTTGTTTTTGATGATGATCCTTTGCTCACAGGTGAGATGAGAAAGAAACAGGAAAACCGCGGTGGTAACGGAATAGTAATGATTGAAAATAAAAATGGCATGCAGGTAGCAGAAAGAAATATTGTTTTAGGATTGCATATACCAAACTACCCAACAAGGGATAATACAAAATATAAATCAGGTTTATCGGTAGGAGAATATTGTCCTGCATTTGATCCTCAGTTTGTTTCTGGTCCTGACAAAGGAAAGAGAAAATGTCCTATGTGCAGTTACGGTTATGGTCAGGGCGTGCTTATGTTTTGGAATAACAGGGATCTTACACAAATGTGGGCGTTGCTTAAAAATCTGGATAATAAAATTGCTGATAATGGCTTTGATAAACTAAGAGTGTTTGCTATTTACACAAACACGGAAAAAGCAAATCTTAATGTTGTTGAACAAAGATTAACAGACGGAGCTATGCGACATCAGATTCAGCATTGCGGCGTCGCATTTATTCCAACACTTGCAGAATCTGAGGGAGTGAAAGAATATAAGCTCAATAATAACGCTGAAATTAAAAACACCATTTTCATTTACAGGAAGAGAAAGGTGGTTGATAAATTCGTGAACTATAATAACGATGATATTAAGATACTGCTGACAAGATTGGTTTTATAGAAATTAATGATTTACGAGTATGTTAAAAAACTGCAATTGAAGTCCCTTCACTATATAGCGGGTACTTATTTGCCGCCACACATTAAATTATACAAGAGTGCGACGCAACGAATGATCAATATGTGGTTATGAGCTCGGTACAAAAAAAACTTGCGATTTGCAATTCATCTTAACATATTAACTTCATTTATCCTTATAATGATAAATGAAAAACAGCACCTCATTCAGTAACAACAGAGAACAACTAACCTACGTTGCAGATATTTGCAGGAATATAAAATGCTCACTCATCTTTTTCTTTTATTGTATTTTTTTCTTTTCATCATTTGCACAGGAAACAAGCACAGCACCTGCAGGAAATTTATTTATCATTGGTGGAGGAAACCGAAGTCCGGAACTAATGAAGCAAATGATTGCGACAGCTCAATTAGCCAGCAAAGATTATATTGCTATCTTACCTATGGCAAGCGCTGAACCTGATTCATCATTTTATTATATAAAGAAAGACCTGCAAACGGTATGCAGTAACACAATTGCTTATCTCAATTTTACGCAGAGCAACATCAACAACAGGAAATGGCTTGATTCTTTGCAACACGCAAAACTTATATTTATTACAGGCGGTGATCAAAGCCGTTTTATGAAAGCGGTGATGCATACTCCTGTGTACGATGCCATTCACAAAGCATACAATGCAGGCGCAACTATCGCAGGAACCAGTGCAGGCGCAGCGGTAATAAGCAGGTACATGATCACCGGCAATCAGTTAACAAGTGATACGGTCTATCATGAAACATTTGACAAGTTGCGGATAAATAATATTGAGTTTGAAGAAGGGCTTGGATTACTTGATTCTGTTATCATCGATCAGCATTTTATTGTGCGAAGCCGTTATAATCGTCTTGTTTCTGCTCTTGCACAACATCCTTCTTTTACATGCATTGGTATTGACGAAGCTACTGCCATCGTCGTTCACCGGAGGAAGATAACTGTTGCAGGAGAAGGGCAGGTTGTGCTGATAAAAAATCCTGACCACTTAAACATTACTGCAAACGGATTAATAAAATTCAATGATCTGCAAATAAGTATTTTTACGGCAGGCGATAGTTTTGATTTGAAGTAACAGGAGTAATCTGTTTATTATTGATACCTGCAAAAAATCAGCCGATAATTGAAATGAAAAAAATGTTTTGAAGAATTTTCATGCAGAATAATTTCAGTTCACTGTTTGGTGAATAGCGTTTAGTTAAATGATGTAAATTTCCTTTTAATTATTTAACCACGAATATTGTACTATGAAACAAAGAATAACATCACTCATCTTTTTTTTCTCTTGTTTATTTTTTGCATCCGTAAAAATATTTTGCCAGGACAGACTTACCGGAAAAACATTCGCCACACGCTCTGAAGTAATTGCGCAACATGGCATGGCCTGCACGAGTCATCCATTGGCAACGCAGGCAGCAATTGATATTTTAAAAAGAGGTGGAACAGCAGTAGATGCGGCCATTGCAGCAAATGCAGTGCTTGGCGTTGTTGAACCTGAGATGTGCGGAATTGGTGGCGATCTTTTTGCAATAGTGTATGATGCAAAAACAAATAAGCTCTATGGTTTAAATGCATCAGGCCGCTCACCTTATTCGCTCACGCCTGATGAATTTAAAAAAAGAAATCTTGCATCAATACCAGCCAATGGCCCTCTGTCTGTTTCTGTTCCCGGTTGTGTGGATGGGTGGTTTGAGCTGCATAAAAAGTTTGGTAATCTTTCCATAAAAGAAATTCTTTCACCTGCTGTCAACTATGCCCGCAACGGATTTCCTCTTGCAGATGAAGCTGCGTTTTATTGGACCGATCTCAAAAAGAATTATATCATATATCCAAACATTGCTGATACATATTTTCCCAATGGAAAAATGCCACAACGCGGCGAAATATTTAACAATCCGCAATTGGCAAATTCATTAGAGAAAATCGCCGATGGTGGAAGAGATGTTTTTTATAAAGGAGATATTGCAAAAGCAATTGAAGCTTTTATGAAAAAAAATGATGGCTTTATTTCTTATAAAGATTTGGCGGATCATGTATCAACATGGGTTGAACCTGTCTCCACAACTTATCGCGGCTATCGTGTATGGGAACTGCCTCCGAACGGGCAAGGCATTGCAGTACTTCAAATGCTGAATATTCTTGAAGGATTTGATTTCAGCAAAATTCAATTTGGAAGCGCTGAGCATATTCATCTTTTTGTTGAGGCAAAAAAACTGGCCTATGAAGATCGCGCAAAATATTATGCAGATATGGATTTCGCAAAAGTGCCTGTAGATAAATTGATTTCAAAAGAATATGCAGCACGAAGGCGCAAGCTGATAAAAATGGATCAGGCATCCGATAATTTTACAGCAGGTGATACACTGTTAAAAAATGGAGAAACAGTTTATTTGACCGTTGCGGATTCTGCAGGCAATATAATTTCATTGATACAAAGCAATTTTTCTGCTTTCGGCTCGGGCATGTTGCCCGATGGTTTGGGATTTGTATTGCAAAATCGCGGAAGACTTTTTACCCTTGAAGAGGGAAAGAATAATACTTATGCGCCACACAAGAGACCATTTCATACAATCATTCCTGCATTTGTTACAAAAGATGATAAACCTTATATGAGCTTTGGCGTTATGGGCGGAGGCTTTCAGCCATTGGGGCAGGTGCAGGTGCTGATGAACATGATTGATTTTGGTATGAACGAACAGGAAGCCGGTGATGCGCCACGCATAGATCACCAGGGCTCCTCTGAGCCTACAGGAGTAAAGAGTAATGGCGTTGGTGTTATTAATCTGGAATCAGGTTTTTCTTTTGAAACGATTCGCACATTAATGCAATGGGGCCATAAAGTAGGGTTTCAGGAACCCGGCAGTTATGGAGGTTATCAATGTATCCGTTATGATCCTGTAAATAAAGTTTATTATGGCGCATCCGATCCAAGAAAAGATGGTATGGCAGCAGGTTATTAATTAAGATTTGTTAATGATTTTTTTGTTTTTATTTTATGGGCCAGAGGCCTGAAACACAGATTGGGCTTTAGTTGCGTCGCACTCTCGTACCTTTAGAACTTTATTGGACAAATTTCGTCATTCCAAACTTGTTTCGGAATCTATTGAGAAAAGTTAAAGGAGAATAATATGAATAATCAACTGGAAGCAAACAAAGCGATAGTAACAAGATTTAATAAAGAATTTATTGAGCGAGGAGATATAAATGTATTCTATGAACTCGTTGATGCAAATGTTATTAATCACACGGCTCCTGCAGGCGTTTCAAAAAGTGCTGATGGAATGATTCAGGTAATAAACATGTTTCGAAAAGCCTTCCCTGATCTGGTTGTGGAAATATATGAGCAGGTTGCGGAAGGAGATATGGTTGCCACACACAAAGCCTTTCATGGAACGCATCTTGGCGAGTTTATGGGCATTGCAGCAACAGGTAAAAAGGTGATTATACAAGTGATGGATTTTATTCGTTTGCGCAATTGCAAATATGTTGAACACTGGGGAATGCGTGACATTCAAAATGTATTAGAGCAATTAAAATAAATGAGTTGAGAGGATTATTTGGGTATCATCAGATTTTTTAAATAATATTTATACAGGATAAGAAGCTTAACTGCCATAAATATTTTACGCATTTATTCTGTTTCCTTTTCTATATTTAAATAAGTGAATTAACATGAACAAGTTTACATCAATATGCGTCATAGCAATTTCATTTTGCATCAATTGTCTTGCACAAAACAACAGCGCTTATGATTCAGTACTGGCAGAAAAACTTGGCGCTGATGATTATGGTATGAAGAAGTATGTAATGGCTTTTTTAAAAAAGGGACCAACAGAAATAAAAGATTCGGCACAAAGAATGCAATTACAAATGGCACATTTGAAAAATATTCAGCGGCTTGCTGATGAAGGCAAATTAATTGTTGCCGGACCATTTCTTGACGATCAAAAAATTGCAGGCATCTTTATTTTCAACGTTGAATCAGTTGAAGAAGCAAGAGTGTTAACAGCAACTGATCCCGCTGTGAAAGCAGGAGAATTGGAAATGGAGTTACATCCGTGGTACGGCTCCGCCGCATTGACAGAAACAGCAGCACTGCATAAAAAAGTTCAAAAAAAGAGTATAACGGGTGAGTAGTGAGTGGTTGAGTAGTGAACGATCAATTGAAATAAGTTTGCCCTTTTATTCAAATATGCCAAATCCCTCAATTTTCCGGTAAGATTTTTTAAAGAAATCATCAACTACCTGATTAAATTGATCCTTGTAATAAATAGGTGTTGAGTGGCCTGAGTTTGGCAAAATCCATAAATATGACTTTGAAATATTTTGTGCGATCAGCATGGTATGCTGCGGTAATATTATATCATGATCGCCGCCAATAACGAGTGTTGGACATTTAATTGTATGCAATTGTTGTAAAGTAATATGTGGTTCAAAGGACAAGAGATGGAATAATTTTTTTTCATTTTTTACTTTCATTGTTTCCTCTTTTTTGATAAATGTTTTATTATAGGTCATTGCCCAATTATATGCAAAGGAATTCACAGCAGTTGTATCAGGCCAAAGATTGGCCCCGGTCACAGCAAGCTTCTTTACTTTATCGGGATGATGTATTGCAAGCAGCAAACCATTAATGCCGCCATCGCTCCAGCCAATAACATAGCATGAATCAACTTTAAGTGAATCAAGCAGGGCATTCAGGTCATCAGCCATCATCTCATAACTAAGAGAATCATTGTTATCAACAGACTTACCCTGTGAGCGACTATCAGCAACGATCACTTTATATTGTTTTGAAAAATATGGAATCTGGTACAGAAAATTATTAATAGAGCCACCATTGCCATGAATAATAAGCAATGGTTCACCCTTACCATAGATTTCATAGTACATTTTAAAACCACGGGTTGTCAAATAATGTGCTGCGTTGGGATTGCGGCCATACATGGTTGTATCGAAAGGAGATTGTGCCTGCGGATTTGAATGTAAAGTTGCAAGAATAGTTAAAGGCAATAGTAGTGATATAATTTTCATAAGGCGAATATTTAGTATGAAAGTAAAAATTTGTCGCCATAGAAAAGAAAAGTAAAAGTGTGCGACGCAAGAAGTGATGACATAAAAAACTTAAGCCTGGCTCATAAAAAAATTGCAAATTTTAACTCAATGGCATCGCCAAATCTAAAATCTGCAATCGTAAATCAAAAATTTATTTTATCCTGCCCATCCTTGTCTGTCTAAACTTCTGTATTGAATTGCTTCCGCAAGATGTTCTGCTTTTATATCTGCACTTCCTGAGAGATCAGCAATTGTGCGGCTTACTTTTAATATGCGGTCATAAGCACGTGCACTTAAATTCAATCGTTCCATTGCACGTTTTAATAAAGCTTCACCGGCAGTGTTGATTACACATATTGTTCTTAATTGTTTACTGCTCATTTGCGCATTGGCATACATGCCCGGGCTATCTTTATACCGCTCCGTTTGTATCTCTCTTGCTTTAATAACGCGTTCACGAATTGCAAAGGATGATTCTCCTTTGCTGTTTGTATTACTCAATTCACTAAATGCAACCGGAGTAACTTCTACATGCAGATCAATTCTGTCGAGCAACGGCCCTGATATTTTATTCAGATATTTCTGCACGGCGCCGGGCGGGCAAGTACATTCTTTTTCCGGATGATTATAAAAACCACATGGACAGGGGTTCATAGAAGCAATCAACATAAAATTTGCAGGAAAATCTATTGCAATTTTTGCACGCGAAATAGTTACTCTTCTTTCTTCCATTGGCTGACGCATCACTTCCAAAACTGTTCTCTTAAATTCAGGTAATTCATCCAAGAACAAAACACCGTTATGCGCCAGGGAAATTTCACCCGGCTGTGGTATACCACCACCACCAACCAATGCAACATCACTTATCGTGTGATGTGGTGAACGAAAAGGACGTTTACTTACCAATGAACTATTCTCCGGCAATTTACCTGCAACACTATGAATCTTTGTTGTTTCCAATGCTTCATGCAAACTTAATGGTGGCAATATTGTCGGCAATCTTTTTGCAAGCATTGTTTTACCTGCCCCGGGCGGACCAATCAATATTGCATTATGACCACCGGCAGCAGCAATCTCCAATGCGCGTTTAATATTTTCCTGTCCTTTTACATCGTTGAAGTCAACTTCAAATTCATATTGCGAATGAAAAAATTCTTCACGTGTATTCACTGTAACAGGTTCCAACGATTTTTCATTTTTAAAAAATTCAACTACTTCATTCAAATGTTCAACACCATACACCAAGAGATTATTTACCATTCCTGCCTCACGTGCATTTACTTTTGGAACTATCAGTCCTTTATAACCCTCTTTGCGTGCCTGGATTGCAATTGGCAGCGCGCCTTTAATAGATTGAATGCTTCCATCCAAACTCAGTTCACCCATTATTACATAATCGTTCAAACGTTCGGGTTCTTCAATTTGTTCACTCGCACCAAGCACACCAATAGCGATACCAAGGTCAAATGCAGAGCCGCTTTTCTTAATATCAGCGGGTGCAAGATTCACTACCAGCTTAGTGCGCGGCATGTAATAATTGTTTGTTTTAATTGCGCTTTCAATACGTTGAAGGCTTTCTTTTACAGCGCTATCTGGTAAGCCCACGATAAAATAATTTTGCCCGTTGCATACATTCACTTCAACGGTAATAGTGATGGCTTCTACTCCATATACGGCACTTCCAAAAGTTTTTACGAGCATAGGGTTTTTATTTTTTTATGTAGTGAGCTTTTGCATTTTATGGCATCGTCCCTTGTGTCACTCACTTGCACGTTCCAAACAATGAGCAACAATAATGAAAATACAAATAGAAATTGTAATGGTAAAATGTTTATTAATCTACAAAATAAGAGCGCACTGCGAAATCTGCGAAACTTTCAGTCCGCAGAAAATATTCTGTTGCCTTTGGCAATCACTTATCTTAAACCTTGAAAATATTTACTATGAATTAAAATTTTCGCTGATGGCTATAAAATACAAAACCAATCTGCCATACATTTCCCTTACGTTTACAATTTCAGAAGAATAAAACAATATTTGGTTTTGATAAACTCGAAAACTTTCTCGAAATTCGTTTTACTGTTGTGTCTGTTGGCTTAGAAAGAATCCGTTACTTCTAAACAACGCACGACATTTTTTTATTTATGAATGCCTATTGGCTTTCATGTTGTAAATATTATTTATGGAATTAAACATTACAAAAAGACTTTACATAGGGTTTGGATTTGCAATACTCTTTGTGATACTCATTGGCTTTACTTCTTATAAAACATTTACCGCCCAGGCAAATGAACAAGAATGGATTAATCATACATATGAAGTTATTAACCGCATTCAGGAAGTTCAGATTTCTATGGGTCAAACAAGTTCCGCCAACATGTTTTATCGAATAACCAATGATTCAAATTTCTTAGCAGCATATACTGACAGATCAGTAAGACTATCCACTCAATTGTCAGATCTGCAAAGATTAATGGGCGACAATACCACTCAATTTCAAAATGCAAGTGTGTTGCGTGGCTATACAATGGATCTTTTAGAATATCTTAAAGGCATTACGAAATCCAAAACATTTACCGCTGACGAATTGGCAAATACAGCAAAGGTGGAAGAATCCAAATTGGATAAAATACGCAAACAGATTTCACTAATGATTTCTGAGGAAAATAAATTGCTCACTGAACGCAATGAGACAAATCACTCATTATTAAAAGCTGCTACTTATACTTTAATAGTGTATATTATATTGACCCTGTTAATTGTTTTTATATTGATCTATTTTACACTTAGCGAACTTGTGAAAAGAAGAGAGGCAGAAAAAGAAATTAAAACCAATCTTAAAGAATTGGAAGCCCTGAATGCTGAAACAAATCAAAAGAACTGGTTATTAACAGGTTTGGCGCAGGTGATTACTGCTGCACAAGGTGACAATACTGTTTCGGAATTATGTAACTCAATTTTAAAAAGCCTGAAACAATATCTTCACTTACCGGCTGGTGCATTTTATACAATTATTGACGGTATTCCGGGACTGCAACTTGTGGCGTCTATTGCAACCAATAGTAATTTAAATAAAACGTTTTCTGAAAGACATACATTAGCTGCAACTGTATTTGATAGTAAAACTATTACAGTTATTAAAGATATACCGGAAAACTACTGGTCAATTGAATCTGCTCTTGGTAAAGCAAAACCCGGTGAGATAGTATATGTCCCTTTAATGCAGAATGAAGCTATAATAGGTGTGATTGAATTAGGAACTTTTAAAACTTTTTCTCCCGAGCAACTAAATTTTCTTGATGTCGCTGCCAATAATATTGCTATCTCATTGCAGTCGGCACAATCACAAAGAAAAGTAAAGAATTTACTGGAACAGGTAGGTCAGCAAAAGGATGAACTTATGAGCCAGCAGGAAGCCCTCTATAAAACAAATGAAGAATTGTCCCAGCAAGCAGAAACATTACAAAAGTCAGAAGAAGAATTAAAAGTTCAGGAAGAAGAACTCAGAAAAATTAATAATGAGTTAGTAGAAAGAAATGAAGCAATTGAATTAGCAAGACAAACATTAGTGCTAAAAGCAAGAGAACTCGAAAATGCATCTCAATATAAATCAGAATTTCTTGCTAATATGTCGCATGAGTTGCGTACGCCTTTAAACAGCATTTTAATATTAAGCAGGCAGTTGAGTGAAAATAAAAATAATAATTTAACCGAAAAGCAAATCGAATATGGAAGAATCATTCATAAATCCGGGGCAGATCTGCTCGATCTTATAAATGACATGCTTGATCTTTCTAAAATTGAAGCAGGAAAGATTGAACTGTATATGGAAGATGTAAAAACAGAAAGTATTGAACATGATATTAAAGAATTATTTGCCGAAGTGGCAAAAGAAAAAGAAATAAACTTTATAACAGAAATTCAATCATCAGTACCGGAATTTATAAAAACGGATAAACAGAGGCTTGAGCAAATCCTGAAAAATTTATTATCAAATGCTTTTAAGTTTACTCCGCAGGGCGGGGAGGTAAAAATGATTTTTTCTCTTACTAATGCTAACAAATTAAAAACTCTAAAATTAAAGGATACAAATAAGGCGCTATCTATAACAGTTATGGATAACGGAATAGGCATTCCTCTTGAAAAGCAGGAATTAATCTTTGACGCTTTTCAGCAAGTTGATGGATCAACCAGCAGAAAATATGGTGGCACTGGCTTAGGTCTTTCTATTTGTAAAGAGTTAACCCGAAAGTTAGGCGGCACAATGCAGTTACAAAGCAAGGAAGGAGAAGGAAGTGTCTTCACTATATATCTTCCCACAGAAGCAAAAATAAATTCTGTATCGGATACAGAAATTGAAAACAACAATAAAAATATTGCGGTTAATGAATCAATTTCCAATTCTCTTAAAATTAGTGATGACAGAGATAATATTGGTCGTGATGATAAAGTTGTTTTAATTATTGAAGATGATATGCAATTCGCATCATTAGTTCGCGATTTTGCAAGAGAACATCATTATAAGACAATAGTTGCACTGCAGGGTGACGACGGTTTATTATATGCCAGGAAATATAATCCCGATGCTATAATTCTTGATATAAAATTACCTGTGATTGATGGCTGGACTATACTTAAACTACTAAAGGATGATGAGAAATTAAAAAATATTCCTGTACATGTAATTACAGGAACAGATTCTATTGGCTCTGCTCCGCGAAATGTTGTTACGTATTTAAAGAAGCCTGTTGACTACTCAGAACTTGAGCTTGCTTTTACATCTCTTATTGAAAATACCCGGTTTAAAAAATTATTGATATTGTCCGGTGATCATCTTAATAAAGATTCATTATCTGAGCTGATAAAGAAAAGGCATTTTGATATAGAATGCGTTTATGTATCTAATGTTGAAGAAGGAGTGCAACAATTAATGCGTAATAATTTTGACGGTATTATTGCAGATACAGGTAAAGATTTGGAAAAAGCAAAAATTAATCTCAACCAATTAAAAGAAAATTCGAGTAAATATAATACTCCTGTTATCGTTAACATTGATGCGGACATTTCACAAACCGATGAATTGGAATTAATGAAGTTATCTGATGTGGTAATACGCGACGCAGAAATGTCAAAAAACAGGCTGATGGATGAATTAGAATTATTCCTGTATAAAATACAAGTGGTGAATGAGGAAAAAGAATACCGGCCTGCTATTACAGACGATGAAATATTTCTCAATAAAAAAATATTACTGGTTGATGATGATATGCGAAATGTCTTTGTATTAAGCAGTATTCTTGAAGAGAATAAAATGAAAGTAACCGCAGCGGTGAATGGTAAAGATGCCATTGAAGAATTAAAAAAACATCCCAATGCAGATATTGTATTAATGGATATTATGATGCCTGAAATGGATGGCTACAAAACAATGGAGGCGATACGTCATGAATTAGGCCTTGTTGATTTACCCATTATAGCGCTTACTGCTAAAGCGATGCAGGGCGACAGGGAAAAATGTATTAAAGCAGGTGCTTCTGATTACATTAGTAAACCTGTTGATATAAATAAACTGTTATCATTAATGCGTGTCTGGCTGACTCAAAAAAAATGAGTAAGCAAAAAAATATAACCGATGAAGAATTACTTGATATACTGCAATTATTATTGCATCAATATGGTTATGATTTTTTACAATACTCACAGGCATCTTTAAAAAGAAGAATATTACATTTTATGGATGTTATGCATATCAATAATGCTTACGATCTTAAATTCAATCTTACAAACCATAAGGGCTCCTTTATCCAGTTTTTAGAAACGGTCACAGTAAACACTACAGATATGTTTCGTGATCCTCCTTTTTATAAAACGATACGTGAGAAAATTCTGCCTGAACTTGCCACGTATCCTATTATCAAAATATGGCATGCAGGATGTGCCACCGGCGAAGAAGTATTCTCGCTTTCAATATTATTACATGAAGAGCAATTACTAAATCGTTGCCAAATCTATGCAACTGATCTTAACTCAATTAATCTTGACAGAGCAGCGAAAGGTATTATTCCTCTCAGGAATATGAAAGAGTATATCCGAAACTATCGTGAATCGGGTGGCAAAAATGATTTTTCCTCATACTATACGGCACGTTATGATTATGTAATGATTGATAAAGCTTTAAGAAAAAATATTGTCTTCTCGCATCATAATCTTGTTACTGATAATGTATTCAATGAATTTCAATTAATACTTTGTAGAAATGTGCTTATTTATTTTAATTCATTATTGCAAAACAAAGTGATTAACTTGTTGTACAATAGTCTTTCACCATTGGGATACCTTGCCCTTGGTATTAAAGAATCCTTGCTGTTTACAGATTTAAACAGTAAGTTTGAGAGTGTTTATCCTGCCCTGAAAATTTTCAAGCGAAGGTGATTAATTACAACTTGAAAAAATTCACCTGAGTTTTTTGGCTAAGTAATTAACAAAATATCCAAAATATCCAATATGACTATGGGAAAGCAGGATAAGTTTATTATTTTAATTACAGATGACAGGAAAGAAAATATCACATCACTCGAAGAGATCCTTGCCGCAGATAATCGCACATTTTTGCGGGCTACATCTGGTAACGAAGCATTGAAGCAGGTGGTAAAAAACGAAAACATCGGTTTGATTATGCTTGATGTGCACATGCCCGGTATGGATGGATTTGAAGTAGCCAAACTGTTAAAGGGAAATCCAAACACAAAAGATATCTCTGTAATTTTTGTAACAGCCAGTAATAAGGAAGAACAATATATTTTAAAAGGATTTGAACATGGTGCAGTAGATTATTTGCATAAACCCCTCAATGTAAGCGTTACACAGGCAAAAGTTAATGTTTTTGAACGCCTGTACTTTTATCAGCAAAATCTAAAAAAAGCGTTTAATGATCTTGAAGTAATCAACAAACAATTAGAACGTTTTGTTTATGTTGTTTCGCACGATCTTAAATCACCTCTTTCTTCAATTATAATGATACTTTCTTTACTTGAAAGGAATTCTTCCGTTAACAGCGATTCATATTTGCAGTCAAAAATTGAGATGCTGGTACAATCATCGCATCACCTGGCAGAAATGATAAATTCCATTCTTGACTATTCAAGAAAAACAATTTCAGAACAGTCTTTTGAAGAAGTGGATGTTTGTGAGCTTGTACAGCAGATTGCCTATCTTTTATTTCCTCCTCACAACATCAAAATAAATATTTCACCCGATCTTCCGGTTATAAAAACACAAAGGATAAAATTGCAACAGGTATTTCAGAATCTTCTGAGTAACGCAATAAAATTCAGTGATAAACCGGAAGGCATTATTGAGGTTGGCGTTAATGATAAAGGAGCGTTTTATGAGTTCTTTGTAAAAGATAATGGTATGGGTATTTCAGAAGAAGATCAATCTAAAATCTTTAAGCTCTTTCAAACTGCAGGCGTTAAAACAGCACGGGAAACCAGTACAGGCGTTGGCTTGTTTATAATAAAGATGACTGTGAAAGAACAGGGAGGAAATGTTACAGTGTCATCAAAAAAAGGAGAGGGAAGTACTTTTTATTTTGACTGGAAAAAATAGGTTTATTTTAGCTATGAGTTATTAGGCGCGAGCTGCGACCCCGTTACTCGTGACTCATAGCCCGAAGCTCATAGCTTTTTCAGGCTACAAACTGCAAACTCATGTGGTGGTATAGATTCCTTAATTATTTTTTCTTTTGTTTTCATACAAGTCTTGTTCTCTTTAATACATTTGGATGGATATTTCGCAAAACAAGAAAATGGAATCTCATTACACTTCTCTTAACTGCTTTCTCATGGTTTGTATTAGGCATCTGGTATGGCTGGGGATATTGCTTTTGCACAGACTGGCATTGGAATATAAGAAGACATCTGGGCTACCATGATAAATCAAACTCATATATTCATTTTCTTGCATTGAAACTTACAAGCATAAATTTTCAACCTCAATTAGTAGACACGATTACAGTCCTCGTATTTTTTACAAGTTTAGTACTCAGTCTTTGGTTAAACATAAAGGATTGGAAAAAGAAAATCAGCCGATCGGTAATAAAAAGTAAATAAATTACCTAAACCTATTTTATATCTTTTTGATTAAACTTCTATTGATAAAATCATGAACGCAATTATAAGTAGTATTGAAATGAACCAATTCCCTTCTAGAATTGGATTTGTTTAGTGTATGAGAAATAATATGCCTTTACCAAAAAATGTGGGCTGACATTACGCTGCATCAACTTCTGTTTGCTCTTCAACTTCAGTTTTTCGCTCTACGTTTTCTATCGGGCAAAAATTTTTATCTTGAGCTTTGCAACAATTTTCAACATAAGTTTTAGGCAGATGGATTACAAATATCTTACCTGCACAAAGTCGTACCGTTGTAACATGCTTTTATTTATACTTTAAAGAAATTTAATGAAACATAAAATGAAAACACTTATTGAGAATAAGGACTATGAAGTGATCAGGCGGTTGCTTTCAAATAATCCAAACCTGGCAAATGAAGGCATCACTATACCCTACGATAGTAAGTGTGCATCGAAGGCTCATCCTCTGCAATCGAAGGCTCATCCTCTGCATCGGATTTGTGATGCTGTTTTTGCAAAAAAAATACAGATGAGGAAGCTATTGAAATTGCAAAAATACTTTTAGAATTTGGAGCCAATATTGATGGAGATAAAATAAAAGAGAACAAAGATACACCTCTTATGGCTGCCGCCAGTCTTCATGCCGAGCAATTAGGTATTTTTTATATAGAGAATGGTGCAAATATTCATTATGCAGACCGCGACGGTGCTACAGCTTTACATTGGGCAGCTTTTTGTGGAAGAGATAAATTGGTAGAAAGACTAATTCAGGAAAAAGCAGCAATTGATCAACGTGACACATCTTATAATCCACCCCGCTTGACTGTGCAATTCAACCATTAATGACAGATGATAAATTTAACACATATCATCAGCTGTCTTGTATCAAATTGCTATTAAAAGCCGGAGCAGATGTCAGCGCATTGAATAATGAGCCAATTCAATATTTACACTTCTTAGCCAAAGATGATTTAGAATTAAAAAAACTGTTGAATTAAACTTTTAAAGTGAAACCGCATTGCATCTTTTTTATATCCTTCTGCCTTTCGGTCTTTATTGACTTTCAGACTTCCCAACTTTGTAGACTTTTCATTAACATCCTTTTGAAAACAGCAGTGCTATGAACTTTGTACCTTTGCGGCCGTTATTATAATTATGAAGCAATTCAATGTTCCAAATATTTATCGCAGTTCGCTAATAAGTGCAGTAAAGAATAAACGCAGGCAGCAGGATAAACTAAAAAAAGATTTCTCTCCAACATTACTCGATTTTGGTGCCGTGCAAATTTTTCTTGCACGTCACTTTGGCTTTTGCTATGGTGTAGAAAATGCAATTGAGATTGCATTCAAAACAATTGAAGAAAACAAAGAGAAAAGAATTTTTTTATTGAGCGAGATGATCCATAACCCTCAGGTAAATGCTGACCTTACTAATCGGGGCGTTCAATTTTTGCAGGATACTTACGGCAAACAAATTGTGCCGTTTGATGAACTTACAAATAACGATATAGTAATTATTCCTGCATTTGGGACTACTTTGGAAATTGAAAATTTATTAAAGGAAAAAGGCATTCAAATAGAGAAGTATAATACCACTTGCCCATTTGTTGAAAAGGTTTGGAACCGAAGTGAACAAATTGCACAAAAGGGTTACAGCATTATAGTACATGGCAAACCAAAACACGAAGAAACCCGTGCAACATTTTCACATGCTTCATTACATACAGCAACAGTTGTAGTGAGTGATATGAAGGAAACAATTGAATTTGCTAAATACATTACAGGAGGAAAACCTCCAGAACAATTTTACACTGAATTCAAAGGAAGACATTCCCAAGGATTTGATTTAACAAAGGATCTGCAACGCATTGGTGTAGTAAATCAAACTACACAGCTTGCATCAGATACGCAGGCTATTGCTGAATACTTAAAATCAGTAATGATAAAGCATTACAATTTGGATGAGTCAACTATCGGCGAAAGGTTTGCAGATACGAGGGACACGTTGTGTTATGCGACCAACGATAATCAAACTGCTGTTACAGGCATGCTGGAAACAGAAGCAGATCTTGCCATTGTAGTGGGTGGTTATAACAGTAGTAATACTTCTCATCTCGTAGAGTTATGCGAAGAAAAATTACCTACTTATTTTATAAATTTTGCTGATAAAATAATTTCAGATAAAGATATTTTACATTGTAACTGGCGAACCAAAGAAGAAAAAATAACTTCAGATTATTTGCCTGCTAAACAACCTGTAAGAATTTTAATAACCAGCGGCGCAAGTTGCCCTGATGCCGTAGTAGAAGAGGTGATAGAAAAGCTGGTAAGTTTTTATAAAGCAGAAAATAAATTACAAACAATTACAGAATATTTTCTTTAGTATCTCACTAATTGTTTTCCTCTAACGATTAGTTTATAGCCTTGCCTTTTTAATGAAATGTTTTGTTTGTATATACTCTCTTCATGCCTTCGCTTTCTGTAAGCTGCAAATATGTCTTTATATGTTAACACACCTACAACTTTCTTCTTATTGTTTCTGTCAACAACAGGCAGGTAATCTACATTAAAACGATCCATTACGTCAACAGCAAAACTTAATTGGCTATTATTATAAACATAAATATTTTTTTCACTGATCAAATTCGCGATAATTGTATCCGGAGGCAAATTTGTTTGTTGTATCTGGTTTAATTGCACAGTGCCAATCAGGTTTTCATTTTTATCTACTACACCCATTGTTTCAAATGAATTTCCTTTTGATGATTCGGATATCCAATTTTTTCACTTCCTGCAATGTATTTTCGGCACTCAATATTTCAATATCTTCTTCCATAACTGTTTGCACACTTACCCTCTGCAAAATATCAGGTTCATAAACATCAGGAGTAAACACTCCACGGCGTTTAATCTTTTCAGTCATTATGGTACCATGCCTCATTAAAAAAAAAGAAACAAAATAGGATGCGATGCAAGCGCCTAACAATGGCAATAAACCATGTGGTTGCAAAGTTGTTTCAAAGGCAAAAACGATAGATGTTAATAAAGCCCTTGAAGCTCCTGCAAACATTGCAGCCATCCCTATTAATGCGCAGGTTGGAAGATTAATATCTGTGAAAGGAAAAATATTTTGTACCATTATTCCTAATAACACACCAAACGCACCGCCAATAGTTAACAAGGGTGCCAGGGTTCCTCCTGATGTACCGCTTCCCAAAGAAACAGACCATGATAAAAATTTCAACAAACATAAACCTAATACCAGGTTAATCGCAAGCTTACCTGATAGCAGCTTCTGTACCAAATAAAGCGAAATGCATACCTGCACCTGTAACACATGCCATTGCTACAGGTATAATAGATCGAGGTGAAAATTCAAATAATAATACGGCTGAAACGGGTGTTCCAAAAAATAGCCGACATCCCTGCTGTTGCTCCAGCCGTCAGCATAACTTTTCTTTCGCTTGCAGTAATGTGCATAATCTGTCCTGCAACAGAACCTAATGCACCACCTGTTGCAATAATAGGTCCTTCTGCACCAAATGGCCCACCAGTACCAATTGAGATTGCTGAAGAAATTGGCTTTAAAAACGTGATCACTGGTTTTATCCTACTTTCATTTGTCAATACCTGCTCCATCGCTTCAGGTATACCATGACCACGAATAGCTGCTGAACCAAATCTTGCCATAATGCCAACTATTAATCCACCAATAATGGGTACGATGATTACAAACAAACCAAGATGATTATTAGCAGGACTTGAATTTGCAAAAGAAAACTTTCCGTAAAAAGAAATGTTGGTAAAAAGATTAATGAGCAACACAAGAAACTTTGCAACAGCGCCAATCATAATGGCATTTACAATTGCCTGAAAAAGCTCTTTTATCAACGATTTCTTTTTTGATTCAAGTGCATCTACCTGGGAAGAGGTATCTACCGAAACTGAAACAGCAATAGCATCTGATCTTTTAGGATCTTTCAAAGACCGCATAGAACAATAGATTTTACGAATAAAAAATGAATAGAAGGTTGAATTATGAGAAGCGCAAAGGTATGAAGCAATAGCCAAAACTGAGATAGTAAATCTATGTTTAAAGCGAGGAATCATTTATGCATCAATAAACAATGCTTTTAATTCAGGAGTTGGAATCCAACATTCTTCTTTTTTTCCAAACCATTTATAACGATTGCGTGCAATAAAATTATACACAGCATTGCGAAGAAAGGGAGGTATGATTATAAAGCCATAGAGCAAAGGCCATAGTCCTTTTAATTTTTTTGCAACACGCAAAGCACCTGATGATCTTGTATATATTTTTCCATCTTCAAATAAAATGAAGGAGTGAAATTGATCAACAGGCAAACCAAAATGTTTCATTAATTTTTGTCCAAATTCACTCTGTAAAGAAGCAAAACGAAACTGATGTTTAGGATCATGTTTAATAATAAACTGAACAACGATGCTGCATAAATTACAAACGCCATCAAAAAGAATGACAGGATTTTTAATTTCTCTCAAATCATACATCATTCAAAATTAGGTAAGGATTTGTGGGGATACAAATCCATGCAGATCGCCTTTTTGTTCATCAACATTTGATATTTTTTGCAACAAAATGATATGGAAATAAACAAAAAAGGCCGTAAAATCATGATTTTACCAGCCTTTTGATGCGTTTGTAAGAATTAAGGTCTGGATGACTGAACGCACCAAAAGTTTTTAATATCCTATTTATCAATCTGTTGCAAAAATACTTTTTTTGAGTTCACCTGTTTGTTCACTTAAATAAAACAATGAAAATTGTACCAATCAAAGATAACAAATCATATGATTCGAACAGACTTCTGTAATTAAATCGACCTATACCTAGTGCATGCATTTTTCGGAAAAATAATAGTCGCTTATACAATCCGCTGATCAATTGCTTTTGCCACAGCTTCTGTGGCAGAATAATGCTTACCAACGCAACCTGCCTTTAGAAAAGAAACGGAAAGCAAACTGCTCTAAAAAAACAAAGGGAAAGCAAAGAAGATAACATGAAATTTTTAAACAAAGAAGAAGCCTTTCTTTCAAAGAAAAATATCGGGACATCAACAATATAAACTCAAAAAACTTTTCACGCCAAAGCGAGCGACAGTAAAGTCGAGTATTAGATATTTCCTACGTCAAAGGTTTATATCCATATATCCAATCTGTTTTTTTGATTACCCCCTTGATGAAGAAGCTCATTACGTGGTCTCTTAACCATACAGCTACACGATTGGGCTTGGATTTTGAATTGCCGATTTTTCTTGATTGCTTCACTATTTTTTCTACACGCTTTTGCCTCTGCTGCTGAAAGCATTTAAAGGCAATTTCAGGTGAATTAAATTTCTGCAGGCAATTAGATAATACCACAGTATCTTCCAGTGCAAGCGAAGCGCCTTGCCCTATATGTGGTGATGTCGCATGGGCGGCATCTCCTTGTACCAATTTTCAAGTCTTGGAATATCATATACCGGGTAAGCAATTATTTCTTTGGAAGCATTGATGATTCTGGAAAATACAGGGTCATCATTTTTATGAATGTCCAGAAGACGATTCTTTATCTCCTCTTTCAAAGTCGTTTGCGTTTCATATTTGGAAGGTTCATTTTCCCTGTAATAATTATTAAACCACCAAATCTCCCCTTGATTTGATACGCTGTAGGCGAAGAACCCTCTTTCACCGAAAGTCATATTAATACAATCCAGCGGAGCGGGTAATTCAGGTAAACGGGCATAACCACCTGTTGAAATATTTTTAGTGTATGTTGGTTTTGCCGCAGTGGGGAAAATTTTTTTTCTTATGGTTGAAAAAGTACCATCACAAGCTATGAGTATATCGCCGTATTCATTAGAACCATCTTCAAATTCTGCCTGTATATGCGTTTGCATTGCCTCAATGCCAACACATTTTTTTTGAAAATGAATTTTAATTCCCGCTTCTTCAGCCGCACTTTGTATAATTTTATTTAAATGAGCTCTTTTGATCTGAATTGTTTCACAACCATACTTTTCTTTTTGATAATCCGATGAAAATTTTGCAATCTGTCTGCCTTTCTGGTTATAAAATCGCATAGAGCCCGATGTATATTCTTCTTTTAATTTATCTAAAGACAGGAACATTTTTAAAATATTTAAGCCGTTTGGTGTGATGCCTAAAAATGCACCTTCACTGTTATTGTTCTCTAAGCGTGACTCAAATATTTCAACATCGTATCCAAGATATTTAAGTTGAATTGCCATGACAGGTCCCGCTATACCCGCTCCAATAATGATAGCTTTCATATAAATTGGTTTATTTGATTTTGTTTGCAAAAATGTTATAGGATAAAATAGTGTGCAAGAAGATATCGGCATATAGCCTGCTAGCGCAGGTGAAGGAAACGCGAAAGGTGAGTGATATATTCATGCAAATAAAAAAATAGTTTGCAACCGGCATTCAACGAATTAACAGCCGAAGTATCCGTCACGCTTCCAGTCTTTATTGGTGTTGTCACAACAAAAGGTGAGATGATGAGGGAAAATGAACTTCATCGAATCAATATCAATATACGCGATCAGCCATTAACGAACCCGTGCAGCCATTAGGGAGCCAGGCAATGGGAGTTATTTCCAACACTTTGAGTGTCAGAGACACTGAGTCCCTAATTCTTCCGGAAATTCTATCGCTATAACTACTCCGTTTTCGTTTTTAATGTTCAAGCTGGCGCCTAATTGCCCGGCCAGCCCCTTTATAAGATTCATTCCCAATGATTGATTTGGCTTACTGTCAAAATCTTCTGAAAATCCAACGCCATTATCTGTGATGCTAAGAAGAATGTTGTTAGCAGGGGTATAATTCATGAAAATATTAACTATGCCGTGCGTGTCAGGCGGAAAAGCATATTTGATAGAATTAGTAATAGCTTCAGTTAAAATCAACCCAACGGGTACGGCTTGTGATACATCCAACATTATGGGTTCTACATCAAATTCAAAAGAAACAAATGCCTGTGTTTCGAAACTATCTCTAAGATAGCTGATCAATTCATGAATATAAAAACGCATGTCCACAGAGGCTACATTGTCTGACTGGTACAGCTTTTCATGAATAAGAGATATTGTATAAATTCTATGCTTACTTTCGCGAATAGCTGTAAGTGCTGCGTTATCTTTAAGATACCAGGCTTGTGTGTTCAACAAGCTCATTATAATCTGTAGATTATTTTTTACTCTGTGGTGGATTTCTTTCAGTAACCATTCTTTTTCTTTCAGCAAATTGTCCTTTTCAACAATCAAATTTTCCAGTGCTATATTTTTCTTATTAATTTCCTGCTGCTGTATTTCCAGTGCTTCTTTTTGAGCTATCACCTCGTCTGTTTGCTTACGGACCTGTTTTTCAAGTTTGATTTTTTGTGCCTTAACAGAGTGCATTTGTATTTTGAGATAAGAATAAATACATGCTGCTATTACAATTACTCCCAGTATTTCAAACCACCATGTTAGCCAAAAAGGTGGAATAATCTGCAAGCCTTGCGGGGCACCAATATGTTCAAACCTTAGGTTTTGAGCAATACCCAAAAAGGGAAGAAATATCAGGAGAAATACCAGGGCTTGTAATAAATGCTTCATTTTTAAAGATTGCAATTGAGCATATTCCTTACTTTAAGCATATCCATCAGAGGATCATTACACCTTTCATAAAAGGGCTTGTAAGGGCATACAATCTACTATAAACAATACAATCAACAATTGACAAATGAAAGGTTTTATTGTATAAATTATCGAAATAAAATAATGTGCTCTTACGATGTTTCATCTATACTGGATATGGTGTAAAAACTGGGTTTATTTAAGCAGGGTGAATTGCAAATATGGCGTAGCTGTTGCGTTGCACTCTGGTACTTTTTCCGCACTTTTCAACAAAATAAAAAATTTGCTAATTAATCACTGCAAGAAAATAAAAATTATTTCCCTCTCTTAAAAAGGGAAAAATACAAGAATTGCCATCATTTGTCAATTGCTCTTTCATTGCTCGTCTAATAGTTTTGTATCATAATTTATTACCATAATAATTATAAGAAGACTTGAAAGGTTTTGACACAGGTCCAATTTTACCAGTAGGTATTCAAAATAAATTTTCAATTACTTTAAAACATTTTAAAAATGAAACATGATTATACAATAGAAATACTACTTCCTTCTGAATTTTCCTCTTCTTACTGGAATCAGAAGCGGCTGGTAAAATGGCTGACAACAACTGTACAATCCATAATTGTAGAACAGCAAGTAAGAGCAAAGAAAATATTTCTTAGTGCAATGAAAGATACACCGGCAATTTACATGTCATAAATCATAAAGCGATTTTTTACTTTAATACAATCTTTCTTCTTATTTTATTCTTTAATTCTGTTTAAAATTGCTACAGCATAAAACATCAGGTAAAATTCTTTCAATCTTTAAAGGCGTTAAATAAATAAACGGTATCCTTGTAATGATGAGGGACCATTGGAATAAGAAGCCCAATATTCAAAAATTACTTAGCAGTATACTTATAAAAACATATCAATATGCAATCACTTCCGCTTACAGTACGAAGATCGATTGAACTTATCGGTCTCGTTGCATTGGCCATAGTTATAATCAATGGGCAGCAAATTATTATGCCTATGCTTTTGGCCTTTTTTATGGGTATTGTTTTATTGCCTGTTTACAGGTTCCTGAAGAGCAAAAAAATTCCGGAATCTATAGCAATATTCCTCTCAATCCTCCTGATGATTATTATCACAGCACTGATCATAGTTTTCATCAGCTCACAAATAAAACCAGTAATGGATGATTTTCCCACTATTAAACAAAACATGGGAAAGCATCTTAACTCACTGAGTGCGTGGTTCAGCGAAAAAACAAATATCTCTGCCCAGCAGCAAACAGCGTTCATTAATGACCAAAGCCAGAAAATACTTGACTATGCAGGCAGCATTTTAGGAAGTGTAGCGGGTTCCCTGGGTTCTACACTCGTTTTTTTTGGGCTGCTGCCTATTTATACTTTCCTCATACTATTTTACAAAGACATATTGGTAAAATTTATTTTCCTCAGTTTTCCGCCGGATAATCATAGGAAAATCAAAGAGGTGCTTACCCAATCTGAATCTATCATTAAAAGCTACATTATAGGATTATTGATACAAATTACATACATTACTATTTTGCTTGGCGGCGGGTTATTAATTTTCGGGATACCTCATGCTTTGCTCATCGGTATAATATTCGCCATACTAAACCTGATACCCTATGTAGGCCCCTTGTTTGGAAATATTATAGGCGTACTGCTTACACTTAGTTCTTCATCAGAACTTGGTCCTGTTATAACGGTCCTGATAGTTATAGCAGTAGTTCAGTTTCTTGATAACAATATTCTTCAGCCACGCATTGTAGGTGGCAAGGTAAGCATCAATGCACTGGTATGTCTTGCAGGTGTTTTTATAGGTGGCGCTTTGGCGGGCATGGCGGGCATGTTCCTTTCATTGCCTGTTATTGCAGTTATGAAAGTGATCTTTGACAGAACAGGGGAGTTTAAAAAATGGGGTATTTTATTTGGTGACGAATTACCTGTAAATAAAAATGAAAAAAATATCATTAAGCAAGAAAACACTAAACCTGCCGCTGACAATAATAAAATTGATTTAGTATAATTTTATGACCCAGGCGCTTGAATATAAATTTCCTTTCTGAAAAAAGTATAAACAGTATCATATCAAAAGAAGGCAAAGCTGAATTAGTTTTTATTTATCTCTTCGCCCAATAGTTTTTTCCATTCAGGATGGCGTTTAATATAGGCGACTACCATTGGACAATATGGTTTTAGTTTGAGATTGTTTTGCTCAATATAAGTGAGTGCTTTTTCGATAATAGCTGTTGCTGCTCCCTTACCTTCGAGTTGTGGTGGTACTTCGGTATGAATCAGTATTATTTTCCCCGGCACCTGCAGATATTCAATGAAGGCTGTGTATCCTCCAACCTTCATTTCAAAACGATGGTCTTTTTCATTTTTTATCAGTGGAAGATCTTTATATTCCTCTTTCATATTGTTGCTGTTTCATGATCAGTAATTCAAACTTCCGAATACACCGTTTTTATAATCGGCGAAAGCTTGCTCAATTTCTTCTTCTGGATTCATTACAAAATTATCTTTAGTAGCAACAGGTTCATTAATGGGTTCGGCCGAATATGGAGAATCTTTTTTGCATAACTAAAAATAAATATAAAAAATCATGGGAGCAAGCAGTATTATCTGCAGGTCCCATGATATAGTGATAATGTAATCCGCCATACTTGCTATTCTGGACTCTGGATTGGTTCGTATATCTTCTTCCGTGTTCATTACAAAAAATCAACTAATATTTTTCACTTTTGTATTCCTGCTTTTTTAGTATGATGTCACAAAGTGAAATATTCAAAATCCAATTTTTATATTATCCGGTTAACCAAACTTCTGCTCCCAGAATTTCCTGATTTTTTTATTTAATAAATTATGTGAATTATCATTTTCGTGGCCGCAGGTTTGGAGCAATATGCCTTTCATCCTCTCTGCAAAACATTCAATAGCATAAATCATATTTTCCTGCAATAAACAACAATCTGCATCAAAAGCATATATTTCAAGAATCGCAAAATCTTCTGCTTTGAAAAAAGATTTTGATTGCGGACAAAAAAGTTTGTTATTCAATATGTAAAAGTCTGATGTAAAACCATTCTTATGGGGTGCAGCGATGGCATCAACAATTGTGGCGAAAGAATGCTTGATATTTTCGTTTCTTTTATTTTCCCACATACTTCATAATTTATTTTTCAACAATAGTCGCGACCCTGCGTTAATTATTGTCGCTCGTTTAGCCCATATTTATAAAAAATGCAGGTGCTAAAAGACCTGACGAGGCCGGGAATCGTCAGGTCTGGTGGGCAAAAAATCGAAGACTCAGTGCTTATGGCTTTCCTTCGCTTTGTGTTTTGCAATGGCAGAATGTTCTTTAATCATCAAATCCATGCATCTTTGGTAAGTCCCAATTTCTTTTGAATTCTGCCCAATAATTCTTGTTCCTTTCCTTCAACATACTTCAGATCGTCATCTGTAAGTTGCCCATACTTTTGCTTGAGGGTCCCTTTCAACTGATTCCAGTTTCCTCTTAATAATTGCGCACTCATGATTTTTGTTTTTAAATCTATTGTTTATTTGAAGATTTCAATATGACTGCTTCGTCACCCTTTAGCTCATTACCCTTGTCATCCACCTTTACCAAAGTGACGCTGTCTTTTAGCAGGTACATGTATCCTTTACTTTTGTCATCCAGCACCATATCGTACAATGCAACACCGTTCACTTCCCCATTCGGTTTGGGAAGAATTTTGTAATTCCCTGCACCTTCATAACGCTGAGTAACACTGTCCTTCCTGTTTAGATAAACTTCATTAAGATAAAATCTTCCCGTGGTATCCTCCACGCTTCTGACGAATTTGATCTGGGTGTTGATTTGTTGGTTCAGTTTGTAAGGCCTTGCACCGTTATAAAAAGTAACGATCGTATCGTTGCTGACTGCCTGGGTAACCTCCGCTACAGGTTCTTTAACCCTGGATTTATTTTCTCCCGAATTACAGGAGGCAGCTGCCATAATCAATACAAAACAACTTAAATAGCACAGCTTTTTCATGTCCGAATTTTTTATTGTGATCAATTGATACTTCCGGCACTATGCATGTTGGAAGCTCTTTCCTATATCCGTTGCGGTTTTCTTGACAGATTTTAATTTGAAAGCAAGTACGAGATTGAATATACCTGCAATCAGAAAAGCTGTACCCGACCATGTGATGATGCTTATTACACCTGCTGCAGGATAATAGAGAACAAGGAATGCACATATCATTGTGAGGATGCCGCCGAACAGTAGCCAGCCCCAATCGGGCATGCCCATCGTCTTTAGATCGAACGATATCCCAATCAAATAAAATGCTGCAAACATTAGCCAGAAGCCAAGAATATACGGAAGTGTAACCATGGTGACTTGCGGGTAAGCGAGTAAATAAATCCCAATAACCACATCAATTATTCCACCGGCAAGGGTCCAGCCCCATCCCTTAAGAATATTGCTATTTGCCGTGGAAAAAAAGATTTGGGAAAAACCGGAGCCAAGGATGACCAGGCTAAACAGGATGCTTAATCCTGCGTATCCTGCCGCTGGTTGATAAAAAATAGCTACTCCGGCAACAATCAGTAACAATCCTTTGATAATAAACCACCACCAGTTTTTTACATCTGCCGTGATGGCGTCAAAAATAGTACTCATAAATTTTTTGTTTAAAAATGATAAAATAAGATTTCTTGATAAGCTCTAAATCTCCGCGGAAAACTTAAAGCAAATTTAGACACGGACATAGCCTGTAAAAATGGACAAATGCTCAGAACATTTGCATAAATTACCGGTTATTCTTCTATTGATTTCGTGGAAGTGTGCGACGCAACGAAAGCATTAAAATAGTAATACAGCCGTGTAAAAAATTTATTCGCCAATACTATTCTCTTGAAAGTATTTGAAGAAACTTGTTTTAAAATAGATGAAATAAGAACGATTCAATGTCGCAGAAACGTTTCAACAAATTCCGGTCATAGAAAAATTCATTAGTTTAAGCAACTCCTTTGCAGCCATAACATTTCATAGCAATTTTTATGAGCCTGAGCAATTGGATTTTTGTATTTGCCAGTGTATGATTTTGATTCTTTAATTTTCTCTGAAACTTTCCAATCACAAATTTTCAGTCTAACTTTATACAAAAGGTTCATAACTATGGCAAGGCCATTTTTATGAATTTGATATTTACCATTCTTCTGGCATGGAAACCTATACATGTCCAACACTACCGGTAATTGTATGAATAAAAAAATTCTGATTGCAGAAGATGAATTTATTGTAGCGGATGATCTGCAATTAACACTGAAGCGTGCGGATTTTTATGTTTGCGGCATTGCGGCTTTTGTAACATGAAGCAAGAGAAATGATCAAAAAGAAAAAGCCGGGGCTCGTATTATTGGATATACATCTGAAAGGAAAATTAAGTGGCATTGAACTTGCCAAAGAATTAAAAGAGGAAAATATTGCATTTATCTATCTCTCTGCCAATTCGAACAAACAGATCATGGAATCTCCAAAGGCGACCGATCCCTCAAAATGAAAAAGCTGGGCATACGAAGAACCGGCAATTAGTTCTTAGCTGATTTTGATAATTGAGTGATTGTACATTTTATTCAAAAAAATAATAGCTATGTCAAGACGTTATCTTATAAATCTATTATTACCAATTCTTTTTGGATGGGTTCATGTATATGCACAAACGCAACAATTAAACACCGACCGCCAGAGGTTACTGCTCCAACTGAGCTCTACCTTTTATCATGTGGTGAGGCAAAACCAGGTCGACCTGGACAGCGCATTGGTTTCAGCCAGCCACAGTTTAAACATCAGCAGACTTGCATTGATTGATTTAAATGAGGGTGAGCTTATAGCTGATGCCCCGAAAACAGATGGCAACAACAATGTTTTTCAATATTTATATAAACTATTGAATCAAAGCAAAGGGACGAAACATGTTCGATTACTTAATATAATCGGGGCTTTGTTTGTCTTTCAGCCTGGCAATCGTCCCGGAGATTTAGATAGTGCAGGGTTCTATTTGCAAAAAGGACAGAGGGAGGCATTGGCAGCGGGGGACTCTAATGAACTTTGCATGAATCTCTGTTACCTGGGAAAATATTATTTTGAAAAAGGAGCATCGCAAACGGCAGATTCCTGCTTTAAAATGGCAGTAACCTACTGTAAAAAAAATGGCAAGAATCTAAATGAAGCAAGGGCTTGGGACTTTTGGGCTCTTTATTCCCCTTATCCCTCTTATCCTTTGACTAAGAGGATAAACTATTGCGAGAATGCTTTGAAATTGTACAAGCAGCTTAACAAGACAGAAGCCGAAATTAATGTACTCACTAATCTCTCCTATCTTCAATTTGCAGCCAGCCGCATAGGCAAATCAATGACGGCCATTAGAGAAGCTTTTGAACTGGAAAAAATGATCAATTTTCCATACGTGCATTATACAACCGATATGATGTCGTTGATTTATTCCCACCAAAATGACCCTGCAAATCATTTAAATTATGCATTACAATCAATCAGGTCTGTTGAAGCTACGAAAGACAGTTTTGCTTATGCACAGTTCTGCTCAAGGGTAGGCGAGGCTTATGAGCATATGGAAGGTAAATTAAACGAATCACTTGAGTGGTATCTGAAATCCCTGAATGAATACAAAAAAAAGGCTGATCAACAAATGTATACGGAATTGTTAAACGTAAATGGGTTGATGATTGCATTAGGAAAAGACCGCGAAGCTGTTACCCTGGCTCAGTCATTATTAAAGCAGTATCCGCCTGATAACCCAGGGGATAAACAAAATCTATTTTTAGCTTTAGGCGACGGTTACCGAAGCTTAAAAGAAAACGCGCTTGCAGAAAAATATTACTGGGAAGCTGAAAATTTAAAAAAGGATGTGGAACGCCTGTTTGGTGATAAATGGAGCAAAACTATGTATTACAAGATCGGTTTTTATTATTTCAGCAGGAAACAATTTGAAAAAAGCAAGGGGTATTTTATGAAAGTATTAGGCGATACAGCGCTTTCCGATCTCGTGGTTGACAATATTGCGGAAATTCATAAAGCATTATACAGTATTGACTCAGCCGCAGGCCGCAACGCTGAAGCCTCAGAACATTTGAAAAAATATACCGTCTTAATGGACTCTATTTACAGTGAAAATCAAAGTAAACAAATTGAGCAGTTAAAGATTCAGTATGAGACGGAGAAAAAGGACAATGACATAAAATTTTTGAAGCAACAGGAGGAAATTCAGCAATCACAGCTTACACAAACCAGGCTCACTAAAAATATAGTTATTGCAAGTATCATCGTATTGGCTTTGTTACTGGCATTATTGTACAGCCGTTACCGGATCAAGCAACGAAGCAACAAACAACTTGAGACAAAACAACATGAGATCAATCAAAAAAATTCCGAGCTGGAAAATTTAATAAAAGATAAAGATGAACTGATTGCCGACAAAGATGTTTTGCTCAAAGAAAAAGAATGG
>WNGE01001445.1_pt1 | contig 30828 bp, 22 predicted proteins | sample 5400651 | NCBI WGS metagenome assembly WNGE01 (sample SAMN13153370, study PRJNA577476) | soil metagenome | isolation source: 60 cm soil or saprolite under grassland replicate 2 | place: USA:California | collected 2016-06-15
GAGATCTGAAGAGTGTGGTTGACGGTCGCCGTCGAACCGAGTGAGACGACCGCCGTCTTTTCCGCCGTCGCGAACCCGGCCAGCGAGCAGACGACCTTGTAGTTGCCTGGCGGTACGGTCGAGATGCGGTACGAGCCGCTGTTGCTGGTGATCGACGAGCGCGACCCCTGCAGCTGCGGGCTCGTCGCCGTGCAGGTCACGCCGGGCAAAGCGGCGCCCGACGTGTCGGTCACGGTGCCTGTGATGTCGCCCGTGGTCTGGGCGAACGCCAGGCTTCCCGTCGCCGCGCCGACGATCGCTATCGCCAGCAGCGGCAAGAAGAACCTCCTAAATCGCCTCATAGAACTCCCTCCTCTGTTATTCCGACTCGAATTTGGGTAGTGGTCAAGGAATTCGCTTATCCGAAACGTTCGAATCGCAGGACCAAGACACGAATCCGCAGGACGACACACGCGCGATTAAGAGCAACTAAACTGCCAATGACCGGAGTCGTGCGGCGAACTCTAAGTGCCTGACGCTATGCGATCAAGAGGATTTCGGCGCGCCTGACCGGCCGGTCAGCTATTCGTCTTTCGGTATATCGGTCCAAGAAATTGGATGGTTGAGCCAGGGAGACCTCGTCCTGAAGACTCGTCGTCTGATCCCTCGTCTTCGGACTTCGGACCTCTGGCCAGACAGGTCTTCCCAGGCTTTCGGACTACCGCCTGCTCACCGACTCTTCTTCTGAGTCGCCTCAACGGCTCGCGCCAGGGTCGCCAACGCCGCCGAATCTCGCTGCAGAACGTTCTTGCCATATCCCTGCTTGGTGACAAATTCGAAAACGACTTCCTGGTAAGGAATTTCTTTGGGGAGATTTCCACGCAGGTAGTGCCAGACCTCGATCCAGTTCGCGGCGGCGTCCAGAATCTTTCCACGCAGGTAGTGCCAGACCTCGATCCAGTTCGCGGCGGCGTCCAGAATCTTGCTGCCCGGACCGGTCACCTGCTCGATGCGGGCCTGCCGATCCGCGTTCGATCCACCCGCCTGCGAAGCGGCGCGGACCTCCGACCTCGAAAACCGCGAGAGACCCGAAGCGTCCGCGACGTCGTCTCCGGTCCGGAGCGGCTTGCGACCGTTATAGGTCGGAGGTCCCATCAGGATGAAAGCCATTCCCCGATCCGTCAGGCTGCCCCGGACTTCGTCCTGCGCGAAATGCGAGTCGGCAAACGCGACCCGTTTCTCGAACTCCTCGCGATACTCGTTTCGTTCCGTCTCCGGTTTCGGATCGCGGGACTTCCAGAAATTGGCGACGAACTCCGACCGCTCGACCGCGCTCGACAGGCGCGCGAAGTCCTCTCTCTCCCGCGGAGAAAGAAGATGGCGGACGGGACCGTCCGCCCAGTCTTCACCCGGATTTTCCGCAACTCCGGCGTCGGGGCGCGGAAAGGCCCGGTACGCTTCCGCGAGCGTTGACGCCTCCCCTCCGCGGGGGTAGCGCGCGAGTGACTCGCGGGCGCTCTCGAGCGCCGCAATCACCGACTTCGGATACAGGGCGGGATCGAGCCGCGCATTGGGCTGGTAGGCAAGAAATCTCTCGAACGCGGAGCGCGCCTCGCTCGGCCGCCCGAGGGCGGCGAGGCTCGCGCCTCGATAAAACAGAAGCCCGGGCAGAAGCGCTTCCCGCTGAGATTGGAATCCCGGCCGGGAGCTCTCGGTCTCGAGCGTCTCGAGCGTCGAGAGAGCGGCGGCGTAGGAGCCGAGCCGGAACTCGTCCTTGGCCTTCTGAAAGAGCTGCGGCAGCGTCGCCGCGAGGGTCGAAGAGATCAGGATCGGAAGAAAGCGAAAGGCGAGAGAGCCCCACATACCTGCCTCGAAGAGATGCGATGCTACCCCGGCCGGCCGGGTCCGGTCCACTCACGTTGGCAGAAAAAAAGAGGCCCGCCGGAGCGGGCCCTCTCAAACTCGAAGGGCCGGACTCTAGAACGAAATCTTGACCGCGGCGCGGACGAGACGCGGATCCTGCCGCGAGGTCGCCTTGCCGTAGTTGGCGTTGTTTTGCTCGTTGCACTGGTTCGCCGCCGGGTCCGCCGCTTCACTCGGCGTGCAAGGTCGATAGAAGAGTTGGGGATACTGCTCCGGGGTCTTCGGGTAGTTCACCCCCTGTGAAATCTGCCAGTTGTTGTCCACGTTCGTCACGGTCTGACGGTTGAACAGATTGAAGACGTAGAGAAGCCCGGTTACGGTCACCTGCCCGATGTTGATCGGATAACCGAGGGCGAGGTTCGCTTCCCATTGCGTGGACAGCCGTCCGGCGGACCCGATCGGGACGAGCTGCGTCTGCGCGATGTAGAACTGATTGAAGTAGCCGATCTTGGACAGCGGCGGTCCCGAATGGGCGTACGCCTGCAGACCGATGGAGAGCTTGAACGGCGTGATGTAGGTCGTATCCAATCGGAAATTGTGCGGACGGTCGAGGTACAACGTTCCGTACTTGTTCTTGAGGAACGAGGCGTAATCGAAGTCCGCGGTGATGCCGGGGTCGGTCTGGACGTAGTCCTGCTTGACCTCGCCGTCGTAGTTGCCGCGCAGCGACGAATAGACGTACGAGGCCTGGAGCCAGAGCTTGTCCGCGACGCTCTTGCGCGCGACGACCTCGATGCCGCGGTAGAGCCGCTTGGCTTCGGGGGCCGGTCCGCCGAGAAGCGTGTTGATCGGGAAGATGCCGCACTCGTAGGCGTCGCCGTCCAGGCCGTTGCAGCCGGTGAAGTTCCCGCTCGCGTAGAGCCCCGAGCCGCCGGGGTTGGTGATCACGCAGGTGTTGCCGTTGTTTTCGGGAGCTTCGGGATCGGCGTCACAGCGGTCTTCGACGGCCCGGCCGAAGCGACGATACTCGCCCTTGATTGCGATCGAGAAGGTCGGATCGATCAGCTTCTCGAAGCCGATCTCGAACTCATCCTGGTAGATCCCCTTCAAGCTGGCGTCGTGGGGCTCCGCGAAGATGCCTCCCTGGGTATGCGGAGCCGAATGCCCGATGACGTTCGGATTCTGGGCGATGTCGGCGGCGGTCGTGCCGGAATTGAAGTTGTACGTCGTGACGAAGAGTTGCTGCCCGTACGACCGCACGTTCAGATCGGTTGGCAGCGCATAGTAGAACCGACCGCCGAAGGCGTAGATCTTCATCGAGCCGTCGTTGCGCGGGTCCCACACGAGGCCGACCCGCGGTTGCCATTCATTGGTCAGCGTGATGACGCTCTCTCCCGCAAAATTCTCCAGGTTCTCGCGGTCCCAGCGAAGCCCGGCGTTCAACGTCAGGCCCGGCAGGATCTTCCAGGAGTCCTGGACGAAAGCGCTCGTGTTGATCGTGTGCGGTGAGACGACGTTGTCGACCGGCGTGAAATCCTCCGGGCCGGCCGCCCAAAAACTATGCGCGTAATAGACCTGGCCGTACTCGTTGTAGCGCTGAACGTATTGCTTGCCACTGATGTTGGTGATCGCGGTGGTCTTGCCGTCCTGCCAGTCGCCGCCCACCTTCATCTCGTGGCTGCCGAGGTAGAGCGAAAAGTCGCCGCGCGCCTGGTAGCGGGTCGAGTAGTTGTTCCGAATGTAGCCCGATACCGAACCGAACCCTCCCGAGGCCGAATTGGGCTGGACCGGCTGGTCGCAGGGGTTGTCCGGCGTGCCGCCCTGGCAGGTCCAATCTTCGAGACGGACGCCTGCGCCCGTGCCGGACGGTACCGTCTGGTAGCGGTCGTAGTGACGCGAGCCCTGCACGGTCAAGAGCCCCTTCGATCCGAAGAGCTGGTTGAGGCGCAGGCCGTAATCCGTTCCCCCGATCTTGAGGTCCGCCTGCCAGGTGCTCGGGTCGCGGTTCACGATCGGGACCGGGTAATAGCTGTGGGTGGGATCGGAGGCTGCCGCGCCGGTCACGGTCGAGGGATCGGCGAAGACCGTTCCGACGAGCGTCGTTCCGGTCGCGACGTTCCAGGTGAGCTTGCCGGAATAGAGATTGTCTTTCGAATCCGCGGGAAACTTGTCGTCGCGGGTGACGGTGACGTTCCCGTTCTCGTCGACGGAGTCGTTGAAGCGGGAGATCTTCGTCGGCTTGTCCGTCCGGTCGTAGGCCGCGAAGAACCACAGCTTGTCCCGGATGATCCGGCCGCCGAGGTCCGCGCCGAAGTCGGTCCGTGTGTAGCCGTTCAAGCGCATTCCCTGAAAGATGTCGTTCTCGGTGATCACCTGCTGGGCGCGCATTCCGAACGAGTCGTAATAGACGAAGCCGTCTCCGTGGAACTCGTTGCCGCCCGACTTGGTGATCACGTTGATGACGCCGCCGAGCGCGCGGCCGTACTCGGCCTGGTAGCCGCCGGTCTTGATCTCGACTTCCTGGATGAACTCCCCGTTGATCGCCTTCCCCTGGAAGCCGCGGATGACGTTGGTCGTGTTGACACCGTCGATGATGAACTGGTTCTCCACGGAGGTGGCCCCGTAGACAGTCAGCGACAGGGCCCGTCCCTGAGTGTCGCCCTGGTCCTCATTGACGCCCGGGTTCGACCGGATGATCTCGGCGTAATTTCGGCCGAGCGGAAGTTTCTCCATGATCTTGCTCGTGTAGCTCGTTCCGCCCGTCGTCGAGGTCGTATCGACCAGCGGCGACTCGCCGCTGACGATCACGGCTTCCTTGGCGGAAAGCTGGAGCCTCAGGTTCACGGTCGCCGTGCTGTCGAGAGCGACGGGCGTGCTCTTTTCGACGCTGCCCAGACCCTGAAGGGACGCCGTGATCTTGTAAACACCCGGCGTGAGGCTGGCGAAACGGTAACGCCCGTCGCCGGAGGTCACGGCGGTGCGGGTGCCCTGCAGGTTGGGACTCGTCGCCTCCACCGTGACGCCGGGTAGCGGTTTCCCTTCCGCGTCGGCGACCGTGCCCACGACGGCCCCGGTCGTCTGGGCGAACGCCGGGCCTCCCGTCACCGCGAAGGCGGCAATTACGCCCAGCATCGGCAAGAAATACCTTCGAAATCGCCTCATGACCGTCCTCCTTTTGCTGTTTTCCGCCGATGCCAAAGCGACGCCCGCTTCGTGCGAACGGATGGAATCGAGAGACGAAGGCGTGAATCGAGGGACGAAAACGCGGAGGCAGGGACCGGCACGAATGTATTCACGAGCAATCAAACTGCCAGTCGATTGGCAGTTGCGGCAGACTCTAAGTGTCTGAACTCAATCGATCAAGGGGATTCGCCGCCGGTTAACGATTCGCTTAGATATTCGTCTTTCGGTATATCTGTCCAAGAAATTGAATGGGAGGAGCCAAAGAGGCTCGTCCTAAGAGGGGGAGTTGTCCCCCGGCTTCGGAGTTTGGACCCGCGACTCGGGACTTTCCTGGGGCTCCAGCCGCAGCAGCAGGGCACCCGCCTCGACGGGGTCGCCAGCCGCGCACTCGACCCGGGTCACTCGCGCGGAAGATTCGGCGCGAATCTCGTTCTGCATCTTCATCGCTTCCAGCACGATCATGGTCGTCCCCGGCGACACGCAGTCTCCGACGGCGACGCGCACGTCGATCACGCGCCCGGGGATCTGAGCGCGCACTTCCGACGCCTCGAGGGCGGATTGCGAGCCCGCCCCCGCGCGAGCACGCAGCGGATCGGAGAGCCCGATCGCGAGCCGCCGTCCGCGGACCCATGCTTCGATGCGCCCGTCGCGGCCGGCAGCCACGCGGCCGGTCACCTGGCGCCCCGACGCGAGGATGATGCTGCCTCTTCCGCCAGGAAGCGGCGCAAAGTCGACGAGATGTTCCGCTTCCCCGTCATGGACGCGCGCCTTCCCTTCGCGGCGCGCTTCGACGACGAGCTCGGTCGGTGGAGCGCCCTCCCGGCGCCACAGAAATCGGCGACGGAGTCTCATCGGGAGAGCCGGCCCTCTCCCGATCGCAATCCCTCAGTGCGCGCCGTCTCTCTCCAGCGCGTTCGGTGGTGCGGCGGCTCCGGCGCCACTCGGGCGTCGTCGAGCGAAAGACAGACCGCCGCGAGGAGCGTTTCTTCCGCCGTCCCCTCGAGTGCGGGAAGGCGCGGCGACGCGAGCCAGTCGTCGAGCCACTGCGCGTGGAAACGCCCTGTGCGGAAATCCGTCTCGCGGACGAGCTCCCGAAAGAGCGGAAGCGTCGTCTCGACTCCGGTCACCTCGTACTCGTCGAGCGCCCGGGTGAGTCGGTCGATCGCTCCTTGGCGATCCCGGCCGGAGACGATGAGCTTCCCCAGCATCGGGTCGTAGTCGATCGGCACGCTCGACCCCGTTTCGATTCCCACGTCGTTTCGGACTCCCGGACCCTCCGGAAGACGCAGCCGGGTGACGACTCCCGGTGACGGCGAAAACCCCCGCGCGGGATCTTCGGCGTAGACGCGGCATTCGATCGCGTGGCCGCGGGGCGTGAGCTCGGCCGAACGAATCGAGAGCTTCTCTCCAAGAGCGATGCGGATCATTTCGGTCACGATGTCGACTCCCCAGACTTCCTCGGTGACCGGATGCTCGACCTGGAGTCTCGTGTTCATCTCCAGAAAGTAAAAGGAGCCGTCGGGCGCGACGAGAAACTCGACCGTGCCGCAGGAGTCGTATTCGACCGCGTCCGCCGCGGCGATCGCGGCGGAAAAGAGGCTCGCCCGGAGCTCGGCCTCGACCGCCGCGGAGGGACACTCTTCGACGACTTTCTGGTGGCGCCGCTGAATGCTGCACTCGCGCTCTCCGACGGCAACGCGGTTGCCGTGACGGTCGGCGACGAGCTGGACCTCGATGTGTCGGGGACGTTCCAGGAGCTTCTCGGCGTAAATCGATCCGTCGCCGAACGACGCCTGCGCTTCCGCGGCCGCGCGCGGGAACGCCGCCGCCAGATCCTCTCCGGCCTCGACGCGCCGCATGCCTTTTCCGCCGCCGCCCGCGGCCGCTTTCAGGAGAATCGGGTATCCGTAGCGGCGCCCGAAGCCTTCGAGCTCCGCGGCGTCCCGAGCCGGAGTCATCGTCCCGGGTACGACCGGGACTCCCGCCTTCTGCATCAGCTCCCGGCTCCGGGTCTTGGTCCCCATCGCCTCGATCGCGGCGGGAGACGGTCCAACGAACGTGAGTCCCGCCGAGGCGCACGCGCGGGCGAACTCCGCGCTCTCGGCGAGAAAGCCGTACCCGGGGTGCACGAGCGACGCGTCCGTCGCTTTCGCGGCATCGACGATTTGGGGTATCGCGAGATAGCTTTCGGCCGAGGGCGGCGGGCCGACGCGGACGGCGTAGTCGGCCGACGTCACGTGAGGCGCCGCACGGTCCGCGTCGGAGTAGATGGCGACGGTCTCGATTCCGAGATCGCGACAGGCGCGGAAGATACGGAGGGCGATCTCGCCGCGGTTGGCCACGAGGAGTCTCATGTGATCGCTGTCATTCCGAGGCCGAAGGCCGAGGAATCTCGGCTTCCCACGCGCTGCTGAGGTCCTTCCAAAGCGGATTACCCCTTTCGATCAGAGCGACTTTCTTGCTCCTTCTCCAACTCTTGATCTGCTTTTCCCGCTCGATAGCAGAGAGCACGCTCGGAGTCGTCTCGAAGAAAACGAGCTTGTCGATCCGGTACCTGGCCGTGAAACCGGGCACGAGCCGCTGTCTGTGTTCATAGAGCCGCCGCTCCAGGTTATTGGTCACCCCCACGTAGAGGGTTCGCGGTCGATTCGTCATGATGTAGACGAAGAAGGTGCGAGACATCTCGAAAACAGATTGTCACGACCGGAGTAGATCCCTCGCCGCCTGCTGGCGGCTCGGGATGACGGGGCAAATTCACAGCGGAATGTTTCCGTGTTTCTTCGCGGGAAGGCTCGCGCGCTTGTTTTCGAGGAGCGCAAACGCGGCAATCAATTTCTCCCGAGTCTCCGAGGGTTCGATGATCTCGTCGATGAAGCCGTGGCGCGCGGCGACGTAGGGGTTCGCGAAGTTCTCGACGTACTCCGAAACTTTCCCCGCGCGCGCGTCCGGCCCTTCTTCTTCGAGCTCGCGCCGATACAGGATGTTCACGGCGCCCTGCGGACCCATCACGGCGACCTCGGCCGTCGGGTAGGCGAAGTTGAAGTCCGTGGCGAGATCTTTCGAGGCCATCACGCAATACGCGCCGCCGTACGCCTTGCGGGTGATGACGGAGACCTTGGGAACCGTCGCCTCGGCGAATGCGTAGAGCAGCTTCGCGCCGTGCCGGATGATCCCGCCGTACTCCTGCTGCGTGCCGGGCATGAAGCCGGGGACGTCCTCGAAGACGAGAAGAGGGATGTTGAACGCGTCGCAGAACCGGACGAAGCGGGCGCCCTTGACCGAGGCGTCGATGTCGAGCACTCCGGCGAGATGCATCGGCTGATTCGCGACGACCCCCACGGATCGCCCCGCCAGCCGGACGAATCCGACGAGCAGGTTTCGGGCGAACGCGGCGTGGACCTCGAGGAACTCGCCCGCGTCGGCGACCGATCGAACCAGCTCCGCCATGTCGTACGGTTTGTCCGGTTCCTCCGGGATTAAGCGGTCGAGGTCCCGGCTTCCCGCCGGAGGCTCGCGGCTTTCCCGGCTCGGCGGATCGTCGAGGTTGTTGGAGGGGATGTAGGAAAGGAGCTCGCGGATCGCCAGGAGCGCTCCGGCATCGTCCTCCCGGACGAAGTGCGCCACCCCGGAGACGGCGGAGTGCGTGCGCGCGCCGCCCAATTCCTCCTTCGTGACCTCTTCGTGCGTGACGGTCCGGATGACGTCCGGGCCCGTGACGAAAAGGTAAGAGGTCTTTTCGGTCATGAAAACGAAGTCGGTGATCGCCGGCGAGTAGACCGCCCCGCCCGCGCAGGGGCCGAGGATCGCGGAGATCTGCGGGACGACGCCGGAGGCCCGCGTGTTGCGAAGGAAGACCCGTGAATATCCGGCGAGGGAGACGACGCCCTCCTGGATGCGCGCTCCGCCCGAGTCGTTCAGCCCGATGATGGGCGCGCCGTTGACGACGGCGAGGTCCATGATCTTGCAGATCTTTTCGGCGTTCGTCTCTGACAGCGATCCGCCAAAGACCGTGAAGTCCTGCGCGAAGACGTAGACCGGCCGGCCGTCGACCGTTCCCGCACCGGAGACGATCCCGTCCCCCGGAATCCGGGTGCGCTCCATTCCGAAGTCCTGCGAGCGATGCTCGACCAACCGGCCGAGCTCGAAGAACGAGCCGGGATCGAGAAGCAGCTCGACCCGCTCGCGCGCCGTCAGTTTTCCTTCCGCGTGCTGCCGCGCGGTGCGAGCCGGACCGCCCCCCTGGAGGCTCCTCTCGCGGAGCGCTTCGAGATCCTCCAGGCGCTTCTCGATCGTCACGGACGTTCGCTAGAGAACGATCCCGCGCTGCTCTGCGAGCTTGCGTCGGATGCGCCGGAAGAGCTCCTGGCCGTCGACTCTTCCCGCGGCGATCTCGTTCCTGGCGCCTTCCATCATCCGGCGCGCCTCTTCATCCAGGGTCCGCTCCTTCTCGGCCTCGGACGCGAGGGCCGCGAGAACCGCCTCGCGCACGGCGCCGGGGGCTTTCTCATCGAAGAGTTTCCGTGAAACGAGCCCCCGTGCGGTCCGCACCGCGACGAAGTCCTTTTTCCGTTCCGTCAGGCTCATCCGGTCTCCGATCGGCGCGATGTTACAGCGGGAAAAACGATCACACATAATCGCCGCGGGATGGAATTCGACGAGGCTCTGGTGGCCCGCTGGCTCGAACCGCTTGTGGCCGGCCGCGGCGACATCGCCGAGGTGTTCGCCGAGACGCGGAGAAAAACGATCGTGGAGTGGCGGGACGCGGAGCCCGGCGACGCGCAGGTTTCGATCGAAGCCGGCGTCTCGGCGAGGCAGCGGCGGGGGGGGCGCGAACGCATCGCCTTCGTCTCGGGGTCGGGGGAAGCGGCGATCCGCGAAGCCGTCCGGGCGTTGCAGGCTTCGGCCAAGAAGACCGCTCCGCCGAGCCGGCCCGCGCCCGCTCGCGCCGATTTCGACCCGGGCTCCTCCACCGAGCGATGGGTCCGGCGCTTGGAAACCATCCTCGCGCGGCACGCCCCTCGTCATCGCCTGCGCTGGTCTCACGAGGAAATCTCGCGTCATGTCGTTCCTCTCGGATCCGCCGCCTCGGCCTCCACGCGGCGGCTCTTCTCTGTCGAGGGATCGTTCACGGCCGCATCCCGGCGGGTCGACGAGACCCGCTCCTTTTCGTTTCACGCCCCGGAAGCGGACGCGACCGCGGACGAGCTCCGGCAGGCGCTCGCGGCCGCAGCCGCAGCACGCGAAAGACCGGTCTCTTTCGGCGACGGAGCCGTGGACGTCCTCTTTTCCGGCGCGACCGCCGCGGTTCTCTTTCACGAGATCCTGTCGCACGCGCTCGAAGCCGACGCCGGAGAAACGCCGCTCTCGAGACTTGCCGCGGCGCGGATCTCGGTCTCCGATCTGGACGTCCGGGATGATCCGACGCGTCTCGATCTTTTTGGCGGTTACGAGAGAGACGACGAAGGAACGCGGCCGCGGGCGATCAAGCTGCTCGACGCCGGCCGCTTGGCCGGGACCCTGACCGACCGCGCGCACGCCGACGCGCGGGGTTCGAGCGGACACGGCCGGCGAGCGGGTCCCGCGGACGCTCCCCTCCCGCGCAGCTCGAACACGATCGTCGCCGCCGGCGCGGCGACCTCGGAGGAAATGATCCGCCGGCTTGGAAACGGGTTGTGGATCGAGGAAATCGGGTCCGGAACCATCGAGCTTTCGAGCGGCCGTTTCCGCCTGGCTTTTCCGCGCGGACGGCGCGTGCGGCGAGGCCGGTTCGCCGACGAGATCGGAGCGGGCTTCCTCGCCGGAGAGATCCTGCCGACGCTTTCGGCCGTCGAGCCGGTGATCGGCCGTGACGTGCGCATCTGCCGGTCTCTCGGTTGGTGCTCGCGGGGCGGGTTCGTCGTCCCTGTTCAGGGAGAGGCGCCGGAGGTCATCGTCCGGCGGCTGTCGGTCAGGGACCGATGATCGACGCCGATCTCGAGAGAGAGCTCGACCGCCGTTTTCCGAGCGCGTGGGAGCTCTATCGCAAGACCGCCGAGAGTCGCGAGCTGGAGGTGTCGGCGGCGAATCGCGGCGAGGCCTGGCGGCGGGAGGAGGGCTGGGCCGTTCGCTGGTGGGACGGAGGTCTCCGGTTTGCGACGGGCTCGGACCGGCAGAGGCTCGCGGCGGCAATTCCCCTCGCCGGGAAGCTGCCGGGCCGCGCGGAACCGGCGCCGCCGTTCCCGACCGGGGGTCTCAACCCCGAAGGAGGTCAGATCCCGCTGCAGCCGGACGACCCTGCAGCCGCCGTCGCGGCGCCTCCGGACCTCTTCGCTCCGCTCGCGCAGCTCGTTTCGGAGAAATCCCGCGGCGAGGCGGTGCTCGCGTCGCTGACGCTGCGACGCGGCCGCGCGGTGGAAGAGATCCGAAACTCCGCGGGCGGTCGGGTGAGAATGGAATCGTCGTCGCAGTTGGACGGCATCGCGCGGGCGCTCGGCCGCCGGGGGCCCCGCATTTGCGAGAGGCGCTCGGTCTTCCGCTGGGACGGGGAGCCCGATCTGCAGGGCGTCGCTGGCCGTCTCGCGGATGGAGCCACGCTCCCCCTCGCATCGCGCGGTCCGACCTTCTCGCGCGGGGCGTGGCTGCTCGATCCCGCGATTGCGGCTTCGTTTCTCGCCGCGCTCGCTCCGCTCTTCTGCGCCGACGCTCTCCCGCTCTGGGTGAAGCGCGCCGAGATCGCCTCGCGGAGGGTGACGATCGCCGACGACGCGTCGAGGGATGCGCCGTTCGACGGCGAAGGCACTCCGACCCGGCGGGTCGTTCTCGTCGAAGACGGCGTGCTCGCGTCGCGCCTCCACGATCTCCGTTCGGCGGCGCGGGCGGGCAGGTTCTCGACCGGCCACGGCGTGCGGCCGTCTTATCGCAACCCGCCGCGTCCCGGACCGCGGCGGCTCTTCTTCGAGACCGCGGGCGGAGTCTCGCCTCGGGAGCTGCTCGCCGGAGTCGCGCGCGGAGTCTTCGCGCGAGCGCTCACGGCGCCGGTGTTCGTGGACCTGGACGCGGACCGCTACGAGATCGAATTCACGGGGGTCGCTCTCTCAGGCGGCCGTGCGTCCGAGCCGTTGGCGGGCGCCCGCGTATCCGGCCGGATCTCGGAGCTTCTCGCGCGGATCACGCAGGTGGCGACCGACCGGCAGTTCTTTCCGATGCCGTATCCGGTCGGAGCGCCGACGATCTTGGTCGAGAGGGTAAACTTCGAGTAGCCGGACGTCTCCTACGGAAGCGGCGTCGGCAGCGGGGTCGGAGGCGGCGGCGGGGGCACCGCGGGCGGCAAGAGCGGCGGCGTTCCGGCCGGAAGTCCCTGCTGCGGGCGCGTCTGACCCGGCTGGAGGGGCAACGGCTTGGGGACAGCCGGTTTCGCCGGGGCAGTGACGGTCGCGTCCACGGGCTCGGGCGCGGGGAGATCGCCGATCTCCTTGGACGAGAGCGGCCGATCGATCGGCGCGCGGTGGAATCGCCCCTCGTCCGCGAAGACCTGGTCCGAGTTCATCGACGCCACCGCGATGTCCCGGGAGTAGTTCTCGAGCGAGATCCGGTCGAGAAGCCTCGTGTCGACGATGAGCGAGTTGGTCCGGGGATCGCGCATCTGAGGGTCGAGCCGCAGCGCCTTCGCATACTCCTTGACCGCGAGACGATCCCACCCGCGTTGCTCGTAGAGCCGGCCGAGCCGGAAGTGCGCCTGGGGAAAGCCCGGCTTCCTCGCCGTTGATTTGCGAAAAGCCCAGATCGCTTTCGTCGGCCTGCCCTCGGCTTCGAACAGCAATCCGAGGTTGTAGGCGGCCAGGAAGTTGGTCGAGTCGAGCTCGAGCGCCTTCTCGTACTGAAGCCGCGCGTCCTCGACGAAATGCCGTTCGGCGAGGAGATTCCCGAAGTCGTTTCGCAAGTCGGCCGAGCCCGGCTCCGCCTCGACCCGCCGCTCCTGATCCGCGATCCGATCGTCCAGCTCGTTGCCGGCGACCAGGTACTTCCGGTAGAAGGGCTCCGTGGACTTTTCCCTGTGCTTGACGTGCAGAAAGCATCCGGCGGTGGCCGCCGCCGCGACGACAACGAGCGCGAGCGGAATTTTCTTCATCGAATCTCCTCGTCCTACGCCTTGTGCTTTGCGCCGCCGGGTCGGGCCACGAGCTTGACTCGGCCGTCTCTCTCGACGACCTCGAACTCGACTTCCGTCGGGCCGATGCGCTCTTTCAACTTCTCCCGTTCCTGGTCGAGCCGCGCGAGAAAGGTCTCGAGCCGGTATCCGGCGACGTCTTCGCCGCGGCCGCGCTTGGCGGCGACGTAGTGCTCGAAGAGCTCGCGGTCGCGCGATTCCCCGGCGCTCCGATCGTCTCTTACGGAGCCGGACCGTCGAGCGTTGGGCGTTTCCGTCGGCGCGGAAGGGGCCGCAGCGCCGACCGGGGCGACGAAGCCTCCGTAGACTCCGGGACGGCGGCCCGCCTCCTTTTCGGCCAGCAGCCGCTCCCACCGCTCGCAGAGGCTGGAAAAGCGCCCCTGGAGGGCCGAAAACATGTACCGCTCCGCGGAGGCATCGGGCGGGGAAGCCGCCAGCAGGCGGAACATCTCCTCGACGTGCCGGCGGCTCTCGATCGGGGGCTTGGTCGCCGATCCGTAGAGAAAGGCGTCGTACTCGCCGTTTAAGCGGCGGATCGCCTCGTTCAAGACCTTCAATTCGCGTTCCCAGGACATCGTTCCCGATAATAGCGCCGTGAGCACGGCCCGGCCCCCCTCGATGGACTCGCTTCTCTCCCGACCTGAGACGGCCGAGCCGCTCTCGCTCTACGGCCGCGAAGCGGTCAAGGAGGAGCTGCGGCGCGCGATCGCGGCCGGGGGTAGGGAGCCCGAGGCCTTGATCGGGGCGGCGCGCGAATCGCTCTCGCGCCGTTTTGCGCCAACGGTCGTCCGGGCGGTCAACGCGACCGGCGTCCTCCTTCACACGAACCTCGGGCGTTCGCCTCTCGCGGAGGCAACGCGCGACGCGATCGCGCGAGTCGCCGTCGGGTACTCGACCGTCGAGTACGAGCCCGCGACCGGCCGGCGCGGGAAGCGCCAGGACCACGTGCGCGGCGCCGCCCGCGCACTCTTCGGGGCGGAAGAGGCCCTCGTCGTGAACAACAACGCTTCAGCCGTCTTCCTCGCGCTTTCCGCGCTCGCGCGGGGCCGCGCGGTCCTCGTTTCCCGGGGCGAGCTCGTCGCGATCGGCGGCAGCTTCAAGATCCCGGAGATCCTCGAGGCTTCCGGCGCCATCCTTCGCGAGGTGGGCACGACCAATCGAACGACGGCCGACGACTACCGGCACGCGCTCTCCTCCGACGCGGCCCTGCTGCTGACGGTGCATCCGTCGAACTACGAGATCCGCGGCTACGCGAGCTCTCCGGCGCCCGAGGAGATCGCGGCCGTGGCGCGGGAAGCGGGAATCCCCTGGGTGCACGACCAGGGAACGGGATGCGTCGTCTCGCTCGAGGAGTTTGGCGTCTCCGCGGAGGCGACCGTCGCGGACTGCCTCGCCGCGGGCGCCGACCTGGTCACTTTCTCGGGGGACAAGCTCTTCTGCGGTCCGCAGGCGGGATTCGTCGTGGGCCGCGCGGCCCTGATCGCGAAGCTCGGGGAGCATCCCATCGCGCGCGTCGTGCGGCCGGACAAGCTAGCGCTCGCAGGAATCGCCGCGACCCTGGCAGCGTGGAAGACCGGGCGATGGCGCGACTTTCCCGTCTATCGCGCGGCCGCCGCATCGGTCGAAGCGCTCGAGTCGCGCGGAGCAAGGATCCGCTCATCCGCGGCCGGCGACGGAATGAAGAGCCCGCTCTCAATTGAGATCGTTCCTTCGCTCGCCGTCTTCGGCGGCGGCACGAGCCCCGAGAAGCGGTTCCCGTCGCGCGCGCTCGCCGTCGCGCGGGAGGGATTCTCGGCCGACGAGCTCGCTCTCCGCCTGCGAGCCGGCACTCCGCCGGTGATCGCGCGCGTCGAAGCGGGCAGGACGCTTCTCGACCTGCGCACGATCCTGCCGGAAGAGGACGTCGTTCTGGAGAGAGCCCTTCGCGAGGTCTGAGCTTGCCGTCGAAGGAGCCTACTCGTCGAGCGAGTGCTCCTTCAGCTTCGCCTCCAGCCGGCGCCGCGACAGCCCGAGCTCCGACGCGGCCGCGGTCCGATCGCCCTTTGCCCGCTCGAGCGCGCGGGCGAGCCAGAGTCGCTCGGCCGTCTTCGCGCCGCGCTCCCGCACCTCCTCGAGATTCTCCCCGCGCCTCTCGGTCTGCTGTTCCGGCACGTCGGGCGCGAGACGCAGCGACCGCTCCTCGATCAATCCGCCGTCGGCGAGAATGATCGCGCGCTCGAGGCAGTTCTTGAGCTCGCGGACGTTGCCCGGCCACTCGTAGGCGCGAAGTCGTTCGCGCGCCGCGGGCGCGATCCGGATGCCTTTCTTGCCGAGCTCCTGCGGCAGGTGTCCGAGGAACCAGTCGATTAAGGGATCCACGTCCTCCGGCCGGTCGCGCAGAGGCGGGATCCGGATCGGAAAGACCCGGACGCGGTAGTAGAGGTCCTCTCGGAAGAGACCTTGGGAGACCATCCGGTCGAGCGGCCGGTTCGACGCCGCGAGGATGCGAATGTCCACCTGGATCGGGATCGTTCCGCCCACACGGTGAAACGATCTCTCCTGGAGGACGCGCAGGAGCTTGCCCTGAGTCGCGGGTGTGAGTTCGCCGATCTCGTCTAAAAAAACCGTCCCGCCGTCGGCGAGCTCGAACTTGCCGAGCCGGCGCCCGAGCGCGCCCGTGAACGAGCCGCGCTCGTGTCCGAAGAGCTCGCTCTCGAGCAGCGAGTCGGGGATCGCCGCGCAGTTGATCGCGACGAAGGGCCGCTGCCGGCGCACCGAGAGCTCGTGGATGGCGCGGGCGAAGAGCTCCTTGCCCGTTCCGCTCTCCCCCTCCAGGAGAACCGTCGCGTCCGTCGAGGCCACCCGCTGCGCCTCCTCCTGGACCGCACGGATCGCCGGAGACTCGCCGATGATCGCCGGCATTGAGTGCGACCGGTTGTCCTCGAACAGAAGCGATTCGCGCTCCCGGACGCGCCTCCCGATCGCCCGCGAGACGAGGAGCCTCAGGAGGTCCGGATCGACCGGTTTCGTAATGAAGTCCTCGGCGCCGCGCTTCATCGCGTCGACCGCGGTCTCGATCGACCCGAACGCGGTCATCACGATCACCGGCAGCGTCGGATCAAGAGATCGCGCCGCGTCGAGAACCGCAAGCCCGTCCGCCCCGGGTAGCCGCCAGTCGGTCAAAACGAGATCGACCGGCTCCCCCGAGCGCAGGATCTCGACCGCCTGGGAGCCGGACGCGATGCCGCGAACCTCGAGCTTCTCGGCGCGCAACATCTCTTCGAGCATCGAGCGCAGAGAGTCTTTGTCCTCGACGATGAGGATGCGAGGCACGTGAATAGAGTAAGACGAGAGAGGGCTAACTCGGCGGCTTCGGCTGGTTCGAAGGACTCGACGCCCCCGGGATGTAGCCGGTCTTTCCGTCGGCGGGAGCCGTCATGGGCGCCGAAGGGGCAGGCGCCGCGTAGAGGGACCCCCGGCCGTACGGCGTCGGAGGGGGAGGCGGTGGAGGGGCAATGGTCGGTTGAGGAGTCGGAGCGGCGCCGGGGGAAGTGGCGGAGACTTTCGAAGCCGGCTCCTCCGAGCCCGGTCCGGACGCGGGAAGCGATGGCGCAGTCCAGCGCGGCGCGAACTTGAGGGATGCGGCCGGCTTCGTGCCCACGGGGATCGTGATCGAGAAGGCCGCGGTCTTCGAAGGCTCGATGACGACGCTCGACAGGCCCGCTTCACCGGAGGCGATCGCCTGTCCCTTTGCGTCGAGGGCGGTCACCGTCATCCGGATGCTCGTCGCCGCCGTCGCCCCGGGATTGCGCAGCGTGCCGCGCACGACCAGAGCCTCCCCCGACTTCTCCTGCGTGTAGTCCGCGACCTCGACGCGGCCCGCTCCGGACCCCGTCTCCTTCTCCTTCGGCGCCTCCTCGGCGGCGCCGGCCGCCTGCGCGTTGCGCTCGACGTGCGACACGTTCGCGTCCGTGATCCGCACGCGCGCTTTCGGAACCTCGTGAGAAGCACGGGCGGCTTCGGCCAGTGTCGCCGGGCGGCCCGGCGGGGGCTCGGGGGGCGGAGGAGGCACCGCGCGCAGGGCAGCAGTGGCCGCGGCGTCGATCTCCGAGGCCGGAACGGACAGAAGCGTGCCGTCGGTCTTCGTCAGGAGAACGTTGTTTCCGCGCCGGACCGGCGGACGCTGGAGGGGAATGACGACCCCTCCCTTCAGGACGATGACTTCGGCCAGACCGGCGGCCGCGGTCAGAAAAATCAGGAGAACCGCGTTGCCGAGAGACTTCGTCATTGTTCCTTCCAGTTCATGCTCACGACCCGGACAGGCTCCGTATTGCCCATCGACTCCCTGGAATTCTCAGCCGTATGGGTCACGATTATAGCCCTCCCGTCCCCGTTTTCGAGGAAATCCGCCGGAAGCGGGCCCACCTCGATGTCCGCCACCAGGTCCGCCCGATAACGCGGGGCGCTCGTCGCTTCGGACGCCCTTACCCGGACCTCGAAGGCGTAGAAGTACCGGTCGCCATCCGGCGCACCCGGATCGATCCGACGTCCGAGCAGACTCGGACTTTCGATCGAGACTCGAATGCCGGTTTCGTCGGGATCACCTGAGAAGAGACCCCCCGGGCCGTGGACGTGGCCGGGCATCGGGAAGGACACCGTGCCGAACGGATCGGGCGGGTCCCGGAACTCCGGCCGGCCGAGAAAGGCAGGCGGATCCGCCGCCATCTCCGCCGTCGCCCATCGGATGCCCGCATCCGCGGCATAGAAGGCGCGACTCATCGCCCACTCGTTCGCCGCGCTCGCTGTTTCGGAGCCGGTCGAGAACTTGAGAGCGATCCCCACGACCGTCAGGACGGCGAGGCAGAGGAGAACGAGGAGCAGGACAGCTCCGCGGGACGATCGGCGCCGCATCCCGTTATCCCGATCTCCCGAAGTTTCGGAGACCGACCATCACGGTCCGAGCTCGCCGCCGGTAACGGGGAAATGCCGGGCCGTAGTCGCGCGCTTCCTTCGGAGAGTTCATGGCGTGCAGCCCGAGCGCACCGCGGCCCCGAAAGGTCGGATCCGGGTCGCGGGACTTCGCAACCAGCGTGATCTCGACGGCCTGGAGCGTCGGACAGCGCACCGACGATCGAAGGTCGCCGGTCGCGAAAAGCCGTTCTCCCTCCACGTTCGGGGCCCATTCGTCCCCGTCGGGACGCGTGGAAACTTCCGGATCGGGATCGCCCTCGCTCGCCGCAACGAGCCGTCCGAGAACGCCGTCGGGGGCAACGCCGTCCGAGCCATACAGCCCGTCCACCCCATACGCGACCTGGAGATCTTCGACGTCCTCCGCCAGGGAGACGATGTCGAATCGCCTTCCCCGGCGCAGCGCCCGGGCGAGAGCGGGATGGAGCGGATCGGTATTGTCGATGAAGAACAGGACGTCGTCGAGGATTCCCGTCCGGCGAAAAGCCTGGACGGGAGGATCGGCCGGAGGCGGAGAGTCGCGCGGATCCTCGGTCGCAAGCTCGCGCGCGAGCGGATCGGAGAAATCGACGCTGCCGAACGTTCCCGTGGCCGCGAGGCGGGTGGGAGCGGTCAGGAGGCCGACGCGGTAGGACGGCTGCGGCGGCCTCGGCGAGAATCCGGCGCTCCCATCCGAACAGCCCGGACGGAGGTCGTCGCTCCCGACGACGACCACGAACATCGGGTTTCGATCGGAGACGCCCGCAGTGTATGAGTCGATTTCGGAGAACCGGGCCCGCCGGGCCGGATCATCGTTCACGTGGCCGCTCGCGGTCACGGCCTTGACCGGGAGGTCGCTCGAGCCCGTGCAGGAGCCGCAACCGCTCGCGCCATCCAGCGCGAGAAGCGGTGAGAAGAGGACGCCTCGGACTTCCAGGATGTCCGTGCCCGGCCGCACGGAAACGCTCTTCCCCGCCAGATCGGTGACCGTGCCGCCCACGACGTTGTCGTAGTCGTCGTCCGGTGGCGCCGCCACGCCCGGGAGTCCGGGATCCGGGCGGATCAGGACTGCCTGAGTGACGAAGAGGCCTCCTGCTCCGGCGGATCGAACGACCCGGGCCACTTGATGCAGTCCGAAGCGAAGGCTTCCCTGCGCGTCGGCGATCTCGATCTGGCTCTTATTGAGACGCACCGCGGAATCCCAGAGCGCCAGCAAGGCGACGAGGAGCACTGCGGAGAGAAACGCGCCGACCAGTGTCTCGACGAGCGTCAGGCCGGAAGAGCGACGCGCTCTGCGCCGGCTCACGGATCGGGATCTTCCTTCGACAGAAAGCGGTCCCGCGAGGGATTCGCCGAGAGAGCGCTCACGCGGGCGGCGATCCAACCCAGCTCGGGACGCGGAGAAACGGACTCCACCGTGACGTCGATTCGCTTGTAGTCGAACGGCAAGCCGGCACTCGTCACGCGGAGTGGAACGAAGAGACTTCCCCTCGGAACGGCCCCGGCCGCGGGAATCGCGAACTGCCGGACCCGATACGTCCGGCGGAACGGATTCGCGACCGTCGACGGAAGAACACCCGTTTCCGGATCCGGCAGCGTCGCCGCCAGGTCGTTCGTCGCGTGGCTTCCCGCGGAGAGACGCGGGTCTTCGAAGGGCAGATCCAGCAGTTGTTCCAGCCGGCTTCGCGCGAGGTTGTTCACTTCGCCGTAAGAGCTCGCGGAGACGTTCGACTTCACGCTCGACAGAAACAGGGGGAAGATCGCGAGGAGAACCCAGCCGAGCAGGAGCGCCGAGACCACCAGCTCGACCAGGGCGATCCCGAGGCTCTTCCGCGGTCGCGTCCGCGATCCCGGGCGATACCGGTCAACCGTCTTCACAAGCAGAATTGTCGTGACGAACCGATCGGCGTTCCCCGCGACCGGGTGTCGCGTTACACTTGCGGCGAAGCGATCATGTGGACAAAAAGACGCCATAAGCCGACGGCGGAGGCCCGTGCCCTGCTCGCGAAAGCGCATGCCCGCAGCTGGAAGAACGAAGAAGAGCGCAAGGCGCTCTTGGACGAGATCGCCGGGCTCCGGACGCTCGAAGCGGAGGACGTCGCCTGGCTCGTGGTCGACTCCGACGCGGGTCTCCGCACCAGGGGACAGGCCCTGCTCACGCGATTCGGCTACGACGATGCCGCGGCGGCGCTCTTTCCGTACCTGCTTTCCCGGACCGAATCGATGCGGCGGCTCGCGATCGAAAGCCTCGCGGCGCTCGCGGGGCCGAAGTTTGTAGAGAAGCTTCCGGAGCTCCTGAAACACTCCGATCCGACGGTCGTACACGTCGCTCTGGACTGGATGCGCCGGAATCCTTCGGAAGCCAACCTGGCGCTCATTTCGGAAGCCCTGAACTCCCCCTCTCCCGCCGTGCGGGCGAAGGCGTTCGCGATCGTCGAATCGACGACGTCGCCCCGCGTCATGCCCTTCGCTCTGAAGGGCCTCGAGGACGAGGACGAAGGCTTGAGGTTCCGGGCGGTCCGATTGATCGCGAAGTTTCCGGACGAGTCGGCGATCGGCCCGCTCCTGCGCCGCTGCCATATCGATTCGACCCGGGTCCAGGACGCAGCCATCGCCGCTCTGACGCCGCTTCTCGCGAGCGGGGACATCCGCTGGAACGAAGACCTGATTCCGCTCCTCTCCGACGCGAACCCGCGGGTGCGCCAGCTGGCGTCGAGGCTCCTTCGGACTCAGCAGCCGGAACGGGTGGCGGAGGCCTTCCTGAACGCCTACCAGGACACATTCGGGCCGAAGCGGGAGCGGGCCCTCGAGGGATTGCGCGAGCTCGGGCCGCAGTACATTCCGGCGTTCCTCGAGCGGGACAACGACCCCGACCATCGCATCGCCGCCCTCGCGTCCGCGGTGGCCGTCACCATCCGCTCGCCGGAAGTCGTTCCGCACTGCATCCGCTACGTCGGCGGCGAGGACTGGTGGCTGCGCGACCGCGCCGCGCACGCGTTGGGCGAGCTCCGCGACGAGCGGGGATTCGAGCCGCTCGTGAAGATGCTCGGCGACCCGGAGTCCAATCTGTCCGCGGCCGCGGCGCTCGGCACGTGGGGGTCGCCGAAGGCGCTTCCCGCGCTGCTCGACGCCTACAAGCGCGGCACGAAGGACCTGCGTCTCGAGATTCTCGACGCCTTCGCGCGGATTCCCGATCGGGGAGTGCCCGTTCTCCTCGCGAAGATCGTCCAGGCGGATCCGGACCCGCTCGTGAGGGAGAAAGCGGCGCGTCTCGCGGAGAAGCTGGCGGGCGCGGAAAGCTCGGACGACCTGTTGGAGACGGCGCGGGGGTTCGCTCCTCACGACTTCGCCACGGCGCCCGAACCGACTCTGTCGGAGCTCCTCAGGCATGCACGGGCCGTCGGCGCGTCGGACCTCCATCTCTCGACCGGCACCGTCCCGCACGTGCGGTTGAACGGACAACTTTTCGCTCTGCCGATTCCGGAGTCGACCGCGGCGCAAATGGAGGACTGGATCTATCCGATTCTGTCGCCCGAGCGCCGCGGCGTGTTCGACGAGCGCCTGCAGCTCGACTTCTGCCACAAGGATCCGGCGCTCGGCCGGTTCCGGACGAACGTCTTTCTTCAGCGCAAAGGGCTCTCCGCCGTCCTGCGGCTGGTTCCGTTCGAGGTGCCCAACCTCGCGGACATCGGGCTGCCCGAGAGCCTCTGGGAGCTGACGACGTACTCGCAGGGCCTCGTTCTCGTGACCGGACCGGCCGGCTGCGGCAAGACGACCACCCTCGCGGCGCTAGTCGACCGGATCAACCACACCGAGCGGTGCCACATCCTGACGATCGAAGACCCGATCGAATACGTCCACGCGAGCCAGGATTCCCTGGTCAACCAGCGCGAGGTGCCGAGCCATTCGCGCTCTTTCGCGCGCGCCTTGCGGCAGTCGCTGCGAGAAGATCCCGACGTCATCCTCGTCGGGGAAATGCGGGACCTCGAAACCATCGGACTCGCCATCACGGCGGCGGAGACGGGACACCTCGTCCTGGGAACCCTCCACACCACCACCGCTTCCTCGACCGTCGACCGCATCATCAACGCGTTTCCCGCCGACCAGCAGGGGCAGATCCGTCAGATGGTCTCGGAGTCGCTGAAGGCGGTGATTTCCCAGGCGCTCCTCCCGAAGCGCGACGGATCGGGGCGCGTCGCCGCCTGGGAGATCCTGCGCAACACCCCGGCGGTCGCCGGCCTCATTCGTGAAGCCAAGACGTTTCAGATCCCGACGGCGATCCAGACCGGATCGGGCGCCGGGATGATGCTCATGGACATGTCGCTCCTGAAGCTGGTCCAGGAAGGCACGGTGGATCCGCGAGTGGCGTACGACAGGGCGCTCCGCAAGGAAGTGTTCGAGCCTTATCTCGAGGAAGGAACCGCGGCGTGAGCGATCCGGTCCCTGCTCACCACGAAGCCTCCGAAAAGGTCTTCCAGGTCGGAGCCCTCGACATCATCTCGACCGGCACGAACCGGATCGACCGGTTCCTGTCCGTTCTGCCGAAGAGAAACGGCTCGGATCTTCACCTCTCGGTGGGATCGCCGCCGGTGCTCCGCATCGACGGTGACCTCGAAAGGATCCGCTATCGCTCCTTGAACGAGGGGGATTTCTACAACCTCGTCGGACCGATCGCCCCGCCGCGCATCTGGAATCAGTACGGCGAGACCGGGGACGTGGACTTCGCCTACCAGATGGGGAGCGAGGCGCGCTTCCGGGTCAACCTCTTCCGGCAGGAACGCGGCTCGGCGGCGGTCTTCCGCCTGATCCCGGCCAGGGTCCCGACCGTCGAGGAGCTCCAGCTGCCCGGTCCGGTGGCCGACCTCGCGTCGGCCGCGCGCGGACTCGTTCTCGTCACGGGGCCGACCGGGAGCGGGAAATCGACGACGCTCGCGGCGATCCTCGACCGCGTCAACCGCCGGTTCGCGCGCCACGTGGTCACGATCGAGGATCCGATCGAGTTCGTCCATACGAACGACCGCTCGATCTTCACCCAGCGCGAGATCGGCCCGGACGTTTCGAGCTTCGCCGAAGGCGTCAAGGCCGCGATTCGCGAGGACCCTGACTGTCTCTTGGTCGGTGAGATGCGGGACTTGGAGACGATGCGGATGGCGCTCACCGCTGCCGAGACCGGGCTGCTCGTCTTCGCGACTCTGCACACGAACTCCGCCGCGAAGGCGGTGGACCGGATCATCGACGCATTCCCAGCGAGCGAGCAGGAGCAGATCCGAATCGTGCTGGCCGAGTCGCTCCGAGCCGTCGTCGCGCAGCAGCTCTTGAAGAAGACGGGCAGCGGGCGAATCCCGGCTTTCGAGATCCTGCTCGGCTCGAGCGCGCTCTCGAACGCGATCCGGGAGGGGAAGACGGCGCAGATCAACAATCAGATCCAGACCGGAAAGTCGCGCGGGATGATTTCGATGGACCAGTCGCTCGTCGAGCTCGTCCGGCGAGGCCACGTCACACCCGACGCAGCGCTCGAGCGCGCCTTCGACCGCGAGGGCTTCCGGTCTATCCTCGCGAAAGGGGGGGGCCCGCCGCCGGGTTCGGGAGCTCCGCGGGCTCCGGAAGACGCAAAGTGAAGAGCGCTCCCCCGCCCTTCCGAGCTTCGACCTCGACCGTCCCGCCGTGCAGCTCCGCGATCCGCGCGACGATCGCTAGGCCGAAACCGGAACCGCGGGGCTTCGTCGAGTAAAACGGGAGAAAAATCTCCTCGCGTCGCGAAGCTTCCACGCCCTCCCCGCGATCCCCTACCGCGAGCAGAATCTCGCCGTCGCGGCTCGACCCGTCGAGCCGGATGGCTTCCGGTTCGCCACGGCGCTCGGCGGGGGTCGCCTCGACCGCGTTTCGGAGCAGGTTGACCAGCGCCCGGCGCAGCAGGACTTCCGAACCGGAGACCGGCGGAAACGGCCCACGCAGTCGGACGTCGACCCCGGGAAACGCGGCCTCGGTCTCGGCGACGGCGGCCGCGGCGACGCCCTCGAGCTCGACCCTTTCGCGCGCAAATTTTTCCGGTCGGGCAAAGAGAAGGAAATCGCTCGTGACGCGGCTCATTTCCTGGGCCTCACGGCGAATTGCCTTCAGGTGCTCGGCCGCTCGCTCCGGCGCTCGCAGCGCGAGGTCGGCGAAGCCGTCGATCGCGGCCGCGGCGTTGCGGAACTCGTGCGCCGCGCCGGCGGAGACCTGGCCGAGATCGGAGAGGTGCCGTGTCAAAGCCACGCGCGTCTCGAGCTTCCGCATCTCGGTCAGGTCGGTGAAGAGAGCGAGCACGCCGAGAAACCGCCCATCGGCCCCCTCGGCGGGCGTCACCGTGACGCCGAAGGAGCGCGATTCGCCGCCGGCGACCCACCGGATCTCGCGCCGCCCGACGGGCTTGCGCTCGGCGAGCACCTCGCCGATCAAGGCGCGAAACTCCGGGATCGTTTGGAGCGCCTCGTCGAAGCGACGGCCACGCAGATTGCCGGAGATCCTCAAGATCTCCTGCCCCGACTCGTTCAGCTCGACGACCGTCTCGTCGGCGTCCACCGACAGAACTCCGGTCGGCAGGTTCCGCGAGAGAAGACGCGCTCCGGTCTCGAGGTCGTCCGCGCGCGCCTTCAACTCCCGCTCTTTCTCTTTCAGGGCCGCGATCGTGGACTCGAAACGGCCGATCAGGAACTCGCGCTCATCGACCGGTTCGTCGCGCGCACCCGGGAGCGCCGGAGCCGGACGGGGGGCGCGATCCGCCGCGGCGAGGAGGCGGTCGTAGGGCGAGAGCAGCGAGCGCAGGTAGAAACCGGCAAGGACCACCAGGGCGGCGCCGGCGATCGGCACGACGAAAGTGAGCGATCGCGCGAGCGGCGAGAGCGCGGCGCCGGGCCCCGGATCGAGAGCAATCGAAAGGAAGCCACCCGGGATGACGCTCGTGGCGACGACCAGGATCGGACTGCTCCGCCAGGCGAGCGCGATCTGCCCGGGGCCGGGGGGCGCGGTCGGGAGTGTGTCGGGCGCGTCGATCTCCCCGCCGAGCGTCCGCACGCGGCGCCCCCGCTCGTCGTAGGTCGCGACGTAGACCACATCCCGCTCGAGCGCGACGCGGCCGAGCGTTCCGCTCGCACCTTCTCCCAGGCGGTCGGCTGGCAGGCGCCGGAGAATTTCCGACGCCCGGCGCTCGACTGACTCGTTTCCCCAGTCCACCGCGCGCCGGAAGAAGAAGAGCGTCAGGAGATTCAGGAACAGAATGAGAACGAGCGCAATCCAGAGGAAGAGTCGCGACTCGCGCCGGAACGTCCGAGGGACGCCGGCGCTCACCGGAACCCGCCGCGATACAGCTCGGTCAGGACGGGCGCCCAGAAGAAGGCGGCGACCGCCCCGAGAGCCAGGAAAACCCCGAACGGAAGCGCCGTCTGGAGCGATCCGCGCCGGGCGAGGACGAGAGCCAGACCGACCAGGCTTCCGGCCACCGACGCGAGGAGAACGGCGATGACGACTCCGGACACGCCCAGGAGCGCCCCGATCATCCCGAGCATCTTGACGTCACCGAAGCCCATTCCCTCGACCTTCTTCCATTTCTCGTAGAGGAAGGCCACGAGCCACAGACCTCCCGCTCCGATCGCGGCGCCGGCGAAGGAGGAAGCGGGCGAGCGGACCCGCGAGAAGAAAGACAGCGCGAGCCCCACCGCGATGCCGGTCAAGGTGATGCGGTCGGGCAGGATCCGGAACTCCGCGTCGATCGCGAGGAGCGCGAGACACGCGGAAGAGAGAAAGGCGCCCGAAGCGAAATCCGCCCAGCCGGGCGCCTGGAGAAACACGGCGACCCAGAGGACCGCGTTCGCGAGCTCCACTGCCGGATACCGGGCGCTGATCGGGGCCCGGCAGACGCGGCAGCGGCCCCGGAGGAGGAGCCAGGAGAGGACCGGCACGTTGTCGTAAGGACGGATGGGCGCGCCGCAGGCGGGACAGTGCGATCCGGGAAACGCGACCGACTCGCCCCTTGGAAGCCGGTGGATGACGACGTTCAAAAAACTTCCGGCGACCAGGCCGAAGAGACCAACGACGACGGCGGACGCGATCAACGGACCGGCTCGCCCTGATACGCGAGGAAGAGGATCGTCAGAAGGGCGGCTGCCGAAATTCCGGCGCCGACGGGGACGGAAACCGGTCGATAGCGGAACGTCACCCGATGCGAGCCCGCGGGCAAGGCGACGGCGCGAAAATAGCCGTCCGCCCGCAGGATCTCGAGGCGGCGCCCCGCTTCCTCCGCGATCCAGCCGGGATAAAAGAGTTCGGTCACGACGAGCAGCCCGGGCGCGTTGGTGACCATCTCGGCGACGACCCGCTCCGGGCGGTCTTCCGCGAGCCGCGCGATCAGGATCGGCGATCGGGGCCCGGGAGGAAGCGGCGGCGACGGCTCGCGATCCAGCAGAACTTCCCGGGCGAGATCGATCTCCCCCGAAGCGACGCGCCGCCATGCGCGAACCGGATCCGGCTCGACCCGGTAGCCGCGGACGAAGGAAAGCCGCGGCCGGTACGGGGCGAGCGGCGCCCGGAAGAACCCGCCGACCTTGCGGGATGGAAGGCGCGCCGGCTGGAACGGGCTCCACAGGACCCGCGCGCTGACCGGACCCGCCGCGCGCACCGGGTCGGGAGAGGCGTCGATCGATTCCGCGATCGCGCGGGCGGCGCCGGTCGGGAGAGCGGCGGCGGTTCGGACCGTCGAGACGCCGAAGAGGAGATTCGTGTACCCGGCGAGGGCTTCGCGCTGGCGGGAGAGCGTCGCCGCGTCGAAGCTCGCGTCCCGCACGGTCCAGCGCAAAAGGGAGGAGGGGGGCGGCGTGAGCACGCGGCCGGTCAGATTTCCCAGAGCGTCGAGCGTCGGCGGACGGTGACGAAGCGCCGCCTCGGGGACGAAAGTGAAGAGCGACCGGTTGGCGAGCGCGAACGAGACGACGAGCGAGAGAGCGGTGAGCGTCCCGAGCATCGCTCCCGCCGTCTTTGACCGGCCGCCGAGGAGAGCCAGAAGGGCCGCCGACATGAGCCCGACCGCAGCCGCCCAGCGAAGGACCGGCGGCGACGGGGTGGCGAATGCGACGAAGAGCGCGGCCGCCGCGACGAACGGAAAGAGCGCGCGCAGGATCCGTCCGCCCGCGCGGAAACGGAGAGTGTCGAGTCCCAGGCCGGAGAGAGCGGCGAGGGCGAAGATGGTGGCGGCGAGAGTCTTCTCCGGATACCGCATCCGGTCGAGGGGAGGAACCGCGCGCAGCCACGACCCCGGAGGGCCGGCCGCCGCGACGGCGAGCGCCGCGACGCCGATCCCGGCGAGTGTGAGAGCGAGCCGCCGCCGGTCCCGCTCGAAGAGGGAGGCCGCGGCGACCGCGAGGACGAGCGCTCCGACGAAGAGCGACGGAAGCCAGTACGTCCGCGTCGCGCTGCCCTGCCGGACGAGTCCCGCCGCGAGGGCGGGAAGCGCGATGGCGCCCGGCTCTCTCTCCTCCGCCGGAAGAGCCCCCCTGCGATCCGAGTGGAGCGCGAGCTCCCCCATCGGAACGAGCATCCATGCGGCGAGTGCGAGACCGAGGAGGATCCCGCCGGCGGTCCGCGGCGGCGCCTTCTTTCGCGAGTCCAGCCACGGCCGGTCCGGATCGGGCTTCGGAAGGAAGGACATGGCGAGGGCGATCGCGGCCGTCAGGCCGGAAATCTCGGGGCTTCCCGCCATCGCCTGGAGCCCGGCGAGCGAGGCGAGGCCGATGAGCGCCCCCCGCGATCGAACTCCCGAGCGCGCAATCGCGACAATCGCGGGCAGATACGCGTAGGCGCCGAAGTGATTCCAGAAGGCCGAGAGAGACGCGGGCAGGCCGGACGCCACGAAGACCGCGGTGCCGAAGAGCGCTCCCGACTCGGAAATGGCTTCCTGCGCGAGAAACCGGCGCATCCCCCACGCCCCGATCGCGAAGTGGACGAGCAGGAAGAGGATTCCCGCGACGGCGGGCCAGGGCAGGAGAAAGAGGAGGCCCGGCGGGTAGAAGACGCCCGCTTGCCCGTTGGCGAGCCAGGGCTCCCCCGCGCCGGAGAGCGGGTTCCAGAGCGGAATCTCCCCGGCGCGGAGCCGGTCCGCCGTGTACAGCTTCAACGGGTAGAAAAAGTCGCCCTGATCGCGAAAAGAGGGCGCAAGGCGGCCGGCGAGAGCGGGCGTGAGCCAGAAGAGAGCGGGCGCGATTGCTCCCGCCGCGAGAGCTCCGGCAAACCGACGGCGGAGCAACACGGAGAGATTGTAAGCGGAAGCGTGGGCGTCGCCGAGCCGCGGACCGCGACATCGCCGACGCGTGCTCGAGGTTAGAATAGGAAGAACGATTGAAGATCGCCGGCGTCGGATTTCGGTCTGTACCCTCGACGCTCGCGATCGGATTCCTCGTCTTCCTCGCCGCGTTCCTCGTACGGATTGCGAACTTCCAGACGGCGTTCGTGGGAGGGGTCCCGCAGCTTTCTCCCTTCGACGAGCTGTACCACGCGAAGCGGATCGCGTTTTCGGCCGCCCACCCTTTTCGAGTTCTCACCTTCGACCTCAACCGGGGTCCCCGGGGATCCTTCTGCCCGTGGCCTCCCCTCTACGACATGTCCGCCGGGGCGCTCGCACGCCTCCTGGGAGGCCGCACGCCCGTGAAAGCGGTCGCCGTCGCGAGCTGGTTTCCTCCGATCGTCTCTTCTTTCGTCGCCGCGTTCGTCGCGGCATGGCTCGCGAGAAGGTTCGGCGCCCCGACCGCCATCCTCGCGGGGCTCGGAATCGCCTTCTCGACCTACTTCATGGATGAGTCGCATCTCGCCGCGATCGATCATCACTTTCTCGAGTTCCCGCTGGTGCTCGGTCTGATGGCCGCCGTCCACCTCGCCGCGGAAGCGAAGAGCCTCCGAGAGGCGATTCGCCAGGGAGGAATCCTGGCGCTCGCTCTGACCACCGGCCTCCTGGTTCAGCCTGCCCTGCTCTTCGCAGCCGCGCTCGCAATGGTCGCGGTTCAGCTCCTCGACCCGCGATGGAATTTCTCCCGGGCGGCCGCCGCGTGCGGCTTTTTCCTCTCGGCGGGCATGCTTTTCCTCTATCGGAGACTCCAGCCGCCGGGTTACCCGGACAGCCAGTGGTACCTCGGCATTCCCCACGCAACGGCCCTGGCAGGAGCGGGAGCGGCCTGCCTCGCGCAGCTCTGGCTTCTGACGAAAGGTTGGCGCCTCTTGCCGGCGACCCTCCTCGCGCTTGCTGCCGGCGGAGCCTTTGCCGCCGCCGTGCCGAACGCCGCGGCAGCGGTGGCCCAAGGGTCGCACTTCCTGGGGGGCGATCCCTGGCTGAAGAACATCGCCGAGTTCCGGCCTCTCTTTTCCGACCCGGAGAGCTCCTGGTGGGTCGATCTCTGTCTGCTCGGCGGCGGTTTCCTCCTGACGGTGCCCATGGTCTTCACGCAACGGTGGAGGCGCGGCGGACGGGGGTTGTTGCTGCTGTTCACACTCGCCTATTCAATGGCCTCCATTTCCTCGACGCGTTTCCTGTCGGTGGCGGCGCCTCTCTGCGCGCTCTCGGGCGCAGTTGCAGTCTTCGACCTGCGGACGCTCCGGGGCCGCACCTCCGCCGTGGCGGCTGCAATCCTTCTCACCGCCCCGTCCATTCTGGTTTCGACGGCCAGGATATTTCAGCCCGCTCCGACGGTCACGGCCGACAAGGTCCCGCTGTTGAAGGCGGCCGAATTCCTGCGGCGTCAGACCGCGCCGGGCCGGGTCCTGGGCCCGTGGTCCTGGGGTCACCTCTTCGACGTGGTGGCCGGGCGGGGTGTCCTCCTCGATAACTTCGGAACGATGGGCGGACGAACCGATTTCGAGAACGGCACCGGAATCGTTTTCGCCACCCGGGAGAGCCAGGTCGCGGATTACTGCGCCCGGTACGGCGTTCGCTTCCTGGTTCTCCAGGATCCCATCCCGTATTTCGCCGGCCAGGCGGAAATGAGCGGGCTCCCCCGCTCCGCCTACGAAACTCGAACTTCTCCGCGCTCGGAGCTCCCGGTGACCCGGCTCATGCGGGCGACCTTCTGGTGGAGGGCGTATTTCGAAGGCGGACGGGAACGACCCGGCGGCGGCTCCGCGGGAACCGCGTTCCGCCATCTGTACCTGGCGCGGGTCGAGGGCGACCCCGGCTCTTCCGCGCGCTCCGCGATCCAGATCTGGGAGTACGACGGGCGATTCGATCGCCCTGACGCGGCGCGCTAAGAAAAGGCCCCGATTGCTCGGGGCCTTTCCGTTCGCGAAGAACGAGGAGTCTTAGTTCTGGGCGCCCTGCGGGAACTGGACGAAACCACCGTTCGAATACACGATGTCGTTGTTGAAGTTCGTCGTCGTCGTGCACAGAATCGAACCGTCGTCCGCTCCGTCCCGGCCCTGCGAGATCAGGCCGTACGCCTGCGCGTTCGTCGTAACGTCCGTGCCGTACTTGAAGAAATGATCCCATCCGTCTTTGCGCACCGGGTTGGCGATGTACGTCGGCGCGAGAACCGAGAGCGACGTGTCGTTCAAGACGTTTCCCGTGATGATCGATTGGGCGGGGCAGGCGGCTGTGGGATAAAAGTTGTTGTCGACCGCGTAGGACTCAATCGCCGTCGCCATCGTCCGCATGTCCGACATGGACCTCTTCTGCTTGCCGCGCTGGACGGCGTTCAGAAGGTTCGGAATCGCGATCGCCG
>WNGE01001452.1_pt1 | contig 30824 bp, 27 predicted proteins | sample 5400651 | NCBI WGS metagenome assembly WNGE01 (sample SAMN13153370, study PRJNA577476) | soil metagenome | isolation source: 60 cm soil or saprolite under grassland replicate 2 | place: USA:California | collected 2016-06-15
TAGGCGTGCGTCATGAGGATCTGCGCGAAGAACGACAGGACGCCCACCGCCACCGCGAGGCCCCACGCGAGGGCGCCGCCCGGCCAGGCGCCCAGCGAGAACGGCAGGGACACGGCGAGGCCTCCCACGCAGAAGGCGAAGAAGATGGTGGGGGCGTTGTCCGTCGCGCGCAGCGCGCGGATGCTCGTCACCGCCCCCGCGCCCAGGAACGCCGACGCGATGCCGGCGAGCTCGCCCACCCCGAGCCCGAGCGACCCCGAACCCGGCCCCACGACCAGGAACACGCCTGCGGTGACGACGGCGAGGGCGACTGCCAGGTGCACCGTCGGGCGCTCCCCGAGCGTGTAGAACGAGAGGATGGTCGCGATGACGGGGAAGGTGTTGTTGAGGAGGGTCGCCTCGCCCGCGGGGATGCGCGCGAGCGCGACGAAGTAGAGCAGGACCGCCACCCCGCCGAGCGCGCCGCGCGTGACGAGGAGGCGGTGGCGCACCGGGCGGAAGGTGCCTGGCCGCAGGCGAAAGAGCCCGAGCGTCAGGGCGATGCCGACCGCGAAGCGCACGGTGGACATCTGGGCGGCGCTGAAGCCGCCGCCGCCGCGCGACCCGAGGCGCGCCAGCGCCGCCATGAGGCCGAAGAGGAGGCCGGCGGCGAAGAGCTGCCCGCGGGCGGCGAGCTTGCGCGCCCTCACCGCCGCAGCGCCTCGAGCTCGCGCCCGAGCGCGTCCGAGAAGCGCACCAGCTCGGGCTGGGCGGCGCGGAACCGGAAGAGCGCGAGCTCCGCCTCCGGACGCCGCGGCACACCCGCCGTGTCCGCCAGGAATGCGCCCAGGTCCACCCCGACCTCGACGACGGCGCCGTCCGGGACGGCGCCGAGCTGGAGCGCGATGGCGGCGTCGTCCTCCGCGCGCCAGGCGAACCCCTGCGACGCGCCCGCGAGCAGGCTGGTCAGGTCCGCGACCAGGCGCTCCACGGCGGGCGCGGGCAGGTGCAGCGGCGGGAGGCGGACGAGCGGCCACCACTCGCCGTCGCGCCGGTCGTGGTACTCGAGCCCCGCGGTGGCGAGCAGCCTTCCGGCCGCCGCGCCGGCCGGCTCGCCCTCCTGCGCGACCAGCTCGAGCCCGAGCCGCAGCGCGCCGCTGTCGTTCCGGAGCTCGGCCATGTCAGGCGCCTTGATACTGCGTTTCGGACGTCGAGGGAACAGCGCGCGGCGGGGGGGACCCTGGCCTTCGCGGTCCTGCTCCGTTAGAAGAGCCGTTCCATGAGCGAGCCTGAGAGCATCGTCGTCAAGGGGGCCCGCGAGCACAACCTCAAGTCGGTCCAGCTCGAGATCCCGAAGAAGAAGCTGGTGGTGTTCACGGGCGTCTCCGGATCGGGCAAGAGCTCGCTCGCCTTCGACACGCTCTACGCCGAGGGGCAGCGCCGCTACGTCGAGTCGCTGTCCTCGTACGCCCGCCAGTTCCTCGGGCAGATGGAGAAGCCCAAGTACGACACCATCCGCGGCCTCTCGCCGACGATCTCCATCGAGCAGAAGGCGGCCTCGAACAACCCTCGCTCGACCGTGGGGACCATCACGGAGGTCCACGACTACCTCCGCGTCCTCTACGCCTCGGTCGGCGTGCAGCACTGCCCGAGCTGCGGGCGGCCGGTCGGGAAGCAGACCGCGCAGCAGATCGTGGACGCGATCCTCTCCATGCCCGAGGGGTCGCGCATCCTGCTGCTCGCGCCGCTCGTCCAGAACCGGAAGGGCGAGTACCGCGAGCTGCTCGGCGACGCGCACAAGCGCGGCTTCGCGCGGGTCCGCGTGGACGGCCTCGTCCACTCGCTCGAGGAGCGGCTCGCGCTCGACAAGAAGCTGAAGCACGACATCGAGCTCGTCATCGACCGCCTGGTGGTGAAGCCTGACATCCGCAGCCGGCTCACCGACTCGGTCGAGACGGCCCTGCGCGAGGGCAAGGGCACGCTCGTCGTGGCGGACGCCGCGCGCGAGCAGAAGGTCGGCCCGGGCGATCCGGAGGAGTACAAGAAGCACGACCGGTTCTTCTCCGAGCTCAACGCGTGCCACGTGTGCGGGCTCTCCTTCGGCGAGCTCGTCCCGCAGGCGTTCTCCTTCAACAGCCCCATGGGCTCGTGCCCGGAGTGCCAGGGGCTCGGCACGCGCGCCGAGATGGACTCGGACCTCATCATCCCGGACCCGTCGCTCACCATCCGCCAGGGCGCGGTCGAGCCCTGGGCGAGCGGGATGGAGCGCGGCGAGGGCTGGACCTTCGAGTTCGTCGAGCACCTCTCCCGGTCGCTCGGCATCGACCTCGACACGCCCTGGTCGAGGCTCTCGAAGGCGCAGCGCGACATCGTGCTGAACGGCAACGAGGGGATGAGCCGGGCGCGGATCGTCTGGGAAGGGGTGGTGAACCAGCTCCACCGCAGGTTCAAGGCGACCGGCTCCGAGGCGATGCGCCGCTACTACATGCGCTACTTCTCGGACAAGCCCTGCCCCGTCTGCAGGGGGGAGCGCCTGAAGCCCGACAGCCGCGCGGTCCGCATCCGCGGCCGCGGAATCGTCGACCTGTCGCGGCTCACCATCGTGGAGGCGCACCGCTGGCTCGGCGCGCTCGACCTGAAGGGCTCGGAGGCGCGCATCGCGGACGAGCTCCTGAAGGAGATCAAGAACCGCCTCAAGTTCCTCCTCGACGTGGGCCTCGGCTACCTCACGCTCGACCGCCCCGGCCCTTCCCTCTCCGGCGGCGAGAGCCAGCGAATCCGCCTCGCCTCGCAGATGGGGTCCGAGCTCACCGGCGTGATCTACATCCTCGACGAGCCGTCGATCGGCCTTCACCAGCGCGACAACGGCAAGCTCCTCGCGACGCTGAAGCGCCTGCGCGACATCGGCAACTCCGTGATCGTCGTCGAGCACGACGAGGAGACGATGGAGGAGGCGGACTGGATCGTGGACTTCGGGCCCGGGGCGGGCGAGCACGGCGGCGAGATCGTCGCCCAGGGCACGCCCGCCGAGGTGAAGGCGAACCCGGCCTCGCTCACCGGCGCGTACCTCGCCGGCCGGCGCGAGATCGCCGTCCCGGACCGCCGCCGCAGGCCGGCCGCGACGGTCACCGTCGCCGGCGCGCGCGCCAACAACCTGAAGGACGTGACGGTCGCGATCCCGCTCGGCACGCTCACCGCCGTGACGGGCGTCTCGGGCGCCGGCAAGTCCACGCTCGTGAACGCCATCCTGCGCCCCGCGCTGATGCGGCTCCTCTACGGCACACGCGAGGTGCCCGGGAAGCACCAGGCCATCCTCGGCCACGAGCAGATCGACAAGGTCATCGACATCAACCAGCAGCCCATCGGCCGCACGCCGCGGTCGAACCCGGCCACCTACACCAAGCTCTTCGACGCCGTCCGCGACGTCTTCGCCCAGACGCCCGAGGCGCGCGCCTACGGGTACCAGCCCGGCCGCTTCAGCTTCAACGTGAAGGGGGGCCGCTGCGAGGCGTGCCAGGGCGACGGCATGAAGCTCGTGGAGATGCACTTCCTCGCCGACGTGCTCGTGCCCTGCGAGGTGTGCGGCGGGAAGCGCTTCAACGAGGCGACGCTGCGGGTGCAGTTCAAGGGCAAGAACATCGCCGAGGTGCTCGATCTGTCGGTGCACGAGGCGATGGCCCACTTCGCGAACCACCGCGAGATCCTGCGCGTCCTGCAGACGCTCGACGACGTCGGCCTCGGCTACATCAAGCTGGGCCAGCCCTCGCCGACGCTCTCCGGGGGCGAGGCGCAGCGCATCAAGCTCTCCCGCGAGCTGGCGCGCGTCGGCACCGGGCGGACCATGTACATCCTCGACGAGCCCACCACCGGGCTCCACTTCGAGGACGTGCGGCGGCTCCTGCAGGTGCTCGATCGGCTGGTCGAGGGAGGGAACACGGTCGTCGTCATCGAGCACAACCTCGACGTCATCAAGTGCGCCGACTGGGTGGTCGACCTCGGCCCCGAGGGCGGCGACGACGGCGGCCGCCTCATCGCCGAGGGGACGCCCGAGGACGTGGCGCTGGTGAAGGAGAGCTTCACGGGCCACTACCTCGGCAAGGTGCTCCAGCACCAGCGCACCCGGCGGGCCGTGAACGAGCGGAGCGCGTGAGCCCTCTCGCCGGGACTTCGCGGTAAGTGAGCTGGATCAACGCGCCTCGGCCGACAGTCGCGGTACGGAGGCGCATGCCCAACACCACCGAGAACCTCAAGGTCGCCTTCGCCGGCGAGAGCCAGGCGAACCGCAAGTACCTCGCCTTCGCCCGGCACGCCGAGAAGGAAGGCCTGCCGCAGATCGCGAAGCTGTTCCGCGCCGCGGCCGAGGCGGAGACGATCCACGCGCTCGCGCACCTCGGCAACATGGGCGGCGTCGGCTCGACGCTCGAGAACCTGCGCGCCGCGGTCGCCGGCGAGACCTACGAGTTCAGCGAGATGTACCCGCCCATGGTGGAGCAGGCGCTGCGCGAGAACCACAAGGCGCGGCACATGCTCTCGTTCGCGAACGCGGCCGAGAAGATCCACGCCGGGCTCTTCAGCCAGGCGCTGGCGGCGCTCGAGGCGGGCGCGGACCTGTCGAAGATGGACGTGTACCTGTGCCCCGTCTGCGGTGACATCGAGTTCGGCACGCCGCCCGACACGTGCCCCGTGTGCGGCGCGCCGGCGACGAAGTTCCAGAAGATCGGGTAGCAGGCTCCCGCCGCCGGCCGGGTCGACCATCCGGCTCCGGCCACGACCTCGACCCAGCCCCTCTCCCCGGCCCTCGCCCCGCTCGCGGGGCGAGGGAGCCGGGGACCCGCGACCTCGACCCTGCCCCTCTCCCCGGCCCTCTCCCCGCTTCGCGGGGCGAGGGGGACGACACCCTCGACCCCGACCCCGATCCCGACCCCGACAGCCCTCTACCGCCCCCGCCTTCTCCCCCGCCCCGCCGGCGTCCTCGCGTGCACCTTCGGCGCCTGCGGCTGCGGCATCACGACCCCCGCCTCGCCCGGCCGCGGCAGGTCGCCGGCGAGCACCGACTGGCGCTGCGGCGCGCTCGATTCCTCCGCGCCGGCCTGCGCGGCCGGCTTCACGCCCTGCGCCGCTGCGCTCGCCGGCACGAGCGCGACCTGCACCTTCGTCGCGCCCTCCGGCACGTCGCGGGCGAGGAGGTACGCGGCGCCGCGATCGTCAGGGGTGATGGCCGCCAGCACCCTCTCGTGGCCCTCGGCGTCGGTCACGACGAGCCGGTATCCCTGTCCCTCGGGCGGCGGCGAGAGGTTGAATGCGTAGACGTTGAGTGCGTGCTGCTCCGGGTGGAGGAGGGCGACGCCGCTCGCCCCGCTGTCCTTCGCCACCGCGGTGAGCACGCCGCCGCCCTGCCCCGGCGACGCCAGCACCGCCACCTCGGCGCGCGCGTCGCGGAGCTGCTTGTCGCGCTCCTCGACCACCTTGTTCGCCTCGTCCACCTGCTGGTTCGCCATCCTGACCTGCGTCGAGAGCCCCGACATCCGCGAGATGGCGACGACGGCAAAGCCGACGAGGATCGCGAGGACCACCACGATCGGAAAGACGATGAGGGCGGTCCGCTTCTCGGCGCTCGCCCCCGAAAGCACGTTCTCGAACTGCAGCTCGCGCTCTGCCATGCCTGAAAGCTATGGAGCGGGCGCGGACCCGGCATCCGGGCGGCGCGCGCCGCGTCAGAGTCGCCCGTGGCGTTCTCCGTGGTCCCGAGCGTCCGTGAGGCGACTCTGACGGATTTCCGGGCGCGACGCTTCACGTCGCCGCCCTCAAAACTGGGGGAGCGGGGCGCCGCTCCCCCCAGACCCCCCAGCACGAACCGCTCCCAGGACGCGTCAGAGCACGGGATTAGGCTGGTCGCATGGTCTGGCTCCTCCTCGGCCTCGCGCTCGGGGCAGCGGGCGCCTGGCTCGCGCGCGGGCGCGAGCTCCGCGCAGCGCTCGATGCCGCTGACGCCCGCCGGACGGGCGAGCAGGCGGTCCTGGAGCGGTCGTTCCGCGAGCTCGCGCGCGTCGCGCTCGACGAGCAGCGCGCCCGCGCAGAGGGCGACCTCGACCGCCACGAATCGGCCGTGTCCGAGGTGGTCGCGCCCGTGCGCGACTCACTGGCGCGGCTCGACGGCCGCCTGGCCGAGCTGGAGCGAGCCCGTATCGGCGCGTACGCCGAGCTGCGCGAACAGGTGCGCGCGCTCGCGGCGGGTCAGGGCGAGCTGCGCGGCGAGGCGGCGAATCTCGTGAAGGCGCTGCGCACGCCGGCCGTGCGCGGACGCTGGGGCGAGCTCACGCTGCGCCGCGTCGTGGAGCTCGCCGGGATGCAGGCTCGCTGTGACTTCGTCGAGCAGGTCACGATCGAGGGCGGCGAGGGCCGCCTCCGGCCCGACCTCGTCGTGAAGCTCCCGGGCGGCAAGCAGGTCGTGGTGGACGCGAAGGCCCCGCTCGCGGCCTACCTCGACGCGTTGGAGGCGCCCACCGACGAGGCGCGGCGGGCGCGGCTCGCCGACCACGCGCGGCGCATCCGGGAGCACGTCGCGGCGCTCTCGCGCAAGGCGTACTGGGACGGTCTCCAGCCCGCGCCCGAATTCGTCGTCCTCTTCCTGCCTGGCGAGAGCTTCTTCTCGGCGGCGCTGGAGCAGGACCCCGGGCTCATCGAGGCCGGAATCGCGAGGAACGTCATCCTCGCCACCCCCACGACGCTCATCGCGCTCCTGCGCGCCGTCGCCTACGGCTGGCGCCAGGAGGCGGTCGCCGAGAACGCGCGCGCGGTGAGCGAGCTCGGCCGCGAGCTGCACGATCGCCTGGGGACGCTCTCCGGGCACGTCTCGAAGCTCGGGCGGCAGCTCGCCGGCGCGGTCGAGGCTTACAATCGCGCCGTGGGCGCGCTCGAGTCGCGCGTCCTCGTCTCGGCCCGCCGCTTCCGCGAGCTCGGCGCGACGCGCGTTGGGATCGAGCTCCCCGTCGTCGAGCCGGTCGAGGAGATGCCGCGGCTCCTCGAGGAGCTCGCGTCCGCCGGCGCCATGGCCGTGCCCGAGCCGGACGAGCCGCCCTTGGCGGAGCAGGCGAGGACCGTCCCCAGGCCATGATCCGGGTCTACCGGCGATGTCCAACCCCGCGAAACATTTGCGCTCCCGTCCGATGGCTCTGCGATTCCTGCGTAGCGGCAGGGCATCGCAGGATCGGCTGATTGCTCCAGATCCGAACGGTTTTCCCGCCGTGATCACGGGGGGCATGGCCTTTGCTCAACGGGTCGCATCCGGAGGTCATCGTGAGAGACAAGTCGTCCGAAGGAGCCGCGGCCAGCGGGCCCCAGACGATGGTGAAGCGCCTCTCGGCCATGAGCGAGCAGGCGAAGGTGGGGGTGCTCGTCGCGGGGGCCCTCGTCACCGGGGGGATCCTCCAGCTCTTCGTCGAGCCCGGCCCGAAGGCGCTCGTCGCAGCCGGCGCCATCGCGGGCGGCGCCATCTTCGTGCTCTCGCAGATGCTGCCCGGGCGGTGGCGCGAGACGATGGCGGGCTTCCGCTTCACCTCGGTGCTCCTCATCGCGCTCGGCCTCGCGGCGGCGCTCGGCACCATGGTCCTCCAGGGCCGACCGCTGCCCGAGTACTCGGCGAAGTACGGCGCGCTCGGAGACCTCATCGTCGCGGCGCGCCTCGACGACATCTTCCACAGCCTCTGGTTCGGCTGCCTCGTCGCGCTCTTCTTCGCGGCCGTGCTGAACTCGGCGCTGCTGCGGTGGCCGGTCAAGGCGAGGACGGCGGGCTTCTTCGTCTGCCACCTCGGGCTCATGACGTCGCTCGCCGGCGCCGCGCTCTCGTCCTATTTCGCGGTGCGCGGACGCGTGGAGCTCTACGCGGACGGCACCACCGTCAACCAGGTGTTCGTGACGAAGCAGGGGCAGGTGCAGGTGAGCGGCTACGACGCGCGCGGGAGCGCCCTCCCGGCGGCGGCGCCGCTCGGCTTCGACCTCCGCCTCGACCAGTTCGATCTCGTCCGCTACGCGACCGAGTACCGCGTCGGCTACTACGAGCCGAAGGTCCTCGAGGACGGGCGCGCCGAGTGGCGCCTCAGGGCGAGCTTCGACCCCGAGCCGGGCGTGAAGCACCTCCTCCCGGGCGGGAGCTCGTACACGCTCTCGAAGCTGTGGACCGACTACCGGGCCGGCGACGAGGCCAAGAACGTGGCCACCGGCAAGGACGCCGCGAAGCAGCCGATGGCGAACCCGGCGGCCGTCCTCCAGGTGAAGGTGGACGGCGACGTCACCACCTCCGCGCCGCTCCTCGCGAGCGGCGAGCGCAACATGGTCCCGGTGCCGCCGGACGCGAAGAACCCACGCGGCTTCCTCGCCTTCGAGCGCCGCGAGGAGGAGGCGAAGTCGTACCAGAGCCACGTCACCGCCCTCGCGGGCAGCGTGCAGCAGAAGGCGCTCGTGGCGGTGAACGATCCGTTCACCTTCGACGGCTGGACCTTCTACCAGGTGAACTACGACCCCAAGAACCCGAAGTACTCGGGGCTCGAGGCCGTCCACGATCCCGGCGTCCGGTATGTCTTCGCCGGCTTCGCGCTCATCATCGTGGGCGTGTTCTACATGTTCTACGTCGAGACGCGCCTGAAGCGCCGCCGCGCCGGCGCGACGGCCGACGTCAAGGCAGCGGCCTAGGAGGCGCCATGTTCTACATCCTCGCCGAGCACCCCTGGTTCGTCGCCACGAGCGCCGCGTACGCGGCGGCCCTCGCGCTCTACGCCGCCGCCTGGAAGTCGACCAGGGAGGTGGTGGGGCGCGTCGCCACCGCCCTCATGTGCGCCGCCATCGCGGTGAACGCGGCGCTCATCGTGGGCCGCTGGATCCAGGCCGATCGGCCGCCGTTCAAGTCGCTCTTCGAGTCGCTCGTCTTCCTGTCGTTCACGATGGGCGCCGTGTACCTCGTGATGGAGCGGCTGTACCGGACGCGCGTCTTCGGCGTCCTCGCGGCGATCGGCTCCTTCGGCGCGCTCGCCTACGCGGTCACGAAGTGGGATGCCGAGATCGTGAAGCTCCCGCCTGCGCTGCAGTCGGGCTGGTTCGTCCCGCACGTCGTCGTCTACTTCGTCGGGTACGGCGCAGCCTTCTTCGCGACGGCGGTGGCGGTCGTGCAGCTCGCGTCCGGGCGCTGGCGGTGGGTGAGGGACCTCGTCTCGCTCAAGGCGGGCTCGGTCCTCTCGGGACAGGCGCTCGATCTCGAGAAGATCACCTACGATGCCATCAAGTTCAGCTTCACGCTCCTCACCATCGGCCTCCTGTTCGGCTCGGTGTGGGCGAAGAGCGCCTGGGGCGACTACTGGGTGTGGGACCCCAAGGAGAACTGGTCGCTCGTGACCTGGCTCATCTACGGCGCCTACCTGCACCTCAGGCGCGTGAAGGGCTGGAAGGGCGACAAGGCGGCGTGGCTCGCCATCGCCGGGTTCGCCGTCGTCATGTTCACGTACCTCGGCATGGAGATGCTCCCGACGGCGCAGCAGAGCGCGCACGTGTACTCCGGGCAGTAGACGGGCTGGCCCTCTCCCCCGCTTGCGGGGGAGGGTCCGGAGAGGGGGACGATCCGACGAGCGCCGACCCTCTCCTCGTCCCTCTCCCTTCCAGGGAGAGGGGGTCGAGACCTCGCGTGACTCGACCCCGGCTCAGCCCTGCGCCACCTTGAGCGGCACGACGTTCGAGGTCGCCCGCGGCCGGCGCGCCAGGTGTCCGCTCCGGTACTCCTTGAGGCGGTACTGGATCTTCCTGACGCTGATGCCGAGGATCTCCGCCGCGCGCGCGCTCGAGCCGCCGACCTCCTCCAGGGTGCGGAGGATGGCCTCGCGCTCGATCTCGAAGAGGGTCGCTCCCGGGATGAGCGCGCTCGCGGCGCGCTCCTCCGGTCGCGCGCCTCGGAGCACGGGCGAGAGGTGCTCGGCGCCGATCTCGCTGCCGGCGCAGAGCGCGACCGCGCGGTCCACCACCCCCTGCAGCTCGCGCACGTTGCCGGGCCAGTCGTAGGCGAAGAGCGCCGACAGCGCACCCGGCGACACGCTGCGCACGTGCTTTCCCTGCGCCTCCGAGGCGCGGACGAGGAAGTGCTCCACGAGCGCCGGGATGTCGCCCTTGCGCGCGCGGAGCGGCGGGAGCGTGACCGAGACGACGTTGAGCCGGTAATACAGGTCGTCGCGGAAATGGCCGAGCCGCACCTCTTCCGCGAGATCGCTCGTCGAGCTGGCGACGACGCGCACGTCGGCGCGCAGCGTCTCGCGCCCGCCGACGCGCTCGAACTCGCCCTGCTGCAGGATGCGAAGGAGCTTGATCTGGAGGAGCGGCGGCAGCCGCGACACCTCGTGCAGGAAGAGGGTCCCGCCGTCCGCCGCCTCCAGGCGGCCCTCCCGGCGGTGGGTCGCATCGGCGAACGCCGCCTTCTCGTGCCCGAAGAGCTCGCTGTCGAGGAGCGTCTCGGAGACGGCCGCGCAGCTGACGCGGACGAAGGGGCGGTCGCGCCGCGGCGACGCCTCGTGGATGGCCTGCGCCACGAGCTCGCGGCCCGTTCCCGTCTCGCCGAGCACGAGCATGGTCGCCTTGGTGGGCGCCGCGCGGCGGACGACCTCCTCGACGAGCTCGAGCTCGGGGGTGCCGCCGACGATGAGCTGCCGCCGGCGCGCCTCCTCCCGCAGGGCCGCCCTGTCGCGGCGCAGGGTGCGCCGCTCGAGCGACTTCTCGATCGCGACGGCGGCGTGGGCCGGCGCTGCCGGCGCGACGAGGTAGCTGTCGGCGCCCACCCGCATCGCGGCCACCGCGGCGTCGAGGCGCTCGGAGGTCGCGACGGCGATCACCGCCGCGTCCGACCCGCGCTCGCGGAGCATCGGCAGGAACGCCGCGCCGTCCTCGGGGCTCTCCACCCGGAGCAGCACCACGTCGCGTGCAGAGGCGGCGACGCAGCGGAGCGCCTCGCCGGGCTCCGACGCATGGGCTGCGTCGAAGCCGAGGTCCCGGAGCGCTGCGGCGAGCTGCGCGCTGGCGTGACCGGCGTCGACGACGAGGATGCGTGGCCGGCCCATGGCGGAGACAGGGAGAGCAAGAACGATACCGGGAGGGCCGGCCGAGCGATCGCAGGGTTTGCGCATACTCCCGACCCATCGATGGGCTCACTGCGGCGCGGCGGCCCGCAAATCTTGCGTGAAAGCGGTGCGCCGATCGCGCAGGGTCCGCGCGGGTCCCGGGGTACGCTGCCCCGATTCCGTCACGGCGTTGCGCCTCCTTCGCCGCTAGGGAGGCGTCATGGCGCGCTATCTGGGCGGCCGGCTCGAGACCGTCCGCGACGACATCACGCGGCTGTCGGTGGACGCCATCGTCAACGCCGCGAACCCCTCGCTGCTCGGTGGCGGCGGCGTGGACGGCGCCATCCATCGGGCCGCCGGGCCCGGGTTGCTCGATGAGTGCCGCGGCCTCGGCGGAGCGCAGCCCGGCGAGGCGAAGATCACGCGGGGCCACCGACTCCCGGCGCGGCACGTGATCCACACGGTGGGGCCGGTGTGGCACGGCGGCGGCCATGGCGAGGGGGACGTCCTCGCCCGCTGCTACCGCGCGTGCCTGCGCCTCGCCTCGGAGCGCGAGCTGAGGACCATCGCCTTCCCCGCCATCTCGACGGGCGCCTACGGCTTCCCCCTCGACCGCGCCACGCGCATCGCGATGGAAGAGGCGCGCCGGGGGCTCTCCGCGCACCCGGCCCTGGAGCGGATCGTCTTCTGCTGCTTCTCCGACGCGGACCTCCGCGTCTACGACGCGACCGCGCTCGAGATGTTCGGGCCGGCGGAGCGCTGAGCCACCCGCGAGGCGCTACGTTCGCGCCTACCTCCGCACCGCCCACGCGGCCACGCTCGGGATCGGAGGGAGGGTCAGCGCCCCGGCGCTGGCGAAGGGATGCCGACGTCGTGCCCGGGCTCGCCGGCCGGCGGCATGTCGACCCGCGACGCGGGCTCCGGCGGGCCGCGCGGCGAGAAGATGTCGGGCCCGGGTGGCTCCATCTGCAGCGTCGCGCCCCGCCCCGGGTTCGTGAGCTCGAACCGCGTGGCGTTGTCGAGCACGACGATGCCGATGAGCAGCACCACGAAGACGACCGACGTGGCGAAGACGATGCGGTTCGCGCCGCCGTGGTCCCACAGGTGCATGAAGAAGAGGACCACCAGCACCGACTTGGCGGAGGCGATGGCGAGCGCGACGATGAGGTTGAAGGGGGGGTGCAGGTGCACGCGCGAGAGGCCGAAGGTGAGGAGGGTCCCGGCGAGCAGCAGCACCCACACGATCCAGTAGCGCGCGCCGCTGGCAGGCTCCCCGTGCTCGAACCGCGAGTCTCGCGTCGTGATGGCCATGTGGCGTCCGAGATCAGATCAGGTAGAGCAGCGGGTAGAGGAAGATCCAGATGAGGTCGACGAGGTGCCAGTACATGCCCCCCAGCTCGACCGGCGTCGTGTACCCGTGGTCGTAGGTGCCGCGCCAGCACAGGACCATGAGCACGGCGAGCACCACCATCCCGATGACGACGTGCAGGCCGTGGAGGCCGGTGAGCAGGAAGTAGACGGTGAAGAACATCGGCGCGCCGACGCTGGTGAGCTCGGTGGACGAGAAGTGGCGCCCGGGCAGGAGGCCCTCGTGGAAGTCGGTCGTCCACTCCCAGGCCTTGATGCCGAGGAAGGCGAGCGCGAAGCCGAGCGTGACGAGGAGCAGCACCGCCGCGAGGCGGCCCCGGCGCTGCTCCACGAAGTGGTGCGCGAGCGCGACCGTGAGCGAGGAGGTGATGAGGACGACGGTGTTGATCGTCCCTGCCGCGACGCTGAGGTGCTCGCTCGCCTCGGCGAAGGTCTCCGGGTAGAGGAACCGGTACACCGCGTACCCGGTGAAGAGGCCGCCGAAGAGCAGCAGCTCCGTCACGAGGAAGAGCCACATCCCGAGGCGCGCCGCGTGCTCCTGCTGGTGCAGGTTCGGGAAATGGTGCGCGACGTACGCCTCAGGTTGCATGCTTCACCTCGACGCCCGGCGGAAGCTCGGTGTAGTCGTGCGGGCCGTGGGTGTAGACGGGGTCGTGCAGGAAGTTCTCGGTCGGCGGCGGCGAGAGCGTGTCCCACTCGAAGCCGCGCGAGCCCCACGGGTTCGGCCCGGCGATCTTCCCGTGGCGGAGCGAGACCATCAGGTAGACGAAGATGATGAGGAAGCCGAAGGCGAGCAGGGACGCGCCCGCGGTGGACGCCACGTTGAGCGGCCAGAAGCGGTCCGGGTACGAGTAGTAGCGCCGCGGCATGCCGTAGTTCCCGAGCAGGAACTGGGGGATGAAGGTGGCGTTGAATCCGAGGATGATGAGGACGGCGGAGACGAGCCCCCAGCCCTCCGAGTACATCCGCCCGAACATCTTCGGCCACCAGTAGTGGAGCGCGGCCAGCCAGGCCATGATCACGCCGCCCACCATGATGAAGTGGAAGTGCGCGACGACGAAGTAGGTGTCCTGCCAGTGGACGTCGAGCGACACGGTCGCGAGCGCGATCCCGGTCATCCCGCCGAAGACGAGGAAGAAGAGGAACCCGCAGAAGTAGGCGAACCACGTCGTGAACTGCACCGCGCCCTTGTAGAGCGTCGCCGTCCAGTTGAAGACCTTGATGGCCGTGAAGATGCCGACGAACATCGAGAGGATGCCGAAGATGCCGGCGTCGAGCGTCGATTGACCCGACGTGAAGAGGTGATGGCCCCAGGTGAAGAAGCCGACGAAGGCGATGCCGAGCGACGAGAAGGCGACCGCCCGGTAGCCGAAGATGTTCTTGCGGGCGGCGGACTGGATGACCTCCGAGATCACCGCCATCGCCGGCAGCACCATGATGTAGACCGCGGGGTGCGAGTAGAACCAGAACATGTGCTGGAACAGGATCGGGTCGCCGCCGCGCGCCGGATCGAAGATGCCCCAGCCGAAGGCGTGCTCGAAGGCGGTGAGGAGGAGCGTGACGGCGAGCACCGGCGTCGCGAGGATCTGGATGACGGAGGTCGCGTAGATCGACCACACGAAGAGCGGCATGCGCATCCACGCCATCCCCGGCGCCCGCAGCGTGTGCGTGGTGACGATGAAGTTGAGGCCGGTCAGGATCGACGAGAACCCCAGCACGAACGCGCCGAGCAGGATGGGCACCACCTTGGTGACCGTCGTGGTGCTGTACGGCGTGTAGAACGTCCAGCCGGTGTCGGCGCCGCCGTGGATCATCCCGTAGAGCGCGATGGCCGCGCCGAGGCCGTACAGGTACACGGAGAGCAGGTTCAGCCTCGGGAAGGCGACGTCGCGCGCGCCGAGCATGAGCGGCAGGAAGAAGTTGCCGAAGATGCCCGGCAGGGCGGGAATCATGAAGAGGAAGATCATGACCACGCCGTGCAGCGTGAACATGCGGTTGTACGTCATCGCGCTCATGATGGTCGGACCGGGCGTGAGGAGCTCGATCCGGACGAGCATGGCGAAGAAGCCGCCGAGCGCGAACGAGATGCTCGTCAGCACGAGGTACATGATCGCGATGCGCTTGTGGTCCCTCGTGAAGAGCCACGAAGCGATCCCCGCCTCGGCGTTGAGGTAGTTGCGCGGGTTGTACGCCGGGAGGTCAGCGGGCGCTGGTGGGGTCGTAGCCAGGGACGGGTACATAGACGGGGCCCTTCGACGGCTCGGGGCGCACGGCGTCGGTGCGCAGGGACTTGATGAACTCCACGATGGCGGCGATCTCCGGGCCGGGGATACGGCCCTGGAACGTCGGCATGACGTTCTGGTAGCCCGCCACGATCTTCGCCGACGGATCCATCATCGACTCCGTCAGGTACGACTCGTCCGCGACCACGGTCTTCCCGTCCTGCAGCCTCTCGGACCTCCGGTAGAGGTCGAGCCAGGTCGGGCCGATGTGGCGCGTGCCGTCCACGGTGTGGCACTTGAAGCAGCCGTACTCGCCGGCGAGGCGGCGCCCCTGCTCCGGGAGGCTCGTGCGCGGGTCGACGCGGTCCTCCGGTGAGTCCTGCGTCGCCGCCACCGTCGAGCGCCGCGACTCGGCGACCCAGGCGTCGAACTCGGCGGGCTCCATGGCGATGATCTCGCCGAGCATCGCGGAGTGCCCGAGGCCACAGTACTCGGCGCAGAAGACCTGGTGCCGGCCGGGGGCGCTGGCGGTGAACCACGTCTGCGTGTAGCGCCCCGGCACCGCGTCCTGCTTGATGCGGAAGTCCGGCACGAAGAACGAGTGGATGACGTCGCGCGAGGTGATGAGGAGCCGCACGGGGCGCCCCGCCGGCACGCGCAGCACGTCCACGCCGTTCGGCCCGCCGGGGTAGGCGAACTTCCACATCCACTTCTTCCCCTGGACGTAGACGTCCATCGCGTCCTTGGGGGGCGTCTGCAGCTTCACGAAGAGCGGGAAGCCGATGGCGAACCAGAGCAGGAAGAACGCGAGCGGCACCCCGATGAAGAGGACCTCGTGGATGGCGCGAGGCTCGACGTGCGGGGTGGTCTGCGTCTCGGAGCGGCGCCTGTACTTGATGAAGAACGCGATCGCGACGAGGCCCACGCCGGCCGCGCTGAACATCGTGACGGTGATGACGAAGAAGTGGAGCTTGTCCACGCTCGTCGCATACGCGGAACCCTGCTCCGGCAGGAACAGGAGCCTTCGCATGAGCTCGTTCACCGCAGACCCTCCCGGCGCGGCCGGCGAGGCGCCGGCGCGCTCCCCGCGTCCCCGGCGCGGCGCCTCCCCTTCAGCTCGCGCCTCCAGAAGACGCCCAGCATGAGCCCGAGCGCCCCGAGGACGCCCAGCATCGAGATGCGCACGAAGCCGAGCGCGTAGGGCACGTAGGTGCGGCTGGCGGGGTCGTACCGATAGCAGGTGAGGAGCAGCCGGTCGAAGCTGGTGCCGATGCGGCCGGCGGACGCCTCCACCAGCGCGAGGCGCAGGTCCTTCGACGGGTACTCGATGCCGTAGAGGTAGCGCGAGACGCGGCCGTCCGGCGTGAGGATGAAGATGGCCGCGGCGTGCGCGTACTGCTTCGTCCGCTCGTCGTAGGCGTACCTGAACCCGACCGCCTCCGCGACCGCCCTGATGTCGGGCTCCTGGCCGGTGAGGAAGGTCCAGGCGCGGCGCGCCTCGGGCTTCCCGAACGCCTGGAGGTAGCCGCGCTGCCGCTCGGCGGCGAGCTTCGTCGTGTCGCGAGGGTCGAAGCTCACCGTGACCGCGTCGAAGTCCTTCCCGAGCTCGAGCCCCGTCTCGCGCATCGCGCGCGCGACGCCGGTCAAGACGAGCCCGCACAGCATCGGGCAGCTGTAGTAGACGAGCGCGACGACGACGGGGCGCTCGCCGCGGACCAGCTCGCCGAAGCGCACCGGAGCGCCGTCCTGCGTCGTGAAGCGCGCGCCCATGGGCAGCTTCGCCCCGAGCTGCTCCTCGATCTCCACGTTCTGCAGCGCCGCCGGAAGCGACTGCCCCGCGCCCACCGGCGGCACCGGCTTGTGCAGCGCCTGGCCGAGCGGAAGCGCCTGCGCGAGCGCGGGGGCGCCGAGCGCGAGGGCGAGGGCGAGCGCGAGCGCGAGTCGCCTCACGGCCGCGCCCCCTTCTCGACCAGCTCCATGGCGCGGTCGATGGGGATGTGCACGACGCCCTTCGAGCGGTCGACCCAGCCCGTCGACTGGAGCCGGCGGTGCGCATGCTCGCGCCAGGCGACGCCCTGGTTCGCGTGCTCGAACAGGCGCTGCTCGATCATGGCGATCTTGGCCCTGCCGGCCTCCGCAGGCTGCGCCGGCGGGCCGTCGGGGTTCGCCTCGCGCCGCATGGCGCGCATGCCGATGCCGGTGGCGATCGACCCCAGCGTGAAGATGACGAGCGCGACGACGCCGACCCAGACGATCTTCCCCGACGGGATGATGTCCTCCTCGGCCGGCGGGTGGCCGTGGGCGTGCTCCGCCTCGTGCGCGCGCTCGGCGTCCGTCATGACGGGTCGTACCTCAGCGAGTCCTCGAGGTAGGGATCGCCGATGGGCACCGCGGCGCGCCCCCGCATGCGCCACAGCACGAAGGCGAAGGCGGCGGCGCCGATGCCGGCCATGGCGGTGAGATCGGCGAGGTGGGGCGTGAGCCCGTGCGCGTCCTCGTGGCGCAGCGCCGGCATCATGACCCAGTACACGTCCACGTAGTGCACGACGAGGATCCAGACCGCGACGAACCCGAGCGCGCGCGGGCTCCGCTTCAGATCGCGTGACAGGAGCACGAAGAAGGGCACCAGGAAGTGGAAGACCACGAGGAAGACCGAGAGCGGGAGCCACGCGCCGCGGTCGCGCGCGAGGTACCAGGGCACCTCCTCCGGGAGGTTCGCGATCCAGATGAGCAGGTACTGCGAGAACGCGATGTACGCCCAGAAGCAGACGAACGAGAGGAGGTACTTCCCGAGCGAATGGTAATGGTTCGCGTTGAGGAGCCTCCCCGGGAGTCCCTCCGCCTGGGCGCCGTTCATGGCGAGGATGAGCACGGCGAAAGCCGCCAGGAACGACCCCGCGAAATAGTAGACGCCGAAGATGGTGGAGGCGAGGTGCAGGTCGAGCGACATCTGCCAGTCGAACGCCGCGAAGGTCAGCGCGACGGCGACGAACGGGAGGGCCCCGGCGCCGAGGCGCCGCTGCCTCAGCGTGAGGGCCACCCCGCGCTCCTCGTCCTGGCGCACCGACCAGCGATGGAGGAGGTGCGCGACCACGAACCAGAGCGCGAAGTAGAGGACCGTCCTCAGGACGAAGAAGGGGACGTTCAGGTACGGCCGGCGGTGCTCCGCGAGGCGTCGGAGCTCCTCGTCGAGCCCCGCGGGGTTCACCCACGGGAAGATGTGCCCCATCCCGAGCAGCACCGGGACGAAGAGGAGGAGGAAGAGGGGCGCCGAGAGCGGGATGCTCTCGAGGACGCGCCGCAGGACGACGTACCAGGTCGCCTTCCCGGCGTGGAACACCATGTTGATGAGGAGGGTGCCCACGGCGATGCCGGCCCAGTACACGAAGGCGACGTGGTAGGCCTGCAGCACGCGCCGCCCGTCCCCGACGAGCCCGAGGATGAGGGTGAGCCCGAGCCCGGCGGCGGCCACGACGAGCGCGCGCGCCATCGTCCTGCGTCCACCCTCGAACGGCAGCGTCCTCATCGCCCCTCCCTCTCGAGCTTCGCGCGGTCCTCGGGCGCGAGCTGGTCCACGCGCGCGGACTGGCTGAGCTGGAGCGCGCGCAGATAGGCGACGATCGCCCACCGCTCCTCGACCGGCAGCACGCTCGCGTACGACGGCATGACGCCGAAGCCCTCGGACATGACCTGGAAGTACCAGCCGTCCGGCTGCTGCGCGCGCGCGAGCAGCGAGGGCGGCGGGCGGAGCGACATGTTGCGCGCGACGAGGCTCACGCCGTCGCCGAGGTAGCCGTGGCAGGCGGCGCAGATGATCTCGAAGCGCTTGCGGCCCGTCTCGAGGAGCGCCCGGGTGACGGGGATGGGCAGCGCGGCGAGGACCTTCCCGTCGGGGCCGCGCCCGGTCACGAGCGGCGAGGTGAGCGCGTCCTCGCGCGCGACGGTGCCGGGCTGCGGCGGGCGCATCGAGATGCGGTCGGGCCAGAAGTCGCTCTCGCGATACGGCTTCACCTTCTGCTGCGAGATCATGGGGTCGAGCGCCTCGCAGCCGCCGGCGGCGAGGAGCGCGAGGAGCGCCGGGGCGAGGCCAGCCGCGCGCGCGCGCCGCGTCATGGGCGCTCCTCCGGGACGCGCGAGACCTGCATGGCGCCGAGCCGCTCCAGCTCACGCGCCACCGGCTCCTCGTCCTCGTGCTTCACCTCGGCCGCGAGCCAGAGCGCGTCGAGGGACGCGGTGCGGAACCCCTCGACCTCGAAGACCGGGTGGTACGTGCGTGGCAGGCCCGCCAGCACGATGAGGCCGATGACGATGGCGATCGCAGCGACGAGCACCCCCGTCTCGAAGGTGATGGGGATGTTCGTGGGCGGGCTGTGTGGCCCGCGGTTCGCCACGTTGATGGGGTAGTCGACGGCGTTCATCCACCACTGCATGAGGTACCCGCCCGCGGCGCCCGAGACGCCCGCGATGAGCGCGATGAGCGGCACCACCGACCGCTTCAGCCCGAGCGCCTCGTCGATCCCGTGGAGCGGCACCGGCGAGTGCGCGTCGATCCGGGTGTGGCCGAGCTCGCGGAGCCGGCGCGCCGCGGCGCACAGCGCCGCCTCGTCCTTGAACTCCGCCAGCACCCACGACCCGGCCATGCGCTACCTCCCGTGTGACGGCGCGTGCGCGCCGCTCGCGTGGGCCTGGTGCTCGAGCTCGCGCCGGAGCTCCTTCACCTCGCTCACCGCGACCGACGGGACGAAGCGGAGGAAGAGCAGGAAGAGGAGGCCGAAGAACCCGATCGTGCCGATGAGGATGCTCCAGTCGACGACGGTGGGGCGGTACATCGCCCAGCTCGACGGCAGGAAGTCGCGGTGGAGGCTCGTCACGATGATGACGAAGCGCTCCGTCCACATGCCGACGTTGACCAGGATCGAGATGATCCAGAGGGCGACCATGCTGTCGCGCGCCCGCTTCCACCAGAGGATCTGCGGGACGAGCACGTTGCAGGTGATCATCGTCCAGAACACGGGCGCGTACGGGCCGGTGCGCCGGTTCAGGAACGCATAGGCCTCGTAGGGATTGCCCATGTACCAGGCGATGAAGTTCTCGCACAGGTAGCCGTAGCTCACCATGAGCCCGGTCGCGAGCATCACCTTGGCCATGTTCTCGAGGTGGCGCTGCGTGATGACGTGCTCGAACCCGAAGGCCTTGCGAGCGGGGATCATGAGCGTCAGCACCATCGCGAAGCCCGAGAAGATGGCGCCCGCCACGAAGTAGGGGGGGAAGATGGTGGTGTGCCACCCGGGCACCTGCGACACGGCGAAGTCGAACGAGACGATGGTGTGCACCGAGAGCACGAGCGGCGTCGCGAGCCCGGCGAGCAGCAGGTACGCGATGCGATAGTGCCGCCACGCCCGCGCCGAGCCGCGCCAGCCGAGCGAGAAGATGCCGTAGGTGATGCGGGCCGCCTTGCTCTTGGAGGCGTCGCGGAGCGCGGCGAGGTCGGGGAGCAGGCCGACGTACCAGAAGAGCAGCGAGACGGTGAAGTAGGTCGAGACCGCGAAGACGTCCCACAGGAGCGGGCTCTTGAAGTTCGGCCACACGCCCAGCGTGGACGGGTACGGGAAGAGCCAGAAGAAGAACCAGGGTCGGCCGAGGTGGATGAGCGGGAAGAGCAGCGCCTGGATGACCGCGAAGAGCGTCATCGCCTCGGCGAAGCGGTTGATCGAGGTGCGCCACTTCTGCTGGAAGAGGAGGAGGATGGCGCTGATGAGCGTCCCGGCATGGCCGATGCCGATCCACCACACGAAGTTGATGATGTCGTAGGCCCACGCGACGGGGATGTTGTTGCCCCAGGCGCCGATGCCCTTCACGAACGTGTAGCCGATGGCGCTGAAGAGCAGGCCCGTGAGGCCGAGGCAGATCCCGACGAGCGCGAGCCACCCCCGCCGCGTCTCACCCCACACCGGGCGGAACAGGTCCTCCGTGAGCTGCCGGTCGTTCGGCCGGCCCACCAGGACCGGCGGGCCCTCCAGCACCTCGTCCCGCTCCAGCGCGGCGATCCGTCGTGTCTCGACGCTCATGTGAGCTCGGGGTTGGGGTTTCGGATCCGGGCGAGATAGGCGGTGCGCGGCCGCGTGCCGTTGTCGTGCAGGAGGTCGTAGCGCCGCTCGTCCTGGTGCAGCTTCGAGACCTGCGACCTCGCGTCGTTGAGGTTGCCGAAGACGATCGCGCTCGCCGGGCACGCCTGGGCGCAGGCGGTGGTGAGCTCGCCGTCCTTGATGGCACGGCCCTCGACGCGGGTCTCGATGCGGGCGCGCTCGATGCGCTGCACGCAGTAGGTGCACTTCTCCATCACGCCGCGCGTCCGGACGGTGACGTCCGGGTTCATCGCCATCTTCTCGGTGGGCGACATGTCGCCGCGGTAGTCGAGGAAGTTGAAGCGGCGCACCTTGTAGGGGCAGTTGTTCGAGCAGTAGCGGGTGCCGACGCAGCGGTTGTAGACCATCTCGTTCAGGCCCTCGTCCGAGTGGACGGTGGCGTTCACGGGGCAGACGTACTCGCAGGGCGCCGCTTCGCAGTGCACGCACATCACCGGCTGTGCGATGACCTCCGGGTTCTCGGGCGAGCCCGCGAAGTACCGGTCGACCCGGAGCCAGTGCATCTCGCGGCTCCGCAGCACCTGCTCCTTGCCCACGACCGGGATGTTGTTCTCGGCCTGGCAGGCGATGGTGCAGGCGCCGCACCCGATGCACTTCGACAGGTCCACCGCCATGCCCCACTTGTACTGCTCGTGCTGGTAGTCGACGGGCTCCTGCAGCGTCGGGGCCGGGCCGCGCAGGTGCTCGAGGCGCTGCGGCTTCCACTCGCTCGCGTCGAAGGCGAGCGCGAGGTCGCGCCCCTCCATCGAGAAGTGCTCCTGGGTGAGCGCGAAGACGTGGCGCGCGCCGGCGAGCGCGGAGAGGGCGAGGCCACCGGCGAACCAGGGCGCGTCCGAGCCGCGCAGCGCGCCCGCGTCGAAGCCGACGCCGCTGCCGACCGGCCCCGCGCGCCGGCGCCCGTACCCGAGCGGCAGCGTCACGACGTCGTCCGCGTGGCCTGCCATCGTGAAGACGGCGCCCTCGACCCTGCGCCCTCCGAGGCGGAGCTCGACGCGCGCGCCGTCCGAGAAGCCGAGCTTACGGGCGGTCGCGGGTGACACGTACGCCGCGTTGTCCCACGTCATCTTGGTGACGGGATGGGGCAGCTCCTGGAGCCAGGCGTTCTCGGCGAAGCGGCCGTCGAGGAGCTTGTAGTCGGGGACGAAGCTGGCCTCGAGACCCATCGACGCGGCGGAGGCGAGGGAGGCGGCTGCGGGCGCAGGCGCCGCCTTCAGCGCCGACGCGATCGCGCCGGCGTTGGGCTCTACCGCCTCGGGCCGGGCGGCGGTGTTCGGCACGACGCCGCGCGCGAGCCACGACTCCCATTGCCGATCGAAGTCGGCGCCTCCCGCGCGGCCCCGCCAGAAGTCCTGCAGGACGCGGTGGGCGCCCTGGTCGCCGAGGTCCACGAACGCCGCCAGCAGCTCCACCTCCGAGATGCTCTCGAAGAGCGGCTGGATGAGCGGCTGCACGATCGAGACGGTGCCGTCGTGCGCGCGCGCGTCGCCCCACGTCTCGAAGGGGTGCGAAGCCGCCAGCACCCAGCTGCAGCGAGGCGCGGTGTCGTCGTCGCGGTACGTGAGGTAGATGGCGTTCTTCGCCTTCCCGAGGAGCGCCGCGAGGTCGACGTCGGCGGGCGCCGTGTAGATCGGGTTCGAAGCCGTGACGACGACGGTGTCCACCTTGCCCGCCGAGAGCTCGCTCACGAGCTGCGCCAGGGACGCGGGACCGTTCGCGTCGTCGAAGGCGCCGGGGGCGTAGTCGACGGTCTTCCCGGCATTGCCGAGCGCGGCATTGAGGACATGGGCGAGCGCGTGCGCCGCCGCGGGCTGGCGCACGCCGGCGAGGACGAGGGAGCGCCCTCGCGCGCGGGCGAGGTCGTCCGCGACCGCCGCCGCTTCCTTCGCGAGCCGCGTCTCGCCGCCCACCGGGGCGAGCCCGCCGAGGCCGTGCTTCGCGGTGAGGCGCGCCGCGACGGCGCGGCCGAACCCGAGCACCTCCGAGGGCTTCATCCGCAGCCGGTGGTCGGCCGACGCGCCCGTCACCGAGAGCTGGGCCTCGGCGACGTAGAGCCGGTTCATCTCGGGCCCGGACTCGCGGTGCTCCGCGAACTCGCGAGCGAGGCGCAGCGCCTCCGGTCCGACGGCGAGGAAGTCGGCGTCGAGCGACAGGATGACCCGCGCGTCGCGCACCCGGTGGCGCGCCGCGAGCGGGCGCCCGAAGGCGAGCCGCGCGCCCTCTCGCGCGGCGTCGTCGGAGAGGCTCTCGTAGGCGTGGAAGCGGGCGTTGGGAAAGCGCGCCTGGATGCGGCGGCGCAGGTCGAGGAGGAGCGGCGAGCCGGTGGCGCCGGTGAGGAAGCGCAGCCGCGCGCCGCCGTCCTGCTCGTGCGCGGCCGCGACCGCGGCCAGCTCCCGGAGGAGGCTGCGGTACGCGAGTGGCGCCTGCCCGCGCCTGAAGCCCTTCGCGCGGCGCGGGTCATAGAGGTCGAGGATCGTGGCGAGCTCGAGGCTCGAGACCGCGCCCCGGCTCGACGGGTGATCCGGATTCCCCTCGACCTTCGTCGGCCGGCCGTCGTAGCTCGTGACGAGGAGCCCCGTCGCATAGCCGCCCACCGACACCGCCGTCGCGTAGTGGACCGCCATCCCGGGCACGAGCGGCTTCTCCGGCGGGCGGACGTAGGGGAGGATCTTGTGGCGCGGCGGGCGGCACGCGTCGAGCGAGGCGAGCGCCGTCGACGCGCCGAGGAGCTGGAGGAACGTCCGGCGCGAGACGCCGTCGGGAGGCTCGGCGGCGCCCGGCTCGAACTCGGAGGAGGCGACGCGGCCCTCGCCGAGCTCGGCGAGGCTGCGCCAGCGCTCGCGGCCGTCGGCCGAGGCGCGCACGGGTGCGGCGGGCTGGCCGTAGATGGGGAGCCGTGGATGCTTGCCTAGCGATGACATGTCGTGCAGCTCACCCGGCTGTGGACGTCGTGGCGCTTCATGAGCTCCTGGGCGAGCGCGGCGGGGTCGCCTGCGGGCGTCCAGCCCATGGTGGTGACCTGGTCCAGCGGCCGCAGGTTCGGGGCCGGGTTGCGGTGGCAGTCGATGCACCAGCCCATCGTGAGCGGCGCCACCTGCTCGATGGCCGGCATCTGGTCGACGCGCCCGTGACAGGTCTCGCAGCCCACGCCCTTGGTCACGTGGATGGCATGATTGAAGTAGACGAAGTCGGGCAGTCGGTGGACGCGCATCCACGGGATGGGCTGTCCGGTGAAGTAGCTCTCGCGCACCGGCTCGAGGCGGGGGCTCCTGTTCCAGATCTGCGCGTGGCAGTTCATGCAGAGCGCGGTCGAGGGGAGCCCGGCGCTCGGCCCCCGATCGACGCTGGTGTGGCAGTAGCGGCAGTCGATGCCGTCGTCGGCGATGTGATGGCGGTGGTCGAACTGGACGGGCTGGATGAGGGGCTCCTGCTGCCCCGTGCCCGACGGCACCCGCGCCCAGACCATGAGGCCCCCGAGCGTGCCCGCAGCCCCTCCCACGATCAGCAAGAGCACCAGCCTGAATGCGGTGTTGGACCCGGGTCTGAAGAGAGAGCTCATTGACGGTGAGTGTCGGCCCACCCACTCCAGCGGGCTCACACTTGCCCCGCCTGGGCTCGCCGTGGGTAAACTGCCGATTGCCGCACCGCAGCGCAGTTCCCTCTTGGGTCGAGCGCTTGCTTTGCGGTCGCTCGATTTGCCGGGCGGTGAACGTCAGCGTGCGGGCTGCTCGCTTGACGAGGCGCCGGGCTCGCGCCTGGCAGGGGTCATGGTCCGGAAGCTCTCGGTTCCGAGTGCGCGCTCGCCACGCCGGCGCTGGGCCGGAGCTCACCGCCCGCTGCTCAGACTCGCCTTTCGCCGTTTCTCGTGCTCGCAAACGCAGTTCTCGGCGAGTCAGAGCGATTTCCGGTCGAGCTGCGCTTTCGCGTAGCTCGACCTCAGCTGGGGGGAGCGAGCGCAGCTCCCCCCAGAACCCCCCACCGCGGCGGTCGAAAAGGGCGAAACGTGAGTCAGAGAACGGGTGGCAGCAGGTGGGGTCGCAGCAGGTGGTGGTGAAGCCGCTCTGGCATCAGCCTGCGGCGCAGCAGTCCCCGGCTCAGCAGCCGCCTGCTTCACCGCCATCCTGGACCAATCGCGATCCGCCGCTCGCCGCCGCTCGCCGCGGCGCGCCCGGCGGTCTCGTGGCGTCGCAGGGTCGCTGCGAGCGCGCCTCGACCGGGCAGGCGCTTTCGAGGCCCGCGGGCGCCATGGTGAAGCTACAGTTGTAGCCGTGCCCATCTTTCGCCTTCCCCGCGAGCCCGTCTTCCCGGAGCCGCGCGAGGCGGAGCCCGACGGGCTCCTCGCCGTCGGCGGCGATCTCTCGCCGGAGCGGCTCCTCCAGGCGTATGGCGCCGGCATCTTCCCCTGGTATTCGGATGACACCCCGATCCTGTGGTGGTCGCCCGACCCGCGGCTCGTCCTCGAGCCTTCATGGCTGCACGTGCCGCGATCGCTCGCGCGCACGATGCGGCGCGGCCGCTACGCGGTGCGCGCCGACACCGCCTTCTCCCAGGTCATCCGCCGCTGCGCCGACCAGCCGCGGCCGGGGCAGGACGGGACGTGGATCACGGACGAGATGGTCTTCGCCTACGAGCGGCTGCACCGGCTCGGCTTCGCGCACTCGTTCGAGGCCTGGGAGGGCGACGCGCTCGCGGGCGGGCTGTACGGCGTCTCGCTGGGCGCCGCCTTCTTCGGCGAGTCGATGTACGCCGACCGGCCCGACGCCTCGAAGGTCGCCTTCGTGCGCGCGGTGGAGTCGCTCGCGGGGTGGGGCGTCGAGCTCGTCGACTGCCAGGTGAGGACGGAGCACCTCGCGCGCTTCGGCGCGCGGGAGATCTCGCGCGACGACTTCCTGACCCGCCTCGAGCGCGCGCTCGAGAAGCCGACCCTGCGCGGCACATGGGACGTCGGCGGGGCCGTGAACCCGCCCGCGCCATGAGGTGGCCTCGTGGCGCGCCCGCCCGTTCGGGTCGGCCGCTCGCCGGTGCGGAGGGGGTCCAGGCAGACGAAATGGGCAGCTCGTCCGCAAATTTCTTACAATGGAGTGTATGGCCGAGCGCACCCGGAACCCGGGCGACACGGCTGTCGCGATCCCGAAGCCTCGGACCGCGAAGAAGCTCGCCAAGCCGCCGCTCTTCAAGGTTCTGTTGCACAACGACAACTACACCACCATGGAATTCGTGGTTGAGGTCCTCCAGACGATCTTTCATCACGACCTCGAGCGGGCCACGCGCATCATGCTGCACGTGCACCAGCGCGGCGTCGGGGTGGCCGGCACGTATCCGATGGACGTCGCGGAGACCAAGGCGGAGAAGGTGATGGCTCTTGCGCGGGCGGCGGAGTTCCCCCTCCTCTGCACGGTCGAGCCGGAGTAGGAGCAGATGGTGACGGTCACGAAGGAGCTTCAGCTCACACTGCAGGCGGCGGTGGCCGAAGCGAAGAAGCGCCGCCACGAGTACGTCACGCTGGAGCACCTGCTCCACGCGATGACGAAGGACAAGGTGGCGACCGAGATCCTCCTCGCGTGCGGCGCGGATCTCGAGCTGCTCGCCCGCGAGCTCGAGGACTACCTCGACCGGACCCTCGAGTCGCTGCCCAACCGGACGCAGGACCCGGAGCAGACGGCCGCGTTCCAGCGCGTCCTCCAGCGGGCGGCGTGGCACGTCCAGGGATCGGGCCGCACCGAGCTCAACGCCGGCGACGTCCTCGTCGCCATCACGCGCGAGCGGGGCTCGCACGCCGTCTACCTCCTCGAGCGGCAGGGCGTCCGCCGGCTCGACATCCTCTCCTACATCTCGCACGGCGTCGCCAAGGACGGCGGCGCGGGCGGCGATGAGGACCCGGAGGGCGGCGAAGGAGGCGAGGAGGCGCCGCGCACGGTCCGCGATCCGTTCCGCGCCTTCACCGTGAACCTGGTCGAGCGCGCCGCGAAGGGGCTCATCGACCCGCTCATCGGCCGGCGCCCCGAGATCGAGCGCACCATCCAGGTGCTGTGCCGCCGCCGCAAGAACAACCCGGTGTTCGTCGGCGAGCCCGGGGTCGGCAAGACCGCCATCGTGGAGGGGCTCGCGCTCGCCATCCACGACAAGCGCGTCCCGAAGGTGCTCGCCGACGCGAAGATCTTCTCGCTCGACATGGGCGCGCTGCTCGCCGGCACCAAGTTCCGCGGCGAGTTCGAGCAGCGCCTGAAGGGCGTCATCGCGGGCGTGAAGAAGACGCCGGGCGCCATCCTCTTCATCGACGAGATCCACACCATCGTCGGCGCGGGGGCGACCACCGGCAGCTCGATGGACGCCTCGAACCTCCTCAAGCCCGGCCTCGCCTCGGGCGAGCTGCGCTGCATCGGCTCGACGACGTTCCACGACTACAAGCAGACCTTCGACCGCGATCACGCGCTCGCGCGCCGCTTCCAGAAGATCGAGGTGCACCAGCCGACGGTGGAGGAGACGGTCAAGATCCTCCACGGGCTGAAGAAGGTGTACGAGGAGCACCACGGCGTCACCTTCAGCCACAAGGCGCTGCGAGCCGCGGCGGAGCTGTCGGCGAAGCACATCAACGACCGCCAGCTCCCCGACAAGGCGATCGACGTCCTCGACGAGGCCGGCGCGTTCGACCGCATGCGCGCCGAGGGCAAGCGCCACTTCAAGATCACGGCCCGCGACGTCGAGCGGGTGGTGGCGAAGATCGCGAAGATCCCGGAGCGCACGGTCTCGGCCGACGACGAGCTGGCGCTCGCGAACATCGAGCCCGAGCTGAAGAAGGTCATCTTCGGCCAGGACAAGGCCATCGACGCCATCGCGAGCGCCATCAAGCTCTCGCGCTCGGGCCTCGGCAGCCCCGAGAAGCCCATCGGCAGCTTCCTCTTCTCCGGCCCGACCGGCGTCGGGAAGACCGAGCTCGCGAAGCAGCTCGCGCGCGTGCTGGGCGTCGAGTTCCTGCGCTTCGACATGACGGAGTACCAGGAGAAGCACACCGTCTCGCGCCTCATCGGCGCGCCGCCTGGGTACGTCGGCTTCGACCAGGGCGGGCTCCTCACGGACGCGATCCGGAAGACACCCTACGCCGTGCTGGTGATGGACGAGATCGAGAAGGCGCACCCCGACATCTACAACATCCTGCTCCAGGTGATGGACCACGCGACGCTGACCGACAACAACGGCCGCAAGGCGGACTTCCGCCACATCGTCCTCATCCTGACGACGAACGCCGGCGCGCACGAGCTCAGCTCGCGCAAGCTCGGCTTCGGCGCCGACGAGTCGGCCCCCGGCAACGCGCGGAGCGCCATCGAGAAGACCTTCAGCCCCGAGTTCCGCAACCGCCTCGACGCGTGGGTCTCGTTCGACGCGCTGCCGCCCGAGGTCATCCGCAGGGTGGTCGACAAGCAGGTGAAGGAGCTCGGCGAGCAGCTCGCCGAGAAGAAGATCGCGATCGAGCTGACGGAGCAGGGCCGCGTCTGGCTGGCCGAGCACGGCTTCGACAAGACCATGGGCGCGCGCCCGATGGCGCGCCTCATCCAGAACGAGGTGAAGAAGCCGCTCGCCGAGAAGATCTTGTTCGGCGAGCTGAGGAACGGCGGCAAGGTCCGCATCGCCGTCCGCGGCTCGGAGCTCCACCTCGAGATCGTGCCCGCCCCGGCGCCGGCGCCGGCTCCGGTCCCGGCCTAGGCGGCCGCGGTCCTGGCCTTGGACAGGACCCGCGACGCGAAAGAGATCGCCCGCGTGCGGCGAGGCGCGCCCGATGTAAGCTCTTCGCCGATGCGTGCAGACCGCGATCCCGCCCTCGTGCCGCGGGCCGAGGGCGCCGGCAGCTCTTCGCGGGCCGCGCTCGCGGCCCGGCTCCTGCGCGCCCACCAGTGGGTGAAGAACCTCCTGGTCTTCGTCCCCGTCGTGGCCGCGCACCGCCTCGAGCGCGACCTCCTCGCTCGCGCCGGCGTGGCGTTCCTGGCCTTCTGCCTGTGCGCGTCGAGCGCCTACGTCGTGAACGACGTCCTCGACCTGGAGGCGGATCGGGCCACGCCGGCCAAGGCGCGGCGTCCGCTCGCCGCGGGCGAGGTGACGGTGCGCACCGGCCTGCTCTTCTCGGCCGCCGCCCTGATCGCCGGGTGCGGGCTCGCGGCCGTCCTGAGCCCGGCGTTCCTGGCGCTCCTCGGGACCTACTGGGCCGCGACGCTCGCGTACTCGCTCCGGCTGAAGCGCGTCCCCATGCTCGACGTCATCGTGCTCGCGAGCCTCTACACCGTGCGCGTGCTGGGCGGGACCTTCGCGACGGGCGTGCCCACCTCCACCTGGCTCTTCACGTTCGCGATGTTCCTCTTCCTGTCGCTCGCGCTCGTGAAGCGCACGTCCGAGCTCCACCACGTCCGGCTGCGCGCGGCCGCGTCCGCGACCGGACGCGGCTACGGAGCCGCGGACCTGGAGGTGCTGTCGCACCTGGGCAGCGCGAGCGGCTATCTCGCGATCCTCGTGCTCGCGATGTACATCAGCAACCCCGACGTCACGCGGCTCTACTCGCACCACGAGCGCCTCTGGCTGCTCTGCCCGCTGGGCCTCTACTGGGTGGGGCGGCTGTGGCTCCTCGCGAACCGCGGGCTCGTCCACGAGGACCCGGTGGTCTTCGCGCTGCGCGACCGGCCGAGCTACGTCGTCGCCTGCCTCGGGCTCGCCGTCGTGTACGCCGCCGTCTGAACGACCGTCAGGTGGCCAGGCGCTTCTTGCCGGGGCGCGGCGGGACGTAGTCGCAGAACGGCTCTTCCCCGAGCCGGTCGCCGTGCACGGCCTCGGCGCGGGCGCGGCAGCCGCCGCAGACATGGAGGTACTCGCACGAGCCGCAGCGGCCCTTGTACTTCTCGAAGTGGCGCAGCTCCTGGAAGAGGCGCATTCTCCCAGATCTCCTTGAACGGCTTCTCCAGCACGTTGCCGGCGCTGGCCGGCATGTACGAGCAGGCCTGCACGTTGCCAAAGCAGTCGACGAGGCAGATGGTCTGGGCCGCGATGCAGCCCTTGCCGCCGCCGGTCGAGAACGAGAGCGAGCGGCGCTCGAGCTTCTCGTCCTTGGGCTTGCCTTTGTTCTTCTGCAGGACGATGCGGTAGTAGTGCGGCGCGCAGGTGGGCCGCATGAGCATCTCGGGCTCTTCCTTCTAGTAGTGCGGCGCGCAGGTGGGCCGCATGAGCATCTCGGGCTCTTCCTTCTCGGTCTCGTAGTGCCAGTCGAGGAGCTTGTCACGGGCAAGAGCGGCACCGACCACCTGCTCGGCGACGGCTGACCGCTCGTCGCGGCCCCACCTTCCAGTCAAGCTCGGAGTCGGACCACGGCGACGACGCGTAGGCGCCGGCTCACTTCCTCCATCTCGTCGGGCCATCCTCAGCATCGGAAGCGGCAACAGGACGGTCACTCCTGGCCCTGCACGCTGACCGACGACCCCATCACCAGCAACCGAGAATGGATCCGGCTGACCGCCGCGAGTGGATCAGATCGAGGCCGCCGCCGAAGCTTCTCCGCGCTCGAGGCCCAGCGGGAGGTGCTGGCGCTGCGCTACGACTGGCAGAACACGGCCGTGCTGGTCCTGCACAAGCTGTCCGAGAAGCCCGTGAGCGTCACGCTGCGGGCGCGCGACGCCGGGCATGACCAGCTCGTAAGCTTGCTGAGCCACGACCACAGCGCCGCGCGGAGGGGCCGGCATGTCATCGAGCCCGAGGGGTATGCGTACCGCTGATACTGCGTCGGCGGCCTCGACGACATCCTGAATCGCCGGTCGTGGTGACGCGGTACGCCGCTAATCGCTGCGACGCGCCGTGTGGTCGGGATAGGACTGGCCAGCCGGATCTCGCAGCAGGGCGCCGGGTGCCTCCGGATCGCGCCAGAGCGAACTCCGGTCGAGCTCGAGCACGACCCAGCCTCCGCGCGCTGCTCCAGGCGGCCCAGGCGCTTGCGACAGCACGACCACGACGGTGCCTCTCCGGTCCCACCATTGATAGACCCGCTCGACGTT
>WNGE01001374.1_pt1 | contig 30816 bp, 31 predicted proteins | sample 5400651 | NCBI WGS metagenome assembly WNGE01 (sample SAMN13153370, study PRJNA577476) | soil metagenome | isolation source: 60 cm soil or saprolite under grassland replicate 2 | place: USA:California | collected 2016-06-15
GGTTCGATCAGCGAGCGGGTCATCCGCGCCCGGCTGGCAAGGCCGCAGCCCGAAGGCGTGCCTGGAAGGCACGTCGAGGGCGAGAACGCAGCCAGCCGGGATGCGGGGGCACGCGAGCCGGATCGGGGTTCTCAAACAGACTCTTACAGACAACGTAGGCACCGGCCTTCGCTCACGGGGCGAAATCGGACGGCTGGTCCGGCCCCGCGAACGCGCCCGCGTCCTTGCAGATGTTGACGTTGCCCGTGATGCCGTTGTACGCCTTTGCGAGGTTTGACGGCGGTTTGGGCGCCGTGAGGCCCGTGAAATCGGAGCCGAGCACCAGTTTGACCGTGCCGGGCTGAAGCGACGGGACAAGCTGTGCCTTGACATTGGTAAGCACGGCCTTCAGGGCCTCGACGGCGGGCAGGTCGCTCGCCGACGCGTACTGGATCACGTTTCGGGTGTAGTTCGTGCTCACGGCATTACCGGTGCCTACGACGTTGAATCCCCGCTGCTGAAGCGTCGTCATGGTCGAGGCGGCGAGACCCATCTGCGCGGTGCCGTTCAGCACCTCGACGTTCACCCGGCTGGGGTTGGCCGGCTCCGGGGTTGCCTTGGCGGCCGATGTGGCCTTCTTCGACTTCGTCACATGCAGCTTGTTGTCGAACTTGACCGCGTCGAAGAGCAGGTGCGCCTGCGGCTGGGCCCAGTCCACCCGGTTATTCGGGTCGGTCGGGTCGGGCACAACGGGCACCGAGATCATGCTCACGGAACTGGCGCGCAGCCCGTGCATGCTCTCGGCGATCTTAAGCAGAGTGCCTGAGTCAAGGCCGCTGTCGGTGGTGACAGACCGGGTGGCCGCGTTAGCCAGGGAGAGCAGCTTGCCGGGGTTGCCAAGCATGTTACTCGCGGTGACCTGTTTCGCCAGGGCCGCCATGAAGTACTGCTGGCGCTGTATCCGCTGCAGGTCCGAGCCCTGCCCGACGTGGCGTTCGCGAACGAATGCCAGGGCTTGCGACCCGTTCACGTGGTGAACCCCCGCGGTGAGGTTGAGCTTGGATGCAGGATCGTTGATCGCCTGCGGCAGGCAGACGTCAACGCCGCCGACGGCGTTCACCATCGACTGGAAGCCGCTGAAGTCGATTTCGACGAAGTGGTCGATGCGGACACCGGTGAGCGTCTCGATCGTCTTCCACGTGCACGGGGCCCCGCCCGAGTTGAAGGTTTCGTTGAGCATCTCAAGCTGCTGGCCCGCCAGCTGACCATGGTGCCCCATGCCATCGGGCTTACAGCCCAACGTCTGCACCATGGAGTCCCGCGGGAGACTGATCAGCGTGGCCCCGGTGCGCTGCGGCGAGATATGCATCAAGATCATAGTGTCGGAGCGGGCGCCCCGGACGCCCCGGCCGAACTTCTTGTTCGTCCCCGCCCGGCTATCGGACCCGATGAGCAGGACGTTCAGCGCGGAGTTGTATTTGGGCGGGCGCTTTCCGAGCAGTCCTTTGACGTTCTCTTTCTGGATGTTCCCCAGCAGGTGGCGCCACTCGGCGTAGGCGACAAGCGACGTGCCCACCACAGCCACGGTCATTATGATCGAGATCCACCCCAGAATCCGCAGCCGCCGCGACCGGCGGCCGCGCGGACGGCGTGGCGGGTGGCCCTGTGGCGACCCTTCCGGCCATGCTGTACTGCGGTCCGCTATGCCCCCAGAGCGGTGGTCGAGAACGTCGTAGCGTGCCATCGGCTCCCTCGGGAGTCTCCAGTTGTCCCCAGTGTGCGCCCACCAGGGAGGTGACCGCAGCCTTCGGCCACCGCGCGTCGTTCTTGCCAGAGAACCGCACCTACTAGATGCGTGGCGTGCGTACCTGGTTTACCGCAAATCCCTATCGTACGGGGGCCGAACGACCGGTAATGCCGGCGTGAACGGACGTCAGGCCCGTGCGGTAGCGGCGGACAACGCGCCGTGCGACAAGCGTGTTTGGGTGACGACCGGGGCGTGGCCTCTACAGTTGGACCCGTGCGCATTGGATTTGGACCTGTGCGTCTGGGCATCGGCCCATCTCGCCAAAGTGAGGCCGATTCGGGTGGCGAGGGCGTCGGGCAAGCTGAGCCATCCCCAGCCGCCGAGCCTGGTAAGCGGCAGGCGGGCGCCGTGCGGGCCGCGCCGGGCAGCCATCGGGCCAAAGGCCCGGCCAGGCGGCCAGGCTCGCGCGGCGGCGAGGCAGCCGCGGCAATCGTGCTCTCACGTGTGACGTTGCTGCCGCCGTTGGTGCTGATTGCGTGGCTGCTGGCGGGCCTCCCGCTGCTTCTCGCCGGGCGGTTCAGGCCCCCGCTGATGGCAGGGACCGCCGTGGTGCTCGTGGTGGTGCTCATCGTGGCCGTGCAAGCCTTCGTGCCGCTGCGGTGGCCGCACGAACGGACCCCGTGGTGGAGCGTGGCCGCTCTCGTCGCGACCGCCGTCGGGTTTGGCGTGTGGCAGGGCCTCGTGCACTCACAACAGGTGATCGTGCGGCGTGATCCTGCCACCTATCTGCAGTTCGCTTACTGGATCGCCCACCACGGTTCACTGCCCGTACCGCAGCTGAGGTCCGCATTCGGCGGGGGCGTGCCCGGACTCGGCTTTCAAAGCCTCGGCTTCTACGCCCACGGGACCGCGCTGGTGCCGCAGTTCATGGCGGGCCTTCCGATGACGCTCGCCGCCGCTGTCTGGGTCCACGGTATCCAACTGGCTGTGCTGGCCGCGCCGGTGATCGGCGCATGCGCGGTGCTCACGTTCGGTGGCCTGGTCGCCAGGTTGTGCGGCCCGCGCTGGGCGCCCCTCGGCGCGCTCGCGCTCGCGCTGAGCCTTCCCGAGCAGTACACCAGCCGGTCCACATTCAGCGAACCACTCGCTCAGATCCTGCTATTCGGCGCGCTCTGCCTGGCGATCGACGCGCTCTGGATGACATCGGCCCGGCGGAGAACTGGAACGGACGCGTCAGGCGAGGCGGTTGATCCCACTGCCCGCAGGGCCAGTGCGAGTGACGAGGCTCATGCTGCGACTGTGACTCATGACACTATTGTTGGCAATGCTGCTGATGATGTGAGTGTGAGTGACGCTGCTGAGGTGATTGCGGGTGGTGACGCTCCTGAGGCCACTGTCCCGCTCCGCCAGCGCCGGGCACAGTGGGTGCTCCCCGCGCTCAGCGGGCTGGCGTTCGGCCTGTCCATCCTCGTGCGCATCGATGGAATCAGCGAGGTCCTCCCGGTCATCCTTTTCTGCGGCATCCTGTACGCCATCCGGCGGCCAGTAGCGTTGCCGATGGCCGCCGGGCTCGCGGTCGGTGCGGCCTACGGGTTGATCGACGGTTACATGCTGTCGCGCCCGTACCTGACCTCGCTCTCGTCACAGTTGCGCCCGCTCGGGTACGCAGCCGCAGGGTTCGCGGGGGTGACGATCGCGCTTGCCGTCACCTCGCGGTGGCGGCGGCTGCCGCGCCTGGCCAGCAGGAGGTGGGCTTGGCTGCCTGACACGGCGGCGCTGCTCGTGGTGATGGCCATGGCGGGTTTCGCGGTCCGGCCGTTGGTCCAGACCGTGCGCGGCGAGGCCAATCGAGTGACGGTCGCATTCATCGCCGAGGTGCAAAAGCTCGCTCACCTGCCCATCGATCCGCACAGAACCTATGCGGAAGACAGCCTCTACTGGGTGATCTGGTACATCGGGGTGCCGGCGGTGCTGCTCGCCACGTTTGGCGCCGCGCTGCTCACCCGGCGTTTCCTGCGCGGTTCGGCCCTGATCTGGGGGTTGCCGGTCATGGTCGTCGGCTGGTCGGTCGTGACCACCCTGTGGCACCCGGGGATCGTCCCCGATCAACCCTGGGCGAGCAGGCGCCTGGTGCCGCTGGTATTGCCTGGTCTCGTGCTGTTCGCCGTTTGGACCTGCGCATGGCTCGTCGGGCGGGCGCGCGGCCGTGGCGCCGGAAGGATCGCCCAAGGCGCTGCGGCCAGTTGTTGTGCGGTCGCGCTGCTGCTGCCCACGGCAGTCACCACGTTTGGCTTCGGCGTGGAACGCACGGCTGACGGCCGCCTCAAGGTGTTTGCCCACGGGCTCGCGTTCAAACGCACCGACACGGGCGAGCTTCGTGCGGTCAACGGGCTGTGCCGGGCGATCGGGCCGAACGCCACGGTGGTCATCGTCGACCCACTGACTGCGGACCGTTTTACCCAGGTCGTGCGCGGAATGTGCGGTACCCCGGCCGCGCGCGTGCGCCCATCCAACTCGGCCGCGGTGTCCCAGGTAGTGGCGGGAATCCGGCGGGCTGGACGGCGGCCGGTCCTGCTCGCAGGAACAGCGTCGCAGCTCACACCGTACGGCGGACCCATGCGCCGAGTGGTCTACCGTGCGACCCGCCAGGATGAGCACAGGCTGACCCAGCCTCCCACCACCACGTGGCGGATCCTCTACGAGATCTGGATGTCCACGCCCACCTGATACCTGCTCGGCAAAGTACGGTGAGGGACCCGGTATTCTCGGCCGGCGTGAGCACTCGCACGCCGTGGCCCGCGGCTGACCCACCTGGGTGGCCGGCCGAACACCACGCCGCCAGGCCAGCCCCTTCGCGCGGCGCGGGGCAAGCGGGCGATCCGCACGTGTCAGTCGTGCTGCCGTGCTTTAACGAGCAGGAGCACGTCGTGCTCGAGGTAGAGCGGATCTGCCGCGCCATGGATGCGAGCGGGTACTCCTACGAGCTCATCGCGGTAGACGATGCGTCCACCGATGGCACGCTTGCGCGGCTCCAGGACGCGGAGCGGCGGTTCCCGCGGTTGCGCGTCGTGCATTTCCCGCGCAACGGCGGCAGCGGGACCGTCCGCCGGATCGGGACCCAACAGGCACGAGGCGACATCGTCGTCTGGACCGACGCGGACATGAGCTACCCGAACGAGCAGATCCCTGAGCTTGTGAAGATGCTGGACGCGGATCCGGCGGTGGATCAGGTGATCGGGGCGCGGACGTCGGAGGCAGGAAAGCACAAGGTCCTGCGTGTGCCAGCCAAATGGTTCATCCGTAAGCTGGCCGAGCATCTGGTCAATTCGGAGATTCCGGACCTGAACTCCGGCTTGCGAGCCTTCCGCCGTGAGGTTGCCCTGCCGTACCTGCGGTTGCTGCCGCCCGGTTTTTCCTGCGTGACGACGCTCACGCTCGCGTTTCTTTCGAACGAGCACGAGGTGCGGTACGTGCCGATCGGCTACGCGAAGCGGGCTGGGCAGTCGAAGTTTCACTTCCTTTCCGACGCCTACCGGTACGTGCTGCAGGTGCTGCGGATGGTGATGTATTTCAACCCGCTCAAGGTGCTCATGCCGCCCGCGCTGTTTCTGCTCTGCCTGGGCGTCGCCAAGGGTGTCTTCGACATGGTCGTGCACCCGCTGTATTTCGCGATCAATACCGTGCTGATCTTCGTAACCGGGCTGATCATCGCCTCGCTGGCGCTGCTCGCCGACCTGATCGTCCGGTCCAGGCGGGACTGACTGGGGCTGGCGGAACATGCGGATCGCACTGGTCGGGCCGGCTCACCCCTACAAGGGCGGCGGGGCGCGGCACACGACCGAACTGGCGCACCGGCTCGCCGCGGCCGGCCACGACGTGGTGATCGAGTCGTGGCGGGCGATGTACCCGTCGGCGCTGTACCCGGGCGTGCAGACGGTGCAGGTCACCGAGGGCGACCCCTACCCGCGGACACGCCGGCTGCTGTCCTGGCGCCGACCCGACAGCTGGCTGCGGGCGGGGCTACGGCTGCGGGGCACCTGCGACGTCGCCGTGTTCGTGTACCTCGCACCGGTCCAGGTCCCGGCCTACCTCGCGATCATGTGGGGGTTGCGCCGCCGGACAGCGGCGGGCGCCTCCCGCCCCCGTGCCGTCGTCATCTGCCACAACGTACTGCCACACGAGCGTCGGCCGGGGGACGTCGCGCTCACACGCGCACTGCTCCGCCGTGGTGATGCGGCCCTTACTCATACCGAACGGCTCGCGCGCGCCGCGAGGCACTTGGCACCTGGCACACCCGTGGGGGTGGCGGCGATGCCGCCGCACTTGCCCGCGTCACCTGAGTCGCGCGACCCGGCCGCGCCGGAGGTCACGGAGGCGCGCGTACCTGCGATGCGGCGGCTGCTTTTCTTCGGGATCGTCCGTCCTTACAAGGGGCTGGACATACTGTTGCGGGCAATGGCCCTGGCACCGGACAGCATCGCGCTGACGGTCGCGGGCGAGTTCTGGGGCGGGACAAGCGCCACCGGGGCCCTTGTCTCGGAGCTCGGCCTTACCGGCCGGGTTGATCTGCGCCCGGGGTACGTGCCCGCCGACGAGATAGGCGCGCTGCTGAGCCAGGCGGACGCGCTGGTGCTGCCGTACAGGTCCGCGACATCGTCGCAAAACCCGTGGCTGGCGTTCGCCCATGGCGTGCCCGTTATCGCCACAAGGTCAGGGACATTCGCAGAGCAGGTCACCGACGGCGTCGATGGCCTGCTCTGCGATCCCGGCGATGCCGCGGACCTGGCCCGTGCCCTGGCCCGGCTGTGCGAGCCGGGCGCCGCGGAACGGCTGCGGGCACGGGTCAGGCCCGTGGACGGGCGGTCAATCTGGGACAGGTACCTTACTCAGCTGCTCGAGCTCGGCTTGCATGGCCTCGTCGGTGACCTCCGCGGTCCGGTCACCGGGCCGACCCGGAGCTGACATCTCCTGGGCACCAGCGAGATCCTCGCGCCGCACCCGGATCGCGACAACCACGATAAGGAACGCGAGCAGCGCAATCCCGGCTGCCACCAGGAATCCGCGGGAGATGCCGACCGCCAGCGCATGGTGCAGCACGGAGGTGGGCGGGGTGGCACCAGCCTTCGCGGCTGGCAGCTGATGGCCCGCCCGCGCGGCGGCTGCCGCCGCCAGCGCGGCCTGGTGCTTGATGTTGTTCGACACCACCGTCCAGGTGACGGTGCCGAGTGCGGCCAGCCCGATCGCGCCGCCGACCTGCTGGCCGGTGTTGAGCAGGCTGGAGGCCACCCCTGCGTCCTCGCCGCGGACACGGCGGAGCGCCACCAGCGACAGCGGCACGAACAGCAAGCCAAGCCCGGCCGAGGTGACCAGCATCGGGCCGAGCAGGCCGTTGAGGTACGTGCTGTGCTCACTGATGTGTGAGAACCAGTACATACCGACCGTGGTGATGGCTCCGCCGATCAGCATGAGCGGGCGGGCGCCGACGCGGGCGACCAGCTGCGAGACGAGCCCGGAGATCACGACGATCATCACGGCGAAGGGCAGGAAAGCCACCCCGGATTTCAGCGCGCTGTAGCCGAGGACCTCCTGCACAAAGATGGTGAGGAAGAAGAAGATGCCGAACATCGCCGTCGCGAGGAACAGCATCATCAGGTACGACCCGCCGCGGTTGCGGTCGGCGACGATCCGCAGCGGCATCAGCGCGTGGCGGCTTCGCCACTCGATGACCACGAAGCTCACCAGCAGCACAACGGCTGCCGCAAGCGAGACCAGGACCTTGGTGTCACCCCAGTGGGAGACGCCGAACTGGTCGGTGGCAGCGTTCGATAGGCCGTAGACGAGTAGTGCGACGCCGCCGGTGCCGGTGATCGCGCCCGGCAGGTCGAAGCGGCCGCGCCTGCGGGCCGATTCGGGAAGCACGTAGGGTGCCATGAGGGCCACGAGGATTCCAATTGGCACGTTCACGAACAGCACCCAGCGCCAGGACAGGTAGGTCGTGAGCAGGCCGCCAGCGACCAGCCCGATCGCTGCGCCGCCACCGCTCATCGCCGCATACACGCCCATGGCGCGGTTGCGCGGCGGTCCCTCGGGGAACGTGGTGGTGATCAGGGCAAGCGCGGTTGGCGCGACCAGTGCGCCGCCCACGCCTTGGAGGGCTCTCGCCGCGAGCAGCCAGGCCTGCGAGCTGGCGAAGCCACCAAGCAGGGATGCGGCCGAGAACAGCAGAAGCCCGACGATGAAGATTCTCCTGCGGCCGAGCAGGTCGCCCGAGCGGCCACCGAGCAGCAGCAGCCCGCCGAACGTGACCGCGTAGGCCGTGATGACCCACTCCAGGCCGCTGCCGGAAAAGCCGAGTGCATGCTGGATGTGCGGTAGCGCCACATTCACGATGGTCGCGTCAAGCACGACCATGAGTTGGGCTGCGGCAATGACCACGAGGGCTAGGCCGAGGCGACGACTGCCGCCGCCCACGGTGGCGCCTGGGGTGGCAGCCTGCCCGGTTGCGGATTGCGCCATAGACACAGTGGTCTCCTAATCATTTTTTGTTTTTGGGCGTACTCGTCCCGCGCCGTGGCCCGGTAGGGCGTGGCGATCTGAGACTTTGTGCGGTTGAGAGGATGTAACCTGCGTGATCCGCCGTCGGCCTTGTGGCGTTGTGCCCGCACCTGTTGGGGACAATCGCGGGCCGCTAGTCGTGACGTGATCGATTAACCGGACAGCGTCGCAGGTGTTTTGTTGTCGCCTCGCGGGTCAGCCGTGATGCTCGGCGTCGCTAGTATTAGGGCCCCTCCTACTTAGCCGAGTCGCGGTCTTCGCCATGGCATTTCGACCATACGGCGCGGGTCTGACAAAACAGGCCGGCGTCGCCTCGGCGGTCAGCTTGGACCCCGCGAAGCAGTGTCTAGCGCGTCGCTCACCTCCCCCGCACGCTCGCCCCCGGTCGGCGGGGTGTGGGTGGACGGCTCTGTGCCGGTCATCTTTTTGATCAGCGCGAGAAGGGACTCCTTCTCCTTGGTGTCAAGCGTCTGGCACCACGGCATCTGGGCGAGCATCGCTCGCTCCAGCCGGTGCTTCAGCTCGACGCCGCTGGGTGTGAGCACCAGGTTCTTGATCCGGCGGTCGGCGGCATTCGGCTCGCGCTTGGCCAGCCCGCGCTCCTCGAGCGAGTCGGCGACGGCGGTGACGAAGGACGGGTCACAGCGCATGCGCTTTCCGAGCTCCTTCATCGTGATCGACGTGTCCGCCAAGTGCATGGCCTTCACACAGAACAGCGGCACGGCGAACTCGTCAGCGACGCTCTCTGCCCGCTTCAGCGTCTGGGCGACAAACCCGGCCAGGGCGTCGAACAGATCTTGGTCCAGCTTGCTGTCCTCGGGGCACCAGGCCATTGCCGCCTCCTTCCGCCCTGTCACGCTGCTTGCCAGCTTGAGGTGGTGCGTGATGCGGGTCAGGGCATCTTGCCTAGCTCAACAGTTGAGTAGCTCAAACTTAGTCCCGATCCATTGAGTATGTCAAAGATTTATTTTCTCAACGTCTCTCAAGGCGATGACGCTGCTCGCGGCAGCCGTTCGGCTTACTGGTTGTCTCGGCGAGCGGAGCCGTGCTGCGGCCCCTGCCGAACGCCAGCCCGAACCCGGCCCAGATCAGGTCGGCGGCCGTCATAACCAGCCGGGAGACGATCGCGATGACCAGGGCAGACCCGCGCGGCATGATGGGCGAGAGCGCGGCTATCAGCGCAAGTTCGCGCGGCCCCACCCCGCTGGGAAAGATGACCAGAAGGAATCCCACCGCCCAGGCGAGGGCGTACGCGCCAGCTGACAGCAACGCAACCCCGGCACCGCGCCCGGTGATGTCGGCCACGAGCAACCAGAGCTGCAGCGCGTAACATATCCAGCCAAGCGCGGATAGCCCCACGCAGCGGGCCAGGCCAGGCAAGCTGACCCGGCGTTCTAGCCGTGGCAGGCGGACGACGCTCAGGAGTTTGTCGAGGACGGCACCCAGAAGCGGTGGGTAAAGAGCGATGAGGATGAGTGGGGCGCACGCGAGTATCCACCAGTAGTGCGAGGCGGCGCCGCGAGAGGTTAGCGGGAGCGTGACCGCGGCCATGATCAGACCGGTGACGACCGTGACCGCCATTGCGACCACCGTCGCGGTGGCCGACCGGCGCCGAGGGACCCCGTGGTCGCGGGCCAGCTCGAGCTGGGCGGCGAAGGCCCAGACCACGCCGGGCACGTACTTGCCCAACTGGCTGACGAACATCACCCGGCTCGCCGCGCGCAGCCCGAGTGGGGACCCAAGATCGGCAAGCATAGATCGCCAGGCGAGCATCATGAAGCCGACGCCAGCGAGGGCGCAGCCAACAGCGCCGGCCACGGAGTACCAGTGCAAGTGGCGCAGCGCCGCCGTGACCTGCGCGCGCTGCACCGCAAGCCCGTACGCGCAGAAGCCCACAGCGACGACAACGAGCCCTATCCGTACCCAGGAGTTCGTCCGTAGGTGGCCCATGCGGCTCAGGATGGGGCGCGGGCGGCGCAGCACGCGGCAAGCCTACCGATGCTTTGCGCCGCTGTTGCCTCGCGCTGCCGTAGTTTTGCGCTGCGGTGGCGGGCCGATTTGCCTGCGAGCTCGTGCACCCATAAAGTAAGGAGACCTCGACGCGGGGTGGAGCAGTTCGGTAGCTCGCTGGGCTCATAACCCAGAGGTCGCGGGTTCAAATCCCGCCCCCGCTACCAGCTCAGAGGCCCGTTCCGATCTTCGGACGGGCCTCTGACATGTTGTTTGCTAACGGATTTGCTAACGGGTCTCCCTGTCAGGCCGCATCGTCATCGACGCCGCTCGCCGCGCTGACCGCCATTTCTTTCGAGGCGAACAAGCCGCCGAGGATGAGCTTGGCGAGTGTCGTGGCGACCTGGCGGTCCGCCTCCAAGTCGGCCTGGACGTACTGCTTCATCGTGAAGGCGACGTCCGCGTGTCCTATGCGGGTGCTGAGTGCTTTCCAGTCGATCTTTGCATCGCGGGCTGCCGTGGCGTAGCTGTGGCGAACATCGTGCAGCCGGATCGGCGGGAGCCCGGCCGCGGTGACCAGTTTGCCGAATCGGCGTGTGATCGTGTCGGGATGTGGCGGTCGGCCATTCTCCCAGCAGAACAGGAGCCCATGATCCTCATAGTCAGGGCTAAACTCGCGGCGTTCCTCATCGAGCTGGGCGACGTGCTTGGTCAGCACAGCGAGCGTGAACGGGTCGAGGGTGATCGTCCGCTGCGCATTCTCGCTCTTGCCGTCTTCCTCGATTACTGAGCCGTCCACGACGACACGCGTTATCTCGATCGTCAGAGTCCCGGCCGTCAGGTCCAGGCCATCCCTGCGAGCACCGGCCAGCTCGCAGCGGCGCATTCCAGACGTGACCTCAAGCACCCACAGAGCGAAGAACCGATCACGACGCGCGGCATCAAGGAACGCTCGTAGCTGATCGACCGTCCAGACCTTGCGGCCCTTGCGCGTCACGCGAGGAGGGTGGGCGTCCTTGACGACGTTCCGCTTTGCCCAGCCCCAGGCCGTGAAGTCTTCCCATGCGCGGTGCAGCAAGCGGTGAACGTTGACGACGGTCTTGGGCTCCAGGCCGGGTGAGAGCTTGGCCCTCGTTCCGTCGTTCCCGGCCGCCTTCCTGCGTCGCCTTCTCGTAGTGATCGGCTGGCCGCGGAGAGGGTCGCCGGGCGGGTGGTTGCGGTAGCAACGCAGACCATCGTAGCGGTAGGGACGGCACTCCAGCTCCCGGCCGTCAGGGGTTACTCGACGCCGATGGACCGGCGGCTCGCTCGGCTTCGCTCTGGCTTGGGCCTTGCGTCGGCCCTCCGCGAGGAGCTTGGCGTATAGCGCGTCACAGACCGCGCCATCGACCTCCTGAACGGCGCGCTTACCGACGTAGGGAGTGACGTAGTACGCGATATAGTTGCGCCAGTTTGCCGCCATCGAGGGTATGAGCGAGTGTTCCACACGCGCGAGCCACTCAGGTAGCGCCTCGCCGATCTTGCGTTTGGACGTCCGTACGAGGCGGCCTTTCTCGTATTCGGTCATCGCGGTACGGCACTGCTTCCATGCCTCCTTCTCGGTCGGGAAGCCGCTCTTGGTCTGCTGCCGCCGCTTGCCTGTGAGCGGATCGGGGTCGACGTCGAACCAGTACGCCCAGGTGTTCCCGCGCTTGGATACGTGGCCTTTCATGCTGCTTCTGCCTCCATGAATTCACGCAGCCGCGCCGTGATGACGTACACGCGACGGCCGAGCCGTTTGGTTGGGAGATCGCCCGCAGTTGCGAAGCGGTAGGCAGCGGCGCGGCTGATACCGAGCAGGTCGGCCGCCTTGGGCACAGCGATGAGTAGGGGAAGACCGGCGAATGGGTCGTCTGAGTGCGTCGGCATGCCGGTCGTAGTCATGCGGCCCTCCCGATCGCCGAAAGAGCGTGGCCGGGTTCGGTTGCCGCCATTCGTCTGGCTTCGGCGAGGGTGGCGCACAACCGTTTGCGTTCGGCGATGACGTGCAGGAGCCGCCTCGCGGGTGGCATGTAGTCGGGGTCGCCGGGGTTGACGGGTTCCCAGGCGTAGCGCGCGGGGTCGGTTGCCGAAATCCCGAGGGTGCCGACGAGCCAGGCCTTGCGGTCGGCGCGGTGGTCGGCCAGGGTCTTGCCGGACCACTTGCGGGAGACGAGGACCCGGCGCCCGGCGTAGCCGAGGTATTCGTGGCGGTGGGCTTTGCCTTTGCAGTAGCCGGGCCGCAGGCCTGCGCGTGGGTTGCGAGGCTGGACGCCGTAGCGCAGCCAGTTCGCGCACGTCGGCGAGCAGGGCTCGTAGCGCAGTGCGTCGGCGAGCCGGTCGGCGTGCGCGGCCTGGGCGCTGGTGTGGGCCTGGTGGCAGTCGGCGACGTGCTTGGGGCGCCAGCCATCTGAAGGCCTGTTGCGTCGTCGCCGGCCACCTGGCCGAACGGGCCTGGCTGGTGATGCAGCGCGGCACGCCATATGGGATCTGCGACAACAACGGCAACCCGATCACCCCCGAGCAGGCCAAACAGATCATCGCCGAACGGTGGACCGTCCCGGAGGATGTCCGCAAACGCCGCCGCAGCCGGACAACGGCGGGGAAGGCCCCTCAGACGGCCCCAACCGGGCCGGACAGGCGAGGCGACCTTCCCCGTCCCCGATCGTCGCGACACCGGCAGCAGGCCGTCAAACCCGCCACCTGACACCAGCTCTGTCACCCGCCAGATTCCCCGCTGCCCGCCGCCCCGTTGGAGGCGCCTGCCGCAACCCAGCACCCATCCTGTCCGCCAGCCCTTGCGCGCCACGGCCGCCGCACGGTCATTTCAGCCTGCCCGCATACCGCCAGAAAGGATCAACGTCATGCACGGACCCGCCATCGTCCTGGACCAAGACCAGGCAGACGACCTCCGCGAACTCATCGACCTCGCTGCCATGCTCCATGAATGGCTCCTGACCGACGACGACCGGATCCTCGATGACCTGGCCGTCTTCGCCTACCGTGACACCATCCACCCACGCAGCTACGTGGACTGGCTCACCGAAGACATCGCCGATATCTCCGCACGGCTGCCCGCAGCCACAAATTCCTCCTGCGACCCCCTTGACACATCAGCCTTCATAGGGAATCAAATCCCGCCGTCCCGACCATGAATGAGCAGGTCAGAGGCCACTTCGCCGGTGCGGTGAGGTGGCCATAAGATTGTTTGACCGCACGGTGACCGCAGACTCAGGCGGCATCGCGCGGCATCTGGCAGGGCAGGATGTGACGTAAGTCACGTTCAGGTATTGGGCCGTTGAACAGGCGTTGTTAGTGGTGTGCGAGCGGGAACGTACGCTCGCCCAGCCAGCGGTCCCGAGCAGCATTACGCATTACCTGGCTACCAGGTCATGACTCTCCACTCTTCGCACACGTCCCTCGCGGGCAAGGTAGTCGACGAGTGTCCGTCCAGTACCACTGCCAGGAGAACCAGCGCCGCAGCTCAGGCCCGGGCGCGAGGACCGCAGCGTGCACGGCGGCGGCGATGAGGTCCTTGAGCGCGCGGCCGGGATCAGCGTCCGCATCGCCAGTGCTGGGATAGGCCTGATCCAGCGCGCCAACTCGCTCGAATGGAGGTGTCCCTCGCCGGAGGGCACCTGCAGCGTGCGCGAGACGATCGCGCCGCACCGCTCCAACGGGGTTCGCAGCGACTTCAGCTCCTGCCGCTTCAGCCCGAGCTCGGTGCGCAGGTCGTCGAATGCTGGACGGCCCCGCAGCATCGAGATGATCCAGCCGCCGACCCCAGCAGGGGTCGGCTGCACGCATGCGCTTGATCTCCGCGCGGCAGATCGGGTTGAGCAGGCGCGCCACGCCGACGGTCATGAGCGGGTTCTTGCTGCGGTGGACCGCGGCGCCGAGGTACCCGCGTCCGGCGAGTTCGCCGAACCACGGCCACTTCGTCGCGGGCCAGGTCCCGAAGCCTGGGCTGCCCGGCTTATGGATTCTCATGGCATGCCTCGTACAGGCTTGGCAGGGCACAGTCCGCTGTTCGCGTCAGCAACCCGCGGCCTTGCAGGAACGCGTCCGCCTCCTCCAGCGTCTGCAGCGCCCGGTCAGGGGTCAGACGGCACTCGAACGCGCGCCGTTCCTGCAGCTCGATCAGCGACTCCATGGTGCAATAGTCCCTCCGGACACGCCCTGGCGGTCGGTCATGCGGCGCGGGTCGGCAACGACGCGCTGGGAGCGCTGTGGACTGAGGCCCTGCGCAGAGCGGGTGCCCCTTGGCAACGCGGGCGGCTCGACACGCGCCGGGGAGCCCTCGCCAATTGGGTGCGCGCCGGGCGCGAGATCCAGCAGAGCTGCCGAGCAGGTACAACAACGGCTCGGCGCGCATGCGCCAACAACGGCCACATCACGTTCGGTCACGACGTGCCCATGGTCTGGCTAGCCCCGCCAGCCCAGTACGGGTTGAGGGTTCCTTACCAACTCTGGCGAGGTTGACGGCTGTCACCGTGGCGACCCCCGATGACCCTGCCGTGGCGGCGACGCTCCGGGCACATAAATCCAGGCATGCGCGCTAGTCTGCTTGACCCGTACCCTGACAGGCTGAAATAGGGCTGGGTCGACCAGCGTCGGATGGCGGCGGATGACACTCTCGTACACGTACTCCGAGGCGATGAATGCCAGTTCGGCGTCGCAACCGTCAAGCTTTCGCTTGAGCACCGGCGCGTCCAGGAGACGGAAAAGGTGGTTAACAGCGTCGCCGACGAAACCATGCCGGTCGCGGAGGACAAAGCCGATATGGGATGAGGCGCGAAGCTGGATCCGCGCGGCGAAGCACGACATCCGGTTGTGGCGGCGGATCATGCCGCGCAGGCGCTCGAGGAGCGGGTCGATGACGTTACCTGCGCCGGTGGCGGCTGGTATGACAACTAGGACACCGTCGCCGCGATCTTCGTGCAGACAGTTGAGCCACGGCACGCCGGATGCGTCGAAGGCAGTCTGAAGGATCTCATAGAGGGCCTTGCGCAGATACGCCTGGACGTCGTCGTTGCGCTCGGGCCCGCTAAACCCCGCGATGTCGACGGCGAACATGCCGCACATCTGTTCGTCGGCTAGACGAGTCACGGCAGATCTCCCCTTCGCAACACGCTTGGTGCTCGAGAGCCGACCTTAGCTTTGCACAGTACATCCGCACGTGCATTGTAACGTGCAGAACCGTCAGCTAGACTTTCCTAACTTTGAGTAACGCGGTCACGCAATGCGGCGCGCTTGCGCCGCGTCATGCTTGCCGACCTGACAAATGGTGCCCGGGACCTGGCCGTAGCGCGCCAGTGCTGTGCGCTGGCAGCTGGACCGCGATCACCAGGGTCGTGCGTTGGCTCCGTGGCGACTGGTTGGCACGGCAGATGGCCCCTTGGCTGGTGCCACGGCCCATGGCTCTTCCGATCCCCGGGATGCGAAGACGACGGGGCAGCCGCAACTGGACCGCCCCGGTGATCTTGGAGGCTCTGATCCCTGGGAGGATGCAGAGTCATGCCAGCACAGCGGAAGTACCCCGAGGAGCTGCGCGAGCGCGCGGTCAAGATGGTTTTCGAGATCCGGGACCGGGACGGGAAGGGCCGGGGCGAGATCGTCCGGGTAGCCCAGCAATTGGGTGTTCACCGGGAGGCGCTGCGGACGTGGGTGCGGCAGGCAGAAATCGATGGCGGTACCCGGCCGGGCACCTCGCTGGGCGGGAGAAGATCCTTCCCGCCGGTTCGGTGACCTGTTCAACCTCGTTTACGACCCGGCGTTCCTGGTACACGCGTGGGAACGGGTGTCCACCAACAAGGGCGCCAGGACCGCGGGGATCGACAAGGCCACGGCGGCCATGATCGAGACCTGGGTCGGGGTCGAGGCTTTCCTGGGCCAGATCCGGGACTCGCTGAAGTCAGGCGAATTCCGGCCGGTCGAAGTGCGGCAGGTGCTGGTACCGAAGGGTAACACCGGGAAATTCCGGAAGCTCGGTATTCCCACTATTGCCGACCGCGTGGTCCAGGCAGGCCTGAAGCTGGTGCTCGAACCTATCTTCGAGGCGGATTTCAAGCCGTGCTCGTATGGGTTCCGCCCTAACCGGCGCGCGCACGATGCGATCGCCGAGATCCATCATTTCGCTTCCGAGTCCATTAACTACCGGTGGGTTCTGGAATGCGACATCAAAGCCTGTTTCGACGAAATTTCGCACACGGCTTTGATGGATCGCCTCCGGGCGAGGATCAAGGACAAGCGCGTGTGCGCGCTGGTGAAGGCGTTCCTGAAATCCGGGGTCCTCACGGAGCTCGGAAACAGGGAAGACACCCTGACTGGGACCCCGCAAGGTTCATTATGTGAAGCTTCACATAATGACCCCTATGAGCAGTGCTGGGTTATGCGTAGCGCCCGGCGGTTGACGCTGGTAGGGGCGGTGGCGGCGGCCGGACGCTGCGCATAATCCGGGCGGACTCTGATCACGCGGCTCGGCATGGTGCCGGGCCTTCGTGATTGGAGGTCGGTTGCGATGGTGGCTGTGTCCGAACTGGTGTCTGGGCTGGATGCCGAGTTGGTGCGTCTGGGCTATAAGGCCTCGACGATGGTGTGGTACCGGGGTTGCTGGCGCCGCCTGGAGAGGTTTTTCGCGTCCCATGGCGTGCAGGAGTTTTCGCTGGATCTGGCGATGGCGTGGGTCGACGAGGCCTGTGGCTTCTTTGCGAAGGAGCAGGCCGGCACGCTCAAGCCGACCGATGTGTACTTGTTCCGCGTCGCGCAGATGCTCAACGATTTCGCGGTGCATGGGGCGGTGCTGCGCCGCTATTCCCGCACCGTGGGCAAGCTGACTGGCGGCGAGACCGAGACGCTGGCGAGGTTCCGGGGGTGGCTGCGGGTTGCCGACCGCGCCGCGTCGACGGTGCGGGCCTATGGCACGGTGGCCGGAAAGTTCCTCGCTTTTACAGGCGGGCGTGGCGGTCTGGCTGGGTTGGATGCCGGGGTCATCGGCGCGTTCGTGGCCACCCTGGCTGGCTATCAGGCCAAGACGGTGGAGCACAAACTGTGCGCCGTACGGTCGTTCCTGCGGTTCGCCCGCGACAGTGGGCTCGTCGACGAGGCTGTGCTGGAGGCGGTCCCGGCGGCGAAGCCGGCCAGGCAGGCCAGGATCCCGTCGGTATGGGACCCGGCCGATGTGACCAAGATCCTGCAGGCGGTCGACCGCGGCAACCCGTGCGGCAGACGGGACTACGCGATCATTTTGCTGATCACCCGGCTCGGGCTACGCGGCATCGACGTGAAACGGCTCCGGTTCGGTGATCTCGACTGGCCCGGCAATCGCCTGTCGGTGGTGCAGGCCAAGACCGGCCACCGGGTGCAGTTGCCGTTGCTCAAGGATGTCGGCTGGGCGATCATCGACTACATCCGACACGGCCGCCCGCGAAGTGACTGCCCGCAGGTATTCCTCCGGCACACCGCCCCGATAGGCCCGTTCTCCGATCAGGATCATCTGCATCAGATCCTGGTCAAACACGCCCGGATCGCTCATGTCTAGGTGGGCGAGAAACGCCGTCATGGTATGCATTCGCTGCGGCACACGCTGGCGACCCGGCTGATGGAGGACGGCACACCGGTCGAGCAGATCGCCGACATCCTCGGTCACCAGTCGGTCACGTCCACAGGCGTGGACTTGAAGTCGTCGCTGGGTCTGCTGGCCAACTGCGCCCTGGACCCCGACGGGCCGGCGTCGGGGTCGACACGATGAGCGCCGGCATCACGCTGTCCGACGCGATCATGGCCCTGGTGGCGGAGAAACGCGCCGTCGGCTACAAGTACCACGCGGAACAGCGGGTGCTGGCCCGGTTCGAGGCGTTCAGTCGTAGCGAGTTCCCGGGGCTGGACACGCTCACCGAGGCGTCGGTGCAGGGGTGGATCAGCGCGGCGCGACGGCGAGGAGTCAAGCCCGCGACCCTGCAGGGCCTGGCCGCGCCGGTCAGGGAACTGGCCCGCTGGCTGGGCCGGCGAGGCGTGGCGGCCTACCTGCTGCCCGGGTCCGCGCTACCCAGGCCCGTGCGGTACGTCCCGCACATCTACACCGACCGGGAGCTGGCGGCGCTGGTTGCGTTCTCGTTCATCTCGCCGACGACCGGCGGCGTCAGTGGCCCCGGCCAAGCGGACGAGCATGCGTGGACGATGCATCAGCTTCTGCGCCGTGCGCTGGCGAACGCGCGGCTGGGCCCGATCCGGCGGGCACACCAGATGCTGGAACAGCGGTACGCCCAGTTGGCCGCGGGCGGCGACTTCGCCGCCCAGTTGGAGCAGCTCTACCATGCTGGGCAGCTCGACCCGGGCGGCGCCGCGGCCGGGTGGGTGGCGGTGATGGACCGGTGCCTGGCGGCGGGCCGATACGACCGGTGCCGCGCGATGATCACCTTGCTGGCCGAGCTGCCCGTCGATCAGGCCGGGCACAGCCAATGCGTGTACCGGGTCGCGCGCGCCGACATCGGCCTGGGCCGGTGGGCCGAGGCGCAGGCGCTGTTGGATTCGCTGCCCGTTGAGTCACCGCACGCCACGTTGCTGCAGGCGGAGCTTGCGTTTGTCCGTGGCGAGTTCGGCCGGGCCGAGTTCGGCCGGGCCGAGGATCTCGCCCGCGCCGCACTTGGCAAGGCCGCTGGATCCATGCGGGAGGGGATCTTGCGCCGGCTGGCGGTGATAGAGCTCTATCGGGGCCGCTTCAGCGACGCCCGCGAGCATGCGCACACCGGACTGGGCATGGCGCAGGCCGACGGAGACCGCACAAGGATGTGCCGGTGGAACAATATGTGCTCGCCGAGATTGAGTACTTCTCCGGCAACGTGGATGCCGCGGCCGGCCTGGTGGACCGTGCGCTCACCGAACTGACGGCCATGCCCGATCACGAGCAGGATCAGAAACTCCTGTCTGGGTTGCTGCAAAATGCCGCCCTGGTGCGCGGAGCGAGCGGCGACTGGGCGACTGCGCTGTGCCGCCAGCAGCAGGCACTCGCGATTCGTCAGGCCCCGAAGACGCCCGCGGAATAGCGCAATCGCTGCGCGGGATCGGCGAAGCGTATTGCGGGCTCGGGCAGCTCGGCGACGCCGAGCGAGGCCGCAGGCGGCCTACGCTCTCGGCGAGCGTCTGCTCGGCGCGAAGATCAGTCACTCGCTGGCCGGCACGCGGATCGCCCAGCAACGCCTGGATGACGCGGCTCGGCTCACCGAACGGGCCCTCGACGGGTTTCGTCGCCACGGTACCCCCTACGACGTGGCCTCCGCGCAGCTCACCCTCGCCAGCATCGCGAGCCGCCAGGACCGCTGCCTAGAGCGCGTGGCATACGCCGACCAGGCCCGCGCGGCGATCGAACCCGGCGGGTTCCGCGTGCTGTACCAGCTGTTCCCCGGCCAGGACGTGCCGTCCGCCGCGCGGATTCGCGCTGGGATGGCCGCGTTCGCCGCTGGCGATGCGCTCGGGGTGCCATGGGAGGGTCGGCCGCCGCGTGAGATCGACGCGGATCAGGTGACCGCGGTGCCGGTACGTAACGGCTGGCCGCGGGGCGCGACCTCCGACGACACCGCACAGCTGCTCCTGGTCGCCCGCCACCTGGTGGCCACCAGCGGCCAGGTCAGCGAACGCGAATTCCTGACGGAACTGTCGCAGGACCTGCTGGCGATGCGCGGCGCCGGGCCCACTACCCGCGCCGCCATCGCACGGTACCGACACGGCGGTCAGCTCTACGCCACCACCGGGGACACCAACGGGGCGCTGATGCGGATCCTGCCCGCAGGGTGGGCGGTCCCCGCTACCAGTGTGGAGCGGCGCCGTGACGTGGTCACCCGGCTGACCCGGGTAACTCACGGTGCGCTCGTCGCAGCGGCTGCGGCGTGCGCTGTCGCGGCCATGGCCTCCCATGCCCTGGAGGGCTGTCCCGCCTCGGCCTTGGTCACGGTGGCGCTTGGGGAGTTCGCGCAAGTGCTAGGTGAGCACTCGGCCGCAGCCGTTTGGCTTCAAATGGTGCGCGCTGCGGCGGACGGCAGCTGGCAGCCGGGCCCGAACGGGGTGTCGCTGCATGCGGCCGAGACCCTCGCCGCTGTCGTGCACGTCATGACTGCGCGCGGGGGCGACCTGGACGCGGCAATGCGGTACGCGGTCGGCCTGGGTGGGGACACTGACACGGTGACCGCGATCACGGGAGGCATTGTCGGCTGCCGGGTTTCTGAGCTGGCGGTCGGATGGCTTGATCACGTCATCCTGCCCGATCCCGCTGAAGTGGACCGCTTGGCCAGCGGCCTGCACAAACTGAGGCGTGTGGCCTATGGCTGACTTCTGGATCATCGGCCCGATCGCGTGCGACCGGGTGCTTCGCGTGCCCTGCCTGCCGGCCAGCGGTGGTTTCGTGCAAGCCGACCATGTCGCAGAACGTCCTGGCGGCGCGGGCGCTAACACTGCGGTCGCGCTAGCCAGCACCGGCGCCTCGGTCCACATGATTGGTTACCTCGGCGACGATGAGCCCGGCGCCCGCCTGCAGGAAGTGCTCGCTGCGGCAGGCGTCGACATGCGTTTCGTGCATGTCCGCAGCGGCCCGACGTCCGAAGTAGTCATCCTGGTCGAGCCGTCGGGGGAACGAGCCATCATCGGCATTCACCCCGACCTGCTGCATACCGTGCCGGTCCCGGTCGGCGAGATTCAGACTGGGGATGTCGTCTTCTTCGCAGCCTGGCACGATCAGTTCCTTCCGGCGATGAAGACGCTGACCAGCAGCGGCACAATTGTCGCCACCGTTCCGCCGCCGGTACTCGCACCTGGCCTGCCCGCCTATGTGATCGGATCCCAGACTCAGCACGGCGGCCTGGATCGCGGCCGCGGCGCTTGCGCCGCGGCCGGGACGGTGCGCGCGGTCGTGGTAACAAAAGGTGCCGACGGCGTCGTGGTGCATGACCGCGACGGCTCGTCCCACCCACCGAAGGGTCAATAGAGCCGAGCCGACTGGCCAGGCGTCCACTCCCCGGTTGCGAGCAACCGCTTCACGCGCGTGTCGGTCGGCCTGGCCCGTTGAGCATGGCCTCGACGTCGCTCTTGCGGTATCGGCGCTCACCCGATGGCGTGAAGAAATAGCGCAGGAAGCCGTCGCTGGCCCAGCGCGCGACCGTGCTGGGATGCACATCCAGAACCCGTGCTACCTCGGCCCGGGTCAGTACTTCCGGGCCGGCGATCCTGCGGCTCACAGCGCCCGACTGCAAGGTCTACCGGTCAGGTCACCGCTCGGGTGCCAACCAAGGTCAGGCCGCCCAGGGTGAAGCGAGCAGCAATCTGGAAGTCACGACGTCAACCGCCTTTGAGGGATGCGGCTCCAGTGCCGTGATCGAGTGGTCAGGCATCGCGGTCGCCTGCGCCTATGTACCGTGCCGCGAGTCGGCGTAGTTCAGTGATCTCACCTGCCACGGTCGACAACACGGCCCCGGGGTCACGGCCTAACCGGCCGTCCACCCCGTTGACGTAGCTTTCGATCCTGCGCAGTTCCGCGTGCAAGTAGCGAAGCTGCTGCCGGGAGAGCGCCTCGCCGCCTTGCTGGGGAGAAGATGTGTCCACGGGCGCGTTGCCTCCTTAGCGGCTGACATCGCGGACCGCCGGTGCCGCGTCCCGCGCGCCGTGTCGCCCGCTGTGTCCTTGGCGCTTCACTATACGACGCGTATCGATCTGTATCGATACGTATCTCTAATGAGCGCATCGTTGCTGGTCAGCTACCTTGATCACGTGGATGTGCCGGAGATCGATTACCGCGCCGAACTGCCGCCGCACCGGCAAATAGCGGCCTGGCTGCTCGCGCGCATCGAATCCGGAGAACTGGCCGAGCGCCAGCCAGTGCCGTCTGAGAAAGACCTCATGGACCTGTTCGGCGTGGCGCGCACCACCGCAAGGCGCGCTATCGCCTACCTGCGCGACCAGGGCGCTATCCGCACCGTGCCCGGCCGGGGAAGCTACGTCTCCAAACGCGACTTCTGACCATCCATGTCCACAAAGATCGGACTGGGAGGCCGGTATAGGCCCTTCGTTAATCGCCGTGCCCATGACGCACTGGAGCAACCTCCGGTACGACCAGTTGATGGAATGAATCGGGTTATCACACTGTCTGCCGTGAGTTCAGCGCGACTGAAGGTTGCTCGCCAGGAACTGGCGCGCGTTTGAGGGCTGGCCGCTCCGATCAGCGTGAGTTCGCGGCGGTGCACGTTGGTGGTGGCGACGCGAATTGGTGACGCTGGGTAGCTATTTCGCGCCATCCGTTACGAGGACCTGTGAGCGGTCTTGCAGAGTTCTGTCCTGCCGGGTTTGCGCTCGTTGCTCCCGCGCGGTGGGTCATTCGAGTACGCGGCGGGCGATGGCTGGTGGCTGGCGGCCAGCGAGGAGCCAGCCGCTGAGGGCAGCGGCGGCGGGAATGCCGACGATGGTGATGGTGAGGTAGAGGACGGGCGGGTGGCTTAGGACGCCGGGGTCGCTGCGGTATCCGGCGGCCAGCGCGAGGTAGGCACCGGCGGCTCCGGTCAGCGCGCCGAGTAGGGCGAGCGCGCCGGCCGTGGTGGCGGTGAGGGTGCGCCGGGTTGTGCTGGTGGCTCCGGTGGCGGTGAGGGTGCGCAGGTCGCCTGCGGCCTCGGTGCGGATCAGCCCGATGGTCATCGCCAGCACGCCGAGGGCGAGCAGCGCTCCGGCGGCTGTGGCCGCAGCGCTGATGGTGGCTAGTGATGCCTGGGTGTTCCTGGTCTCGATGGTCAGGCCTGCTTTGGCGGCGGCCTCCCGTGCGGCCGTGGTCTGCGCGGCTGTCACTGGCTGGCTGGAGTTGATGAGCCAGCCGGACTGTATCTGTGACCAGTGCTGCCGGTGCAGGCCGCCCAGGGTCATGAGCGAGGTGGGCTCGGAGGTGTGGCGGGGGGCCTGGATCCGTTGCACGTGGGTGGCGTTGGCGAAGGTGGTGTTGCTGCTGAGCACGAGACGTCCCGTGTGGATAGTGAGGATGTCGGTGGCCGGGCTGATCGTGGCGGCGCTGATCTCGAGGTAGCGGAGCACGGCCGGGGTGGCGACATAGAGGGGGATCGAACTGTAGGTCCCCCCGCGGCCGGCGGCGGCCGGGTTCTGTGGCGCGCCCAGGCTAGCTACCGGCTGTCCTGCCGGGCTGCCCTGGCTGCCGGGCTGCGGCTTGTCGGCCGGGTTGACGGGCATGTTGAGGCTGATCATGGTGGCGTGGTGCAGTGATCCGGCGATCTGGTGCACCGCGGCGGCCAGGACACCCAGCTGGGCGGGGGTGCGGATCGGGACGAGCGAGTCCGCTGCCTCGGGCTGGCCGATCCAGACCGCGATCTGGGTGTCTGGCAGGTTGCCCGCGTCCGCGGCGGCTTTGTCGGCGGCGGAGCTGATGATGATCGCTGCGGTGATCCCGAGGGCCAGGCTGATCGCGGCCAGGGCCGCACTGGAGCGGGCCTGGTGACGGGCGAGGTCGCGCAGGGCCAGCCGGACCGCGACCGGCGCCCGCTTGGCGGCCGCGCCCAGTGCCCGGATGGCCAGCGGGCTGATGAACAAGATGCCCAGGGCCATCGCCAGTGCGCCAGCGATGATCAGCGGGGGGCGGGTTTGGTTGGCCAGGGCCAGGCAGCCGACGCCTATCACGATCAGCAGGGCGGCCAGCAGGGCTGGGCGGTGGGCGGGCTGGGGCCGCGGCGGCCGGGCCGACAGGGCCAGGGTGACCGGGAGGCGGGCGGCCGCCCGGGCTGGCCACCACGCCGAGCCGGTCGCCGTCGCGACCGCCAGCACCATGGCCAGGGCGACCAGGCTCCAGGGGATGGCGAGCGGGTCGATCCGGTGACCGGCGAACGTCTGCAGGTGCGAGGCGGTCACCAGCCAAAGCGCCAGGCCCGCGACGGTCCCGGCCGCGGCGGCGATGGCACCCACTATGGCCCCGCCCGCGACCATGACCATCCGCAACTGCTTGCGCGTCGCCCCGATCGCGGCCAGCATGCCGAGCTGGCGTTGGCGGCGGGCGGCGATAACAGCGAAACCAGCAGCGGCGACCAGAGAGACCAGCAGCAGCAGGACCGTGACCAGCGCGAGCGCGACCGCCGCGGTTTTAGCCTGGGTGCTGGGGCCCCGCGCCTGCCACACCAGCGGGCCGCGGAACGAGGCGCGGAAGGCGCCGAAGCCGGCGGGGCTGGTGTCCAGCAGCACCGTCACTGTCTGCGGGCGGCTTGCCGACGCGGGCGAGACGAGGGCGAACTGGTCGTTCAGGTCGCTGGGGTTCTCGACGATTCCGGCCACGGCCCGGTGACGTCCATCGAGGGACAGGGAGGACCCGATGTGCAGCTGGAGGGTCTGCGCTATCCCGCTGGTTACGGCGACTTGCCCGGCGCCGGTGGGGTAGTGGCCCTGGACCAGGGCGAGCACCGGGCCGCTGTAGGGTCCGCGCGGGTTTTCTGCCCGGTACTCGATGGTCTGAGCCGAACCCGGGATCGGCGCGAACCGGCGGCCGATCACCTGAATGGTCCCGAACGCCTTCCGTGCCGCCGCGATATCCGCCTTCAGGGCCTTCGGGCCGGAACCAGCGAACTGCAGCAGGTGGTTGGCGGAGCCGAACTGCGGGCCGGGAAGGGACGCCACGTTGTAGGCGGCCGCCACGCTGAAGGCAGCCGCCGCGACGGTGAGGGCCAGCAGCGCCAGGACCAGGAGCTGTTGCCGCCACTCGCGGCGCAGCAGCCGAAACGCCCACCGGGTCACAGCCCGGCGGGCAGCCACGCCGCCATCGGCCGAACCTGGCAAGGCCGACCGGCCAGGCAGAGTCGCGGTCATGGCCGCGGGCCCGGGGTGAGCAGCGATTCGGGGCCCAGCGGTGTCCGGGTCTGGTCGATGATCTGCCCGTCACGCAGGAACACCACCCGGTCGGTGCAGGCCGCCAGCTGTGGGTCATGAGTCACGACCAGCCCGGCCACCCCCCGCTGGCAGGCGGCGCGCAGCAGGCGCATCACCGCCTCCCCGTTTACCGAGTCCAGGGCACCGGTCGGCTCGTCGGCGAGCAAGACCTGGCGATCACCCATCACCGCCCGGGCGATGGCCACCCGCTGGCGCTCCCCACCGGACAGCTCATCGGGGAAACGGTCAGCCTGCTCAGCAACGCCCAGCTCCCCCAGGGCCTTCATCCCCGCCGGGCGGGCAGTCTTCGCCCCGACGCCGTCCAGTTCCAGGGGGAGCGTGACATTCTCGACCGCGGTGAGCCCGGCGAGCAGGTTGAAGTCCTGGAAGACGTAACCGATCAGGCGGCGGCGCAGCTTCGCCTGGTCGTTGAGCGAGGCACCCGACAGGTCGGTCCCGGCCACCAGCACCTGGCCGCTGGTCGGCTCCTCCAGGCTGCCCGCGATGGTAAGCAGCGTGCTCTTGCCCGACCCGCTGGGCCCCATGACCGCCACCAGCTCACCGCCGCTGACCGACAAGCTGACCCCGCGCAGCGCGTGCACCTCGGCGGCCCCGGTCCCGTAGACCTTCGACACCGCGCGCAGCTCCAGCGCCACCGTCATCGCCGTGCCTCCGTTCGTGACCTTCGCACCGGCGGGGCAGGCGCCGCAGCCGCCGCAGCCGGGCTGGCTGGATCGGGTGCAGGATGCAGCCTCAGGCGGGTGTCGGCCGCATCCAGCCAGCGGGCAATCCCCTCCAGCCGGAACAGTTCGGCGTCGGCGATGAGCCCTAGGCCGACATCGTCCTCTGCCGCCTCCGCTTTCAGATGCCAGTACCGCTGCATCAACTCGATCACGTGCCGCCGGTGGGCCTGCACGATGTCGTGTACATCGGCCCCCGGCACCCGCAGGCTGATCAGCACCTTGATGACAAGTTCATCCCGCGGCGGAGGGACGTCACCGGCGGGGGTGCGAAGCCAGCCTTCCAGCTCGGCGCCGCCAGCCTGAGTGATCGTAAACTTCTTCTGCGGCCCCGCCCCACCCTGGCCGTCGGACTCCACCAGGCCAGCGCGCTCAAGACGCTGCAGGGTGATGTACACCTGCCCCACGTTCAGTGGCCACACCTCGCCGGTCCGCTCCTCGAACTCCTGCTGCAGCTGCAGGCCGTACTTCGGCCCCTCGCTCAGCAGGGCTAGCAGCGCATGCCGGACGCTCACCGGGCTAGCCAGACTTTTATCATAACGATTAGCATAATCGTTATACTACGAGAGCACCAGCCCGGCCAGGCGCTCGAACTTGAGGAGGCCCAGCGGCCGGGCGACGGGTAACAATGCCTGTCCGGCCGGGCTGTTGAGAAGGTGGCGGGCGGCGTTGGCGTAGGCCATCGTGTTGGTGTGGTCGATGTTGAAGACCAGGGCAAGGTGGAGAGGGTCGCCGCCGGTGGCCAGGGCTTCCTGCAGGATGCGGTCGCGCCGGATGTGTTCGAGGGAGATGCCGCGCAGTTGGTGCTTGTCAAGGTAGTCGGCCGAGACTGGCCCGGTGCCCAGCGCGCTGATGCGCGTGATCAGGACGTGCCGGTTTGCGGCGGCTGATGAGAAAGTGGCCTCGGGCACGCGACTCAGGATTTCGGGCTTCGCCGGCGCGGTCAAGCGTCATGCTGCCCTGCAAGGTACACCGTCGTCATGGCTGGGACGGTCTCACCGTTTCGGCCAACTGCCGCGTCAACGGCGTCCAAGGCGGCCCCGTGCCATCGCTCCCATTTTCGCGTCCTCGGTCTCACCGAAGTACACCAGCGCGAAATGTTTGCGGCCGTCGCTGGGCACATCGGTCAGCTCCACGCCGCGGACGTAACGATGCGAGGGCATCACCGCAGCATCCTCCCGGCGCCACCAGGGCGGGATCCGCGCCTGCTCATGCTCGTGGCCTCGATGCCAGCCTTGTGCCTTGCCCTGGGTCATTGGGCGGGGTCGCAGAACGGTGCACGCTTGTTTGGCCGGTCGAAGCCGTAGCAGGCTTTCCGGTGCCTAGATCCGCAAGTGAGCCGACTCCGCGAGGGAAATCTCTGGCAGCAACATGCGCCGCGCGCCGCAAGTCCTCCCGCCTCCCTTTGGCGGCGCCCTGCGCAGCGATGGCCGCATCGTGCAGACGTGACTTCGATTTAGCTTCGGCGACCACCGCATGAGCTGCTTGGTCGATCGCGGCGGCGCGCGCGAGCAGGGCGGGCTCGCGGATGCCAAGGCTCAGTACCCTGCGTTCGACCCTGCCGCGGCGCGGGTAAGCGACCGGCAGCTCAGCCGACATGCTGTGCCAATTGGGCACGTGCGGCATGCCTCGCTTGCCAGCCGCGCGAATCGTGGCCAGGACCTTTGATGGGGCATTCGCGGCGACCGCCACCTTTATCGAGAGCAGAAGCCGCTTCGCTGCTTGCGCTCACCGCGGCGTCGTAGGTGCTCAGCAGGGCATCGGCCATGCGCTTGGGCGTGAGGGCATACCGGCGCGGCACGTCGTATCTCGCAGGCAGCAGGCGTGTTGGCACATACAGGCAGCGGTAGGCGACGGCTTTGCCGACGGCCTCGCGGTCGTGCGCCGCGAGGCCGGCCAGGGTGTGATTTGCCTGGTGTACGGCAGCCAGCACGTTCACAAGATCCTGAGGTCCGGCGGCCAGGCCGATCGGGTCGCGGAGGGCATTGGCATGGTCCCGCCCAGGTGCCCATGCAGGGCCGGTGTAGGCGAGACGGCCCACCCACAGCGCGAGATCGCCGATTTCGGCGGCGGCAGGAGTCAGCCTCGTGTTGGTGCCGGTAGTCAAGCTGTCCCAGGCGCCCGCCGCCGCACGCCACGCCATCCATGACCGCGCGGTTGCCTCCGCTGCCTGCCGCAGGCCCTCCTCCACCACGTTGGGCAAGCCGAGCTGCCCAGCTCGATCCGCCAGCGACCGCAGGATCTGCTCGCTGCAATGCCCGGATATGGCAGCCCCGTGCGCCGTACGTTGCCAGCACACAGACGACCCGGCGTCAGCTTCGTCCGCTCGCCTCGTGGCGGCTGGCGCCAGAAAGCGCAGCCGTTCGGCAGTATGGGCGAGACCCATGCACAGCCCGGGCACCGTTTCCCCGCTGCCCGGCGGGTAACGCGCCGGTTCTACGTGGGCCGGGATGACGTGCACCATGGTGCGGTCGGCGGCGGTGGACAGGTGCTGTTTGGCGGCTGTCCGCGTGGCCACGTCAGCCAGCCGCAGCGATTGGCACGCCGCCGTCACCGCCGCACCCGCTTGGGCCGGCAGCGCCCCATCCGCCCGGGGCGTCATGAGGAGCCGCTCGGCCCAGCCCGCCGCGCGGACCCCCACGCTGGTGAACTCACCCAGCAGTGCAGTTGTGACCGGAGCAGACACGATCACTGGTGCCCATTCCGACTGCCCCATCGACGAGCCAAACGGGCCCGGCGCAAAGTGGGTTTGCAGCAGGTCCTGGCCAGCCGCCAGATAGTTGACCGCCGCCGCCACCCGGCCCGCCGCTGGATGGGGGTACTCGTTACCATCAGGCTCCAGCGTGCCCGCTGCCATATGCAGGTTCCCGGCCGCGCGCCGCAATCTGTCCCATGCGTCCCGCACTGGGTGTACCTGCCGGTCGAGCGCCTGCCTGCGGTCAGCCTCGTCATCGACCATGAACCTGTCGGCGAAGCGCGTCACAATGGCGACCAGCTGGTCCAGCTGCCAGACCACCGCTCGCGTCGCGTGCTCCGGCAGCGGCCCATTGAACCGCGTGACCGCGTCGATTTGCTCGCTGGCCGAGGCCAGGAAGTCACCGAGCAGCGGTCTCATTGCTGGCTCGCGCTAGCAGCCGCCGAATCCGGTGCGCGGATTCAGCTGCGTTGTCACATGCCGATCTGTCGCCGGCCGACCTCGCCACAACGGCCGCTTGAGCTAGCCGCTCGGCAAGCACCTCGGTGAGCGCGGTCAGCTCGTCCGCGATCTGCTCCACATCTGTGGCACCTCCGGCCGGTAGCTCGCTGCGCGGCGCGGCACGGCGGCCTAGCGGAAACGACGGCGCGTCGACGACAGCGTTGCGCCCTTCGACAGCAGCCCCGGCGGACATCATGAACGTGGCGAACAGCTCAGGCACCCGGTCCTCACAGTTGCGGGCGGCGAACCGGGTCGCCTCGAACGCATCGAATGCCCATCCCAGCGTCTCCGGCAGACCGCCGGATAGCGGTGGCTGAGCGATGCGGATCTGATCCATGCCTCACCTGCCCTGTGGTTGTGCCTGCCGCCGCACGGTGATCGTGCACGGGCTGATCGCCACCGGGGCGGGGTGAACGCTGACAGGCACCAGGAGATCCTCGGCTTCGGCAGCCCGCCGGCGCCGCGGACCCGCGCCGCGACCGATGTGATCTCAGCCATGCCGCTCACCTGCCGTTCGCCGAAGCGTGCTGCGGCGCGCGATCGAGCCCAATGGCAGCGGCGATCTGGTGCAGATGGCCGTTGGGGAACCGGTGCCCATGGCCGCGCAGCTGCCGGGCCAGCGCCCGCTGGCTCAGCCGCTCACCAGGCGCGGCCGCCGTCTGGCCGATGGCCCGTGCGTCCCGCAGCAGACCGGGATCGGGGTCGGCGGCTGGGCTCGCGTCAGCGAAGTCATGTGCGGCGCCGGTGGCAGCGGGCCGTCCAACCTGATACCCGACGGCTGCGCCCGGTGGTGCAACAGCCGAAAGCGCCGCCCGAGTGTGGTTGCCGTTCTGACGCCCAGTCATGTTCGCGATCGGCACCACTCGTTCTGCTTGCGAGCTGGCTGCCGCCTGCTGGCCGTTCATCCGCAGCACCAGCAGCCCGACGGTCAGGCCCGCGAACGCGGCAAGCGGGCTGGTGGCCGCGGTCAGCCGGTCAGTCAACCCGACCGGGTGGCCCGGCACAGGCTGGATGTGGCCGATGTTGCCCGCGACGCTGACCGCCAGGCCGACCAGCGCGGTCGCCCACGGCCACACCCGCTGCCGGATCGGCCAGCGATCCAGGTAGGCGACATACAGCGCCAGCTCACCAACCGCCAGGAATATGTCGATCTCGGCCGGCCACGACATTGCCTGCCAGCCGGTCAGCCGGTGATGCACTGCCCACCCATACAGCCCCGCGTAACTGTGCGCCAGCGCGTTCCCACTTGCCGCGATCGCTATTGCAGCGAGGGCATAAAGTGCGACCTGGCGCGTGCGCGGATTCATGCCGATGCACCTCGGCTTCGGTTACGGATTTTGCTGAATGCGTCCAGCGCGGCGTCGCCTGCGTCCGGAAGGGTGTGGAGATATCGTTGGGTTGTGGAGATATCGGAATGCCCGAGCCGTTCTTTGACGACGGCCAGGTCGGCGCCACCCGCGAGCAGCCACGAGGCATGTGCGTGACGCAGATCATGGACGCGCAGATGCATTCCGAGATTTGCAGCTTCGAGCGCTGGTATCCAAATGTGTTCGCGGAACCATCGGCGCGGAATGTGGCCGTCGCTGTCCACGGTTCTCGGCTGCCGTGGCGTGTCTTTGCTGCTGGCCCTGCGCTTGGCGCGGTACACGGCAAATGCGGCTCCGCAGTTACTGCACCGGCATCGGCCTGCGTTGTAGGCGCTGAGCGTGCCGTGGAAGTAACGGCGGCCGGTGTCATTTGGT
>WNGE01011720.1_pt1 | contig 30802 bp, 28 predicted proteins | sample 5400651 | NCBI WGS metagenome assembly WNGE01 (sample SAMN13153370, study PRJNA577476) | soil metagenome | isolation source: 60 cm soil or saprolite under grassland replicate 2 | place: USA:California | collected 2016-06-15
TGGCCTCGGTCATCTTTAATCTCTCGTTCTTGCTCTGGCATGTGCCAAAGTTCTACGAAGTTGCGCAACAGAATGAGGCACTCTATCAGATCGAGATGCTCAATATCTTTCTTGCTTCTCTGCTCAACTGGTGGCCTTTAATCGGTTCTCTACGTGAAGAGGTAAATCGCATGGCTTATCCTTTGCAGATGCTTTATGCCTTCTTTGATGGGCAGCCGGTGGATATTTTTGCGTTTGTACTGGTCTTCAGTGGAGTCGCAATTTATAAGCTCTACCTCATCCCGCCACAGTTGCATATGTCTGCCGTTGCCGATCAGACCGTAGCCGGCGCTCTCTTGCTGATTCCCGGGCTAATTGACCTGGTGGTGATGACGCCGCTGTTCTTCCGCTGGCTCGGTCAGATTGAGGAGCGAACCAGGCTTGCTGACCAGCGACGACAGGAAGAGGCATACGAGGAAGAAGAGGAATATGAGGAGGAAGAGGAGGAAGAGGCGTCGAAATAATACTTTTTAGCGCACCTTTCTCTTTTATCTCCACGAGCATCGCAAGCGTAATGCTTCTTTCAGCCGTTTTTCATACATCTTGCGTGGGATCTCTGTCACGCCCAACGACTCCAGGTGAGGCGTAGTAAACTGAGTATCATGCAGGACATAGCCACGCACCTTCAAATGCTCGACCAGTGCAACCAGGCAGACTTTAGAAGCATCAGTAGCATAGGAAAACATGCTCTCGCCCATAAATGCGGCACCAAGAGCCACACCGTAGAGCCCTCCTTGCAAGCGACCGTTTTGCCAGGCTTCTACACTATGGGTTACCCCGGCGAGGTGTAGATATGTATATGTCTTGATGAACTCCTCGTTGATCCACGTCTCCGCGCGGGCGGCACAACTGCGCATGACTTGCTCAAAGGCAGTATCCATGCGTATCTCGTAGATACCTTTGCGAATAGTTGCTCTTAGTGAGCGTGACACATACAGGTTATGGTGTTCCAGGATCGCTCGTGGGTCGGGGGCATACCAGCGAATCCGACCCAGATGGTCGGCCATGGGGAAGATGCCCTGTGTATAGGCATCAATCAGAAGCGCCGGGTTAAGAGGTTCGGGTGTGTTTCTTCGCATGCTGTTTCCACAAATATTTTTTTGGTCTTGAGAGAGTTGAAGAATGGAAATACTTCGTTGCCAATGATACCATAGGATGGCTTGAACGTGAAGAAGTAACCTCGCATTGAAGTGAAAATTTTTCTATATCTCCAGAAAGAACTGTGCAAAATAAACTGGAAAGTATTTGGCCCTAAGCAGAGATTACAGTTCATTTTGTGAGGTAGACTACCCTTGTTCTGCACTGTCTATACAGCAGGCTGAGATAATGATAAAATTTGCTCAGACTCAAGATACATCACCTCTGTGGTTTCTATTGCGATGGTGTTCTTCTGTCGCCTTTTTATCATAATTCGTTGTAGATATGCGCTTGAATTCTGGAGGTTATATATGTACCAAAATCCGCAAGGTCCGGGACCGCAGGGACCACAGAGCGCTCCGCAGGGGCCGAATATTCACAATTTTGTCACCACCGCCTTTGATTTCAGCGGGTACCGCGTTGTCAGGAATTTCGGAGTAGTGCGCGGTATCATCGTGCGCTCACGTAGTGTGGTGGGCAATATTGGAGCAGGTTTCCAACAGCTCTTCGGTGGCAATATTTCAATTTATACTGAATTGTGCGAACAGGCGCGTAATGATGCCTATGAATTGATGATCCAGCACGCGCAGCAGATCGGGGCGAATGCAATCATCGGCGTGCGCTACGATGCCACAGAGATTACATCAGGCGTCACTGAAGTTCTATGCTACGGTACGGCTGTCACTGTGGCGCTAGAGGATCGCTAGCATGTTTGCTTGCACATTCATCACTTTTTGCATGTAATACTTGTCACATAGGGAAATCCACGACACATAAAACGCCTCAAAGTTCAGAGCTGTTTGCGCTCTGACTCAGGTTTGCAAAAGGCGCTTTCTCGCGGAAGTACCTGGCCACGATATTAGTCACAATGGACGCAAAAAGCGTCCATTTCTGGCAATTTCTGCCGAGATCGCGTACAATACCAGCAAAGCAGAGAGTACGTCGGAACTGCCTCGTCTTTTCTGGAGGCCGCTATGCTTGATGACGATGCCTATCTGCACCGGCTCGATCACTGTGGATTCTCCGATCCCGCTCGCATCTTGCTCCACAAACAGGAGCAGTTTCTTCTTTCCAGTCGTCACATCATACAGCGTCTGCCACTGACTTCGGCGTACTGATGGGTCCATATCATGGATCTCCTTTACCTGGTTCCTTCATCCAGAGAGCGCATTGGCGCTGGTGAACTCGCCACGTCCGCCGGCCTCGATACTCCTGGCTTTTGCCGACGAGAGGGCAGCTCTCTGCTCAGAACAGCCCAGGCAATGCGCGGCTCGAACAGCGATCTCAGGGGTTTGAGCAGGTGCCACACCTGAAAGAAAGCCGCTGCCACGAGTGGATGAGACGCGGTCAGACCAATAACGCGGCGGATGTACCAGTTGAAAAGACGTGTGCCCAACGATCTGTGACCTTCGGTTTCTGGATAGCGCAAGTCTTCTCCTGTTGACAACATCCAGGGAGTCTTGATCTCTTTGGCAATCGCTTTCTGGAATCGTTGCGGAAAACTGGTCGAATGGTTGTTTCTAGTACAGCTCTGCTGTTCGCGTAGGCAGGTATCCAGCGTCTTTGCTTCAATGGCTGCGACGGGCATTCCTTGCCCATACACTGGACTAAAGGCGCACACTGCATCGCCCATGACGATGAAGCCTTCTGGCAGACGCGACAGACGTTCATAGTGCCGCCACCGGTTGGCAGCGTACTTATACACGGCGATGGGGGTGATCGGTTCGGCCTCCTTGATGGCTTCATACAGCTCTGGCTGGGTCAGGCTGTGGGCATATTCCAGAAAGCCAGCATCATCATCGGGTGGATAATCGCGCAGCCAGCCTCCCAGAGTGATCATCCAATACCCGTCCTCAATAGGGAAGATAACTCCTGCTCGTTTGTTGTTGGGGGGTGTTCCCAAGACCATCAATACCTTCCAATCGGTGGGAAGCTGATCGGGGCAGCGATAGATGCGAGAGGCATATCCCACATCAATTTTGACGCTGGTTTCTTCCACTTGACTGTATCCTAAAGAGGCAAGCCACTGGGGCGCACGCGACCCGCGTCCGCTGGCATCTACAACCAGATTGGCTGTCAGTTCGTCCTCGTGCTGTTCCCCACTGCGATGCCGCAAGACAACGCCGGTGATACGCTCATCATTCATACTCAAGCGCGTGACCGAGCATCCATCCAGGATCTGCACATTCTTCCTGGCTGAGAGAGCGGCTCGCACATGCTGTTCAAGAAAGGGTCGGCTTTGCCACAGCGTCTTGACAGGGCCTGGAACTGCTGCCACCCGCACACCAAGCTGATACCGACGAATATCAGATGTGCCCAACGGGACGGCTCCGTCCTGGGCGAGTGCGGCAAAGAGGTCGGGAAAGTATTCTCCCAGGAGAGCTGCTCCCCCTGCCAGTAAACCATGCACGTGCCGTCCCTGCGGGATGCCTTTGCGCGGCTGCGCATCATCGATCAATTGATCACGTTCAATAATCGTTACTCGTTAGAAATGCTCCGAGAGCACACGAGCTGCCAGCAACCCGGCCATACTCCCACCAATCACGAGAGCATGATGCGTATCGAATCTCTTCTGCTTGAATACTTTATTCTCTATCAAGAAACGTTCTTCCTCCTGGCGGTATTGACGTTTCCCACGGGATGCGCAACGAGATGGAACTCATCAGGAATTGAGCTTGAGAGCAGCTTTCATGACTCTCCTGTTTTCGATATCGGCAGAGGTATTACTGATCTCTGGCTTGAAAAAGGCGAGAGCGTTAAAGTACCCTGTGAAGGCACTTCAGCCAAATGCGCATCTCGTTGCACATCCGTGTGATCCAAGCCTTCCAGGAGCGTGCGTGATGCTCGCGCTCCCTCGTGCTTCTTACAACTATGGTAGCTGAGCTGAGCGGTGGGCGTCATGCGTAAGATTACCCATTTGTGGGGGTGCCAGGAACTGGACGTGTTCTTACGTGAATTTGTCCAGCACGGTTGCCCGTTGATTCCGGTACTGTTGGCAGATGCTCCCCAGGAACCTGCCCTCCCAGTATTTCTGAGGGCTATGACCTGGGTAGACTTTCGCCGCCACAATCCCGATCCGATGCGGCAATTGCTCTACGTGCTGCTCAAAGGTTACTTCCACTCCGGCCTGTCTTGCTGCCCATTCGTCTACACCAGGACCAGCCGCAAAACGGTAGATCTCCTGGTTTGGATGTTTCTCTATAAACCTCAGCATATGTTTCTTGAGAGGTGATACAGACGGCTCTACAGGGGTATTCATCGCTTGGCCCTTTCTGGTGTGGAGGGCCTGACTCCCTGCTGAAAGTCGGTGAACTGGCCTGTCAGTGTATTTTTGACGTTATCTCGACTCCATTTTACCCATGACAAGAACGTAGACAACGTATCTTCTCCACTACAATTTCCTACATTATGACCAAGTTATCTTGAGAAGGAAGATTTGGTACAGGGCGTCTACTACTCTCAGAAGTAAATACCGCTTGCTCGTTGCTGGTTCATGAAATGGAAGATAACAATGCGTGTAGTTGAGATTGAGACGCAGGATGGCCAATGCCGTTATGTTGTCATTGATGAGGCTGGCGTTCTTGTCGAGCCAATTGTACGCTACCTCAAGTATCTTGATCACATTGGCTCAGCTCGTCAGACATTGCGCTCATATGCTCACATGCTCCGGCTGTATTGGGAGTATATTACTCAGCAGCAGCTCGGCTAGCAGCAGGTCACGCTCGATGATCTCTCGCGCTTTGTGCTCTGGCTCAAGTTACCCTCTGGATCGCTCAAGGTTCTGCCAACCCATCCGGTACCCCAGGCGCGCTCCAACCGAACCATCAATCATGCGCTCACCGTCGTAAGGAGCTTCTACGACTACCACTGGCGTATGGAAGAAATCGTAACGAATGTGAAGGATAAGACGACGACCTTTCTTCCCTCTCGTGCTCGACGGTACAAATCGTTTCTCCATCATATTACCAAGGGATCACCGATCGAGAAAAACATTCTGAAGCAGAAGGAAGCCAAACAACAACGTCCAAAGACCATCACGAAAGATCAGGTGCAGCAACTTCTGGACGCCTGTCTTAACCAACGCGATCGCCTCCTGGTCCGACTCCTTTATGAATCAGCGATTCGCATCGGGGAGGCACTCTCACTGTGGGTGCAGGATGTGGATGTGGCAGAAAACAGGCTGCATATTTGTGACCGAGGGCCGCTTGAGAATGGAGCTGAGATCAAAACCGTCCACGCTCCTCGTTCTGTCGATATTTCAGCAAACCTCATTGATGAAATCGTGGCCTATGTTGGGAGTGCACACACCGCTGAGGTAGAGACTAATCATCTGTTCCTCAAACGGCATGGAGCAGGATCTGGCCAGCCGCTGACCTATGCAGATGTTGATTCCCTTTTTCGGCGGCTCCGGTCTCGGACTGGCATTACGGTTACTCCGCATATGCTTCGCCATACCATGCTCACGGCATTGGCAGAGCAAGGATGGGCACCAGAACTGCTTCAAGAGCGGGCTGGACATGCCTCTTTTCAGCAGACTTACCAAACCTATGTGCATCCTTCACCAATAGCGCTGCGAACGGCATGGGAGAAAACGCAAGAAGCTGTCAGTCTTACTCCAGCTCAAGAGAAACAGAGGTAAGTATGGAAACGCACTCTTTTCGATTGGTTGATGGCACCTCGGCGCTGTCGTCATCCTCTCCGTTAGAAGCTGAATTCGCTAAAGACCGTTGGGATGCACGAAACATTCCCGGTCTACCATATGCTCCACATGGCACACATTACTATGTGGATTTTCACTGGGTCCCCCAAAGATTTCGTTCTGTCGTGAAGGACTATGCACGCTTCAAATTTGCCGAGGGGAGAGTAGCCCCAACCCTCCAACGAGCGGTGTACTGTGTCGGAAATTTTCTGACGTTCCTTGTAGATCACTCTGTTCATATGACTGACCTGCATGAACTTTCAGCACAAGATGTTGATGTGTTCATTGCCGTCCTCAAGACAAAGGCGGCAGCCCAGAATTTGAAGGATACGCAGCAATACCTGCAACACCACATCCTCTATCTGGAAGATTTTCTCTGCTATCTTGAGCGTAGTCAAAATTCGATACGACCTCATGAACCCACATCTCGTATCATTTGGCCACATCATTACCCAAAGCATGACCGCCCGAAATCTGGAGGGGTGAAATATATTCCCCAAGTTGTACTTTCCCAACTTGATGCCTATCTCCAGCATCTCCCGCCAGTCTACATTCCCATTATCATCCTTCTGCGAGCCAGCGGCTGGCGCATTTCAGATATCCTGTATCTGAAACTGGACACCTGTTTGGAGCAGAACGATGACAAGTTTTGCCTGGCAGGAGACATTCAGAAGACTCGCACACTTGGACATACCATCCCCATTACCAGAGAGGTTGCAGCCGTTCTTCTTGCCCAGATTGCCTGGGTCAGACAGCACTACACCGTTGAAGAAAATCCTAAGAAATGGCTCTTTCCTGCATCAAAAAAATACCACAATGCAACAGGTCCACGCTTTTTGAGTGGTCATCCCCTTGGAGTCAGAGGCATCCGTAGCGCTCTCGATCGCCTGACAGAAAAATATCAGATTCGCGACGAGAAAGGAGACCTCTTTCGTTTCGGTCTCCATGCTTTCCGGCACACCAAAGCGGTTGAGCTTCTCAACAACGGTATGAGTCTGGTCATGGTGCAGCAGTGGATGGCACATGCCAGCCCAGAGATGACCCTCATTTACGCTAGAATTCTAGATGAAACGATGCGCACACACTGGGAAAAGGCCACGCAGAATGGTCTTGTCCAGTTCAACGATGGCAAGCCTGAATATATATCAGGCAAGAAACTGTTGCCAATGGCAGGCTCGAATGCTTTTGATCCAGAGCGCGTTCGCGAGCATCGTCAAAATGTGAAGATGGCACTTGGCTCCTGTTTGAAAACCGCGAAAATTGTCTGTAAATTTGTGGAATTGCCGTGTTTTCATTGCCCTGCCTATGTGCTTACCCCGGAGGACCTCCCAGCACTTGAAGCCTACGAACAACAAATTCTTGAACGTGTCGAGATTGGGAAGCAGGCAGGGAATGTCCATTGGACTCTCGTCAACCAGAAAAACCTCGATGAACGTGTCCGCCCGGCCATAGCTTTACTCAAACAGGGACACCTTGTCGCGAAAGCCGACAAACAGGAGCGCGAATACACCGACGAAGAATGGGAGCAGCGTCACCACAACCAGCAGGAGGGGACCCATGAGTGAGAAGACCTGGAAGCGGAACACGGCAGGGATCACCGCTCATGTGCAACATCGCAAGGCACAAAAGCGCAAGGGCGTGGAAGATGCCATCACATCCCTCCTGCGAGAACAGAAACCTATCAACTTCAACACTGTTGCAAAAACAGCGCGCGTCAGCAAAGCCTATCTCTACAGCCAACCAGACCTGCGCGAGCGCATCGAAGCGCTCCGGGAACAGGCAGTGGAACACATGGTACGTGAACGGGCGACACGTTCATCAGGGAAAACAGATGCGAGTCGTGATTTGGTCATTCCAAGCATCTCTCCGAGACCTTCTCGCATGGACTCGTGGTGATCGCACGCGATACAGATGGATCGATCATCACGCGCATCAGTTCCAACCGTGATCTGCTTGGCGCGCTCCAGACCGCACGCTGCCTCCTCCGTCTCAAGTCAGAGGCCATGCGTACGGAGATTCATCATCGGGAAGGTCCGGCCTCAGACTATCCTCACAAACCGCTTGCAGCGCTGAGCCGAGACGATCTGACGGCAGGTTCTTGCACGTAAGTGCTCCCCCTCACGAGGCACTAGCTAGTCCCGCTCGCGTCCCGCCGGAGGCCTTGTTGGACAATCGCTATGCTCGCACTTGGCCGATGGTGGCGCTAGCCGTTTCTGAACATATCAACGACGTAGTTTGTGCCCACTTTTGCCAGGAAGTCGAGATAATTCAGGAAAAGATACGACGTACCATATAACTACAATAATTGACTATACCACCTCAAGATATTGGTGTCGTCTCTGGGTCGTCGTCGGTGACGAATTCCCACACGTAAAATAAAACGGGAAAGGCATTTTTAGCCTTTCCCGTTTTAAAAGTATCATATCTCGTTACAGGTAGTGGGTGAATCATTGTTGATCTGCCCATCATGAACGGAATCCTCAAGACGCTGGTGTCTTGAATACGACGACAACACTCCTGACTTCCCCTCGAAGCGTGTTCCAGAAGCCCTGCAACGCACCAGGTTTGCTGGTACATGAGCCTCCAGAGTCATGCACATGCGAGCTGAAAGGGGAAATTGACGCGAAGGGTTGGAATCACGACGATCACCATCTGGAGAATCCGCGCCCCATGATAAAGAACCAGGGGCACCGACTCACATGATTGGTTACACATATTGAAAGTATCCCTTGCGATAAAAAGTGGCCTTGTCTACTGGATTTGTGGGAACCAAGCGAGGTGGAGCAGTTTGTGATGATCCGCACCATTCCACCAATACGCCGACGCAAGAGCAAAAGCCGCATCTTGGCCAGACCTCTCATGTGGCTTTAGGCCCGTTTGATCGCACGCTCAACCGCGCTGGGCAGGCGCGTCTCAAAGTCCAGAATCCCGACCCAGTCCGGGTGGATGAAGATGCGCGTCATGCGAGGATAGAGGCGGGTCGCCTCAGCGAGCAACGCCTGTCCGTCCTCCTCGCTCATGGTCCGGCGGATCATTGCGGTGTACTCCGGGGCGAGGCCCTCGACCGTGTCGGTGTGCACCGTCCCCCGAATGAGGAGGATCTTGGGGGGCGACGAGTTATGGTCGATGCTTACTGCCACCTTTGAGCCATCCGTGAGCACCTTCGTCTTGGGAGCATCCGTCGCGGTCGCCAGCACGATCTCCTGACCGTTCCAGTGGAACCCGATAGGCACGACGCGGGGCGTACCGTCGCGCCAGATGTAGGCCAGGTGTAAGGGACTTTTCGACTGCAACAAGTGCTGGGCGATCGGCTCTCGAAGCAAACCAACGTCTCCTTGTTTGGTGGACACCACTGGTTCCTTGTTTTCTTCAGTTGGCATACTCGCTTTTTCCTTCCTTTCTCATGCATGATCAAGTAATTGTTGACAATCTGAAGAGAGCATAGCATATGAGGAAGGAGGAAAACTTCTCGCATCTTGCTCTCTTGAGAAGCGAGACCCATAGACGGTTCAGAGGCAATCTTTCAAAGAAGGAGCTCTCTGCGAGGCCCTCCGCATGGATACGGAGAACCGCTGGCAACTGAAACAGTTCAGGATATCCTCTCACTGTTTGAGGAATAGTGAGCCCTTTTGACTGGTAATACGTAATGCTTTCCTGGAAACACGCACCTTTATAGCCTGTCCCAATGGTTTGATCAATATCTACTCCAATTAATCATATCTCCTCCACATCTATCTATTATCTCTTCCAGGAAGCATTAACTCTTGTTTCTTACGTCGTTCCCGCGCTTCGTGCAAACCATTTCAAATACCGGGCCAGGCGTGGATTCAAGCCACCTATCATTACGATATCCTCGTTGGTCAGTGGCTTGATTACCAGTAGCAGAGCCGCGCACAGGACCAGGAAGAGCACACCTGAGACTACCAGCAGAATACGGCTTGTCGGATGCCACAAGAGGCCTGGCAGCACAGCAATTATCAAAGCGAGCAAGAAACGGAGTGAAAAGCCCAGCGGATATTTATGCGGTAGGGCATTCCAGAGGAAAGCTAGCATTAATCCACCCGAGAGTATCCTGGAGATACCATCAGCGATAAGCGCACCAGCGGCTCCGTAGCCGGGGATAAGCAGTACTCCGATGCCTACAACGCCTATCAAGCCCACCCATTGGCTGAGCACGACCAGGCGCGCTTTACCCGTGACATACAACGCATACTGGTGGACGGTGGTACCCAGGACGCGCACGAAAATATTAAATAAGAGAAAGATCGCAAAGAGCGGCCCGACTGTGTCGTATTTGCTGCCGTACAAAGTGTGTACGATGTTCGATGAATTGAAAAGGCAGAAAACGAGACCAGGAGCAGCCAGCAGCGTTTCTATTTTGATCAGCGCTTGCCAGGAGCGGGAGAGCCGTTCGTTGTTATGTCCCACGAATGCCGCGGCAAGGGCAGCTCCTCCAACACCACCAAAGCCAGCGACCAGCAGGAGATTGGCTCCATCGGCAAGCTGGAATGAGAGGTTGAAATAACCTGTGTTGATGTGTGACTGTATTGTCGATACAGCGAAAATACCTAGCAAGATGACGGAGACCTGTTTCAGTAAGGCGCCCTGAATCAGGTTGGTCTGCCATGCTGAAAGTCCTAGTCTGATTAGTGGCAGGAGTGGCTGTTTGTAGGTTGCTCCACGTGTAAAGATGAGCCGGGCCTGCCAGATAACGAAAGCCACAGCGTTAAGGATTGAGCAGAGCGCCAGCGTCCAGAGGACGCTATTGATGCCCCAGCCAAGCTGTAATACCACAAAACTGATACCCAATACAGTTACCTGCGTCAGTCCACTGATCGCGAAGACGATGCGCATACGCATGAGAGCTGCACACACGGCTGTGAGCAGGCTGCCAATGCTACTACCCAACACGTAGATAGCGACCGGCGTGATGTGGGATAGCAATTCGCGGTCGCGCAGTCCGGCAGCAACATCCGCTGAACCGTGAATAGGGATAGCGGCAATCAGTGAGGCTACTACGGGCATGCCGAAGAGCAGGATGCCTACGACCGCCGCAAGGGTGATGATACGCCACAGGAGCAGGCGTCTGATGAGTGATGCAGCCGATGCCTGCCCGTATTCGGCAAAGATGCGCGGAACATAGGTTGTGGTGGCATCCTCCATACCAAAGGCAATGATGTAGAGAATCGTGTTGTAAGCTGTCTGTGTAATCGCGTAGACACCATACTGGTCGGTCGGGACTTTGCGCGTGAGGATGATCGTTAGCAAGAACAATGAGATCAGGAACCATAGCCCATAGGCCTGGTTGATTAGATAACTGCCGGGTGTGCGCTTGAGCAAATGTTGAGCTTCGGCTTCACCCTGGTGAACTTCTGGTTGCATAATATTCTCTTCCAGGGCACCTGGCGAGATAGGTACCGGGCCTTCTGGTATATGTTGTGTTCTATCTATATTGATATTCATCTCTCTCCAGTCTCTTATCAGGTTTTCGCTATCGCTTTCCAATTGAGGAGTATAGTGAGATAACTGGCCGCTTTGTGTGTGGACCAGTCGCAAAGGGCGCAACGTTATTTTGTGCATCCTTCTATTTTACCGCATTCTGAACAAATGTCGTACTAGCCAGCCAATACCTCCCAGCCCCGCGAACAATTCCAGCACGCTTACATTAGCAGTAACATGATCAGCAGAGACAAGATAGAATGCGCCAACTTTGAACGTAGCCGCGATAACAAAAGCTCCCAGGCCGATCCATGCTGGTAATGTAGCGTAGAGCAGAGCACGTTGCCAGCTACGGTTTAACAATCCAATAAACGTGGGGAGGAGATAAATCAGGGCAGTGATCACAGGGGCGATCTTCGTTGGAAATGGGCCATTGAGCGCGGCATCAGTAGAATGTGGTAGGATACGTGTCCATAGCTGAGCCGGGACTAGTGCCATTATGACAAGAGCCGTTTCGATAATGACCAGGGCAATCACGGTGATCTGTGTGGCGTCCCAGGTCTTTCTGGCTTCTGTTTTTGTGGTGCTGGATGCGACCATGCTGGTATTCTCCCTCAATTTTGTGGAACGGATAGAAGTCCCATTGCATATTTCATCATCAGTATACGACGTACCGAATCATTAATACGTTGCTCTGTCAGTGTTCCCGTACTGATTGCCTGCTTGATAGCCTGGAACATAGAGGCTACATTTTCAGGACTGCCTGCACCCATTATTAGATCTGAGCCTGCCTCGATTGACATCACAGCCGCCTGCCCTTCTGAGGGAGCGTAAGCGGTAAGGGCATCCATAGTCAGGCTATCGGTCATCACCACGCCCTGGAAGCCGAGTTCGTTGCGTAGAATTCCCTGGATCACCTTAGGAGACAATGAAGATGGCTCTGTTTTATCGAGCGCCGACACGATTTCATGGGTCACCATAATAGCATGAACGTTTCCTTGTTTAATGAGCGCACGGTATGGTGCCCAGTCTATCTGTTCCAGGTCGCTCTTTGCCCGATTCAGGTAAGGGATGCCGACATGGGGATCAGTACTCACATCACCCAGACCTGGAAAGTGTTTGAGTGTGCCCACAACCCTGCCACTTTGTTGCAGTCCTTGCAGGTAGGCCTCCGCCATCTTTGTAACCAATCCTGGCGTATTGCCATACGTGCGACCATACATCTGCGGATTATACACATTGGTGACATCAACGACCGGCGCAAGATTGAGATTAAAGCCATAAGAAGTAAGGTCCTGTGCAGTCTGGATGCCATCCTGTTTCGCTTGCGCTGGATCATTGGTGGCACCGATAGCAGCTTCTGCCGGGCGAGCACCATCCAGATCTGCCAGGCGATCCACTGTCCCACCTTCCTGATCAATGGCTACAGCCAGGGGAATAGTGGTACTATTGTCCTTCATCTGCTTGATAAGAGTGGTAAGCTGGTCCTTACTCACAATATTTCCGTTCGCGGAGAAGACGAGGACCGCTCCCACATTATACTGGCTGATCATAGTACTGATAGGTAAAGAGTATGTTGCACCGGTAAATTGCACAATCATCAACTGTCCCAATTTCTGGTCCAATGTCATCCTATTTACAATAAGATCAATATACTGCTGAGGAGTCATTTGTGTTTTAGTTGTAACTTTTGCGCCGGGTTTTGTAGATTTGTGTAGCTGCGTGCCGATACTTTTGAGGAGGTTGGGATCGCCTGTTGTTGCAGGACCGCCCAGCACAGAGGCCCATCCCTGGGAACCGAGAAAGTTTGTTGGGCCTATAGAGAATGTGCGCAAGACCATTATGCCGAGGAGCGCGATCAGGAAGGCGGCTGTGCCTCTTTTCAAGTTCGTTTGTTGTAAACTGGAATGAAGATGGACGACCGTGTTTTCTTGAGAAGAGATAGATGTATCAGGTTGCGCGCTTTCATCTGTTGTTTCCTGTAAAGTGAGAGGCTTCGTTGACTTTTTTGATGGCACCGTAACTTCGCCTACCTGTGTATCAAGTGTGTCGATGACATCTTCATTCTGCATGCCTGAGTAATGCTCTGGTAAAGGAGTATTCTGTATGACACTGGTCGTTTCTAACGTATCGGCTCTATTTATGAGGCTTATTTCCGCCTGAGTGTGTTCTACGATGTCCTGTGTATCGATATTAGCGCGTTTATCTTCAGTGATATTTAGGAACTGCTGTTCATCCATAGTATCAGCGTTGGTCCTGGACATAGTGGGTATTTCTATAGTGTCCAATGCTGCAAGGAAATTCTGATCTATTGTCCGTGCACGGGATGATACTCTGACAGCAGGCGGTTTCTGACTATTGCCTTGTCCATTATCATTGTCAGGTTTTCTTTCAAATGACCAGGGGTTAGCCGGTTCCATTATATGCCCCTTTCAGAGAGAAAAAGTTATTATACTTTAGTATAAAGAATGAGAAAATAATATGCCCATAGTTACGAACGTGTTGTATACAAGAGTCGTAACGCAAAGCTCATGAATTTTGTTTCTGTACCCCTGCAAGCAGTATATAGCAATTTATGGATTTTTTGCCACTCGAGTAAAGCATATATTTAAGCGGAGCCTTATTTTGTTTTTGATGCGCAGGGCGCTTCAAAGTCTCGTAGAGGCGTGCCTTGCGTGCGCCGGGTGGCCGACGAGCCATCTCGCCCCGCATCAGCAAAGTTCTTCCAACCGACCCGGCGCACGCAAGGTACGCCTCTACGGGTCGTTTGATGCGGATAAGTTGTTGATGTCCTGCACGATGCATGCTATAGTGTAGAAGATGAGGATTGCTATAGTTCCAAAAAAGCTAGCGTGATATTGCACACGCCATCTTCTTTGTTGGCTTCGTACGGAGACCGTACAGGCTGAACTACTTAGGCCGCTACTCCCTTTGCTTGCGCATTGGGCCTACGTGAGCACAGAGAGAAGGTCAGCTTCTCTGATCTTACGGTAGCGCTTTTACCCGTGAGACCGCTTTATCACGGAACCTCTGAAACACTATTGAGTTGAAAAGGTGCTCTGGCAAGGAGTGTAGCGGAGAGAGAACAAATTGTCAAGAATCGTGAAAAGACTGTCAGAAAACGCTATGAAGCGCGAGAAAACACGAGATTTTCAAACAGTAGTTTTGATACTGTTCCTACTACTACATTGATGCGGAAAGGTGTCGGGGACTGAAATGTTACAGGAACAGGAGTTACAAACTCCTACAAGCACACAGAGAGATACAGTAACACAGCATGGTCAGGTAAATCGTCTACTCAGGGGCCTTCTTATAGGGGGAGGGTTGACAGTCGTTGTTGGCTTGCTGGAAACAGGTTTTATTTTGCTCTTCAATCCGTTTCTGCTCTACTGACGCTGCCCGTACATTTCCCAATTGTGTTCCTGGTACTGTTGCTCGAACTCTTGCTCTTCTCGCTGCTTGCCTTCTTTGCCGCAAGACCTGTTGCCCTGGTAAGGTATTTATATCAGGTGCATCAGGTGCAGGAAAAGTACTCCCGGTTGTATACGCCGCTGGCCGCACTGGCGAATATTCGGGGAGCGCTTGATGATTATGCACGTGACGCGACTCCCACCGTCTCCATTCAGGAGGAGCAGGTTTCTATTCTTGACCTGGTGCAGCAGCAAGATATGCACCAGATGATCCTGGGTGCGCCGGGATCCGGTAAGACGACGGCACTGCGTGTTTACCAGTATAGCGCCTCGCAGCAGCCACTCAACCTGGTACTCAAACGGAATCGTATTCCCGTCTACGTACCAATGAAGAATTACAGCCTGTATCTAAAAAAGATGCTGCCCACTGACGAAGAACTGGATAACTCCCTTGCCGAGTCACAGGTTACGTTGCTCGATTTTCTGTATGAGAGTGATCTACTGGGGATGCGCTTTTTACGTCTCCATCTTTACCCCTTAGCGCAGCAAGGCCGTCTGCTGCTATTATGTGATGGGTTGAATGAAGTTGACAGCAATTACCTGGCACGGATCAGCAGCGAACTGGTGGGTTTGATGCGCGACACGCAGAATCGGCTGATCATAACCTGTCGCGAGGTCGACTACCGTGAGCAGAGCGAATTTGTGCAACTAGTCGATGATGGGCGGGCAGAGCGCGTCGTGATTTATCCCTTGCAGTCCGAGCAGGTCTACGAATTTGTCGAGACCTACGTCATCAATCAAGGAAAGCAGTGGCGTCACACGGCTGGACAGATTATGCAGGTGATTGACCGCAGCCGTCTGCGCTACCATTGTACCAACCCGATGATGCTTTTTACCTTGATGGGTGTTATCGATAAGATCGGTGTCGAGCGGGGTAAGCAGACCGATACGCGAGGTCGCCTCTTGCGTGAGTCGGTAAAGCAGTTGATCGAATATGAGCAGCAGCAGGCCAGATGGAATAGAACGGCACCACAGAAACAGGTGGTGATGCGCTTTTTGAGTGAGATCGCCTGTGCGGCACGTTGGACCAATGATCGCAACGCCATTCAACTGCGCGTCTCCAGGCCTGCCTCTATCATCGAAGTACGCCGCAGGGAGAACTTCACCGAGTTGGCCGATGAACTGCAGCTCTGGCTTGATGAGCATCCAGCCAGGGGACCGTTTATTTCTGATGAGGGCGATGACGAGCCACTCTACGAACCGTATGATGACCTGGCGCTGCTGTTACAGTTTGCACTCAGTGCGGCGCTGATTGAGATCAGCCCAGGGGGTGTGTTGAGCTTCTGTCATGAACTGATCGCGGAATATTTTGTGGCGGAATATTTCTTTGCGTCGAACAAGAAGCGTGCTGCCGTGCGAGCGATACGCGAAGATCTATTGGAAAATGTCGGGCTCTGGAGTGAGCCGGTAGCAATCTGGGCCGGTCTGCTGGATAATCCACTGGCGCTGGCAGAGCGTTTTGGTGCGCTGGGACGTGCAAATCCTGACTATGTCTTACAGGCACTCGCACTGGCGCTTGTGTGTGTTGGTGTGTTGTGGATGCCCCCTCAGGCCGAAGTACAACGTACCGTGCTTCTGCCCCCAGCCGTGGAGGAAGCGCTTTCTATCGCAGTACGCAACCGGACGACACGCGAGGAACTGGCGCACATCTTCACACGCTGTGCGGAAGAGGGTGGTCAGGAGATTTATCGTTCGCTCCTGCCATTGATTATGGTTGATGGCGTTGATGATCTGCTGACGCTGCTGGATCAGAATATCGTGCCGGACCTGCTGTTCACGCAACTACAGGATGCCGTTGATAATGTGGCGTACGAAGGGCAAGTCAAACGGCTGGTGCGTGTGCTGGCTCGCTTTGGCAGTATGGTCGTTGATCATGCAACCCGCTTGAGCCAGCCTGCTGCTGAAAGAAGTGTTCGTTTACGGGCCGCCGCTATTAATGTTCTGGGTGGTACAAACGATGCACAGGCTGTAGAGCCACTCATTGAGCGCCTGAGCGACACCGAGCCATTTATCGTCGAGCGTGCGGCCAATGCTCTGATCCGCCTGGGACCGGAGCTGACGCTGATTAGTGTGTTGCGTGAAATAGAGAATCGTAACGTAACACCGTTCACAGCGCGTGTGCATCGTGCGGCACTCATTATCCTGGGCAGATTTCTAGATGAACAGCAGCGTAAAGTGACGCCTATGCAATACCAGCGCATCCTGGATGCGGTTGTCCCTGTGCTCACTTCTAACTATCAGGCCGAACCAGAGGTGCAGCAACAGGCGATGCAGATTCTGGTCCGTCAATGTCGTGGTGCGGACGAAAATGGTTCTCGTGATATGCGTGGGGAAAAGGTGGTAAAAGCGTTGTTACCCCATCTGCCGTCGCAGAACGAGGCCACGGCGCGCAATATCGTACGTACATTACAACTGATCGGTACGCCTGCGACACCATTCTTACTGCCGCTGTTGGATCAGCCTTCGGAACTGGTGCGCACACGCGTGGTTGAGATCTTCAAAACAGTACACGATCCACGTGCCCTGTCGCGTCTCTTGCCCCTCGTGGGCGATCAATCCTCGGCTGTACAGCAGCAAGTGGCGCTGGCGCTGCGTTTCTATGCGCCGGAAAGCATTCCTGGCCTGATTAATCTCGTGCTTTCACATGCAAGTGATGTAGTTGCCGATCGAGCTGCTCAGAATCTGAGCAGTATTGGTGAGCCGGTCGTTGAGCCAATTACTGAAGCTATATTGAATGTTGTGCCCGAACGTACTCGCCTCCTGGTACAGGTGCTGGAACAGATACATGATGCACGCTCGGTTCCTACCCTGATTACGCTGTTGCAGACGCCACATCTCGAACCACTGCTGGCAATAGCTATCGTGCGTGCACTCAGTCAATTTGCGGAGCCTCGTGTCGTGCCGCCGCTCTTGTCGGTGTTGTCGGATACTAATCCTCTGCTGTATGAAGAAGGGATCAATGCGCTCAGCCAGCTTGGTATGGTTGCTTTCGCTGGATTGGTGGATGCGCTGGATGTGCAGCAGGAATCGCTAGTAACGCAGCGTGTACGCCGTGCTCTATTGGGTATGACGCCATTCCCCGGCGAGCAACTGGTACAGCAACTGGGACACGCGAGTGAACAGCAGGCGCGGCAGATTATGATCATCTTCAAGATGCAAGGGGCTGAGGCCGCGCAGGTCCTGGTCAGGCATATGCTGGACAAAGATGAGCAGGTACGTGACTCTGTGTTACAGGCGCTCAACGATATGTCAGGGCCGATTGTTGTCCCTGCTTTGTTAGAAGTACTGAACCAGCCTGCGTCGCGCAAAATTGTCAACTCGATCTTACTGCAATATCCTGATTCCGCGATATCGCCACTGGTAGAGTTACTGGGTGAACAGGAGCGTGGTGATACAGCCGCGGGCCTGCTCCCTCAGTTTGGTCCGGTGATCCTGCGACCGTTAGTATCGGGACTGGATGATCAGCGCAGTGCCGCACGCGAACGTGCGCAGCGTATCATTGTCGCTCTGGTGCGCCAGAGCGACGATCAGGACGAAGTACTGCGTGAGATTGTACATCTCTTCAATCCAGCGCCACCAGCTCGGGCGCGTGAGTTGCTGTTGACCGTTTTAACCAACGAACTGGCCGATGTCAGTAGACCTGCATTGCTGGAAGGGTTGGAAGACGCCTACTTGATCGAAGATGTTTCTGAAGCTTTTATGCGCCTGTCGTGTAAGCCAGCGTTGCAAAATGGCGTGCTGGATATCCTGATTAAAGCGCTTGCTGTAGATGAGCGCAGGCGGGGAGCCGAGGCCGCACTGGTCAGAATCGGCGCTCCTGCTGTACCGCGTGTGGGTGAGTTAATTGTGCACTCAAACCAGGTAATTGCCGCTGCTGCGAAACAAATTCTGCGCGATATAGGTGTGCCTGCGCTCCCGTTTATCTGGAATGCACATAGTGATAAAAGCAATCCAGCGCGGCGTGAAGCGGCCCTGGATGTTTTCCATAGTATGCCGACTGAAGTGATCAAAGATGAACTGGTAACACTGCTTGTCAGCAACAAATCTGAGGATATTGCGATGGCTGTCTCGTTGTTGCTGGATCGTATCTCTGACGAGTCTCAGCAATTCTATGCCGATCGTATTATGATACCGGAGCTGATCGCATATGTGCAGACGCATGGCGTGGAGGAGACGAACCTGCGCGTCATTGCACTGTTATTATTGCTGGGCGAGCATGCAATTGTCGATCACCTGGTGCAGAGCCTGGACGACTATCCTCAGCACCGCAAGCAGCTTACTTATATCCTCTTGATGCTGGGAACGGAGACACAGGAAGCGCTCCTGGCGGTGTTCAGCGATCCTGATGCCTCGGTCGAGTTGCGTGCCGAACTGGCGGCAATTCTAGGTATGATGATGGCTCCCGAAATTGTTGTCGAGGCTGCACAAAGTCTTAGCACCTACGGCCTTTCTTCTAGCAGGGCTGGCGTGCTGTTCCCTGATCAGATGGCTGTTTCCTTGCGTGCGCTCGGTGGTCTGCTTGCCGGTGGACACTGGAATACGCGTACACTGCACGAACTGCGCAAAGCCAGCAAAGATGGCAGTGCCGCCCACGAGTTGTTCAGTGTATTGCTTGGCTGGCGTTATGAGCCGCAGGTGATAAAACTACAGACTGAACTACAGGCTGAGAAAGATGCGCATAAAAAAGAGATGCTGGCCTGGGGTGCACGTCTTGTCACTGAACAGAATCGCGCTCTAGCTCTGGAGGACGAGTTGGAAAAGATGCGCCGTGAACATGGTTTTCGTGATGATGAAATGGAGCAGGTGCTGAAAGAGAAAGAGGCATTACATGCAACTATTGATCGGTTAACAAGAGAAAAAAGTACGCTGCGTGCCAATCTGGAGCAGATGACAAAAGAGAAAAATACAGCGAGTACACAGCTTGGTCAGGCGCTAAAAGAGAATCAGGCGCTGCGCGAGCGGAACCAGGATCTGACCTGGCAGATTAACCATTCTGACTGATAGCGGGCCCACGCAAGGCAGGCCCCTACTCTTGCTGGTCACAATCACATAGCATCTAGTAGCATCATGTTGATAGTAGCGTCATCAAAGGGCACCTCCTTCTGAGCGCCCTGTTTCCACGGTGACAAGCTCCGCGTATGCGTCAGGTTGATTTCGTGCTCAACCATCTTTGCAAGATCACAGAGCAGGTCGAATTCTTGCTGCTGAAACTGATGTGGCACATGATCAAGAACGCATAATGTTCCTAAAAGATATCCTTGCGCATCTTTAAGAGGATAGCCTGCGTAAAAACGAATATAAGGTGACATAATCTTCTTTCCTTCTTCTTTTCACGATACATTTTCTCACTTTAGCATGCCGGGCCAGACTCAGGAGTGAGAACGGTACCAACGTAAAAGCACGCCACCCCAGGTCAATCCTCCGCCAAAGGACAAAAGCACAACTGCATTCCCGTCATGTACTCGATTACTTGATACAGCCTCATGCAAGGTAATCGGCACTGAAGCAGCGGCCGTATTTCCATATTGCTCAAGAGTGAAACATACCTTTTCTGGGGGAATTTCAAGACATTGCATTCTTTCCCGCAAGAGTACACCGTTGGCCTGGTGAGGGACTATCAGATCTATGTCTTGTATACCAAGATCTGCTGCCTCCATTACCGTATACAAAGCTTCAGAGAATGTTTGTTGTAAAAAAGATCGGACTGCGCTACCGTTCATGCGGAAGAAATGCTCACGTTCGGCAAGAGTCCTGGATGAAGTAGGACATCTACTACCACCCGCAGGAATCTGTACCAGAGATGTGCCAGTTCCATCAGAGCGAATATAACACGACAGAATACCATATCCTTCAGGGACCTGGCCCAGGACAACAGCGCCCGCTCCATCTCCAAATAAAACACATGTTCTTCTATCTTGATAATCAAGTATACGAGAGTATGTGTCGGTACCGATAATTAACGCTTTTTTAAAGCTGGTATTTCCTAGCATTGCGGACTGTACAATTGCAAGAGCATACACAAAACCAGCACACACCGCCGATATATCGAATGCCGCTGCTCTCGTTGCACCAATGTTTGCCTGTACCTGGCATGCAGTAGCAGGTAAAGGCCAATCAGGAGTTGAAGTTGCTACAACAATGAGGTCAAGATCATCCGCCTGTATCCCTGCTGTAGCCAGGGCTCGCTCTGCCGCATTAGTTGCCAGATCTGACGTTGCCTCGTGCGGAGCAGCTACGCGTCGCTCACGTATACCGGTCTTGCTCCTGATCCAATTTCGCTCCAGGCGCAGTGAAATTTCAAGTTCGTCGTTTGTAAGTACTTTTTCAGGCACATAAAATCCTGTACCAAGAATGCCGATGTTTGGCTGTACCATAGAACTCCTCTCTAGTGTTAACCTGTTTCCTAGAAAAAGTGACATCCATCTGAGAGCTGACCGCGCCAAAGGTTTTGTACGCTCAAAGCAGATCTCAGTTCCAGTTTACACTATCCACAAATTCTGATGCTGCTCCAGCGCCTGGGGCAAAATAGCAGTTGTTTTGGGGTCGCTCGGTACAGTGAAGAGAGAGGCTAGCGATATACTGCTTTGTTTAAATCCTTGAGAGGATGCTTGTAACATGGAAAGAGAGAAAGAGAATGAAGTTGCGACTGGCGCAAGCATTGCAGCCAGAGATAGTAGCAGATATGAGCGAGCAAGAAATCGTCAAAATGGTTGCGCTGCGGTATGCACATGAAGCGTGGTCAGATGTCGATGAAAACTGCGCGCTCCGGACAGTGATTCCTCACGTCGAATGGGAGGTACGGCTCCCGGTGGCCTATGACCAGGCCACCATGACCGTGAAAAAGACTGGCCGTAGCTATGAAGTCACTAACGTTGACTGGTACTTCGGCATAGCATGAGAGATAGCGCCTGTTTCACCTGCTCCGCGACTGGAAGTCGATTATCAGCTGGAGTGATATCTTTTTTGTGATCTGTATACTGGAGATGTATCCTTTGTATCCTGGAGATGTAAGTAACAGAAAGGAGCTTATGGCGATCTGATGCCGACGAAAGTAATGCTCTCGAATACTCGAACGGGCGTCTATCACCTGATAGGAAATTGCAACAGCGGTGGGATCTTCATTACCGCACCGGGATTGTTAGAACTGGCATCCTGGATTGAGCAACATAAGAGTCAGCTTGAGCTGGAGGAGAGGCAGGAACCGGAGAATCAACAAAAATGCTGGACAGAAGAAGTGGAGGAATATGCGCATGTCCAATATGAATGGAGGGAATAGTTTCAGCGTTTCATGATACTCTATCTCTGTTTATAACAGACGTTGCTTCAAGAAAGTCATGAACCCCCGGATGAATCCGGGGGCTTGCAGGGAGCCTGAGCGTTCCTTGTAGGCCCGAGACATGACCAGTCTCAGTCTTGCAACACAGGCTACGTTAGGAGCGAAATAGGTACGTTAGGGTGCGTGGGCCAGCCCCAACCACTACGGTCCAGCGTTAAACAGGTGTAACGGGTGAAGCCAGTGCGTTGGACGCCAAACCGCTCGCTAACTTTGACGAGGCCCCCATTACCCTGGCAACAGGAGGCTCGAAGGAGCAAACCATGTCCAACGTCTTTGTACTCGATACGAACAAACAACCGTTAGACCCGGTGCATCCGGGCTATGCACGTCTCCTGCTCAAACGCAGGCAGGCCGCCGTCTGGCGGCGCTCTCCCTTCACGATCATCTTGAAGCGGGCGGGCGAGCACGCGCCCGTGGCACCGCTACGGGTCAAGCTTGACCCTGGCAGCAAAACGACAGGGATTGCCGTGCTTCATGAGACAACGGGCGAAGTCATCTTTGCGGCGGAGTTGTCCCATCGCGGGCACAAGATCACCAGGGCCCTCGATCAACGGCGTGCGATCAGACGTTCCCGCAGGCAGCGCCACACGAGATACAGGAAGCCCAGATGTGCCAATCGCAGGCGGCGCGATGGCTGGTTGCCTCCATCATTGGAGTCGCGGATCAGCAATGTGCTGACCTGGGTAGAGCGTCTCATGCGTCTGTGTCCCATCAGCGCCATCAGTCTCGAACTGGTCAAATTCGATCCACAACTGCTGGACCATCCAGAGATGAAGGGCGTGGAATACCAGCAGGGCACGCTTTTCGGCTACGAACTGAGGCAATACCTAAGGGAGAAATGGAAGTGGCAATGTGCCTACTGTGGCATCAGGAAGGTGCCACTGGAAATCGAGCATATTCGTCCGCGCAGCCAGTCACACGATGACCGTCTGTGCAATCTCACGCTAGCATGTCACCCCTGCAACGAGAAGAAAGGCACACAGGATGTGCGCGACTTCTTGAAGCAGCAGCCTGAGGTGTTGAAGAAGCTTCTGGCTCAGGCGAAGGTGCCGTTGAAAGACGCCGCTGCCGTCAATGGCACCCGTTGGCAGTTGTATCACCGCTTAGAGGCGTTGGGCGTGCCGGTCGAATGCGGCTCAGGAGGTCTCACGAAATTCAACCGGACGACGAGAAGCTTGCCCAAAGCGCATTGGATCGATGCCACCTGTGTGGGGCAGAGCACGCCAGAGTGGATCAAGATGCAAGGAGTCATTCCCCTGCTCATCACAGCTCAGGGACATGGCTGTCGGCAGGTGCGCAATGTGGACCCTTGCGGTTTTCCCCGTGGCAAGCCCAAAGGAGTCCTTCGACATTGTCACGCGCAACCGACGGGTGCAAGGGATCAATGCACGGTACTGTCACGCCCTCCATCGTAGCGAGGGCTATAGCTACCAGAGAGGAGAGCAGTATGGGGCAGCCGTTCCAAACCCAGCCGCCCAAGCCACCAAAGAAGGAATGCCTGGTTCCTCCCCCGGATGAATCACGGGGGCTTCCCCAGGCTGGTTTCTGTGACGATAAGCAAACAAAATAAGGAGAAGATCATGACCGAGAATATGGTAAGCGAAGCTGCGTGGAACTGGACCAGGGCAGTGAACGACACAAGTAGGGCTTTTGCCGATAGTGTTATTGCTGCTCAAGAGGGTAACATGCGCTTCACCCAGAGCATCTTTGAGAATGGTATTGAGGTAGTAAAGAGTCACACTCAGCAAACACGTGCACTGACCCAAACACTACTGGAACAGTCGCAGAGACGGCGGGAAGCTTCCCAGATACTGACCCACGAGTCAGTAGAGGCGTATATGGACCTGTTCTCTGCGCTGTTTTCTTACTACCGACAGTTGTTGGATCACACTGGAGCAATCGTCTGGCAAGGTATGGACGCTACTCAGAAAATGGCTCGTGAGAGCTTCGGCGCTACACTGATGACGATGCGGCAGACACAGAAGGTTGCTCAATAGCCCCTTAAGAGAAGAGTTTTGGGTGTTCTTTCTGAGTCCGGCCTGGAAACACACATATTTCCAGGCCGACCATGTTCTACTTTAATAGATGATTTGCTATTCGATAATATATAGCTGCCTGACTATTGATCTTCCCCTTATACTAAAGATATGATCGTGTAAAGGAGAGCACAAGAGGAACACGATGGCTAAAATCATTTTTTGCGAAGATGAAGTGCGAATTCAAAAACTTATCCGTGCTATGTTGCGCTCCACGTCACACGAGGTCTATATTGCGGCAGATGGCATCGAAGGCCTGGCACTCATTGAAAGTAAGCGACCGGACCTGATCTTCACAGATGTCTCCATGCCTCATTGCGATGGTTTTCAACTCGCTGACGCTGTGAAGGCACACCCTGAACTCGCACATATTCCAATCATTTTCGTGACCGCCTTTGCTCAGCGTAAGGAAATGGAAGACGCCTATCGTCATGGGGCTACTGGCTATCTCATCAAGCCCTTTAGCCCGGCGGAGTTGAGAGCGAAGATTGAAGCATATGCCAATGCTGTGGGCTAGCTGCTGTAAGGACACCCGGCACACGCAAGGCGTGCCGCTACGGGAAATCTACTCGACGTTATGGTCCTCTAGTGTTAGAATGCTATTGGTAATCCTCTTGTTGGATATTTATTGTCTCAGAGACTGAAAGAATTTGCGGAAAGAGATTCTATGTATTTAGATAAGCCACTACAAAATTATCTTGATGAACTGGCTTCTGCACAACCTACGCCGGGAGGTGGCTCAGCGGCAGCACTCAGTAGCGCTATGGCTGCCGGACTCGCCTGTATGGTAGCACAACTCACACTGGGGAAGGCCGATTATGCTGCTGTCCAGCAAGAGATTGAAGAGCTTGTGCAGCAGACGGAAACGTTACGTGTACGTTTCCAACAGCTGATGCAGGAAGACATAGAGGCTTATGGACGCCTCTCTGCCACTTTTAGCCTGCCGCGTACTACCAGCGAGGAGAAGGCCACTCGTACAAAAGCGATCCAGGCGCAACTTGTGGAAGCCGCGCTGGTGCCGCTAGAGGTTGTGGAACGCACTGCCGAACTGGTACTACACCTCTTGCGTATTGCTGAAATTGGCAATGCGAAGGTGTTGAGCGATATTGCGACCGGGACAGCATTGGCCTCTGGTGCTGGAACGGGAGCATCGTGGATGGTGCTTGTTAACCTGCGTACCATGAAAAATCTGGAAAAAGTGAATGAGTTAAGTAACCGCCTGAATGCGGCATTAGATACCATCGCGGCATATAGCCAGCAAGTCATTAACAAAGTAGGAGAGCGAGCTTGACAGCAACTATTCTGGATGGACGAGCGATGGGAATGGAGATTCGCGCTGAATTACGCGAGGATATTCGTCGCTACGTGGAGGTAAGAGGGCAGGCGCCTGGCCTGGTGATTGTGCGCGTTGGCGGCGATGCCGCCTCCGGTGTTTATAGTAAAGCCATTCTACGCATTGCCGCTGACATCGGTGTGCAGGCCCATTTAGAGCAACTCCCGGAAGTCACCTCAGCCGATGAATTACATGCTTTACTGCTGCAACTGAACAACGATCCAGCCACACAGGGTATTATTGTACAGATGCCCTTGCCTACTCATCTTTCGCAGAACATGGTCGCCGATACCATTGCGATGGAGAAAGATATCGATGGTATCAGTCCGCAGAGCGCTGGCAATCTCTTTCTGGGTCTGCCGAGCTTTCTCCCCTCGACAGCCGCAGCCGTGATGGAAATCCTGGAGCGCACGCATACGCCACTGGCGGGCAAGCGCGTGGTGATCCTGGGGCGCAGCAATGTGGTGGGCAAACCGCTTTCAATGATGCTTTTGCAGAAAAATGCCACGGTCACGGTCTGTCATTCGCGCACCATTAATCTGCCATTTTATACGCGGCAAGCCGATGTGCTGATTGCCGCCGTTGGTCGCGCCAACATGGTCACAGCGGAGCTAGTGCGTCCGGGCGCAACCGTGATCGATGTGGGAATTAATGCGAAACCCGAGGGCGGTGTCGTGGGTGATGTCGATTTTGCTTCTGTAAGCGAAGTCGCTGGTGCGCTGACACCAACGCCTGGAGGTGTGGGACCTCTTACCACCGTGTTGCTTTTGAAACAGTGTGTGGAGGCTGCGTGGCTGCAGATTGGCGGACGCGTTCAAAATGTACGAGAGATATCTAAGTCTCAGTAGAGGCGTCCCTAATGCCGTTCAAATTCTGCTTTGACCTATATAGTGGTTCTCCCGTAGCCTCGTGATCTGCATGTTCTACATTTTCATGTACCATGGCGCTTCATGTATTCTTATGCTATAAATGAAGAACTGATTGCTCAACCACTTACTTCTTCGCCTTTTTCGTTCTTAGATGATCCATGAGGGAAGATGGTAGGCAAGCCTCCTCCCTCTCACTGCTCCTTCGTTCTCTCAACCAGAAGCGAAGATGTTGCGAAAGGAACATGTCAATGACACAGCAGGAATTCTCTCTGGGCACGCTGGAGGTCACCACGAAAGCCGCCGCTGTACTGGCAGCTAGCGGTGCTGATCCGGCCACATTCCTTGTGCACCATCAGCCTGGTGATTGGGGCAACGTGGACGAGGCAGATCGTTCTGATAATGACTATGCAGCCACACATGGACACAGCGTGTGCTCGCTCTATCCACTTGCGAACAACGCAACCCTGGTGATCGAGACCGTTGCTGATCGCTCTCGCACCCTCCTCTCGCTCACGGATGAATATCAGCCCGTACGCGAGGTGGACAGCGTGGAAGGATATGCCATCTGGGCCTCATCGTATAATCGACAAAAGAATCCCTTGATCGCAGTGGAAGAAGTGTATGCCAATCCCCTCGTTGACACGTTGTCAGTCGCTTCGGTCCTCGATGTTGGGACTGGTACAGGCCGACATGCTCTTCGTTGGGCGCGGCGTGGGGCAACCGTCACGGCCATCGACCAATCACCTGAGATGCTCGCCGTTGCGGAGCAAACAGCACACGCCGAGGGGCTGCCAATCACTTTTGTACGGGGAACTATCGAGGATGGTCTGCCTCTGGCCTCAGGACAATTTGACCTGGTGATCTGCGCATTGATGCTTTGTCATGTGCCCAATCTGACGCAGATCCTGCAGGAATGTGCTCGGGTCCTGCGTCCTGGAGGATATCTGCTGATCACTGACTCCCATCCGGCTGTTGCCGCTCATGGATGGCAGGCAGCGCTCTTGCGTCCAGGGATTACCTATGTGGTTCGCAACGCCCTGCATACGCGATCTGACTATCTTGAGGCAGTGGTTGCAGCGGGATGCAGCATCCTGCACGTGGTGGATGTGCCCGTGCGCGATATCCCCGATGGCTACGTTCCTGAGATCAAGCGTGATCATGCAGAGAAGCTCTTTTGTTTGATCCTGCTTGCTCAGAGACCCGCTGCCTCGACTTCGGGCTGAGAGTGTCTCTTTCATCTTGGATCAGCGAGGCTGCGGGAGAGCCTTTCCTCTTATGGTTCGTACTCTTGATAGCGCGCTACTGAATGCGCTGAATGGGGTCACACGCAGTCCCGCACTGACGTTGACGATTGAGGATCATGTGATTCACTATGCTTCCTACCAGACTGGAAGCGCAGCCGATGCGTGGAATGATGGCTGCATTGCGAGTGATAATAGCATTATTCGTGTGCAGGTGACGCGTGGTGGCTCCGGGCTGGTGTCTAGTTTTATGGTGCAGCGTATTACCGATCCTACACAGGCGGCGCAGTGGATATCGTGGACTGGGTTGCCTGGATCGACCGGTGTAATGTTTCAAGATGGTGGCTGTGCTGTTTCGAATACTGCCGGTACGTTGCACGCTTTTGCTCAACGCGGTACAGGCGGCAATAATCTATGGGCCTGGACCTCAACGAATAATGGGGTGTCCTGGACTGGTCCTGTCAGCGTGTTTGTACCACCTGGCGGAGCGCTATTGAAGGGCGTCGCGAGCGCAGGCAATAACGATGTTTTCTTTTTCTACGATGTTCTGGGTGGTGATGCAATTGGTTGCTCATTTTTCTCTGCTGGTACCTGGTCTGCGGTCAATACATGGACGCTGCAACCTGTTCTCTATGGAAACGGTCTGGCGGTTGCCTGGAATGGGTCAACATACACGATTGTCTATTCGGATGGCTATAGCCTTGCTTCATGTGTTTTCAACCCTACGGGTGGGGTGTGGAGCAGCGGTGTGATAATTGCCGCCACGACCAGTAACGCTATCGGGCGTATCGCTCCTCACCTTTCGTTTGCGGATGGACTGTATACACTGACATGTACTGAAGCTGATTCCAGTCTACTCACAGGTACACTTTACAGTTATCCACGTTTGCGCCAGTCAGCCGATCTTATTCACTGGTCACAAGGTACGATTGTACATGATATCACCTGTACCTATGGCGCACTCGCTCTCAAATTGTCCACGCCCAATAGCGGAACGGCTGGCGCGCGTTACTACCTTATCACGCTTCCTGTAATCTACAGCGCTCCTGTGTTTCAGACTACCAATCCCGCGCAATACCTTGATGTCTCTGCCTCTATCCTGTCTTACCAGCGTTACGAGCAGGTTGGGCAGGCGGCGCGCTTTGAAGTAGTGCTTGATAACGCGCAGGGGGGTTATAATGCCCTGGTAACTATCAGTAGCTATCAGCCGATCGGCCTGAATGCATCGCTGGTATTGAGCGAGGGATACAAAGTAGGTGCAGCGCCCGGAACGAAGGATGTAGTGAAAGTGGGAGTCTATCACCTGGAGCAGATTCGCTTTGTACGTTCACCACAGGAGAACCAGCTGGTTCTGGTTGGACGAGATTTAGCGCGCAATCTGGATCTTGTCGCACGCTATCAGAATACATATACCAGTCAGACATTGGGTTACCTGTTACGTGAGATATGTGCTCTTGCTGGTCTGTTCTCAGTTGTACTACCAGCCACGTCGCAGATCGGTCAGAGTGTTCCCTCATTTGTGTTACAGGCAGGACAAACGTACCGTCATGCCCTCGACGAACTCTGTTCCATCTATGGCCTCTCGTACTTCCTTGATCAAAACGAAGCGCTGCAACTGCGAGAGCTTGCGAGCAGCGACCCTTCGGTATGGAGCTACCAGCCGGAGATCGAAGCGGTTACCTTTGGCAGCAGTGATCGACGAGCCAATCATATTATTGTTAGTGGTAGACCGCCAGGGAGTTCAATGGCAGGTGCATTGACAAATGCCGAAGTTTTTGATGATGCGCATCTTCACCTGTCAGGTCTTGAGCGCCTGCTCTATCACGTTGATCCAAAGCTCACGAGTACAACGCAGTGCAGTCAGAAAGCAGCTTTTCTGCTTGCGCAAGAAGTACGCACCCAGGTGAAGCACACCGTCACCATTCCACTCAATCCAGCATTGCAATTGCTCGATGGTATCACGCTGATCGATAGTGTTGCGCCCCATGGTAGCGGGCAGAGCGCAACCTGCCGTATCACGCATGTGCAGGTTCATTACGATGCTCAGCACGCTGTCAATGAACTGCAATTGGAGCTTGAAGGGATGTAAACTTTTATGCCTTGCCAGCTCGTCGTCGCCGGGCCTCTGCGGCTTTTTGTCGCCGTTCGCGGCGCTTTTGCATCTGGACAGCTCGCTCCTCAGCAGTCATCTCGCGCTCAGGCTTTTCAACCGGGCTGCTCGTTCTTACCGTGTTTTCTCTATTCGCAACAGCCTGGCGATTGCGTCGCGAGGCCGCGAGGCCTTGATAGATGACGAGACCAGCCAGTAAAAGCGAGGCGAAGAGCATCACGATATAGAGAGGGACGAGAAACTGACTCCAACTTTTAGGGAGCCAACCGGCGTTGATACTGGTGCTTGTCAGAAAAGTGATCGCAAGCAGAATGTACTCTATTCCCGTCAGTATACCGACCTGCCTGTACCAGGCAAGCTTCAGTCCCTGCGCTCGTCCTGCGAGCAGGCGGCGACGGCCCGTAATGATGCTGAAGACGCCCAGAGCAATAAAGAGCAGACAAAATAACGCAATAATGCGTGGATCAAACGTTGGCATAAATCCATGCTCCCAGGAAAAATAGCTTTGGCAGTAGCTCTTCAGGTCCTCTCTGGCTCCTCAGCGTCTATGGCGCTTCGTAAGCCGTTTCATGAATTATCCCGAACTTTTCGAACTGGCGTTCGATGCCTCTCAAGCCTCCCCAGAAGCGGGATGGCAAAGGGCGGCCGCCCGAGGCCGGGGTACAGGGGTGTCCCCTGTTTCTTTCTCTCTCCTCTCGCGCCGCCGCAGGCGGCGCGCAAAAGAAGGAAAAAGAGTTTTTGGGGATACCCCAAACCCCGCCAGGAGGCTGCCGCCCCCTGGACCCCCGCTTTCCCGAACTTTTGTTTCAAAAGTTCGGGATAACTCATGACAACCTGGCGAGGAGGACCTGAAGAGTTCCTAATGCCGGATACTCATAGGCACATCCACGTGAATATTATTATAAAACACATTAATATGATACAATTTTTCTCCCACTTGTGCACCTGTGCAGAAGATCATGATCACTTTTGTATCACCTGGCTGACCTGATGGCTGCAACGTTCCTTGCTCGAAGCCCTGATTATCCAGGTGAACATGTGCTTGAGCGGGGGTGCTGGCGCTCCATGCTACCAACTGGTTACTGAGATTAAT